>Ga0315280_10001293_pt1 | contig 43337 bp, 28 predicted proteins | sample YL17G06_40_MG_FD_203697 | JGI IMG/M metagenome (GOLD analysis project Ga0315280, IMG submission 203697) | Sediment microbial communities from Yellowstone Lake, YNP, Wyoming, USA - YL17G06_40 | ecosystem: Environmental > Aquatic > Freshwater > Lake > Sediment | place: USA: Wyoming | collected...
ATGTAACAACATACTTTTTCTTCATATTTAGGTCTCCTTGCTTTGGATATACTTTCTTTATCGGCAAAGAGACCCAAAATATCCATCAATTCACGACTGACGAAACACTACCTTCTCGGACGCCATCGCCACCGTACGGCGGTTGTTTTGGCAAGAAACCATTTTTGCAAAGGCTTCTTATCGTAATGGTTTGCAAAAACTGCCGCCGAAATTAAGGAACTTGCTGCTGGACTACTTGAGCCAAGCAGCCTGATTTCATAAAATGGCAAAAGTCGAGGTAAGAGAACACTTCGGGTCACTTGCAGAGAAGACTCTCGAAGGCCCGATGATTTGACATGGCCGCGGCTCACAGTACAAATGGCGGGTAACTGCCAGGGCGAGCTTGTCTTCCGGCGGATGATCAGCTTTCCATCTTTTGTTCGTGACCGTCAAGGGAACGGTTTATTCAAACTCTGAAAGAGAGTCTATTGCGGGTGCGGACATTTGATCTGGGGAACAACACGGATAGGCTCTGCTTGACTTCAACAAGAATTACAATGAGATATGGGGTGGGTAGGGAAAAATTCGGGGCGGCCCGAAAAAAATATTGAACCGCCAAGCTGGTTGCATAGTATACAATTTCCTAAATCGGGATTGTTACGATTTAGGAGAAAGGTGCAAGATGACTGCGACTCGAACTGAAATCGAGCGACGTATCCGGCTATTTCTCCGGACATGCCGCCGGCTGGGGATGAAGGTTACCCATCAGCGCACGGAGATCTTCCGAGAGCTATCCGCCAGTGTGGAGCACCCCGATGCGGAGACCGTTTACCGAGGAGTGTGCAAACGTGTGCCGAGCATCTCTCGCGACACGGTCTATCGTACCCTCTCGACCTTGGTGGCCGAGGGCCTTATCCGAAAGGTGGAACCCCTTTTCGAGAGGGCCCGCTATGACGCAAATCTGGACCGTCACCACCATTTCGTCTGTACGGTGTGTGGCTCGGTTTGCGACTTCTATAGTGAGGCACTGGATGGCCTGCCGATCCCTGAGTCCGTGAAGGCATTGGGCGAGATTGACTCGGCCCATGTCCAGGTCCGGGGGATCTGTTGGAGCTGTGCCAGTCGAAAGAGCAAGAGACGGCGGCGTAGACCGGGATAACCATGAGCTTGCACCACATAGATAATGATGAGGAAACAAGGACGATTTTCGAGAAAAGGAGACGTATAATGCCAGAGAAAAAGCAGAAGCTGACGATGTTGCTGGGGAAGCTGGTCAAGATCGGCAGCAAGATCGTGCGCCACGCTCGATACGGGACATTCAGATTGGCCGAAGTGGCTGTGCTGGGTGAAGGTCATATGAGAAGTGTTGGATGATAACGCTGTTCAACAATTCACACAACGAAAGGAGTAAATATCGTGGATAAAGAAAGAACGGGCAGGGCTGACAAACACACTGCCGGCGGAGGAACGTCGAACCGGGACTGGTGGCCGAACCAGTTGAACCTCAAGATCCTGCACCAGCACTCGCTGCTGTCTGACCCGATGGGCAAGGACTTCAACTACGCCGAAGAGTTCAAGAAGCTCGACTTCGCGGCCTTGAAAAAGGATCTGCGGGCGCTGATGACCGAATCGCAGGACTGGTGGCCGGCGGACTTCGGCCACTACGGTCCCTTGTTCATTCGCATGGCATGGCACAGCGCCGGCACGTACCGCATGGGTGACGGTCGCGGTGGCGCCGGTGCCGGCCAGCAGCGATTCGCGCCGCTCAACAGTTGGCCGGACAACGCGAACCTCGACAAGGCGCGCCGGCTGCTTTGGCCGATCAAGCAGAAGTATGGCAAGAAAATCTCATGGGCCGACCTCATGATTCTTGCCGGCAACGTCGCTTTGGAGTCGATGGGATTCAAGACCTTCGGCTTTGCTGGCGGTCGTGCGGATGTCTGGGAACCCGATGAGGTCTACTGGGGTTCTGAGACCAAGTGGCTAGATGACAAACGCTACTCTGGCGAGCGGGAGCTCGAAAATCCGCTCGCGGCCGTGCAGATGGGCCTGATTTACGTCAATCCCGAAGGCCCGAACGGCAACCCGGATCCGATCGCGGCGGCCAAGGATATCCGCGAGACGTTCGCTCGCATGGCCATGAACGACGAGGAGACGGTGGCGCTCATCGCGGGCGGCCACAGCTTCGGCAAGACCCACGGTGCCGGCCCTGCGTCCCATGTAGGCCCGGAGCCTGAGGCCGCCTCTATCGAGGAGCAAGGCCTCGGCTGGAAGAGCAGCTTCGGCACCGGCAAAGGCGCTGACACGATCACCAGCGGGCTGGAGGTCACCTGGACCAATACGCCAAAGAAATGGAGCAACAACTTCTTCAGGATTCTCTTCGGCTTCGAATGGGAGCTGACGAAGAGCCCGGCCGGTGCGCATCAGTGGGTACCGAAGGGTGGCGCAGGCGCCGGCACGGTTCCGGATGCCCACGACAAATCGAAGCGTCACGCGCCAGGCATGCTGACCACGGACCTTTCCTTGAGGTTCGACCCCGCCTACGAAAAGATTTCAAGGCGCTTCTACGAAAACCCGGATCAGTTTGCAGACGCATTCGCCCGCGCGTGGTTCAAGTTGACCCACCGCGACATGGGGCCCAAAACCCGCTATCTCGGACCGGAGGTTCCGGCAGAAGAGCTCATCTGGCAAGACCCCATCCCTGCCGTCAATCATAAACTGATTGATGCCAAGGACATCGCCTCCCTCAAGGGCAAGATTCTGGCTTCCGGCCTATCTGTCTCGGAACTGGTTTCAACCGCCTGGGCATCGGCGTCCACCTTCCGTGGCTCCGACAAGCGCGGCGGCGCCAACGGCGCCCGCATTCGTCTGACGCCGCAGAAGGATTGGGAAGTCAACCAGCCTGCCCAACTGGCGAAGGTACTCAAGGCCCTGGAGGGCATCCAGATCGCGTTCAACAAGGCGCAGTCCGACGGCAAGAAAGTATCACTGGCTGATCTGATCGTTCTGGCCGGTTGCGCGGGTGTCGAGCAGGCTGCGAAGAATGCCGGCCACAAGGTGACGGTTCCCTTCACGCCGGGACGCATGGACGCCTCGCAGGAGCAGACCGACGTAGCCTCCTTCGCCGTGCTCGAACCGGTCGCGGACGGCTTCCGCAACTACCAGAAGACCCGCTATGCCGTATCGGCCGAAGAGCTGCTGGTTGACAAGGCGCAATTGCTGACCTTGACCGCACCTGAAATGACGGTGCTCGTGGGCGGCATGCGCGTCCTGAAGACCAACTACGGAGGGTCCCAGCACGGTGTCTTCACCAAGCGGCCAGAGGCGCTTGCTAATGACTTCTTCGTAAATCTGCTCGACATGAGCACGACGTGGAAGCCAACCACGGAAGACGATGACGTATTCGAGGGTCGTGATCGCGCCACGGACGCGCTCAAGTGGACCGGCACCCGTGTCGACCTCATCTTCGGTTCGAACTCCCAACTCCGGGCCTTGGCGGAAGTCTATGGATGTGCGGACTCCCAGGAGAAGTTCGTGCACGACTTTGTAGCGGTGTGGAACAAAGTCATGAACCTTGACCGTTTCGACCTCTCCTGATCGTAATCCGCGTGAGCTTGTCGCCACGTACGGAATGTGTTATATGGAACCATCACTCTGAAGAAAAGGAGCATTGCCAATGTGCAACGAGAACAGACTACCATTGATTGGCGAGAAGGCCCCGTCGTTCAAGGCGGAGACCACCCAGGGACCCATCAACTTCCCCGATGATTTCAAGGGAAAATGGGTTGTGTTCTTCTCGCATCCGGCCGACTTCACGCCGGTCTGTACCACCGAGTTCATGACCTTCGCCTCGATGCAGCCCCAGTTCGAGGCGCTCAACTGCAAGCTGCTGGGCCTGTCCATCGACAGCACGTTCAGCCATATCGCCTGGCTGCGGACCATCAAGGAGAAGATCGAGTACAAGGGCATGAAGAACGTCGAAGTGACCTTCCCGGTCATCAGCGATCTGACGATGGAGGTCTCCAAGACCTTTGGCATGCTCCAGCCCGGCGCGAGCACCACCCAGGCGGTGCGGGCAGTGTTCATCATCGACCCGGAGGCCAAGGTCCGGGCGATCCTGTACTACCCGCTCAGCAACGGACGAAACATGGAAGAGATCAAACGGTTGCTGATCGCGATGCAGCATTCCGACGAGCACAAGATCGCCACGCCGGCCAATTGGCAACTCGGCGATGACGTGATTGTCCCGCCGCCCGGCTCATGCGGCGCCGCCAAGGAACGGGTGGAAAAGCCTGCGACCGATATGAAGGTGCTGGACTGGTTTATGGTTCTCAAGAAGTGCCCGAAGTAGACCTCAGCGGTAAGACCGAAAGGAGCAAACATGATTAGCAAAAAGATAAATGAGGCGTTCAGCAACCAGATCAATGCCGAGATGTACTCCTCGTATTTGTACCTGGCGATGGCAGCTTGGTTCGAATCCACGAATCTCAAAGGCTTCGCCCGGTGGATGCGGCTGCAGGCCCAGGAGGAAATGAGTCACGCGATGAAGTTTTTTGACCACATGGTCGAGCGTGGAGGCAAGGTTGCACTCGCCGAGATCACAGCCCCGCCTGCCAAGTGGGACTCGCCTTTGGCCGTCTTCGAGGATGCCTACAAACACGAGTGTAAGGTCAGTAGTCTCATCAACAACTTGGCCGACCTTGCCGTCGGAGCCAAGGACCATGCCAGCGGCGTGTTTCTCCAATGGTTCATCAACGAGCAGGTCGAAGAAGAGGCGGCGGCCTATGAGATCGTCCAGAAGCTCAAGATGACCGGCGAGCGCAGCAGCGGCCTGTTCATGCTTGATCGGATCTTGGGGGAGCGCAAGGCGGAGGATTAGCTGGCCTAAGAGACTGGAACTGGATTGCATCGGCATCATCCATTCGCCACTTAGGCAGGCTGCCGGCGCGCTCATTCAGGCTGTCATGGCCCAGGGCACCGCGGGTATGGCAATGGCGATTGCAGCCCTCGCCGATTGGTTCAAGCATTTTGACGGCTTCAAACGACTTGACAGCTATATTGGTCCGACCGTGTGGTTTTGACACAACTGGATAAGAAAGCGGTCAGCCGCTTCCGCAGGGGGCACAGTGGCTTCTATTTGAGAGCCTATCGATAGGACAGACAGAGCGGTCCTGAATTGTTAAGGTGATGCCTTACCAAAAACCATAAGAAAACGATCAGATGTCAGCCTCGGTCCGCGAAACCACAGAGAGAAACCTGCCTGGGTCATCTCTGCTTTGACTGTTCGCGGATGTATCTTGCGGCGATGGCTTGCCTCACGCCGGCATAGCAACTCGTTCGCTTTGCGATCCAGGACATAGATGCGTCCCCCAGGAATGAGCTTTTCGTGAATCTTGGCAAGCAGGGTCTTGCTGTGAAAAAGCAAGTGATAGCTGTCCAGGAAGAAAACCACATCAACAGGCTTGTCTGGAAGATTGGGATCTCCGTCTTTTGTGAGTACGCAAGGCAAAAATACGTTGGGAGGAAACGGCGGTCTCTCATCTTTTTGCGTAGCCCACTCCTCCAAAACGATGTCCAGCCCTTCGCCTTCGGACTGTTCGAGAATCGGCGCAATTAAGTCCCGTGCTTGTCCCAGTGCGATGAAGAGTGGGTTCTGGTAACGACCAGCAGAGGGAAGAAACAGGAGTCGGTTATCCGCAACTGACGTAGGTTGAAACGGCTCCGGATCATGGCCGGGCTCGTTGAGCTTCTCTGGACGTTGAAAGACAAGGACGAAGTCATCTTCTGTGCGCCAGTACTGTTCAGCACATTCTACAGAACCTTATCAATGTGTTATAAATCACATCAGGGACAAGAATCGAGCAGAGGCAAAAACGCGTTTACTGTTATCTTCCAACTTTCTGAAGGAGGAATATTATGAAAAAGAATCTGATTTATTCATTTTGTCTGGTTATGGTTCTGGGCTTGGTTACAACGGCCAGCGGACAGACGGGCCAGATTCTGATCTAATGGTGGACGAACATCACCGGCAGTAACTTGTGCGACCTGTGGGATAATGCCAGCTATCCAGATAACCCGACGGGCAGCGCCATGCTGACAAGCTTCGAGGTTCCGGAGACGGGTGCGGACGCACCGCCTGGCTTGCCGGACTTGACTGACAACTATGGAGCCTGGGTTCGTGGCTATTTCCATCCGCATACAATCGGCCAGTACACATTCTGGATAACCAGTGACGACGAGAGTCGCCTATACCTGAGCCTGCAGGTAAGCGCCAGCCAGAAGGTGGAGATAGCCAGGGCGCTCGACTGGACGAATCCAAACGAGTGGACCAAATACCTTGGCCAAAAGTCGGTTCCTATCATGCTCGAGGCAGGGAAGAAGTACTACATCGAGGCCGTGTACAGAGAAGGTACGGGCGACGACCTCCTGCAGGTGGCGTACTGACCTGCCGGTGCTCAGACTGCGATCCCCGGCTCGGAACTGTCACCGTGGGATATGGGAATTGCCCAAAATATGACTCCGGCCGACGGCGCCGTCGTTGAGCAGAACTTTGCCGCTCTTGACTGGTCCACAGGACCCGGCGAGGTCCAATATGATATCTACTTCGGTACCTGCCTAGCTGAGGCTGCGAAGGACATTGGTCCGAAGCCAACCTATTCTTCCGCTGCCTGTCGTGTGGCGATGGGGACGTATCCTGCCTCCAGACCGGGCGGCGGGGTGACAATCAAGGCTGGATCAATATCCGCCAGTTTTCCAATCGTAGGGGGAGGCACGTAGTTGCGGTCTTTTGTCCAGTTCCGGTGAATTCTTTCCACCCGCGCCTGCAGGTTCTCTCTCTCTTGGTCCGTCAAATCAGCGTTGAGCAAAGCAGGCTGGTCGGCAAATCGATACCAGTAGTACGTCACTACGCTGCCGTCTCCCGGATGGGCCTGGAAAGGTCCTGCCACGGGGCCGGGCTTTTTCCAGCAGCTCTGCGGATCGTCGGGAGTGACGTAGGGCTCAGGACGAGGCCTGCCGGCGCGATCGAAGCGGATCTTGCTCAGTCCCGTTTCAGCCGAAACGTCTTCGGGCGCCACGACGACCCACTGCGGATTCCCATTCTCATCGTTCGCCAAGCGATAATACTGGGGAAGTGTCACCAGTGCACCGTTCTTTGTACCGTTCCTAGTAGTGAGTTGGTGGTTCCACCGATACCCGAAAGTACTTGGATCATGCGCCACGGGAGTTGCAAAAGAACTCCAGGCGATGCGCACCCTTTCTTCTCTGGGGGTGGAGGAGGTATATATCCTCCAGGTTGCCCCTCCTTCTGCGCGAAAGCTGTACATACTGCCTGCCGACGGGTTGATGGCGCCGCTGGCCGGGGATCCGCCCGCAAACCAGGCTTCTACGGCGTCCCACAATGCTTTCTTGCTGTAGGCCGTAACCTGATGCAGTACCACCGAATCGCCCTGCGGCCCTCGCGGGAACGAGGTTGGGGCTATTCGAGCGTACGTCTGCCCCCTCTGGTCAGTGGCCTGGACGCTGGGGACATACTGGGTTTCCATCTGCATCGCTCGATTCGGCCCGGAAGGGCGGCTGTCCAGAAACATGCCCGCCAGGCGCGGGTCGTCCACAGACGGGCCCGAAAAGAAATAAGGAGTGAAGAACGCAACCGGACCTTTGAAGTTTGCTGTGTTCAGAAACAAGGTCCAGCAGTTATTCCCCGTCGGAACGCTCTTGCCGGCGGTGGTGGATTTGGCCTCGGTGAGTGGAAGTGGTAGATACCCGTAGCCGAATAGCTCGCCGCACGTGCCTTGCTTGAGATTCAGGCCATCGGGGGGCCATACCAGCCAGGGACTGAGCTGTGCCACACCGTACTTGCCTTTCGGTTCATCCCAACTCCTTCCTTTGCCGGCCCCAGGTCCGTTGGCCCAGGCGACGAAATTCAGGGCCACCCCGCCCATGATAAACTTTGGTGTTTCCGTGGCAAACCGCGTATCACGCCACCAGCCCAGGCCGCCCTCGATGTCGGAATACAGTTCCCCCAGATCCTCAGACGGACGAACATCGTACTGCGCATGCATCCAGGTGCCGAACAGACCTGTTTGAAAACGATTTCCCGGGTATTTCTCCAACAAAGGCCAGGCGGCTGCATACATAGAGAACCCGGCGTTATACGTCTCGGGGACTTTCCCGTGAGGAACAAGCAGGTATCCGGCCATCTCTCCTTTCTGAATCTGATCGGAGGCGCCGATCACGGGGCCCCGAGGCGAGACGAACACGAGACTCAGGCAGGAAGTGAACAATGTAAAAACCCTTTTCTTCAACATAAGAGAGCCTCCAGCAATTATTCTTCTTTTCTTGTCCTGGATTTTCCATTCAACGTCATAGTCGGTGCTCATGCACGTCACACTGTCAATAATACCACAATCGGGACGGCGATTTCAATACTGCTGACCGTCAAAATCAGTTATCATCACACACTGACCTGTTCCCGTTTCAGGTAGGCATTATAGGTGAGCGGCAGAACCTGGCCGAGAAATACCCCCACCGCGTGGAAGCAATGCAGCAAGCCATTGCAAAGTGGCTGAAAGAGGTCACACCGGCATGACCGAGCAGGCGTTCCTTGATGAGCTCCATCCAGAACGTTGCACTTGATAAGCCCCTCAGGTTTGAAATGCTCTGCAAGGTTCGCTATAGCTCTTCCTAATGCAATTTACGGGGTCAGAATTCGGATTATTCACTCGACTTTTGGGGCCGTTGGTAGTACATTCTTGGAATGTGAATACTGAAACACCTATGAAGGCTCTTGGATCATGATCAGGAGAGACGCTATGAGACGCGATAAGAGGCATGTCATCTGGTTCCCCGTTGTTGCGGTCTTCTTGTGGGTGGTCGCTGTGGGAGTTGCTCAAGAGAAGGTCAGTCTTGATAAGGATCCTCATCTTATGGGCTGGTGGAAGTTCGATGAGGCATCCGGCAAGACCGCCGCCGATTCCTCGCAACATAATCGCAAGGGAACCCTCACCGCTAAATTGTCATTCGACAAAAACTCCGTCGAGGGCAAGTTCGGCAAAGCGCTGAAACTCGCCAAGGCCGATGCGGTCGAGATAAAGGGGTACAAAGGCGTCACCGGAACCAGGCCCCGAACGGTCACCGCCTGGATCAAGACGACACAAACCAGTGGTGATATCGTCCTCTGGGGCACCAACGACTCCGGCAAGCAGTTCCGCTTCGGTCACATCCGAGGTCGGATCGGCTTCACACCATACGGCGGCTACTACTACATGAAGGAGTACACTAAGGATGACAAGTGGCATCATGTCGCCGTAGTCATCATGGAGGCGGACCTGCCCAACATCTACGACGATGTCCGCCTTTACCTCGACGGCGAAGTCGCCGAGATCGATGACATCGGGTTGCTCGGTCTTTTGCCCATCGAAACGGGAGACGAGCTTGATGTGCGCATCGGCGGCGGCTACGAAGGCCTGATCGACGATGTGAGAATTTATGATCGCGCGCTGACGATCGACGAGGTCAAGGCGATATACGACGGCAAAAGCGACAAACCGCTGGGCAAATCCTGAATCGATTGCCGAAGCGAAAATAACGCAATACGCCGGTTCCGGCGTGGCTGATTATTGAAAAGGAGACGTACCATGACTAACCCTATGATGACACGCCGACAGTTCATGCGTGACAGTGCAACGGCCGCCGTGGGAGCAGCTATCGCGCTGGCGGGTGCCGCCGGGGCAAAAGACATCGACACATCAAAGATACTGAACTACAACCCCGACATGGAGTACCGCAGACAAGGCAAGACGAATCTGATGGTTTCGGCGGTATGTCTGGGTGGACATTCACGCAGCAATCAGCAGGAGCGGACAGAGATCGTCAGCCGCTGTATCGACGCGGGCATCAACTACATTGACGCCTGCACCGCCGGGGAGGTCAACAGGGACGCCAAGGCACTGAAGGGCCGACGAGACAAGATGTATCTGGCGTTGTCCCATTGCGGCAACGAAGTGCGCAACGAGCAGTATCGCACGTCCAAGAAACTGTTGGACGTGTTAGACGGATTGCTGCAGGAATCGGGCCAGGAATATACCGATCTTTGGCGGATAACGTGCTATGAGCCTGGCGGCAGGCACACCTTCGACACAGCCTGTGAGATCGTGGATGCCCTGGAGAAGGCCAAGAAGCAGGGCAAGGCCCGTTTCATCGGTTTCTCGACTCACGACCGGCGATGGATCAAATTCATGATTGAGTATTTCCCTCAGATAGACTGCGTATGTTTTCCGTTCACCACGATGAGCCGCAGGGCGCAAACGGACAGCGTGTTTGACGCGCTGAAGAAGCAGGACGTCGGCGCCTTTGGCATTAAGCCTTTTGCGGCCGGCTCGCTTTTTACCGGCGACAAAGAAGAGAGCCTCAAGCGCGCCCGGCTGGCCATACGATACATCCTCGCCAGCAACACGGTCATTCCCATCCCCGGCCTCAATAGCATCGAACAGGTGGACAACGTCGTCAAAGCAGTCAAAGAACGCCGTCAGTTCGACCTCAAGGAAGCCGCTGCGCTGGGTACGGCGTCTGAGCAGGCGTGGGCCAATCTGCCGCAGAACTACCAGTGGCTCAGGGACTGGCAGTACGTATGAAGTACGTCGTCGCTGCATTGATACTGGGCTTCTCGGCCCTGACAGGGCTCAGTTGCCGAGAGGCAAGAACCGATGAAGGACCCGACACAGACGCGGCAGAGACCTCACTGCGGGGGACTAAAGCAGATGGTGGTCAAGGCGAGCCGCTGATGTTGGATGATGAACCACTGCTGCTGGAGGAAGAACCTCTGCTTCTCGGTGATGAGGCCCAAGAGGCAGGCGCTGACGGAGGCGCCGACAACAGCCGATGTCACGTCTGCCACATCAACTATTCACAGGAGGAGCTTGCCGTCACGCACGCCCGAGCGGCAATAGGATGCGCCCGTTGTCACGGCACCAGCGATGCACATATCGCCGACGAATCCTGGGCATCGGGAGGCAACGGCACCTCGCCGGATACGATGTTCCCGAAAGACAAGATCACCCGCTTCTGTATGGGCTGTCACGCTGCGAACCTGCCCAAAGAATCGCCGCACCAAGAAATCATCGCGGGAAACAGCGACAAGGTCTGCACGGACTGCCACGGCAAGCACCGACTGGCCACGCGCAAGTGTAAATGGAAGTAGGTCTGAACGGACTTATCTGTCCAAGAAGACCAACCACCGCCACCCGGGCGGTATCGCTGAACCCGCAGCGATGCGCATTATCGAGTAGCATCTTCCTGCCGTGTCACGATCGGCACATAGCCCACTTCAATGCCCGCCGGAGGTGTTACGAGCAAGGCCGGGTCAAGCTTCGCCAGAGTTCCACTGCTGGGCGGCGCCATGTAGTCTCTGTCGATCGGCCAGGTGGCGTGGATCTTCTCGACAAAGGACTGCAATTTCGCTTTCTTCTCTTCGCTCCAGTGGTACTGCTGGAATGACGGCTGATCCACAAAGCGATACCAGTAGTAGGTCACGGTCGAACCATCTGCAAGGTTGACCTTGTAGGGCCCGCTCTTTGGGCCTGGGGTGGTCCAGGCGCCGCTCTGCGGCGAAGTGTAGGGAGCGCCCCGATCGGCCAGTCTGAACTGCGCGGTCAAGAGATTCGTCTCGGCGGGGACTTCCGCAGGGGATACGACCACGCGGTTATCGCCGACGTGTTTGAAATATTGTGGAAAATAGCCATTGGCATTAGCCGTGCCATCGTACCATTCCAGGCCCCACACATTCGACTCATAGACCTTGGTGTTGAAGATCTTCTCAACACCGGTAATTACTTTGCCGCTCTGGTCGAAGCGCGTGGTCTGCGTGGTCAATGTCGCCCTCCAAGCGCCTTTCTCGTCGAGTTGTCCGGAGCAGGCTGGGCCGCCGTCCCGCCATGCCTTAAAGGCATCATAAAGGGCCGCCTTGGAGTAATAGGTCACATCCTGCACCAGCAGGGTTCTTCCCTGGCTGTCCACTGGGAACTGCAACCTCGGGATCTTCGAATAGACCACACCCTGGGCGTCCTGCGACTGAAAAAATGGCACAGTATTGATCTCCATAGCGCCGCCGCCCATTCTGCCCGGCCGGGCGTCCAGCCCTCGTCCGTAGATAAACGGGGAATTGAACAGCTTGCCGATTTTGCTCCAGGTCTCCGGGATATAGTAGGCCATCGGGCCTTTGAAGTTGGCCGCACTCAGGAAGCAGGTCCACGCCTGATCGCCGGTGGGCGGGTCCCCAGTGGTCGGCTCCGCAAAGGGCAAAGCCATGTACGTGTAACCCAGAAACTTGCCGTTCGGATTGCTCTCAAAAGGCAGCGCATCCGGCGGAATCAGCAGGCGGTTACTCAGTTGAGCGATACCCAGGCGATTATCTGGCAGGGCCGTACTGCTGTAGAAGAACGACCACCCGGGCGATCCGACCTCATAGTCGTAACATTGCGGCGTGGCATTCATGCTGAATTTCGGTGGCCCGTAGCGGAATCGATTGCCCGCCCAATAGCCAAGGCCACCTTCCACGGTCTGAAAGACGCTGCTCCAGGTTGGCCCTCGATCCGGCCAGTGATCTCTGGCGTATGTGCCAATTGGAGCCAGCGGAGTGTCCTTGTTATCGGAGTTGTCCGGCGTGATCCATGCACTGGGCAGACCAATCTGAAAGTGGGCCAGCGGCTCGGCAATCAGCGGCCAGACCGCGGAATAGAAGCCCATGCCGACGCTGTACTCGGACTGGGCTGGAGGCCGGGATGCACTGAAGCTGATGTACCCATGCAGACCGCGGGAATTTGAGGTGACAACACCTGCCTGGCCTTTCGCGGCGTCACTTGCAGCATTATCTTGTCCCATACAGGCCCACGACAGGATTGAAAGGATTACGATGGCTGATAACGACGTTCTCATGTCTTTCTCCTTGTTCATAATGATCGCTGTTTTGCCTATTGCCAACGGTTACATCGCCTTTGTGATTTCAGTCAACGATGATGGGGTTCTGCCCACCGGAGCACTTCGTCCGCTCTGTTTTGAGGCTTCCAAAAGCGATTTCAGCTCTTTGACCACGTCCGGGTACTTGAAGTAAAGGTTCGTAGTCTCACCGGGGTCGGTCTGGAGATTGTAGAGCTGCCCCTGTGCATCGGGGGCCAGTTCCGGCAACCTGTAGGGTTTCAGGTCGGGGTCTTTCTCGTAGTTATTCCCGCCCGAACCCTTGTGGTCAAGGTACTTCCAGGAGCCGCGCCGAATCTGAAGCTCACCGCGAGAGCTCTGGGTCAGGGTGTAGGGACGCACGGGCACATCCTCCTTCTGCCGGCCCAGCAGCGCCGGCAGCAAGTCGTAGCTGTCTTCGGCCGCCTCATCGGGAAGTGACACACCGACCACCGACGCCACGGTCGCCATCACATCCGTGAGCGTCATGGTTTGGGCTGACACACTGCCGGCCTTGATCTTGCCCGGCCACCGTGCCAGGAAGGACACCCTGTGCCCGCCCTCCCACGCATCACGCTTCATACCACGCCAGGGACGAGCGCCATCATGGTGATAATCCCTGCGCATCGCGATTACAGTGGCGACTTCCGGTCCGTTGTCGCTGGAGAACATCACCAGCGTGTTGTCTGCAACGCCAAGGCGATCCAGAGCCTTGAGCAACTCCCCGACTACGTAATCCATCTCGAAGATATAATCGCCGTGCGGCCCGGCGCTGGTCTTGCCTTTGAACTGAGGGGCCGCAAAGGAAGCCAAGTGGACAGCCGCCAGCGAGTGGAACAAAAAGAAGGGCTGCTCCGGATGGGACTTGACGTGCTCTTCGATGAACTTCTCGCTCCTTTTCAAAAATTCGAGGTCCACTTTTTCGAGATCATAGTCCGGCGCGACCAGCCCAGGGCGGTTGTCTATGGAATAAGGATGATGGGGCAATTTGGATCGATCCAGAATGTGGGTGGGAGGAACAGGAACTCGGTCTCGGTCGATATATGCATACAGCCAGTCCGTCGTGGGACAGCAGGCGGTGCCGAAGAACTGATCGAATCCGTGATTGATCGGGCCATCCACGATGGGGCGGGAGAAATCGACCTCTCTGACAGCATCAAGGCCATTCTTGTTGATTGGTTTTCCCTCTTTGTCGAGGAACGTCACTCCAACGTGCCACTTGCCGGTAAACGCCGTGGCGTAGCCCTTCTCCCGGAGCATCTGCGCCAAAGTCAGACGATCCTTCTTGATCAGGCATGGGCCGCCGACCCCGGTGAATACTCCCCGGGCCCCGATCCGAAACGGCATCTGACCGGTCAACACGCTGTAGCGAGTCGGCGTGCAGACCGTCGCAGGGCTGTGAGCGTCGGTAAAACGCATCCCCTCGGCGGCCAGCTTGTCCAGATTTGGAGTCGGGACCTTCGATTCCGCGTTGTAGCAGGCCACGTCGCCGTAGCCGAGGTCATCGGCCAGAATGAAAACGATGTTGGGCAGATTCTTTGCCACGGGTCTCTCGCCCAAGAGAGCGATCATCGCCTTGCCCATGGCATCGCCAATCAGAAAGTAGGTCTCGGCGTTGCTGTTCCAGTGATAACTGGCGCCTGTCGGTGATTCCGCCGCAGGGCGGAAAAAGTCACGCGTCTCCACGCAGGTAACATTGTGCATCTCCTTCGCGACGGCAAACTGCGCGGGCTCTACCACATTTCTTATGCGACGCTTCACCCCGGGCAGATTGTTGTCGTGTCCGCCGAAACCGCTGCTGGCAATCACGACGGGCAGGTCATTTGCGCCAAGATCCTTGCGAATGTCCTGAATCAGGGCAAGGAGATTTTTCTGGTATTCTGCGGTGTAGGCCGGATTGGTGCCGTCATTCCAGCCCTGATGCCAGCCGAAGCCGACGATCTCGTAGCCCCGACCACTGTACTGGGGGAAGAATTTCTCGACGTTGTCCAGAGCGTAGCGCACATCAGAGATCATGAGCTGGTAGTACTTGCCAATTTCAGGCTTGGTTCCATCTTTGCCGGCCTTCAGTGTGAAGGAAGGTTCGCCGGCGTTGGGCGGGCGGAAGTCCACAGCCAGGCTCTTGCCGCCCCAGGCGGTCTTGATCAGCAGCACCTGGTTGTCGAAGTAGTCACCCATCACATGCCCGAATTGAAGCTCGGGGCCTATGGTCGGGTTCTTACCCATTTTCTGAAGTCCGGGCTTGAGCCCACCTGCCACATCGAGGGGCTGGACTTCGCGACTGCCCTTACTGATGAGTTGACGCTGAAAGTACCAGACATCATCGCGCTGCAGCCATTGGCCGTCTTTGTCAACGAGATGCTTGAATCGGTCTTTCTTGTCGGACTTGCGGACCATGTAGGCCAGTGTGCCCTTCGTGTCGGCCGGGTCAATCCGCCCATCTCCGACCATATTGGATTGGCCGGCCAGGATAAAGACCTTCACAGGGCCTTTGCCTTGCTGCTCCGCCCAGACCGGCAGCGACAGGGCAGGCATGACCAAAGTCATAAGAGCCGGTACAATTATACACATGATGTCTGGTCGGTTGCGATGCATGTTCCACTCTCCTGATCAAGGTGACCGTTCATGAAACTGGCTTATCGTACAATGGCGGTTCTTCGCCCGGCTACGCGTCGGGACGGCGACCTTGAAGACGGCATTCGATGTTCTTTGATGTCTGCGTTATAGACAGCCCACCGAGCGCCGTGCAGCGCAGTTCTCGAGGAAGGCTGCGTCCGACCCGATCCATAGTCTCGATCACTTCATCGAGCGGAATCACCGGGTCATAGCCCGCCAGGGCCATGTTAGTGCACGCCAAAGCGTTGCTTGCAGCCATCACGTTCTTTCCCAGGCAGGGTACTTCCACTCGGTTGGCGACCGGGTCGCAGATCATGCCGAGGGAACTCTGGAACGCCATGGAGGCGGCGTTTACCGCCTGGCGTATTCCCGCCCTTGCGAGCGAGACCAGAGCCGCAGCGGTCATGCCGGAGGCCACGCCGCATTCGGCCTGGCAGCCGCACACTTCAGCAGCAAATGTCGTCTTGAAGGCGACCAGAACGCCGATGAGCCCGGCGGCGAGCATCGCCTTGGCGGCATCCTCATCAGTGAGGCCCAGCGCGTCGGCGGCGGCGATGCATGTGCCCGGCAGCGCCGCACATGAACCTGCGGTCGGCGCCGCGACGATCACGCCCATAGCGCTCTTGACCTCCATCAGAGCCGTGACATTGAGTATGATGTGGTTCAGCAAGCCTGCATCAAGAAGATCGCCGGAAGACATGTGGGCCCGGAGTTGTCCGCATTGGTGGCCAAGTATTCGGTCATTATATGTCGTGCCCCGAATGCCCTGTTCGATGGAGCTACGCATAAGCCGTACGATCCGAGTCATGCGATTGACAACATCATCTGTGGACAGGTTACCGCGCTGGCTCTCATACTGCACCGCCAGCTCCCACAGCGGTAAATTCCGCCCCTTGTCGTAACTGAGCATTTCTTCGCATGTGGAGAAGGGTACGGATATACCCTTGCGTGACAGAACAGGCAGAATGGGGTTTAGCCGCTTGACGTACTGAACGTCGCAACCGGCAGAAAGCCGGGCAATTACGTCGTCTTGCACGAATTGCTGGCCCCGGATCTGTATCAGGGTGCCATCTGCCGTCTCGTGGAACAGAACCTCGTCGGCCTCGATACCTTTGGCACGCCAGTTCAAGGTGTCTGCTGGCTGGCCGGCAATCCGAACCAGGGTCTCGCAGTAATCCCCGAGAATGGAAACAGCAATCCCATCAATCTCAACAACCTCGATCATGCCCCCGCCGGTCGAAATGGCTGTTAAGATGTGCTGCTCCGCAGTATTGCCGACTGTGATGCGGTAGGTGTTGGGATGGTTGAAGCCAAAGTCCCCGATCACGATTTCGGTCTTCACGCCCCCGGCACGGATCGCTCTTGAGGAGTCGGGCAAACGCTCATCTGTGGCTTGCCAGCCCATGAGTCCCGCGAACAGTCCCATGTCGGAACCCTGGCTCTGGTGGGTGGTGGCGAGTGAGCCATTGCAGTCGAATTGAATCACGATTTTCTCAATGTTACCCGCCACGAGGTCCCTCGCCAGCCGGCCGATGCGCAGTGCTGCTGCACAGTGCGAACTGGAAGGCCCACGCATGACCGGGCCAATCACATCATTGAAGATGCTCGGATACATATCCTTATGGGGTGTCCAATTGCATCCAAATGGTCTTAAGTTCGGTGTACTGGTAGTGGGCGAAGATAGATTTGTCGCGCCCAAAGAAGCCTGATTGCTTGAAGCCCCCGAAGGGCGTTGTCACGTCGCCCTCCGAGAAGCAGTTCACCGAAATAGTCCCGGCACGAAGCGCCCGGGCGACATGATGTGCGGTACCCAGGTTCTGCGTATAGACCGAGGCGGTCAGCCCATACGTCGTGTCATTGGCCATCGCGATGGCCTCCTGCTCCGAGTCGCACGTCAGGACCGAGAGGACCGGGCCGAAGATTTCCTCTCTGGCGATTCGCATCTCCGGATGGACGTCATCGAAAATTGTAGCCGCCACGAAGTAGCCGCCGGTCTCGCGTAGAATGCGGTTGCCGCCCAGCACAAGCCTCGCTCCGTCCTGCTTCCCGCTCTCAATATATTGAAGCACTTTGTTCATGTGCTCCTCTCCAATCATCGGTCCGATTCTTGTAGCCGGATCGAGGGGATCGCCGACGGTCCATTCACGGGCGATATCCAGTATCCGCTCAAGCAACGCATCCTTGAGCTTGCGCTGTACAATTAAACGCGAACCCGAACTGCAGTTTTCGCCCATGTTCCAGAAAACACAGTTGACTACTTGGGCGGCGATGTGGTCAAGATCGCCTGCACTTTCCAGGACTACCTGTGGATTCTTCCCCCCTAACTCCAGTACGACCCGCTTGAGGTTGGACTGCGCCGAATATTCCAGAATTTGGCGTCCGACCTCCGTGGAACCTGTGAAAGCCACCGCGTCCACATCCATGTGCTTGCCCAGCGCGGCGCCCACAGTCAGGCCGTCTCCCGGCACGACGTTGACCACACCTTCGGGAATGCCGGCCTCGGCGGACAGCTCTGCCAGGCGCAGTGCGCTCAATGAGGTCTGGGAGGCCGGTTTTACTACGACGCTGTTACCCGTGGCCAGGATGGGCCCGAGCTTCCAGGCTGCCATTTGGATCGGAAAGTTCCAAGGAAGGATGGCTCCTACGACGCCCAATGGCTCACGTACAATCATCGCAACGTTATGGGGACCCGTTGGCGACAGGCGCTCGTACTCTTTGTCGATAGCCTCGGCATGCCATCGAAAGCAGTGGACGGTATCAGGCAGGTCCATGTTCATGCAATCGCTGATGGGTTTGCCGGCGTCGAGACAGTCCAACAGAGCCAGCTCCGCCAGATTCTGCTCCACGAGATCGGCGAAATTCAGCAATACTCGCTTGCGTTCGCCGGCAGGTCGCCTCGCCCAGACGCCTTTCTCAAACGTCCGGCGAGCGGCCTTCACTGCCGCGTCCACATCGGGCTTGTCGCAAGAGGCAATTTCTGCGAGGGGCTTACCCGTAGCCGGGTTGATCGAGATGTAGGTTTCTCCCGAGGCCGCGTCGCGGAACGCCCCGTCGATGAATGCCTGTGTCCGGAACCTCAACTCTCGCACTGCCTTCTTAACGGCCGAGTGCTCCAGCGGGAAGGACACGGTCATGGCTTCTCCTTTCTGCAAATGAGTTCTGCAAAATTGCAGGTTAGGCATATATTATTTAAGGAAATCCGGTTTTGATTTTCTTAAATAATCGCTTAACTATGTGTCAGAGAACAGCTTACTGCTTGACAAGGAAAAAACAAAAATCATTTTTTCCTGTCAAAGTATGCCTAACCTGCAATTTTGCAGAAGCCTTTGTTTGAGTCAGCATAATTGGTTGTGTTTTGCGTCGATAACATTAGAACCTCAGTCGGGACTTTTTGGAAGGGGGATCGGTTGGTTAAGCATCATCGCTTGAACGAACTGTACAGGCGGCGATCCGTAGGACAGGACTTTGTCGTGATAGGTCTTCAGGTTGAAACTGTCGCCCCAGGCCTTTTCTGCCTCGCGGCGCAGTTGGACATGCTCCAGGTAGCCGACGAAGTACGTGGAAAGCTGTGCAGACGTGAGGCAGGCCCGCTTCCACTTGCCGACGGCTTCCTGGTCTTCCTGAAAGGCGCCTTCGATGAGCAGCTTCAATGCCTGATTCTCGCTGATGCCGTCAACGTGAACCGCCTGATCGAGGATGGCGTTGGTGACATCCCGCAAATACCACTTTAAGACGACCAGTTGCATTAGCGGATCGCCCTGGCAAAAACCTTCCTCAACCATCATCCATTCCGTGTAAACCGCCCAACCTTCAACAAAGGTACCCGAACCGAGGATCGCCCGGAGCTTGCCGGGATAGCGGTTCGAGTGAGCAAGCTGCAGGAAGTGCCCCGGCATCGCTTCGTGGATCGTCAGGTTGTAGAGCGAGCGGGTGTTGTATTCCCGAAGGAGCGAGTGAACCTGTTGCGGCGTCCAGTCCTTGGGCGGAGGAGCTACTGCGTAAAACGTTTTCTGGCCGGCGTCGAGTACACCTGGCGAGTCGCAGTAGGCCAGACTGACGCCTCGTTGAAACTCGGGCATGACGATGACATCGAGCGGGTCCGGCGGAACCGTCACTATGTTCTTCTGACGCACGAAGCCTGTGGTCCGGTCCAGCGTGAGTTTCGCCTCCTCCACGGTTCGGTTGGGATCCGGCAAATCGGCACAGGCCAATTCCAGGCACGCCCGGATGATGGCCTGCTTGTACGTGTCAGACGGATCCGCTGGGAACTCGGTATGGGGATACTGTCGCCGGTAAACATCTCTGGCAATCGTGTACATCCGCTCTCGCAGATCACGGAGTTGGCGGTCGGCCAGCCTGCGCACCTGCTGCCGTGTCATTGACGTTTGAAGTGCGAACGCCAGCTTCTGGTCGTAGAGTTCTCGGCCGAGGCGAAAGTCACCCGACGCTTTGGGCAGCAGCTCCGATTCAAGCCATTTCTGATGCGTGTTCACGGCCTCGCGGGCGGTCGCCAAAGCTTCAACGAGCCGCTCTCGCTCGACGGAGGACAAACTATCAAGATACGGTTCCACCATGTTGTTCAGGATACTCAGGATGCCGCGGTTCTGATTTACGGCTGTCTCGGCATGAATCTTCGGCACTCGGGCCGGTTGAAGGGTCGCACGAATCTGAGTAAAGAGCCGGGGAAAGTGCTCCAGACGACTGGCTACACAACTGAGGCGTTCATCCAGCGGAGCGAAGTCCCGAGCCATCAAGCCGTAGATCGCGCTTCCTGCAAGCCCCGTATAGACCAGCGGGTTCCAGACCCACTCCACAAGCACATCCTGTCGCCACAAATCAGCACGCAAGTCGTGATCGAGCAGGGCGTAGTCCACCTGATTCGCCCGCGAAAGCTCGGCTGGTTTGATGGCGTGCAACTCGTCGAGGAACCGGCGAGAGAAACGGCCATTTTCTGCCTGCGCCTCGCTGCCTACCTGGTCCAGTTGCCCGTCATAGCGGTGATCTCCCAGAAGTGTGGCCGAAACCGGTGAAAAGCGGGTGAACTCGTCCAGATAGCGGTCCGCCAACGCATCGAATCGCTGATCCATCGAATCTCCCTCGTGGGCTGCATTGCATGCTTTTGGACATGCGGCCAAGCAGAAGATGATTGCAAGAAACTTGAACTGAGTTTGTGCCATAACTATCTCCAATCGAACTGCCCGGGCGTTGGAAGTTGGACTTCTGTCCTCGGGCCTGCGTGCTCGGCCGGCTCAGGTATCCAATGCAGATGCGGTCGCTATTCTCAGATCGTACAGTTTCTGGCGAAGACGCACGATTTCCTCGGATGACGGAGGCAATAGGGGTCTGCGCGGCGGTCCGATCGGGCGTCCAACCAGCGCGCAGCCCGCCTTGACGAATTGCGTGTATTTTCCTTCGTTCTCCATCATCGAGAGCAAGGGCAGCAAGCGGTCAGAAAGCTGCTGAGCGGCGGCCATGTCCTTCTTCTCGCAGGCCAGCTCGAACAACTGCACGTGTTCTTTCGGCAGAACATTCACTACTCCACCAACCCAACCGACTGCTCCCAGCCGCATACTCTCTAACGCCAGCGTGTCACATCCGCAGAATACCCGCAACTTGTCGCCGGAACGGCGAAGGATCTGGTTGACTCGCGTCACATCACCCGTGCTCTCCTTTACGTATCGCACGTTTTCCAGCTCGGCAAGCCGCTCGATCAACTCGGGTGTCATATCAACGCCGGTACGGCCAGGGTAGTTGTAAAGCATGATCGGAATGCCGATCGCTTCATTCACTACCCGGAAATGCTCAAACAACTCATCAGCCGTCGGCAGGGAATAATAGGGCGCAGCCAGAAGAACACCCTGAGCACCCTGGGATTCCGCATCACGGGCGTACCTGACCACCTCGCGTGTGCTGCCGCCATTGGCCCCGACCAAGACGGGAACCCTATCGGCCGTCGCTTCGAGCGTCGTCTTCACGACGGCCTGACGCTCGCCGGCAGTGAGGGCATAGTATTCGCCCGTGCTGCCCAGCGGAGCGAGCCCTCGTACGCCTTGGGTTATCAAGTAGTCAACAACGCCGGCCAGCTTGTCGAGATCCACTTCTTCTTCGATGGTCATCGGTGTGACCAGAGCCGCAATAACGCCGTTCAACGTGTTCTTCATCTATCAACTCCCCGTCTCCGAACGCATCCCCTGCCAAACAAGAACAAGCTATAAGAGATGGCGCATTCCGAGTCCTGCTTCGCTATGAGCACAGCGCGGGCAGCCACTCACGAAGAACTTGCAGCCAACAAGTGGATATACTATCAGTCCCTGATATGGCACACAAGAACGTTTTTGTTGCTTTATATCTGGAACACATAACGGTATCGAACCCCTATCCTGTTTGCAGTTAATCCGCAAGTATGCCTGCGCGGCTGGCCCGCCCCCACGAGGATTGCTTAAACGGGGTTGAAAACCTGGGGGCTGGCGGTTATCATCGGAACCATCGACACTGGGTCCAAATGCAGGGTCTTGGACAGACTGGGTATTTGACAATCACAAGAACAGTCGATTCGCAGGGGATTCTTATGAGACTTGGGGCGTTACCGAGGATTGAATTCAGCGTTTTTTTGCTTATGGTTTTGTTGGCCTGCGCGACATCCTGTTCGCCTGAAAGGATGAAGCAAGCCGAAAAGACAAATATCCACCCCGGCACGGCTCGAGAAAATGTGACGCGCTATATCTACGAGAATGAGCTGGCCCGCACTCCACCGATGGGGTGGAATAGCTGGAATGCTTTCCACGGCGATATCAACGAGGAGCAAATAAGAGGAATCGCTGACGCAATGGTCAAATCCGGCTTTCGCGATGCAGGCTACACATACTTGGTCCTCGATGACGGCTGGATGGCCGATAAGCGTGACGGCGAAGGCAAGCTGGTGGCCGCGCCCAACAAATTCCCCAGTGGCATGAAGGCGCTGAGCGATTATGTTCACAGCAAGGGATTGAAGTTCGGTCTCTATCAGGATCGTGGTCATTCGACGTGCATGAAATTGCCGGGTAGTTTTGAGCACGAGCAGGTGGATATGGATACGTTCGCCGAATGGGGCGTTGACTATATCAAACTTGATAGCTGTTATGCGGAGATAAACGGCCGCAAGAGTTCGGACGATTTTGGCTTATTCAAGGAGTGCATCATAAAGACAGGCCGTCCCATGATACTGAGCATGGCCAACTATACCGATCCATCATGGGCATGGGGCGGTCAGGACATTGGACATCTATGGAGAACTTCATTTGACATACAGCCGCGGATGAGTTCCGTATATAGTTGTGCTGATACATCGGCTGGCGATAATGTGATTCACCCTGCATTTAACGGTCTTTGGCAGTTTGCCGGCCCCGGGCATTGGAACGATCCTGATATGCTGGAAGTTGGGAATCTGAAAAGCGACATCGAGAACAAGGCTCATTTCAGCCTGTGGTGTGTTCTGGCGGCCCCTTTGATCGCGGGCAATGATCTTCGTGATATGTCCGAAGCGACCAGAAACATCCTCACTGCAAAGGAGCCTATCCAGGTCAACCAGGATCCCAGAGGCATCCAGGGGTATAAGGTCTATGACGACGGGGACCACGAAATATATAACAAGCCCCTGTCTGATGGCAGGACGGCGGTCTTGTTGCTCAATAAGGGAGCCCTCGACGCGGACATTACGGTGACCTGGGACAAGATCGGTGTAAAAGGCCGGCAGATGGTCAGGGATCTGTGGCAACGGAAGAACCTGGGTTATTATTCGGAATCGTTTACCGCCAAAAATCTTCCACAACACGGACATATGTTCCTGATCGTTGGCTCCAAAGGAAAGCCACTTCCGACACCGGATCCGGTACCGTTAGAGAAGTACTCAGTTACGCGAAAGGGAAAGACATATCTTTCGGACCTCTATTATGTCTGGCGATCCGGCAGTGCGCCCGAGTATGACAGAACCTTTGAGGGTAAGCCAATCATGATGAATGGGACGCTTTATGAAAGAGGTTTTGGCTGTAAGGCGACATCCAAGATCATGTTCAAGTTGAATGGTTATGCCGAGCGCTTTCGAGCGGTAATTGGGTTAGATCCCTCCTATCAAGGCAACGAGGCTGTCAATTTCAGGGTCCGCAATCAAGACCCTATCGGCCCCGACTCGATTCTTTATGACAGTGGAAAAATGACGAAGGACACTCCCGCAAAGGTCGTTGATATCGACGTGCGAGGCATCGATTGCCTGATACTATCAATCGAAGGCAAGCAGGCCCTATGCAACTGGGCGGATGCTCATGTCGTGACATCACCCTGACAATCGTGAAATGGAGGTGCGCAAAGATGTTGTACCAATCTGTGGTCAGGCGAAGCTTGAACATGGCTCTTGTGCTCTTTTGCAGTTGCGTCGTCTTTGCTGAGTCTAACGATGAGGTTCAGAAGACGGGACTTTCAATAACTGCTTTGCGCTGCGAGTACCGGGAGAATCCGTTAGGCATCGAAACCGCCATGCCCCGCTTGAGCTGGGTCATGGAATCGCAAGGCCGGGGACAAAGACAATCTGCCTATCGAATCCTGGTGGCCACCAGTCTCAAAGACCTCCAAGCAGATAACGGGAATCTCTGGGACAGCGGCAAGATTTATTCCGATCGCAGTGTTCAGATCGCCTATCAGGGTAAGCCTCTACAATCGGGGCAAATATGCCATTGGAAAATAAGAGTATGGGATAAAGACGGCCTGCCATCAAAGTGGAGCGAGCCCGCCCGGTGGGAAATGGCACTGCTCACCCAGAAGGACTGGCGAGGCCAATGGATCAGCGACGGCCGGGAAAATCCTGACAAAGATGAGGATTTCTATAAGGACGACCCCTCTCCGTTGTTTCGCAAGGTCTTCACGTTAGAGAAGAAAGTGCGTTGTGCCCGGTTGTATATCAGCGGCCTGGGGTACTATTCGGCAAGTCTCAATGGCAGACCGGTGGGAGATCGTCAATTGGATCCCGCCTGGACTATGTACGCCAAGCGTGTCTTCTACAGTACCTATGATGTGACCGATCAATTAGTCCCGGGAGGTAACTGCTTGAGCGTAACGTTGGGCAACGGGTGGTACAATCCTTTGCCGTTGCGCATGTGGGGTCACCTGAACCTTCGTGAGCACCTGACCGTCGGACGCCCCCGATTCATCGCCCAGCTCAACATCAACTTTGAAGAGGGCTCAAGCACAGCGGTCGTAACCGATTCGACCTGGAAGGTCACAGAAGGCCCGATCATGCGCAATAGCATCTATCTTGGCGAAAAATATGACGCGCGAAAAGAAATCCCCCGCTGGGATCAACATGGGCTCGATGACTCAACCTGGGCACGGGTCGCGGTTACGCAAGCACCGGCAGGAACGCTGCAGGCTCAACCTCTGCCCCCCATCAGAATTACAGCTAATCTCAAACCGGTCCGAGTTAGCGAGCCTAACGAAGGGGTGTTTATCTTCGACATGGGACAGAATTTTACCGGCTGGGTTCGGCTGGCCTTGAACGTGCCGAGAGATACAACCATCACGCTACGCTATGGAGAGCTGCTGCACAAGGATGGCACTCTCAATCCTATGACCAGTGTCTGTGGGCAGATTAAAGGCAAACGAAAAACCAATGACGGCCAGACAATCAACGTCGGTGGGCCTGGTGCGCCTGAAATTGCCTGGCAGACGGACACCTACATTGCCAAAGGCGGCGGCCCAGAGTTTTACACACCACGATTCACGTTTCATGCGTTTCGCTATGTCGAGATGACGGGTTTACCCGGACGACCAACGCTGGATATGGTGCAAGGTTTGCGATTGAACACCGACGTTGAGCAAGTCGGCAGTTTCTCTTGCTCGAATGAGCTGCTTAACCAAATCCAGCAGATGTGCAAGCAAACCTTTCTGAGCAATATTATGAGTGTTCAGTCCGACTGCCCGCACCGCGAGCGGTTTGGGTATGGCGGCGATCTGGTCACGACATGTGAAGCGTTCATGTTGAATTTCGATATGGCCAACTTCTACAGCAAAGCCGTGTGGGATTGGCACGATAGCGCGAGGGATGACGGCATGTTGACCGATACGGCTCCTTTTGTCGGGATCCAGTATTGTGGCGTCGGCTGGGCCATGGCGCATCCACTGACGCAGTTGCAGCTATATCGGTACTACGGGGACCAACGCATTGTAGAACAGCAATACGCAACGTCCAAACGCTGGTTCGACCTTGTGACCTCGAAGGCCGAAGATCACATTATCAAGGCCGGACTGAGCGACCATGAAGCACTGGAGACGGCCCCCGCTCCTCAGATGGTCACACCGTTGTACTGCGAGTCTGCGCGCATGCTGTCTCGCTTAGCACGTATTCTCGGAAAGGAGAAAGAAGCGGACGAATACGCTCGGTTGGGCGAGAATATCCGGAGAGCGTATGTCGAAAAGTTCGTTGCCCCTGGAACCGGTGTGGTGGCCTCGGGGATCCAGAGTGCGCAGGCCTTCGCCCTGTTCCTGAATATGCTACCGGTGGAGGAACGCCCCGCGGCCCTTGCACACCTGGTGAAAGATATCACCGACAAACACGACGGCCATCTTACGACGGGCATCTTCGGCACCAGGTATATGCTGGACGTGTTAAGCCGAGAAGGACGCGCGGAGGTCGTCAACAACATGGTCAATCTCCGGGACTTTACCGGTTGGGGATATATGCTGGAGCGAGGCGCCACCACGTTGTGGGAACACTGGGAATTCAGCGATAACACGTTCAGCCACAACCATCCGATGTTCGGATCCGTCAGCCAGTGGTTTTATAACTGGCTGGGCGGCATTGAACCTGCCGTTGATGCCGTCGGGTTCGATAAATTCACCTTTCAGCCGCAGTTCCTTGAGGGCCTGGACTGGGTGCGTTGCACGCATCGATCGATCCACGGCCCGATCACCTGCGACTGGGAACGTCAGGGCGACCGTGTGGCCATAGAACTCCAGGTTCCAGTCAATACCACCGCAACACTCGTACTGCCGATGGCGGGCGAGGTCACCGAAAATGGCCGTCCTGCGGCCGACTCGAAAGGCGTGGAAAAAGTCTCCGAACGTGATGGACACCCCATCTTCCAATTGGGGTCGGGGCGCTACCATTTCATATTTGCGCATTCAGAACCGGTTAGAAACCCCTTATAGTCATCTGGAGAATAGCCGTTCTTAGGCCCTAATGGAACGCTTTTTGAAGATTTTCTCAGGTGATTCTAATCGCTGTAAAATACTTATTTGTCAGGCACTTACCACACACAGACACACAAGAAACGGCTTTTGGGCCTTCGGGCGGAGGGTCCTCCCTTGACAATCCTCATTGAGTTCTGTTAATATGGGGTGTGTAACTGGTCTGCGTAGTCAGCCGCCAGGGATACGTGTGAAAAGATCTATGGATCGAGGCAGTAACCTCTTTTCGCGCGAATGCTCTGGCGCGTGGCGTCATTTTGGCGTCGGCAAATATTGTTTTCTATCAGAGGTTTGGAGGAGGTTAGTGTGATGAAAATGAAAGTGATGCTAATAGCCGTGGCGACGGCGACCCTCATCTTCACGGCTGGATCGGCCTACGCCACACTGCTCGTGTATGAACCGTTCGCCTACCCGGACGGTTCACTCAGCGGGCAGGGTGGCGCATTAGGAACGACAGGTACCTGGACGAGTTACGAAAGTCTCCATCCAGCAGACGGTTGGCGTGTCCACCAGCAAGGTGATACTTCGGGTATAGTCGTCGACCCTGGTCCGCCGGTTCGGCGCAATATGTTCGACGGTACGGTTGCCAACCTGGCTACGTCCGGTGGCTATGTTGGACTTCCTGGGCCGGAGGATGTAGGCGAGCCGGATCTGGACAGGGATTTCGAGATCGGCCGCTATATGGATGGTTCCATTGCGCTTGATCCCAGCGTGACAGCGACGTTTAAGTCTGGCACCACGACCTGGTTCAGCTACGTGGCGGTTGCAGCCTGGGATAGGAATATGGAGGTGGCACAATTGCAAATTGCAACGGACCCCAGTCCAAATGAATCCCGCAATAGCCTCTATAATTTGACCAACTCGGGCAACGGAATCGGCGCTGGAGGCGGCCCGCCGCGCAACGACAGGTTCGATATCATGCCAAGGTATCATAGCGGGGGAACCAACTACAATCTCATGGGCGCCGCTACGGGCTGGAATGACGACGCCAAGACTGCGCCTGACGCAACGGCGACCATGCCATGGGTGACCTCCGATGCCGACGGATTCGGCGCGGCCAATATCATCGTCGGCAAGGTCGAATGGGACGCCGACACCGGCGAGGAAGATATCATCACGGTCGTCCGTTTCCTGGAAACGGACGAGTTGAGCGAGGCAGCATTCGATGCCCTGGTTGCTCTCAAACCGGATCTGTCCAGCAGGAACTGGACTGCCAACAAGCCGAACCTGGACCAGAGTCAGTTCGACCTACTCAATATCGCGGGCACTAAGTTCTTCGTCGACGAGATCCGCATCGGCACGACATTCGCTGATGTTACCCCAATACCCGAGCCGGCGACCATGAGCCTTCTGGCTCTTGGCGGATTGGGACTGCTGCGTCGTCGTAATGGCTGATTTTAAAGATTGTAACGTCCACAATTCCTCCACGACACAGAGTCGGTGGGGAGTTAGAATAGTGGGAACTGGTCCAATTATTTTGGACGTAAGATTGTGTTTTTCAACGTATAAACTGAAAATGATGCTTAGAGGGTCATTTTTCAGGGGGTAGTACAATGAAGAAGTCATTATGTTTTGCGGTAGTTGGATTCGTTGTTCTTGTGAGCCTGCCGGCATCGGCCCGCATACTCGTCTACGAACCGTTCGCCTACCCAAACGGAATCCTCACCGGACAGGGTGGCGCCTTGGGCACAACCGGCACTTGGGTGAGTGAAGAAAGTCTCCACCCAGGAGTTGGTTGGCGTGTCCACCAGCAAGGCGAGACTTCGGGTATCGTCGTCGACCCTGGTCCGCCGGTTCAGCGCAATATGTTCGGCGGCACGGTTGCCAACTTGGCTACATTGGGTGGCTATGTTGGACTTCCCGGCCCGGAGGATGTAGGCGAGCCGGACCTGAACAGAGATTTTGAGATCGGCCGTTATATGGATGCCTCCATTGCACTGGATCCCAGCGTTACGGCAACGTTCCGATCCGGTGCCACCACATGGTTCAGCTACGTGGCGGTTCATGCCTGGGACCGTAACGAGGAGACACCGAACTTGATGCTCGCAACGGACCCGACCGTGCTTAGCAATCGCGCCTTCTCAATGCAAAACTCGGGCAGCGGAATCGGCGCTGGAGGTGGCCCGCCGCGCAACAACAGGCCAGATATCCTGCCAAGGTATTTTAAGGAGGGAGCCAGTTACAATCTCATGGGCGCGGCTACGGCCTGGACTGACGACGCCAAGGAAGCACCTGACGCAACAGCCACGATGCCGTGGGTTGCCTCCGATGCCGACGGATTCGGCGCAGTAAATATCATCGTCGGCAAGATCGAATGGGACGCTGACACTGGCGGCGAAGATATCATCTCGGTCGCCCGTTTCCTGGAAACGGACGTGTTAAGCGAGGAGGCATTCGATGCCCTGATTGCACTCAAACCCGGTCTTTCCAGCAGGAACTGGACTGGCAATAAGCCGAACCTGGACCAGAGTCAGTTCGACCTACTCAATATCGCGGGCACCAAGTTCTTCGTCGACGAGATCCGCATCGGAACGACGTTCGCTGATGTGGTCGGGGGTTCCGCTGAAACGGGGAGTTCTTCGGATCCTTCTCCCTCGGATGAGTCGACCGATGTCCCGCGAGATGTGACTCTTAGCTGGACGCCGGGCATATTTGCAGCGCCAACAAAAGGGCACAAAGTCTATTTTGGTGAGAGCTTCAACGACGTTAATAACGCCGCTGGCGGTGTCGCTCAGGACGCTAACAGCTATACTCCAGCCCTTGATTTTGGCAAGACTTACTACTGGCGGGTCGATGAAGTCAATGCTCCGCCCACCAGCCATATAGAGTTCAAAGGCGAAGTCTGGAGCTTTATGACCGAGCCAATTGGTTATCCCATTGACGGTAATAATATAACCCCCACAGCTTCCAGCAGCGACGTAGGTATGGGGCCTGGAAATACGGTCAACGGCTCTGGTCTGGGTGCCGATGACCTGCACTCGATAGTCAGTACAGCTATGTGGCTAAGTAGCAGCACCGGATCGCAGCCAACCTGGATACAATATGAGTTCGACAAAGCCTACAAACTGCATGAGATGTGGGTCTGGAACTATAATGTACAGTTTGAGAATGTTATTGGCTTTGGGCTCAAAGATGTCACAGTCCAGTATTCTACAGACAGCTTGGATTGGAAGGTACTGAGTGACGTTCGGTTTGCCCGGGGGCCGGGAGCAGCAGGTTATGCACACGACACTATCGTTGATTTTGGCGGTGTAGTGGCAAAGTATGTCAAGATTACTGCTAAGAGTAATTGGGGTGGTCAGGCTCAATATGGTTTGAGCGAGGTCCGCTTTTTCTACATACCTGTCTGGGCAAGAGAGCCTAATCCGGATTCCGGAGCGACAGGCGTGAGCGTGGACAATGTGAGTGTTAGCTGGCGAGCAGGAAGGGAAGCAGCCTCGCACAAGGTATACTTTAGCACCAGCCGCAAGGCAGTGATAGACGAGACTATCAGTCCTGTCAGTATCCCTGCCAACGGCAGCTACGGCAGCCATAACGTTGGCGCGCTTGATTTAGGCCGGACTTATTACTGGAAGGTTAATGAAGTAAATGAGGCTGAGATACCCACCACCTGGAAAGGTGACATCTGGAATTTCGCGGTTCTTGATTATTTCGTTGTGGATGATATGGAGACATACGGTAGCGCCGATGTACCCGGCCAGCCCGGCAGCAGGATATGGTACACCTGGAACGACGGATATGGGTGGACCACTCCAGCCCCCGGTAACCACGGCAACAACACCGGGGCAATTGTTGATGCTAATGCGGCTAACTTTCACGGCGGCCGCCGATCACTGAGGATTGACTACGACAATGACGGTACTTTCTCCAATATCTATGGGGAACCAAAGCATCCTTATCATTCAGAGGTCCAGCGTGAGTGGGCCTCGCCGCAGGATTGGACCAAGAATGGCATTAAGGCCTTGACTGTGTGGTTCTATGGCGCTTCTGCTAATGCTGCTGAACAACTGTATGTGGCGCTGGAAGATAATGCCGGCCGCGTCAAGGTCGTGAACTATCCTGATCTGCAGGCAGTCCGAGTCGCCGGCTGGCAGGAGTGGAACATTGCGCTGAGCGACTTCAGCGCTGCCGGCGTAAATCTGAAGGCTATCAAGAAGATGTATATTGGCCTTGGCAACCGTGTCAGTCCTAAGGCTGGTGGTACGGGCACCATATACATTGATGATATCAGGCTGTATCCCAGCAGATGTATTCCTTCGATGGGTAAGCCCGCTGCTGATTTAAGCGGCAACTGTGTGGTCGACCAGGCTGACGTGGATATATTGGCTAATCTGTGGCTGGATAGTGGCTTCCAGATTACGCCTGTTGATCCCGGCACTACCGGTCTGATAGCCCACTACACCTTAGACGGCAACACCAACGATATAGTCGGCGGCCACAACGCCATGACTAATGGCGCGCCGGTCTATACCACAGGTAAGATAGGCCAGGCGATTGTGCTGGATGGTGTGGATGACTACGCAGGCACTACCGAGAGCCTGCTCAGTGGCAGGCCTGCGTTCACGTTGGCCGGCTGGGTCAGTCCACTGAATCCCAGAGGTAGCCGTATCGGGCTTTTTGGCCAGAACGATGCTATAGAGTTCGGGTTTGACGGTGGCAATGTTTCCATCTGGACCGCCGGAGGCGGCGGTGTCGGCGCGAGGTGGGACTTTGCAGACACTCTGTGGCATCATGTGGCTGCGATTGGTAGTGGAACAGGTTTGAGGATCTACGTCGATGGTCAATTGGCAGCAAGCGGCGGTAGCACCACCAGCAACTACGGAACTTCTACGTATGGATTCAACATTGGTGGCGGCGGTGTTTGGGACGCCACCGGCAACTGGCTGACTGGCAAGATTGACGACGTTCGCATCTATAGTCGTGCATTGTCTGGGGCCGAGATTGCTTGGCTTGCCGGCTACACATCGCTGTTGTCGATACCTGCTGATTTGCATCAAGATGGTAAGATTGACTTCAAGGACTTTGCAGTGTTGGCGGATTCTTGGCTTGAGGAGCTTTTGTGGCCGTAAGGTGGCTTGTTGATTATGTGCTGACAGAACCGCTTGCTAAACCCTAAACCGGTTGCCAGATACTATAGTAATGATTTATCGGGCACCTGGGATTGTCTCAGGTGCCCGATAAGGTTTTGCTCGTGTGGATTTCAATGGAGAATATCAGGTTGCAATAGAGCCCGTATTTTGGCATTATTGACAACGTGGCGTGTAGGAGCACCGACCATGAAGTCAAATGCAGAATCCAGAATGCGGAGGATGGTTACAGATGAAGCAAGAGGCTTTACATTGATAGAGCTTCTAGTGGTGATTGCAATCATCGCATTATTGATGGCGATACTTATGCCGGCCCTGAGAAAGGCGCGCGAGGTCGCGCGCATGGTATCGTGCAGCAGCAATCAGAGGCAGGTGATTCTGGGACTCTTGACCTATTCGCACGACAACGACTATAAGCTGCCTCCCAGCCCAGGCAGAGATGGAAACAGTTGGCATCGGCCGAACGACCTGAACTTCACCTACGCGTTTTGGTCGAAGCGGGCGCCCTTGACGGATGCTGAAATGGAATCGGTCAAGGACAGTTACCATTATGCAGGACGGTACTTGGGAACCATACTCCAGAACAGTGAGGTCTTCAACTGTCCGGTATCCAAGATTCGCGACGGTGCCGTTTGGCCACCCTATGGTGCGGCTGCAGGTACCTATGGTGAATTCTATCGAACCGGGCGTTACGCCACACTGCCTTGTACGTATTCCTTGCTCTACAGCTTTGACGGCTTTAATAAGGCATCGGCCGGAGCCAAGCCCTTTGACGCCCCCAATCGAACCTCCGACAAGAACACCCTGGTTATCCAGGATACCCTCATGTACCTGAGTGGCAACCCGGAACTGGCCTGGTTACCTAATCCCGCCGATGGACAATACAGTTTTCACTGCTGTCATTCGTTTCCCAGTGCTTTCCATGCCAAACCCTACTTTAGTCTAAAGCGGCTGGGTGCTGATTTAAGTGTATTACCCAAGGAGATGAACGGTCTGAAGTTGAATGCTGGCTACCTCGACGGCCATGTGGAGAAATTCAATGCCACCGAGACCGTTCATTTGACCCACAATAACATGGCACACAACTGGCTTACGCAGAAGTATAAGTGAATAACACAATCAGATTTCTTTTTGGGGAAGTTGTACGAGTGCTTCGTCAAGGTTGAGAAGTAAGACAGGGTAAATGTATCATTTGCACCGGTATTGTAGTGCTGTCTGTTGAAGGAAAACTGTAATGCTAAAAGAAACATCAGTTCCAGCAATCGTGCTTCTATTATTCTGTTCATTTACGCTTTCCGGCGTGGCGGCGGGAAGACTGTATCCAGATTCTGCAAGCCCGGAGACGATAGAAACTGAATCACCTGGAGAAAAGCAGAGCACAGTCCTGGCAGCACTAAGGGCTCTGGATAATCATGTCAAAGGCGTAGCCACCCTGAATGAGAGGCAAATTGCAGAATACAAAACGATAATAGACTCCAACAAGAAGGTATTCGGAAGGAACGACACTGCTGATATTATTTCCGCCGCTTTTGCTTTGGTTACAGATTACGAGAATATCCTGGGTCCTCTTTTTATCGGCGATCAAACCAAGGGAGGTTTTGATCGGACTAAATTGAAGTTGGATATCCACACTACGGTGTATTCGGTAATGCAATACATAGTCGACTATGTTTTCACATCCGAGACTCTTTCAAAGCACGAACGTCTTCTGAAAGGATTCCAATTCAAGAGCGCAGCCTATTTTCCGGGAGCAGTCGATCCGCCTGCAGACCCGGATCAAACTCATACGGTAAAAATAAGCGCAAGCTATTTAAAGACATTCGGCCACCCGGTGATGGATGGTGATCGCCCTGCAAGAAAACCCACCGGAACCTATTTGGCGCCCGGGACTATTGCAACGGTCACGGTTCCCAAGTCAATTGTGGGAAAAGGTTACAGTATTAGAGTTGGGGCCCACAGCTGGGATCTTTCGCGTCGTCGTTGGATTAAACGTCTGGAACGGTCCACTGTTGTTTTTGGCATCAATAGCACTGAAACGAAAATTGCCAGCCCACTTGGAGGTGGAATCTACATTGAAGTGCCCTACCTGGCTGACGCCGGCATTGTTGATGTCCAGATACGCAATGCGGTGCGTTCACCGTACTTTTCTGCGAAAAGCTTTCATCGTACATCACTCTCTGATTGGCAGAATATCGAGCGCAAACACCAGGCGCCATGGGCAGACTTCCAATCGGAAAAGGTCTTGATACAGGTTCCAACCAGTTGGATTCGTGACTTCGACGATCCAATTACCATGATGAAAGACTGGGACAGTGCAATGGATGCCGTTTCCGACCTGATGGGTTTTCCTCGTGTTCGTGGAAAGGAGGTCTTATACCTTCAGCCCGATGTTATTATCAGAAATACTGCTTATTCTCCAGGTTATCCACAAGTGAACGCCAAATACAATCCCACTCAGGATTATGCTGGTAACCGAAAACACTATTTTCTCGCCGGTCCGCAACATTCGCCACACTACGAGCTTCATGAAATGGGCCACGGGCAACAGTTTCAGAAGCTCAGCGGCGAAGTTGAGGCTGCGGTGAACTTGCTGTATGTTGCAGTTATGAATCAGAAGTTTGGAATGAGCCTGGATGAAGCTTTCCGCAAATCGATGGGGTTCACCAATGAAGGACGTACGTTGGCCAATACCGCAAACGCCTGGATGGCCACAGAGAATTTCAAACTCGAAAAACCAATGTCGGCTTCGGAAATGAGATACCAACTCAAAGGGTATGCCAAGTATGTCGAAATCGCCAATCTGTTTGGTTGGGAAGTTCTGAATAAGTACTGGCGATCAATAAACGAAGATCATGAAGCCGGAATTAAAGTAAAAGGTGGTCTTAACAACGGAGATACTGACAGCCTGATATTGAGAATGTCCAAGGCTGCAGGAGTTGACGTTACGCCATTAATTCATTTTTGGGGAAGACATCCAAATGACGTTGCTGCACTGAAAGCTTCCATCGCTGCAGAGAAGCTGCCGGCGTCTGCAAAGATCTACGATGTACTTGTTCAATACAAAGCAGCCATACCTGCAGACAATCAAGCTTTTAGAGAATTTGCACAAAAGTGGTGGGGAAAAAAGCCAAGACCTCAGGGTTATGATACTGAGAGATTTCATGCGGCATTGTGGGACTCGTGGGATGAAGCCTATGCCCGCGATATTAAAAGTAATCTGCAGAATATTATTGATCTCTATTTTCCGGACGGGCGCCCGTGAAGCCAGGAGACTGTCCGGACTATGACGGCGATTGAATTACAGGTCTCGGAGCTCGTGCTGTAGGTCATGACATGGCTTGTTGATAATTCATTGATAGCTCCGGGTGCCAAACAATGTAGTTATAGTGGGCGAATGAGATCGTCTCAGGTGGCTGGTAACGTCTTGCTCGTGTGAGAGCAAAACGGACTCATCCGTTTGCCGTTCTTGCTTTATTTAACGAAAGAAAACAGTGACTACAAGACACCGAACCGGAACCGTATTGACCCTCGCCGCAGTGCTGCTGGCGCCAGTGAAGTAGACTCGGGATATTTCAAAGCAGACAGTTAACAACAACGAAGGGGCATGAAACCATGTACAGGAAAACAACAACGGGTCTCGGATGCCTGCTGGCCGCGATGGCAATCGGACTCGCAAGCGTATCGGTGGCCGAGAAGATCAACACGGACCCGAAGCAACAACTGCCGAGGCCGGATACCAAAGCACCCGGCTTCAAGAAGCCGGTCAAGGTCTTCATCCTGATGGGGCAGTCCAACATGGTGGGCATGGGGGATATAGGCCCGGAGACGACCAAGGGAACGCTGACCTATATCACCAAGAAGGAAGGGAAGTATCCATGGCTGGTCGATGACGCGGGCAATTGGACGGTCCGCAAGGACGTGTACTATTACGATGCCCGCGTGAAAAAGGGCAGCCCCCTCAGCGCGACCTCGAATAATGGAAAGACGATCGGACCGGAATTGGGCTTTGGCTACATCATGGGTCATGTCCTTGACGAACCCGTGCTCATCCTCAAGTCCTGCATCGGCAATCGCAGCCTGGGATGGGATCTGCTGCCCCCCGGCAGCGAGCGGTTCACCTTTGAAGGCCGGACCTACGCCGGATACAAGGACACGCCCGACTCATGGATTGAAGGTCAGCCCAAGAAGGAGGTCAACTGGTATGCCGGCAAGCAATACGACGATGATACGGCCAATGCCAAGGAAGTCCTGAAGAACCTGGCCAAGTATTACCCGGACTACAAGGGGCAGGGCTATGAGGTTGCCGGCTTTGTTTGGTGGCAGGGCCACAAGGACCAGAATCCGGCCTATGCCAGCCGCTACGAGCAAAATCTGGTGCGTCTGATCAAGTGCCTGCGGAAGGACTTCGACGCGCCCGACGCCCCCTTTGTGCTGGCAACAATCGCCTTCGGCGGCTGGAAGCTGGCTGGCCCCGGCTTGACGGTCGCCAATGCCCAGCTCGCGGTGAGCGATCCGAAGAAGTATCCGGAGTTTGCAGGCAACGTGAAGACCGTGGAGGCCCGGGATTTCTGGCGCGAGACCGCTGTCTCCCCTAATCCGAGGCAAGGCTATCACTACAATCGCAATGCTGAAACCTACATGGAAGTCGGCAACACGCTGGGCTGGGCCATGGCGGAGCTGTTGAGCAAGCAGGACAATCTACTCGGTCATCTCAAGATGCACAAGGAACAGCAATGAAAGTGAACCGCAGATGACCCACGATACGTCTGCTTCGCAGACACCATGCCATAGTAGGAGATCAAACGATGAAACAAGCCATTCAACTCATCCCCGTATTCCTGCTTGCCACTCTGGCTGCAAGCCATCCCGCCGAGGCCGCGACGCAGCCGGTGCGCGTCTTCATCCTCGCCGGCCAGTCGAACATGGAGGGACACGGCTTCGTCGTCGCCGATCCGAAGCGCAACGCCGGCAAAGGATCGCTGGAGTTCCTGGTGAAGGACCCCGCGACCGCGAAGCGCTTTGCGCCGCTCGTGGACGGTGCCGGGCACTGGCGCACTCGCGATGACGTGTGGATTTCCTACCTCGACCGCAAAGGGCCGCTCACCGTGGGCTACGGCGCCCGGCAGGACATGATCGGCCCCGAACTTGGCTTTGGCTGGGTGATGGGTGACGCGCTTGACGAACCGGTGTTGCTCATCAAATGCGCCTGGGGCGGCAAGAGCCTCGCCGTGGATTTCCGTCCGCCCAGCGCAGGCAAACCGCCGTACTCGCTCGGCGAGAAGGCCGATGTGGCCGTTGCGCAGGATCCGGCTATCGTCGGCAAATACTATCGCGAGACGCTGGCGCTGACGAAGGCCGCGTTGGCCAGCCTAAAGGATCTCGTGCCGGGCAGCGACGGACGTTACGTGCTCTCCGGCTTCGGCTGGCATCAAGGCTGGAACGACCGGATCAACGACAAGTTCAACGCCGAATACGAAAGCAACCTGGCCCACTTCATCTGCGACATCCGCAAGGACCTTGGCGCACCCTCGCTGCCATTTGTTATCGCCGAGACCGGCATGAGCGGACCCGAAGAGAAACACCCGCGGGCGCTGTCGCTGATGAAAGCCCAAGCGGCCGTGGCAGAGCGCCCCGAGTTCAAGGGCAATGTCGCGTTCGTGAGCACCAAGGAGTTCTGGCGCCCCCAGGACCAGTCACCCAACGGGCAGGGCTATCATTGGAACTCGAACGCCGAAACCCATTACCTCATCGGGGAGGCGATGGGCGAGGCAATGAAGCGGCTGATCGGTGCTCAGAAATGAGTTTGAGTGAATTCATTTGAACAGAAGGCGATAGGCTAATCTAAGAGTTACGACCCGAATATTTCCAATGATTGGAAATGACAAAGAAATGAAGGACACAACAATGAAACACATCCCCATGCTCCTCATTGTCGTGCTGCTGACGCCGATGGCCGCGCTGAATGCCGCCGCTGCGACATCAACGCCAAAGCCCAACATTGTCTTCATCCTCGCCGATGACCTCGGCTATTCCGACCTTGGGTGTTACGGCAGCGAAATCGCGACCCCGAACCTCGACTCCCTCGCCCATGATGGCCTGCGCTTCACCCAGTTTTATAACACCACGCGCTGCTGGCCCTCGCGCAGCGCCCTGCTCACCGGCTACTATGCACAGCAGATTCATCGCGATGCCCTGCCTGGCCTTTCAGGCGGGATCCGGGGCGTGCGGCAACCGTGGGCGCGATTGCTGCCGGACTTCCTCAAGCCCGTCGGCTACCATTGCTATCACAGCGGCAAGTGGCACATCGACGGCACGGTGCTCGATGGCGGGTTCGACCGATCGCTCAACATGAACAACCAGGAGAACTACTTCACTGCCGCGGGCAACTCGATCGACGACAAACGCGTGACCCCGGCGGCCGACGAGAGCGGCTACTACGCCACCATCGCTATCGCGGACCACGCCATCGAGTGTCTGAAGGATCATGCGGCGAATCACTCGGACCGGCCGTTCTTCCACTACGTCGCGTTCATCGCGCCCCACTTCCCACTGCACGCGCTGCCGCAGGACATTGCCAAGTACAGCGACAAATATCTCACCGGCTGGGAGGCCATGCGAGAGGCGCGTTTCAGCCGGCAGAAGGAAATGGGCCTCATCCGCACGACCCTGTCCGCGCTCGAGCCCAACGTCGGCCCGCCCTACGCCTTCCCGGATGCGATGAAGAAGCTCGGCCCCGGCGAGGTGAACCGCCCCCTGCCGTGGGCCCAACTCACGGAGCAGCAGCGTCGCTTCCAGGCGACGAAAATGGCGATTCACGCCGCCATGGTGGACTGCATGGATCAGGAGATCGGGCGCATCATCGCGCAACTCAAGGCAATGAAGGTCTTCGAAAACACGATAATCTTCTTTGCGTCCGACAATGGTGCCAGCGCCGAGATCATGGTGCGCGACGGCGGGCATGATCTAACAGCGCCTCCGGGCAGCGCGAAGAGCTACCTGTGCCTCGGCCCCGGCTTTTCCAGCGCCTCCAACACCCCGTTTCGCCGCCACAAGACCTGGGTCCATGAAGGCGGCATCGGCACTCCGCTCATCGTGCATTGGCCAGCGGGCATCAGCGCCAAGGGCAAGCTGCGCCACACGCCCGTGCATTTCATCGACATTATGCCGACCGTGCTCGAACTGGCCGGCGTCCAGAAACCGAAGGAATGGAAGGGCGAACCGATCCCCGATGCGCCGGGGCGCAGCTTGGTTCCCGCCTTTGCCAAGGATGAGATAGTTCCGCACGAGAGCCTCTGGTGGCTGCACGAGGGCAATCGCGCCGTGCGCGTGGGTGACTGGAAGCTGGTCGCGGCCAAGGGCGATCCCTGGGAGCTCTACGATATGAGGACCGATCGCGCCGAGCAGGTCAACCTGGCCGCGAAGATGCCGGACAAGGTAAGGGAGCTGGAGTGGGTCTGGCAAGAACAGGCCGACCGCTACACCGAACTGGCCCGAAGGACCCTTCCCGAACAGCCCCAGTCCAAAGGCGGCAAAGGCAAGGGGGCGAAGGCCGGAAAATAAGGGGGCAGTAGCGTGATTTGAAACGTGGAATTGTGCTGCGAACGCTGCGTGAGAAGCTGATCAAGATCGGAGCCAAGGTAACCAGTCATTCGCGTTACGTGATATTTCAAATGGCAGAGGTAGCTGTTCCGCGGATACTGTTTCTGGAAATCCTTGACCTGATCATGCAGTTGCGTTTTTCGCGAAAGAACTCGCTGATTCCGGCCAGAATATTGTTAATAATGAGATGAAATTACGTTATTATGAGACTTGATGCTCGTAGGAGTGTTTCAGTGGAATTCATATGGGAAATCTCAGTTGAAAGAGAAGGAGAATCGTCACGGGTAGTCCAAAAGGCTTTACATTGATAGAGCTTCTGGTGGTAATCGCTATCATTGCCTTATTGATGGCGATATTGTTGCCGGGCTTATACAGATCTCGTATGCAGGCACAGAATATCCTCTGCAAATCAAACCTGAAAAGCTACGGCCTCGTGATGCGATTGTACACCTCTGACTGGGATGACGAATTGCCGGAATCATTCTATGCAATTTATTCCAGAGAGACTATCCAGGAAGCTCGGAATTTGGCTGGAGGGTGGAATCCGTCCGTGCCGGGAGAATACAACCTCAGGCCGGATGGGACCTACATTCCCTATTTGCAGGCGAATGTCAAAAGCAACATCTGCCCGATCTTCCAGGACGTGTACCACAAGAAGTGGGGCGGCCGGGGAAAACCCGGCTTCACGTACAGTTTCAATTGGTGGCTCAACGCCGACAAACCGATCATTCCCAAGATTACCATGGTTAAACATCCCAGTCGGACGTTCTTTGCCAGCGAAGAATGCGTCTGGCAAGCGAATGATGCGAGCGGCAAAAGGGTCAATGGGGCAATATTCAACGACAATTCCCTGTGCACCTTCTGGTCGGCCAGCGCCAGCCTGCAATGGGTACAAGGATTCAACCCCGGCGATCCTCCGCCGTATACCGATGTCTTTGGCGAATACCATAGAGCAGGCATGGGCAAGATCTACTCCGCCATGGCCAGGGGCAGTCTATGTGGCGGTGTAAGCAATACCGTTTGCGTGGATGGTTCCGTACAAGAAGTAACTCCGTTTGATACCTTGCGGTATGCGATAGGAATCAAGTAAGACCTGTGCATCACAACTAACTGTCTCGAGAGGGCAGGTCTGGCGGGTAGGTACAGGCTTAAGACGCGAAGACATCAAATCATCGAGCGGCTCAAGACGCTGGGTAAGGACGAACCCAAAGCCAAGTAGACAAATCAGGAGATAAGTACCGTGAGCACAACGTTCCTATTGACAGTATTGTCCTTGCGGGCGATGTTGCCGGGCGTCGCCGGCATGCCGGCGGTCGCGGCCCAGGACAAGCAAAAGCCCGTGGTGAAGAGATCCGTCCAGGAGCTACAGGAGGACTTTCTGAAACTGAAGTTCGGTATGTTCATCCATTACAACATGGCCACGTACCAGGGCGTCCAGTGGGTGGAGGGCTACCCCAGCCCGGCGGACTTCAATCCCGGCGGCAAGGTCGATACGGACGCCTGGGCCGACGCGGCGAAATCGGCCGGCATGACCTATGCCGTCCTGACGGCCAAGCACGTCGGCGGCTTCTGCCTGTGGGACAGCAAGTACACCACCTACGACGTCATGCACCCTGACTGTCCGTATAAGCAGGATCTGGTGGCCCAGTTTATCAAGTCATTCAAGAGCAGGGGACTGAAGGTGGGCCTCTATTATGCCTGGCGCCACCCGGGATTCGGCGATCCCAACAAATACAAGGTTCTGCCGCCGGAATGCGACCCTACTGCCCACACGCTCAAAGAGCGGATCGAGTTCCAGAAGAAGCAGATCGCTGAACTTCTGGAGACATACCCGGACGTCTTCTACATCTGGAATGACGCCCTCGACCCCGAGATCATGCCCGCGGACGAAATACTGAGTTACTTGAGAGGCGTTCGCCCCGACATTCTTACCAGCTCGAACTGGTGGGACTGGGGCAAGAAAGGAATCCCGTATCTGGATATTGCTGTAACTGAAACGAGGCACTTTCCAGAGGGAAATAAGACACCGGGCGAAACATGCTGGTGCCTGGAACAGAAATGGTTCTGGAACAAGGGATTTCATGCCAAGGATGCCAAGCAAATCGTGTCTCACATGATCAGGGCACATAGTAGAAATGCGAATTTTCTGCTTAATGTCGGCCCTGATAGGAATGGAAAGATCATAGAATCCAGTGTCAAGACACTGGCGGAAATCGGAAAGCTATGGGATCCAAATACAACTCCGGGCCCTCCACAATGAGGATCTTTGGCTGGGTGAAACGCTGAATGTGTATAGGCAATTAAGGTATTGAAGAATGAAAAGAAATATTGGGAGGATTTCCAGAATGGGCGGCCCCAAGAATAGAAGATTGGTCGGGCTTTGACGACAAGTGCATTACGGGCCTCGGCAACGGGAATTGACGATATGAAGATGCGCACTGCAAAGGCATGGACTGCATTCTGCTACGCGGCCTTTCTGGCGACCTGTTTCGTTCACGCAGAAGGTGTTTCGACGGCACTGTCGTTGAGCGGGACGTGGAAATTCCGCCTCGACGCCGAGGATGTTGGCGTTGTGCAAAAGTGGTTTGCCCTGGAGTTGGACGACACCGTCCAATTGCCAGGCACCACCGACGAGAACCACAAGGGCATCAAAAAGGACGAACAATGCATTGATCGGCTCTCCCGTGTCTGGTACTGGAAAAGGCCGGCGTGGTACCAGCGCCAGGTGACGATTCCCGATGCCTGGGATGGCAAGCAGATCACGCTGCTCCTGGAGCGTTCCAAGAATACCAGGGTGTGGGTTGATCAGACGTTTTGCGGCGGGGAGGACACGCTCAGCGCTCCGCAATTCTTCGACGTGACCGCGGCGATGACGCCGGGTGAACACTCGCTTACCGTACTGGTCGACAACGCCAGGCTGCCGCCGGTCGGTCCGTCCCATGCGGTAGACGAACGGACGCAGACCAACTGGAACGGCATCGTTGGCAAGATGGAACTCCGTGCCAGCGCCCCGGTTTGGCTGGATGAAGTGCAAGTCTATCCGGATGTCAAGAAGAAGCGGGCGATCGTCCGCGTGGTGATCGGCAACGTCACGGGCAAGGCGGCCTCGGGACAAATCACGGTCGGATGCAGGAGCTACAATGTCGCCAAACCGTCAACATTCCCGCTGCAATCGTTCAGGGTCAAAGCACCCGCGCAGGAGAATGTCGTCGAGTTCACCTACGAACTGGACAAGGATGTGCCGTTGTGGGACGAATTCCAGCCGGCCATGCTCTGCTTGGATCTCAATCTTGAAACAACCGCAGGCGGAGAGCCGTATCACGATCGGCGGTCCGTCAGCTTCGGCATGCGCGATTTCACGAGGAAGCGGAACCGTTTCACCATCAACGGCCGTCCCGTCTTCCTGCGGGGAAAAACCGATTGCTGCTTGTTCCCCCTGACCGGTTATCCGCCCATGGACAAGGCCAGTTGGTTGCGCGTTCTGTCCGTCGCTAGGTCCTACGGCATCAACCACTACCGCTTTCATTCATGGTGTCCGCCGGAAGCGGCATTCGAGGCGGCCGACGTATTGGGAATGTACTTGCAGCCGGAGATCCCCAACAAACGCAGCGATTTCGAGGCGCCCGAAAGCAAGAAGGCGGCGAAATACAACATCGATGTGGAAAGCAGCTTGAAGGACAAGTCGCTCTACGAATACGCCAAGCGGGAGGGAGAACTGATCTTCAAGGCCTTCGGCAACCACCCGTCGTTCGTTATGTTCACTCTCGGCAACGAGCTGGGCCGCAGCCCAGGCATGTTCCAGTTGGTCTCCCACTTCCGGAAGGTCGACCCGCGCCACCTCTACGCCCAGGGCTCCAACAACGTGCACTGGAATCCAAGCCTGGCCGAGGG
>Ga0315280_10001294_pt1 | contig 43323 bp, 39 predicted proteins | sample YL17G06_40_MG_FD_203697 | JGI IMG/M metagenome (GOLD analysis project Ga0315280, IMG submission 203697) | Sediment microbial communities from Yellowstone Lake, YNP, Wyoming, USA - YL17G06_40 | ecosystem: Environmental > Aquatic > Freshwater > Lake > Sediment | place: USA: Wyoming | collected...
GCGACTACGAAGTGCTTCCCGAAACCAGCGAAGCCCTGATCCAGATCGCCATGATCAATCTGATGCTTCATCGCCTTTGCCCTGAACGAAAACGAAAGAAAAATGAATTCTAAAACACGCTCTAAGAGGCAGAGATGATCCCTTTCGAGCACGGACTTTTCGCGCCTTTGCGGCTCTGCGTGAGATAAGTTCCGCTCTACCGCAATGCTTCCAAGCGCCGCTTTAGTCCAGCGAGCTCCGAGGCGGCGCGGTCATGTTTCTCGCGTTCGCGTTCGACGACCTCTTGGGGCGCACGCGAAATGAACCCCTCATTGGCCAATTTCTCGCGCAAGCGCCGTTCCTCAGATTCGAGGCGAGTCATTTCCTTGGTCAATCGCGCCAGTTCACGCGCGTGTAACTCTTCGCTGATTGGAAGAGCAATGGCAATGTCGTGGACCATGCCCATTGCCCAATGGCCGGTACGCGAGGGCAATTCGTGAATTGCCCGTACGCCACTAATGCAAATCTCACCGACCGGCAACAAGGTTTTGATCATCGTCCGGTGAGATTCGATCAGAGTTCTTCGGTTCGAATCCGGCGTGGAAAGGCAGAGGTCAAGGCGCTCGCTCGGCGCGATGTTCAACTCGCCGCGCAGATTGCGCACGCAGCCGACGATCTCTTGAAGCAACGCCATGTCGTTTTCGACCTCGGGTGCGTGATCGTCGGCCACAATGTCACGGCTTGTCCAGGGGGCTACCATAATCGAAGGCGAAGCGAGCGATTTCAGCATCGCCGCGACGCGCTTCTCGCGACACGGAGAAGGCAGGATGCCTGTTCTACCGTAGCGTTCTCGAACGCCCTGCCAGATCTCCTCGGTGACAAAGGGAATAATCGGGTGAAGGGTTCGCAGAGTGGCTTCGAGAACAACCAGGAGGAGTCGCTGCGTGTTCTGTCGCAAGCGTTTCTGCCGATCGGACGCTTGCTCGCCGGTTGCAGGCTGGAAGCCTGCCCTACCATACAGACGCGGTTTGCACAGCTCCAGATACCAGTCGCAGTATTGATGCCAAACAAAGTGATAGACGCTCAGGGCAGCCGCGTCGAACGAAAAGCGCTCGAACGATTGTTCGACTTCCTCGACCGTATGCCACAGAACGCTTAGAATCCACCTGTCCTCGGTTGTCAGAAGCGAGTCATCAATGCCTGCGGCAAGGTCGGCCGGCGAAAGGTCTTCGGTCGTCATCAGGACAAACCGCGCGGCGTTCCAGAGCTTATTGATGAAATTGCGATAGCCTTCAAAGCGCTTCTTGGAAAGGTAAACCACCGGCGCCTGGATCGCATAGGCGCACAGCGTCATGCGCAAGGCATCGGCGCCATATTCCTCGATCATTTCGAGCGGGTCTATGATGTTGCCCAACGATTTGCTCATCTTCTTGCGGGTGATCTCGTCGAAGATCATCGCGTGAATATACACATCGTGGAACGGCACGTTGCCGCAGAACTTCAGCCCCATCATGATCATCCGTGCCACCCAGAAAAAGAGAATCTCGTGGGCAGTTACCAACGTGTCGGTCGGGTAGTATTTTTTCAGATCGGCCGTCTGGTCGGGCCAGCCCAGTGTCGAAAACGGCCAGAGCGCCGACGAAAACCAGGTGTCGAGGACATCGGGGTCCTGTTCGATCTCGCACGAGCCGCACTTCAAACAACGACTCAGCGTTTCTTCATCGGTGACGTTGACGTTTCCACAGGTGCGGCAGTACCAGACAGGAATACGATGGCCCCACCATAGTTGGCGCGAGATCGGCCAGTCGCGCACATTTTCCATCCAGTGGAAATAGGTGTTTTCCCACGATTTTGGAGTCAGCCTGACCCGCCCTTCGCGCACGGCTTCGATGGCGGGTTCGGCGAGCGGCTTCATTCGCACAAACCATTGCTCCGAGAGATAAGGCTCAACGACATCTCCGGTCCGGTAGCAATGGCCGACCGTGTGGTGATAGTTCTCCACTTTTTCGAGCAGGCCGCGCTCTTTCAAATCGGCGATCACGCGTTTGCGTCCCTCGAACCGATCCAGTCCGGCATACTGTTTCGTGTTCTCGTTGAGTGTTCCATCGGGGTTGAGAATGTTGACGAATTCCAGATTGTGGCGCCGGCCCATCTCGAAGTCATTCGGATCGTGGGCGGGCGTGACCTTGACCATGCCCGTGCCAAACGCTGGGTCCACAAACGGATCGGTGATGATCGGGATTCCGCGCTCCATGAGCGGCAGGATTGCCGTTCGGCCTACGAGATGGCGATAGCGTTGGTCGTTGGGATTGACCGCCACGGCCGTGTCGCCAAGCATCGTCTCGGGGCGCGTCGTCGCGACAACAAGAAACCCCAGTCCTGAGTCCTGAGTTCTGAGTCCTGAGTTCCCGACTCCCGACGGCTGATCGCTGACCCCTGACGGCTGATCGCTAGTTATTGGTTTGATCGGATAGTGAATATACCACAGATGGCCGTCTGTCTCGCGATACTCGACCTCGTCGTCCGAGAGGACGGTTCTCAGCTTCGGACACCAGTTGACCAAATACTGGCCCCGATAGACCAGGCCTTCGTCATAGAGACGCTTGAAAACGGTGCGGACGGCGCGCGAAAGGCCCGGATCAAGCGTGAAGCGTTCGCGCATCCAATCGCAAGAGCAACCCAGACGCTTGAGCTGGCGGATGATCGTTCCGCCATATTGCTCGCGCCATTGCCAGACGCGTTCGAGAAACTTTTCACGCCCCAGTTGGCGCTTGCTTGTTCCCTGCTTGGCGAGTTGCTGTTCGACGACGTTCTCGGTGGCGATGGAGGCGTGATCGGTTCCCGGCACCCAGAGCGTGTTGAACCCCGCCATCCGCTTCCATCGAATCAGAATGTCCTGAATCGTATTGTTCAGGCCATGGCCCATGTGAAGAATGCCGGTGATGTTGGGTGGTGGAATGGCGATGGTATAGGCGGCACGTGGGTCGGCGGGGTCGGCCCCGAAAAAGCCCGACTCCTCCCAAAAGCGATACCATTTTCCCTGGATGGCCCCTGGATCGCAGCGACTACCGAGCTCGGCCACGGTCATTCTCCCGGAATCAAGATGCGGGCTTGATATGGGGGGTGCGGCAGCGAGTTTTCAACCCTTTTTTCCCTCCCCTCGCCTACCGAACGCATTCTCCCGACGAACAGTCCAACGAGAACAGCTTGACGGGTATGTCTTTGCGTACCATAAAAAGTAGTGGTGGCCGAGCCAATACGGAGGGACTAAAGCGAACTGCTCAGGCGAAGATCTGAAGTTTCCACAGGTGTCCGACATGGTCACCGCTGGAGATACCTGGCTTTTCCGAGGCTTCAAGATTTCCGTTCTTTTCGCCGAAAGGCCACACCACACGACGGCGAACCGCGCCCACCGTCCCAAGAAGGACCATCGCCTCTCCCAATGGAGGTTGGGGTCATGCAACGAATTGCCAAAGCGCTAGCGTTTGCCCTCACGCTTTTGCTGGGCCAAGCCACCGAGGCAACGCTTACTATTATCAAGAAAGACAAGTTCGACGTGAACTGGTATTTTCGCAACACCTCAACGAAATACACCGCTGGGCGCCTTTTCCAATGCTACTATCGAGACTATGACAATGACGGTCTTCCCGATTGCCTGATTGTCCTCACCGATCCCAAGACCAAAGACTGGCGACTGTTTACACTCAACACAGCACCCACCGGGGGAGAGAAAATCTATCCGACCAATCGAACCGCCGGGCGCGACATCACGGCCCAACTCCGCGTGTTCGTGCCCAACCGACTGTTGACGCCCTATGCTCCCTCGATGGACAGTCCCGATCTTGTGCTCGTTGGGACAAACGACATCTCCACCGACCCCCTCAAGAGCCTGTTCACCAAGTTCATTTTCTGGCGTCTCAACAAAACGAATCCCGCATTTCCCACAGAAACAACTTGGGCAATTGATGTCGCCTCAACCGACACCCCCGAAATCTACTGGCCCGATGTGAGCGTCAATGGTGACGATTACCCGGACTTTTTCATTTACAATACTTACGCCAATGTGAATCGCCAGTTTGTGATCTCATGCCACGATGGGCGGAACGGTGCGCAAATTTGGTCGAGAACTCTCGGCCTCGATCGGGAAGACCCCGGAACCGGCATCGCCTCGGGAGGGAAGGGCTCCCCTTCAAAATCGGTCTATCGGCCGTTGGGGTTTCCGCACCTCGGCATTGAAGTTCTCCCCCATCGTCCAGAGCGCGGTCTCGTCGGCGATTTCGATAGCAACGGAAAACCGGAAATTTTCCTCCACTACGCTTTCGGACGAGGTGACGTTTACACAACTTACAGCATGACCTCCGATATCAATCTGCTGAATTCGAGCGGCAATTTTCTCAGTCCTTACAGTGGCGTGTGGACACGCCTGCGCGTGGTGAATTCGACCATAGTTCGCCTCGAAACCGTCAAAACCACCGACTACAACAAGGACGGTTATGTGGACCTCCTGCTGCTCAGCATGGGGATAGGTCAGCCGCCGGCACCCCTCTTCGAAGCCTACAATCTGAAGGGCCGCCAATTTCTATTCGGCGCGGTCAACAGCGACCTTGACGGCAGTACCCAGTCCCTCCAGGGGTTCGCCGTCTTGGACGAGTATAGTTACCACGGTTCTCGTCCCGCTGACGTCAATGGCGACGGCTGGAACGACCTTCTCGTATATCGCAGCACGGCTTCTCCACCCAACATGCCTTTGCGTGTGGGCATGTTCAATGCCTACGCAGGTGGCGGTGTCCAGAAGGGACGAAAGATGTGGCTGACGCAGTTTGACATGTTCAACGCCGCTTTCCCGCTCACTAACGATTTCAACGAGGACAATTTGCTCGACTTCGTTCTGGTGCGGGAACCGGACCAACCCGACTCGCCGACACTGGGACGTGTAACGTGGCATATCGCAAATACGGCCGTCTCGGCGAAAGACATCCGGTTGGGCAAACAGTTCAACTATTCACCCCCTCATTCCTTTGCCTGGAATCCCAAGCTCGATTCGTTCTCGGCCTTCAGGCCCAGGATCTCTGGTTTCGGCGATGTGGACGGAGACGGCGAGCGTGACACCCTCGCTTGCATGGCGTGCGGTTTTGACACCGGACACGACGGAACCTGGGACCTTTCCTATGGCTATGTTTTTCTGTATGACAACACATCGGGCCTGACGACGCCCCCCCTGACCGCCGAGCTCCAATTCAAAGTCCAGGGGGAGAACTGGGTCCCTAACCCTGTTTTCGGGCAAGCCTACTCCCTGGCCGGTTACGCGTTTGTGGACAACAACCGCGACGGCTATGCCAACGATGTCATTGTGGATTTGGGCAAGGCCATTTTCGCCATGAGCTTCCAATACCGTATCATTGGCGGTCCGCCAAAACTGGAGACGGCGACGCTTTTGGACCTCGACGGCAATGGCGTGGATGGCGGCGATCAATTGGTCCTGACTCTGGACCGAGGTGTCGTCGTAACGTCAGCGGCACTGCGAGCCAGCCATTTCTTCCTACCCGTTCAGGGCGACAGTTTGGGCGGGACGGGCTTCGGGATCAGCGCAAGTGTTCTCAATTCACGTGAGATCATCTTGACGCTGGGTCAAGGGGCACGCCTGAGATACACGGGCATCTTTTCCATGTCAAACCGGGCATTCGGCTCGCCTTCCGGGATTGATTTTGCCACGAGTCTGCCGGTTGGAACGATCCGGAGCTTCGATGGCATTTCGGCCGTGAATGGTGGCGCACCCGGAGCGAACGACTCGGGCGTGGACATTCAAATCAATATGATAGGCCGGTCCGCCTTGATTCCCCCGGATGGCGGGATGTTGAGCGTCGTGAATTCACCTGATGCCGCTTATAGGGAACACTATGTGACCGTGCCGGGCGTGGGGACAACAAGAACACTCGGCCTCAGCCAACCGGCGACCAACCTGATTGGCCCAGGCGCTGTTCAGATTACAAGCAATCGAGACTCCCCTGGAACGATCAATCTCGAGTATCGCGATGGTGACATTGATTGGGAGTCGGGTTACATCGAAGGGGAAATGCATGTCCACCAGTGGGTCAAGGACTCCTGGGGCCGGTTCAGTTATATCCTTGTTCCCGGAAGCCACAGGTTGCAAAGCGCCCTGCAACGCGGTCGTTCGGGTGTGAGGCGACTGAACGGCGGGACAAATCAGGTTTCGGTGGACACAAGCAGCATTCTCAACCCGTGTGGAACGTTGGGGACGCCCGGCCTCTTCGCCGGGCTTCCCATTGAAACGGTGGACGAGCGGACGATCCACATGAAACCCGGCGGGGCAGGTATGATCAGAAAAGGCGAAGCGGCTGTCCTGGCGCCCGGCTCGCTCGGCGCCTACACGCTCCACCGACTCGAGTTTCCCAGCTATGTGACCACGACAGAAACAGATCCCCAACGAATCGTCGTCAAGATGCGCATGGCGACATTGGCCGAACGCTACTCGCAGACCGGTGGCCAATCGTTCCCAGCTCAAAGCGGCGCAGTTTTTGTCGTGACTGCCACGGATGCGGTGGGCCAACCCATTTCGTTCACCTCACCGGTCAACATGACGATTCAATTCAAGGAACGCCCCGACCCGACGCTGAGCGATGTCGTGTGTTTCGATGGACAGCGCGCACTAGCGTCTAACATGAGATTGGTCCGCGATCAATCAGAAGGCGATGCAGTTGATTTTGAATTCGCCGCTGCGCCGGTACAAAGCGTGAATACCAGCCTGGGCACGCTGACAGTGCAGAACCTGGTGGGTCTGACAGGGGCAGATGGAATGGGCACCTTCGGCGCTGTTGCGACGGCGGGTCTCGCTCCCTCCACTAGCTGGCGGCTTTACCGGTGAGCGAAACAAAGCAGCCTGGCAATTCAACCCCTATTTGCGTCTGGTTCCCTTCATGACCTGTTCGAGGTCTTCTCTGCTTCTCGCGGTCAGATCCAGGTCTGCGAACACTTCGCTCTTGGGCAAGACAACGAAAAGGCCGCTGCAAAGGTCGCAAGCCGCGCGCAACGTCCGGGCGCGAAATGCCAAAAGATGGCCTCCACCTTTCCGGTCGGCCGTGAGAAAATGAAAGTGGTATCCCGGAACATTCACTCCCTCGAGACACGCGGGCAACCGGAAGCCAACGATCTCACCGGAGACGTTTTCAAACTCGAACTCCGGCTGGGTTTTCGTCACTTCGACAAGGCGCGGATAGGGTTTGTGCTGCCGCGGAACACTTCGGGTTTTGACGTAGGAGAAAGTCCCCTCGATCCGGAAGGCAAAGGGCAGGTTTGGCTTTCCCAGTTGTGCATCGAGCGTCTTCTTGAACTGCTCGAAGTCCGTCTCCTGGGCGATGTTCACAACACGATCAGTTTCAAACGAGGTCACAACAGCGAAAGGCGTCTTTTGCCCGCTTTCGACCGCGGTAACGGAGCCATCGGCCTTGATCTGGTAGAACGTGCCGTCCAACAGCACCATTTCTCCGTCCAAAGCATTGAAGGCGCCAATGCCGATGTCGCCGTGGCGCTTCAGTTCTCCACACGTTACTTCGCCATCATACACACCTTCGAGCAAGGCATAGATGGTCGAAACCTGATGGATCACATCGCGATTGGCACCCATCCGCGAGCAACCAACTGCACAAGTCACAACTAAGCCCAGCAACAGCACGCGTTGTCGAAACATGGTCCTCTCCCCTTTCCGTGCGGCCCGGCAGGATGTGCTTCCTCTCACTGTCAGGTTGTGCGAGCCATCCTGCGCTCGAGAATGCGCGGCTTAACGATGGACGCGCCACGAGGGGTGACGCAGTCCCCACTTTCTGACGCGCGAGTTGATTCGATCTACCGAAATACCGAGCAGCTCGGCGGCACGTTTCTGATTCCAATTGGCCTTCTCCAGAGCCGCCACGACGAGATCTTTCTCGAGCTGGTCAAAATGGAGTCCATGATCAGGAATTGTCATTGGAAGCGTTGGCGCGGGCTGCGTTTCGCCAAGTCCGCAAGCCCGAATCAATTCGGCGTCAACGACCTCCTTGCGCGTGCGGATGACAAGCCGTTCGCAAAAATTGCGAATCTCGCGCACGTTGCCCGGCCACGAATAGGCGCACAGCAGCCCGAGCGCCTCGTCGTCGAACCCCACGGCCGGCCTGCGGTACTTAACGGCAAACTGTCGGAGAAAATAGCCCGCTAGCGTCGGGATGTCGTCGGTCCGCTCGCGCAACGGCGGCACCCGAATCGGAAAAACGTTGATTCGATAGAAGAAGTCCTCGCGGAATCGCCCGCGGGCCACTGCTTCCGTGAGATCAGCATTGGTGGCACAAATGATCCGGCAGTCCACATCCAGCGTCCGCAGACCGCCAAGACGGCTGAACTGGCGTGTCTCGATCACGCGCAGGAGATTGCCCTGCGCGTTGGGCAAAAGGTCTGAAATCTCGTCCAACAGAAGTGTCCCGCCCTGTGCAAGCTCGAACCGTCCCCGCTTGAGTGTTCTTGCGTCGGTGAATGCGCCGCGTTCGTGGCCGAAGAGTTCCGAGAGAAGCAGATTCTCGTCGGGCAGTGCCGCACAGTTGAGGTCCACAAATGGCCCGTCGCGGCGCGAGCTGGCGCGATGGATTGCCCGGGCCACCAGCTCCTTGCCCGCTCCTGTTTCGCCTGTGATCAGAACCGTCGCATCGCTCGCCGCCACGTTGGCGATCTCTTCCTTAATCGCGTGGACTGCCTGGCTCTCGCCGACAATTTCAGCAAACTCCGTGGCGCGCGCCAACTGATCCTTAAGGTGGCGGTTCTCGTTGATCAGCCGGCTCTGTTCGAGAGCACGTCGCAATCGGACAACGATCTCGGGTTTGTCGCTTTCCTTGGTGATATAATCTGCGGCACCGCAACGCATCGCCTCAACCGCCGTGCGAACGTCGTTGACCGAGGTGAGAACGACCATGGGGACTTCGCTGTCTATCTTGGCCTCGCCGCCCGACTTGACGCGCCGGATGATTTCCACGCCGTCAATGTCGGGCATACGAATATCGGTGACGACGAGGTCGTAATACTGCGAACCCAGCCGCTCGAGCGCTTCGCGGCCGGTCGGGGCGATGTCGCACCGAAAACCCTCGAGCTCGAGATTGCGACTCAGCCGCTCGGCGAAGTCCAGGTCATCCTCGATCAACAGCAATGTGGGAGTTCGCACACTCATCCACTCGATCTCCGGTAGCGCAGGCATCCTGCCTGCGCAGGAGTGCCACTCAATGTCTTCGACGCACCGCGCGATGTATCACAAAGCCCACCATAATCGCCGCGGTCAACCACGCAAACACATCACCCCATCGGGCGTAGAAAGTCAACTCTTTCACTCCCCCCACGCGCCATTTCGGCGTGGCCTCGCGCGCCAGGCCGGTTTCCACGGCGATCTGACCTGTGGGCGAAATGAAACACGAAATGCCGGTGTTGGCGCACCGAATAATCCAACGGCGCGTCTCGACGGCGCGAAAAACCGCTTCCAGCTCGTGCTGCGCCGGGCCGGCCGTTTGTTCATACCACCCGTCGTTGGTGATGATGACCAACATCTCGGCTCCGCGCCGGACGAGAGCACGACTGAGGCGTGGGTAGCACGACTCAAAACAAATGAGAGGGCCGAAGCGAAGGGGCGGTCCGTCCCCGCGCCGATTCGGTATCTCGTAAATCGTATGGTCTCTGCCCGGTTTGAAAGGCTCCATCTGCACAATGGCGCTGATCACGCTCACCAGCGGTCTGATGTGCTGGACGTAGGGAATTCCTTCCGCGAAAGGGACAAGCTGCATTTTGTTATAGACCCTGCGATTGAGACCACTTCCAGGTTCGGCCAAGAACGCGCTGTTATAGACTTCGAACGAATAGGCCCCGGGATGGATCTGATAATCCGCCGAGTCGAACTGCTCGGGAGGGACAAAGCGCCCGTCACGAAACAAAAGCAAATTGGTTGCACCAAAGAACAGCGGCGCGCCAAAACTCGTGGCCAAATCGCGGAAAAGCCTCGCATAGGCCGGAATCCGCGTGAAGAAGTCGTCAGTCACAGCCGACTCGGGCCAAATGATCAGATCGCATCGCTCGCTTTCGGAAGCCGACTGAATCTGATGCGTCATGCGGATGGTCTTGGAGAGCATTTCGCGCTGCAACCGCTCGCGCTCATCGTCGGGAGTGGCGGGGTCGTAGCTGCGGAACTTATCTCTCTGCGCGATGTTGGGCTGGACGAGGCCGACTACCCTTTGCGAGGCGGCGGAAGAGTCAGCGGCTGGGGCACGGCGATGCGCGTACTGGGCGGACAAGACCATTGCAGCACAAAAAAGCGGCAGAATCGCAACCCTGACAAGCATCTGGCGGAGTGGAGGCGTGCCTTCCTCGCGCCCCAGACTTCGCACAAGGTCACACACCATATGATTGATCCAAAAGAAAACCAAGCTAAGCCCATAGACGCCCGTCCATGCCGCAAGTTGGATGAGCGGTGGATGTCGCCATAGCGTGTGACCGAGATAGCCCCACGGGAAACCCAGATCGCCAAGCGACTGAAGATACTCGATGGCCACCCAAGCGGCCGGAACAACAAAAAGCCCCCACCAACGCTGATGTCTCGTTTCCCATAGTAGCCGTGCGAACAATCCCTTAAACAATCCCAGGTAGAGACCAAGCAGGATGACAGTGGGTGGGATCAAGATGTGATAGACGACGAGAATATTGAGCCAGATGAGCAATACATAGTAAAAGACGGCGCCGTAAACCCATCCGAGATAGAAAGCTTGCTTGGCGCTTGTGGCGTGCAACACCGCCCACAGAAAAGGCGCCAATCCAATGGCGGCTATGGGAAAGACGTTCCATCGTGGGTAGGCCAGGCGCATGAGCAACGCCGAGGCGAGGGCGAGGGCAAACAGGTGCGCTTGCCCTTTCCAGGTCGAAAACTCAGGTCCCCAGCGCTGCCAAGCGCGTTTCAGTCCATCCAGCACACGCCGAAGCCACCGCCGTTGGGACTGCTCGGCGTTCCCTTGCCCGCGCGATGATTTCCATGTAAGAACCAATCGCGCATCGAGACACGCTCGGGCAGAAATGAGGAAGGAGGAAGGAGGAAGGAGGAACGGGAGATGTTGAACATCAGGCGATGAATAGCGAAAGGTGGACAACCGGGTTTGGCCGCGATCTAACATTCAGCGTTCAGCATTCATCGTTCGTCATTTTTCTTCGGCCGGGGTCTCGCCTTTTTTCAATCCAACCTTTTCGCGGAACGCACGGAGCGACTCGCCGAAGGCATTGAGTTTGGCGGTTGCCTGCTCGGACCGCTCACGCAACGCGGTGCGCGCTTCTTCGGCCTGTTTTGACATCTGAGCGATCATATCTTGAAGCCGTGGCTCAGCCACTTTGACCCACGCGTCCAACTCGCCGAGCACGGAGCGCATTTGCTCGTTAGCCGACTCGTGGCTTTTCTCGCCGCCCTTGCTCAAGATGCCACGCGCCCGGTCGAGAGCTTTCTCCACGCGGCCGATCTTCCCCTCCCAATCCCATCCGATCGAACGAATCTCTTGCGACGCGCGCGCCTTGCGTGTCAGGCCGTATTGATCGTTGACCATCAGCAGTGCAATCACCGATACGACAGCGGCAAAAAGCGACAGGCAAAGCGACAGAAAAACCAAGAACGATGTGGCCGGCTTTTGACCTTCCGCGCCCATGATTGTGTTTCCCCTCTCGTTGTGATGTGCTCGCTCTTTCGCCCGATCTCATGGCAAACCCCTCCCGACGATTCAAGCCAAATCCTGTGGGACCTGTGGAAATCGCGCCGCAACTCCGAGACGCCAGCCGCCCGGCACATTCACTTATTGCATCCAACAGGGGCATTGTGTATTCATGCGGACAACTCACTTCACGGGAGGACCATCATGGAATGGACGAAATATGCGCAAGAGATCCGCGAAGTCTTGCACCTCGAAGGAAGCCCCATTGCGGTCACATACTCTCCGAAGCCGCCCTCGGCGTCCGAAGGCAAGAAACATAGAGTATGCGACGCCTTTCTCAAGGCGAGAAAGGGGGGTGTAATTGATCTGACTGCTTCGACCTCGACCTGCCGGGGTGGAAGTTCGTCCTTGGGCCTGGTTGAGCCGCCCACCGGCGAGGAAAACGACGCGCTGAACGAGTTCCTGGTGAACGGAGAAAAACTGTTCTGCTCGATCGCCACATTTCACCGAATGAAATCGCTGAGTCCGAAGCCGCCCACGGGCCTTGCTGACCACGTCATCTTGTCGCCGCTCGAAAAGGCCGAATTCCGGCCCGACCTGGTCGTGTTCATCTGCAATGCAGAACAAGCCTGCCGCCTCGTCACGCTCGATTGGTATGACACCGGCACACCAGCGCGCATTCACATGGCGGGCGCAACCTGCTACCAGGTCATCGCCTACCCGATTGTGACGGGCGAGTTGAATGTCAGTGTCATGGATTACACAAGCCGCAGGATTCGAGGATATAAACCTGAAGATCTGTTTGTTGCGGTTCCTTACCATCGCTTTCATGGAATCATGCGAAGCATTCCCAATTGTACGGCGGGCACGGCTAAAATGGAAATCCCCGAATCATTTCGACGAAGCATGGCTCGCACCGGACAAACTGATCTCGAAGTGGAATAGTGCAAGAGGCGGCATCCCGCGCTTGAGAAAACTACAAGAGCGCATTATGCTGCGGTATGTGTTTGGCGCTGGTTTCTCTGAGGTCTTTTCTCCTTAACGCCGCGATCCGTATGTGTTTAGCGCTGGCAAGAAACACAGGCTGGAAGCCCATACCACCGACTTGAGAATTGATTTTGTTTGGTGGTATAGGCATCTTGCCTGTAGCAAATTCACCCTTTGGCAACCAGCGCTAAACACATACCGCGATCCATCGCGGGGTTAATAACAGAGAGAATTCCAAACAACCGCCAACTGGCGCTAAACGCATATCTGCTGCGTCCCTACAGCTTGTTGGCGTCCGAAATTAGCAGTTGACTTCCCCCCCACCCCCTCTCAGATTCATCGCCGATTTCGTGGAAAGGACTCGAAGCGCAAATGGCCATCCCGTTCGTGGACCTAAAACCGCAACACGAAAATCTCTTGCCCGACCTCTGGCGCGAATACGAACATATTTTCGATTCCTGCAATTTTATCCTCGGCGAAGAAGTCGAAAAATTCGAGAACGAACTGGCCGAATACCTCGGAGTCGAAACCGTCGTCGGCGTCAATTCGGGAACCGACGCGTTGGTCATGGCCCTGCGAGCGCTCGACATCGGTCCCGGTCACGAGGTGATCGTTCCGGTTTTCACGTTTGTGGCCACCGCCGATGCCGTGGTGCAGGTCGGCGCCAAACCGGTTTTCGTGGACATTGACCCACGTACGTACAATCTCGATCCGGCGAAGGTTCGCTCGGCGATCACGGAAAACACCAAGGCGATCATCGTTGTTCACCTCTATGGACAAGTGGCCGACATTGAGGCCATTCGAGCGACCGCCCAGGAACGAAATCTCCTGGTGATCGAGGATGCCGCGCAGAGTTTCGGCACACAGTGGCGCGGCAAGAAAGTCGGAACTTTGGGCGATGTGGGATGTTTCAGCTTCTACCCGACCAAGAACCTCGGCGCGGCGGGCGACGGCGGCGCAATGGTTTCGCCCCACGAACACGTGATCGAAAAGTTCCTGCTCATGCGCGATCACGGGCGAAGCGTGACGGTTCCCGAGATGGTCTTCGAGATGATCGGTTACAATAGTCGTCTGTCGGCGCTCCAGGCCGCCTACCTGCGCCTCAAACTTCCCGACCTCGACGAGATGCTCAGCGACCGAATCGAGAATGCGCGGCTCTATGACCAGTTGCTCCGCGACACGGAGGTTGTGACACCCGAATTTCGCGACGACGGCAGTCACACCTATAATCTCTACACCATTCAGGTACGCGACCGCGACCGCCTGCGCAACTATCTGCGCGAGAAAAAGATCGGTTCGGGAGTTTACTATTCGTGCCCGCTCCACTTGCAACCCTGCTTTAGCTCTCTGGGCTACCGTGAGCGCGCCTTTCCTGTCGCCGAAGCGGTTTGCCAGAAGGTCGTCTCGCTGCCCGTTTATCCCGGACTCAAGAAACGGGAGATTGAAACGGTGGCCACAACCGTGCTCGAATTCCTCCAGAACAACGTCCCAATCTCGGTGGGCCGGCGCTGAACAATCAATGAAGTTCTCGGCCGAAGACAGAAAATGGATGCGTTGGGCGCTTGATTTGGCGGCCAAAGCCTTAGGTCAAACCCGCCCAAATCCCTGCGTGGGTGCCGTCCTGGTCAAAAACGGTGCCGTTGTCGCGCAAGGCTTTCACAAGAGAGCCGGCCTGCCTCATGCCGAAGCGGTTGCATTGCGGCGTGCTGGCCCGGCAGCGCATGGCGCGACACTCTATGCTAATCTCGAGCCGTGTTGCCATCATGGGCGAACACCACCGTGCGCCGATTACATCATTCGTGCCGGTGTGCGACGCGTCGTTATCTCGCTGAGAGACCCTAACCCATTGGTCGCCGGACACGGCATCAAACGGTTGCGTACCGCGGGCATAAAAGTGAATGTGGGGTTGCTCGCGCACGAAGCCGCACTTCTTAACGAACCCTTTTTGACGTTTCATCGGCTTGGCCGTCCCCTGTTCGTGGCCAAGTGGGCAATGACGCTCGACGGACGGATGAGCTCCATCACGGGCGATTCGCGCTGGATCAGCAACGAGCGGTCGCGCCGCTATGTCCATGAACTTCGCGCGCGCTACGACGCCGTCATGGTCGGCGTCGGCACGGTTGTCGCCGACAATCCCCGTCTGAATGTTCGCCTGCCGGAGCGGCGAAAAGCTATTCAACCGACACGAATCATTGTGGATGCCTCTGGTCGAACGCCTCTCGATGCCAACTGCCTCGATTCCACCAATGCCGGCCCAACCATTTTGGCCACGACCAGCGGAGCTCGCAAGAAATGGATCGAGCAAATGCGCCGACAGGGCGCGACGGTCCTCGTGGTCCGCGGCGCCAAAACACTGGTTGACCTGACCGCGCTGGCCAGGGAGCTGCATCGGCTTGACATTCAGTCGGTCCTCGTCGAGGGCGGCCGGCGAATTCTCACTTCGCTTTTTGCCGCTGGCCTCGCAGACCGTGTTGTCGTCTTTCTGGCACCCAAGATCGTTGGTGGCCGCGCGGAGCGCCATCCCGTCCACGGCTGGGCCATTCGCCGGATGAGCGACGCCATCTCACTCGACAACATTACGATCCTGCACTTTGGGACAGATGTTTGTGTGGAAGGGCGCGTGGCACGGGCATCCTGCCCGTGAAGAGGTGTTGGCGGGAACGCTCTTGCCAGAGATCACGGGCAGGATGCCCGTGCCACAATTCAGCGGGCGAGGGTCCTGCGCATGACAGCAATGGCGCGACGGCCATCAAGAACACCAATTTCCAGATGGGTCGTTCTTCGCTCACCCGCCCGCAGATATTGAAGCGTTCGATTCTTGCGCTCAGCGTCGCGGCCGTCCACCCAGCAATTGGATGGCTCGAGTCCCATAACGTAAGCACCCTCACCGGGCATTTTCCACTGCACGAACCGCGGCAGTTCGCGCTGGCGATAGCGCAAATAAGCGCCGAAGCCTCGCCCGCCATCGAAGGCTTCGTTGGCCAGAACCACCGTGACATTGCCGCGCCGGTCGGCTTTCATGTCGTGATAGAAGACCCGCTCCCCGATCCGTGGTGTCGGCCGATCGAATCTCGACCAAACGTCTTTCGCAACGGGCTTGAGTGTGAATCGAGCCAAGGTCTGCCTGGCCGGCGCATAGAGGCGCGCCTGAGCATCGAGCAGCGGAAAGCCAAAGTTGCAATGATAGAGCAACATCAGCGGCTGGCGCGTCCAGCCTTCGTTTTCAATCTCGTCCTCGATGATCAAGCGCGATTCGCCAAGAAAACTCGTGACGGTACGACGTAGGGCGATGTTGGGACCAAAGAGATGGGTTTCGCGCATCGCGCCACGCGCCGACATGACATAGCGGTTGCCTTCCCAATGGCCATCAAAGCTCAGTTCGCGGGCGGGCAACGAGGTATAGCGACCGTGCAGGCCAAGTTCTTCGCCCTGGTCCGTCGTCGGCGCTCCGGCATAGGTCAATCCGCAGGTTGTCACAAGGCCCCCAAAAAACACGCGCAGCCACTCGAGTCCGGAGGGATCGTGGAAGGCAGGCGCGACATCGCCGGCCGATGACCGCCAGCAAAGCGACCGCCCGCAATAGGACGCCGCGCTGATGTCCATTCCTCGGTCGGCGAGGACCGTGAAGGCGAATCCGGTGCCCGTCGAGAACTCGAGCGCAGTTACGCCTTGCGAGCTGCCATCGTCGAGGACAATACGCCGGACACCACCCACCTGATCGAGATTACCCACGCGGCGCATCAGCTCGCCCCGCTTCCAGTTCCTTCCAAATAGATTCACCATTGTCTTACCCTTTCCCGAGATACATTCTCTTGATGGAGTTTTTTCTCTCGCAAGGTCGCAAAGGCGCAAAATTCGGAGTTTTGGCGTCTTGGCGTCTTTGCGTCAGGCGATTTCTACTTCTTCCGAAGCCCATCAAGGCGCTGTCGAATCTCGAGCTGATTGGGATCGGCCTTCAGGCTGCGCTCGTACATCTCAATCGCACGCGCAAACTCGCCGAGATTCTCATACGCCGACCCGATTCGAGCCAGCAACTGCGCATCCTCTGGCTTGTCCTTCAATTTGGCCTGTAGTTCTGTGATCCTTTGGTTGTTGACCTCGATGGCCTTTTTGAGAATGGCCAGATTGTCGCTCACGTCGGTTTGCGCGGGATTGAGCGCAAGACTTCGCTCATAGGCCTCGATCGCCTTGACAACATCTTTCAGGCCCTCGTAAGCGGCGCCGAGGTTTTTCCAAAGGACGGGATTCCCAGGGTCTTTCTTGCTCGCCCGTTCGAGGAGATCGCGGGCCTGGGCGAACTTGCCCTGCTCGAGCAGAGACGAAGCCCGGTTGTTCAAGTCGGCGGTCTGTCGAACCTGGTAAACATGGTAAACAAAATAACCGGCTGCGCCGATAGCAACAATTGCGATGATGGCTTTGAGAAAGTTCACGCATTTCCTCTTTTGGTGGTGGGATGGAAATCGGGCACGAGACATTGGAGAACTTCGAGGATTGCGGCGCTATTAGATTCCGCGGTGGCACGCCGGAGCGCCGCGAGTTGCGTGAGCAGAAACGCGGCCTCGACCGCCTCGGGCTGCGTGACAAACACCTTGCCCACTTCCGTTCTCTGAATGCCCTCGCCGCTGGTGAGCAATTCCTCGTGGAGCTTTTCGCCGGGCCGTAAACCAACGAACTGAATCGGAATATCCACGTCAGGCTCCAGGCCCGACAATATGATCAGGTTGCGCGCCAGGTCGAGCACCTTGACGGGCTGGCCCATGTCGAGCAGGAAGAGCGAGCCGCGATCGCGCAACGCGCCCGTCTGGATTACCAGGCTCACCGCCTCGGGGATGGTCATGCAATAGCGAGTGGCCTCGGGATGGGTGACAGTGACAGGACCGCCCGCGGCGATCTGTTTCTTAAAAAGTGGGACAGCCGAACCGCGGCTGCCCAAAACATTGCCAAACCGGACGGTGAGAAAGCACGTTCGGGAAACCCGGGCAATTTCGTGCACGACCATTTCTGCCACACGTTTGGTCGCGCCCATGACGTTTGTGGGCCGCACGGCTTTGTCCGTCGAAATCAAAATAAAGGTATTTGCGCCGAATCGGGTAGCCAGCCGCGCGACAATTTCGGTCCCGAAAATATTGTTCGTCACCGCCTCTTCGGGGTGGAGTTCCATCAGCGGGACATGTTTGTGCGCCGCCGCATGATAGACCACTGTGGGACGAAACTCTCCAAAAACACGCGCCATTCGCCGCTCGTCGCGAATATCGGCGATGATCAATTCGATCTCATGCGAATCGAAGCGGAAACCCAGTTCATTGGCGATTTCATAGATGCTGTTTTCGCCGCGGCCCAGCAAAATCAACCGCGACGGACCGTATCGCCGAATCTGCCGACACAGCTCCGAGCCAATCGAGCCGCCGGCACCCGTCACCAAAACACTTTCGCCGTGCAGGTAGTTCTGCTCATCGCTCAGGGAAAGTTCGACCTCCGGGCGACCCAGTAAATCCTCAATTTCGACAGGACGCATCTGGGAGACCGTCACCTTGCCGGACATCAGATCGGCCAGGCTGGGCAATTGCTTGAAGGCAACACGCGTCTTCTCACACTCGGCGACAATGCGGCGAAGCAGGGCTGGCGGCGCCTCGTGAAGGGCGATCAGAATCTCTTCGACACCATAGCGCGCGATCGCATCCTGGAGCGACTCGATCCCGCCGACGATCGGCACACCGTGAAGGCGGCCACCGATGTGGGTTCGGTCGGGATCAATGATGGCCACCGGGCGGTAGTCACTGTCGGGATCATAGGCGAGTTCTCGGCAAATGCGCTCGGCGCTCGCTCCCACACCGATGATCAGCAGTTGGCGGCCTGCGCGCGATCCCAAAAGCCCTGTGGCCACGAGCAATCGCCTCGAAAAACGCAATCCCCCGATCGCCAGAAACGTCAGCATCCCCTCGAGAACCACAACACGCCACGGAACGCGCATCGTATAGTCGCGGTGTGGTTCTGGGAAGACAGGCAGGAAGGGAATCTTCGTGTAGGGCGTGACCAGGTTAAACGCCACGAGCAGGAGCGTCCCGGTCGCCGACGCTACCACAATCATCAGCATTTCATGGAAACCGGCATACCGGGCGATTCCACGATAGAGACCGAAAAGGGCAAACAGGACAATGCGGGCGACAACGAGAAAACCGACCAACCCGAAGAATTGCTCCAAATAGGCGGTGCGCCGTGTCGTATCAATGTCCTCGAACGCCACACCTAATGCATAGGCCAGTCCGAAGGCAGAAAAGACGGCCGTGGCGTCAATCGCCAGGAGCGTGATCCGACGAACGTATTTGGGAATGACCATTCTATCTTGGCTCTGTTCTTGCGCGCCTGTTGCCGGGTGTAGCTCGACGTTCTATGCGCTGTCGCTCGATTTGCCCCAAACAGGCCCACGACAGTCAAAGCGACAGCCGTACGAACTGGCGCTAAACACATACGAGATGCCTGGGGTGGTCAAGTCATTTCCCATTTTCTGAAGGAACGCCACCGGCCGTGCGACTACGAACAAGAACACCAGCGACGCCAAATGAATCCACCTCATGGGCAAGAGGCCCATGCCACTCAACTGCGCCGACCCTTTCGCAAGAAACGCCGATGTTTGGGCTGTGAGTTGCGAACTACATCCCTTCGGACCGGCATTTGTCACATAATCCACCAGGCAGTGGCATGGCAAACTTGACGTTGCAGCGTTTGCAAATAAAGCGCGAGGGATCGCGCCCAGGGGGCTGCTGCCCCATTTGCAACTGTCCCATCTCTTGGGTCAGCGCCGCAACATTGTCGCGCAGATTCCCCTCGATCATTTCCAGGAGATTGGGAGCAATGAGATAGGGATAGGCGCTGCGAAAGCGTTTCAGCCGATCGGCGGCGTGGCGGTGGAGTTTGATGATCTCCGCCAGCTCGTTGACCCGGAGCATGGTCTCGTAGTCCATTTATTCAATCCGCTGAATGATATGGAAACCAAAACGACTCTCGATCGCAGGTGAGATTTCTCCGACCTTGAGTGCGAACGCCGCCTTCTCGAACGGCCCAACCATCCTGCCCCTATCGAACACTCCAACATCGCCACCCCAGAGGCGATCGGGACTATCGGAGTAGCGTCGGGCCAGGGCGGCAAAATCAGATGCCGGCTGGAGCGCCTCCGCACGAACCTTCTCGGCCAGGTGCAGCGCCTCCTCCCTCGTGCGGGTCACGATCGCGCGGCTGGCTCCATCATAGGCAATCAGGATTTGTCGGCAGCGAACGGTCGGATTGCGGCGGATGACGTGAAAGCCAAAAGGCGTCGAGGTGATCCAATCGGCAATCTGTCCGGGCCGGAGAGCAAATGCCGTATCGTCGAAAGACTTTGCCATCTTGCCGCGCCCGAAAGGGCCGGTGCGTTCAAACACAACATCTGGATAGGTTCTTGGGAACTCGCGCCCGACGGAGTCGAAATCGGCGCCCGGTTCGAGCACTTTCGCGAGCGCTTCGCGTGCAATGCCCATCGCGGTTTCAGTCGTTCGCACAACCGTGGCCCCCCGGGCGCCCCAATAGTGAACGAGGATATGGCTGACGCAAATCGTGGTTGGTTTGTCCACCGATGCGGCGGGTGAGGTTTCGCTGCCCCCGAACGCCTCGAAAACGACCTGTGCGCAGGCAACAACCCAAACGGCAATCGGTCCAACTAATCTCCAGCGGGCGACATTGACTCTCCAGGCGCTGCCGTTTTTGTGGGCAGAATCGCGACGCGATCTCACAGCGTCTCACTCCTTTACATCCGGGCGCAGAAGATGTTCCACACGTTTCAGGCATTCTTCGGCAACGGCAACGGGCGGGAGAGGTGCGCCCGATCCCTCACTCGGTGTTGCGGAGGGGTGGATTCCTTCGATGGCGCGATGAATCTCCTCAAGCGCCCGGCGGGTTCGGGCGACATGTTCCTGTTCGCGCTCGCGCATCCGTTCGAGCTCAATAAGATAAAGGCGCGACCGATCGCCCCCCTTGATGATCAGATACTCGACGAAAACAACAATCAGAAGGATAATCGCCAAGGGGCTGTAGAAAAAGCGGGTCACCAATCCGAGGTCCTGAGTCAGCAGGACCAAGATACAGAATGCGGCAATCACGAGAAGAATAATCTCGCCCATTCGCGGCCACACGCGCTTGGTCGAACGTTGTGCCTTCTGGTTCGCCGTTTCCGCCATTGTGCAGCCCTCCAAAACGATCCATCCTACAACAGGCCAAAGGCTTACTTTGTCCGGTAGCGCGCTTCAACATTTTTGTTCTTGCCCCCCGATGGGAATCGCAAATCTTCACCTCTGTTATGCCACCTTGATTTTCTGCCTTGTTTTGTTCCGAATCGGCTTGACTAGCAACTCCGCCGCGTGGTGATATTAAATCTTAACGCAGGAGAAACGAGCATGTCCTGTTAGCCTGCTCGGCATCCGGGAGCGTGGCGGGCGGGAAGCGCACGTAAAGGCAAAGGAGAGTGGGGACAACGGAGACACCCAGGGGCTGCCGCACCCCGGTTCCAAAAGAAATGGGTTTGGTGAAATCCCGACAAAGTTCGGGACAAAGGCCCCGACCGTGGGGCAACAAGGAGATCAGAATGAACATCTACGTGGGAAATCTGCCGCGCGAGACTTCCGAAGAGGAGCTGCGGCAGGCGTTTGAAGCGTTCGGGTCGGTTGCATCGGCCAGCATCATTAAGGACAAGTTTAGCGGCCAATCGAGAGGTTTCGGGTTCGTTGAGATGCCCTCCAAGGAAGAAGCCCAAGCTGCCATTACCGGATTGAACGGCAAGACTTTCATGGGCAGAAACCTGAATGTAAACGAGGCTCGCCCGCGCCCTGAAGGAGGATCTCGGGGGGGTGGCGAAGGAAGACGAGGCGGAGGCGGTGGCGGTGGCCGGCGGGGTGGCTTCGGCGGTGGTGGCCGGCGCTACTAATCGGTCCCTGGACCTGGAACATTCGCAACAAGGCTCCACAAGCCGATCGTGACATTGTAGTAAATGCGGGGCGGGTCCCAAACCGGGCGCGGATGCAGGTCTAAAACCCGCCCCTTCTCGTTTCTTGCCTGCCAACACATCCCCATGAATCCATAACGCGCAAAATGTGAGCGGAGAAGATGGATCTGACCGGTGCTCTTTCACATGGATGGGGAGGGACCTGCGTTAATGCCCGTTGCGGAGCTCGCCTGCGAACCATTGGCGTGGCCCTTGTTCGTCATGCGCCCGCACATGACGGCTTGCTTCCAAAAGCTTCGACAACCGAGGAACTCCTCTCCGAGATTGAGCCGTATATCCAGAGACCTCTCCGAAAACAGGATCAGCGGATTGACGTTTGTCCATTCGAAGAGGTATGCAGGAAGAGTCCACGACGTGACATGTGGAATCCTTCCTTCGCCGGGTTCAGGATAGATGGAACGACACTACGTAACAAGGATGAACCGCTCCTTGTCTGTCCAGCTGTTCATGACTACGGCGATACACAAACGTTGCGTCTCAGGACTGTCATCGAGCGGCAATCGGGGATGAGGGAACAAAGAACAAAGTCGCGGCAAACGCAGCCTTAGGATCAACGCCATGCCGTTTTCGCCATGCCACTGGGGACCTGTCGCTGTGATGGGGTTGTTGCTGTTCAGGCTCTTCGATTTCCCCACGCTTCTGGTCTCGTGCGTCATCGCCGATGTCGAAGGGTTCATCGTATCGGCGCTCGATACAAAAATTCAACAAAAGCATGGGTAGTAGTACAGGGGACACGCCGATTGAGCAAAGCTTACGACCGATTGTGCTCAGACAATGTGCCGTTCCCGGAGATGCTCAAACAACTGTCCGGCGACCTCGGAGGGTGTGCCGTGGAGAAGCTGACCGCCGGAGCGCGGTTTGAGAGTGAAAATCTTCCACACGGCAGTTGGCGAGCCTTCCAGACCGATCTTTCCGTGCGGCGCGCCGATGTCTTCGGCCTTCCACACGGTCACCTTGCCACTCTTCGCCTTCATCTTGGCGCGAAGCGACGGCAATCGCGGTACGTTGATTTCCTTGACGACTGTAAGAACGGCCGGCAGAGGCGCTTCGAGCACGTCATAGCCGGTGTCGGTCATGGCTTCGACACGGATGCGCTTGTGCGGCTCGACTTCCACGATCTTCTTCACATAGGTAAGGAGAGGAAGGTCGAGAAACTCAGCGATGCCTGGGCCGACTTGCCCCGTGTCACCGTCCATCGCCTGCTTGCCACACAAGATCAGATCGTAGTCACCAATCTTTCGGATGGCCATCGAGAGAGCATAAGAGGTGGCCAGTGTATCCGATCCCGCGAAAGCACGATCGCTGAGCAGGACCATTTCGTCGGCACCGACCTCGACCGCCTGGCGCAGGGCAAGATCGGCTTGGGGAGGTCCCATCGTCAAGATGATGACCGTGCCGCCGAGCTTTTCGCGCAACCGCACGCTTTCTTCGATCGCATAGGTGTCGAACGGATTGATGATGCTTGGCACACCCTCGCGGATCAGTGTATTGGTGACCGGGTTGATCTTGACCTCGGAAACCTCGGGAACTTGTTTGATACAGACAATGGTCTTCATCTATTCGAGCACCTACTTCCAACTGGCGCTTTCGCGCATAATGGCCAACGCGATGATGCTGCGCTGGATCTGATTTGTCCCTTCGTAGATTTGCGTGATCTTGGCGTCGCGCATCATTTTCTCGACCGGATACTCGCGCATGTAGCCCGATCCGCCGCAGACCTGGAGCGCGTCCACCGTTACTTTCATGGCCACGTCGGAGGCATACATCTTGGCCATGGCTGCGACCTTGGCCGCTTCCTTCGAATCGCGATCCACTTCTCGCGCCGCTTGATAGACAAGCAACCGGGCCGCCTCGATCTGGGTTGCCATGTCGGCCAACATGTGCTGGACGGCCTGAAAACCGGCGATCTTCTGGCCAAACTGCTCCCGGGTTTTAGCGAACTTAACGGCCTCCTCAAACGCTCCCTGAGCGATACCCACTGCCTGCGCGCCGATGCCCGGACGCGATTTGTCAAAAGTCGCCATTGCGATGCGGAACCCATCACCTTCACGACCGACGCGGCTGGCCGCCGGGAGACGGCACTTGTCGAAGTAGAGCACACGCGTGTCTGAGCAGCGGATGCCAAGCTTCTTTTCCTTTTTGCCCAGCGTGAAACCGGCTATGCCGGCTTCGACGATGAAGGCCGTAAGGCCGCGCGCCCCACGCGCCTTGTTGACCGTCGTGATCACGGTCAAGACGCCGGCGACGCCGCCATTGGTAATCCACTGCTTACTGCCGTTGAGGATATAGTCATTGCCGTCCTTGCGGGCGGTCGTTTCGACGGCACTCGCATCACTGCCCGCGTTTGGTTCGGTCAGGGCAAACGCGCAGAACTTGCGCCCCGCGGCTATGTCGGGCAGATATTTCTGCTTTTGTTCCTCGGTGCCAAACAGGAGAATCGGATAGGCGCCCAACGCATTGGCCGCGAAGCTGACAGCCACGCCGCCACAGATGCGGCTGATCTCTTCGACGGCAATGCACAGATCGAGCGCCCCACCACCAAAACCGCCATATTGTTCGGGCAGGTAGATGCCAAAAAGATCGGCGTCGGCCAGCGCTTTCATCGGCTCGTGGGGAAATTCTTCGGTCTCGTCCAACTCGGCGCGAACCGGCAGGATTTTTTCCTCCGACACCTTACGGGCCAACTCTTTGATCATCAGTTGCTGCTCGGTCAGACCGTAATCCATGCCTCTTCTCCTCGGGCGAAAAAAAGCACTTTCTTGAATGAGCTGCTTTCCCGCGCGGAATCCCGAAACTGCTAGCGGTCAACGCCGACAGTGTCAAGCCGAAATCGGTTCCTGAACATCCCGCTGCGGAATCCCCGGAAAATAGTCGTTGACGTTGGACGGTCGGCAACGCTAGCAAGTCAAACCGCACAAGGAACGTACATTCCATTGACAAGGCCTTTCTCGCAAGTTTGAGATGGAGAAGTGTGAATGCGGTATGTGATTGTAATCAAGAACCGCGCTCTCAAAGACCTGAAGGGCGTCGGCAAGGAGGATGCCCGGCGGATAGTGGAAAAGATAAGAATGCTTGAAGATGACTTGTCTGGCGACGTGAAGCGGTTGACAAATTTCACGCCGGAATAGCGATTGCGAGTGGGCGATTGGAGGGTTTTGTTTGAAGTCGAAGGAAACAAGGCTGTCGTCTATCGGGTCAAACCTCGGCGCGAGGCCTATTCATAATTGGTCCGAAGGAGGGTTGTGAAATGATACTCCATCCGCAGATTATCGTGAAAGACGGCAAGAGTGAGTTCGTTGTTCTGCCTTACGAGGAGTATGTTATCCTTCAGGAGATGATGGAGAATTACGAAGACCTGCGCGACCTTCGGGCGGCAAAGGCGGAGTCGGCAAACGAGCCGGGGATCCCACTGGCGGATGCAATTAAGGAGTTGGAAGTGTAACCGGATTTCACAGGCATCCGAAAGGTACGAAACTTCGATTTGCGGCATCCATGGCAACGAAAGGAATAGTGGTTGACGCGGGACCTCCCGCAACGCCAGCAAGTCGAACTGCACTGTCACAATGCGGCTTTCAGGTACCAAACATCCCAAACCAAAGCGAGGAGTTTAACCATGGGCATCAGAAACAAGAACGGACGCACGATGATCGGAGAACTATGGGTTGTGGCAATGGTGCTGTTGACAGCGACCGCCTTTGCCGCACCCGGCACCGATGAGGCTAAAGACGGTTGGATCAGCCTCTTCGACGGCAAGACGCTCAACGGATGGAAAGCCGGCGAAAACGCCGACTTGTGGAAGGTCGAGAATGGGATGATCGTCGCCCCGGGCAAACGCTCCCACCTTTTCTACGACGGCCCCGTGCAGAACCACAACTTCAAGAACTTCGAGCTCAAGGTGGATGTCATGACCACGACCGGCTCGAACTCCGGCGTCTATTTTCACAGCGAGTTTCAGACGGTAGGCTACCCGAACAAGGGTCACGAGGCACAGGTCAACAGCAGCCATTCCGACCCGAAGCGCACGGGCAGTCTTTACGGCGTAAATGACTATGTCGTCAAGGATCCCGTCAAAGAGACCGACAAACTCCTGTCGCACGACGGAATGTGGTTCACCTATCACATCATCGTCAAGGGCAAGCAGATCGTATTCAGAGTTGACGGCAAGACCATTGTTGACTACACCGAGCCGGCCAATGTCGTGATCCCAAAGGGCCGGCCCGGCAGACAACTGTCCAGCGGAACGTTCGCCCTTCAGGCTCATCCGCCGGCCAGGCCCACCGACAAGGGTATAAATTACTTCAGGAATATCCTGGTCAAACCGCTTCCGGAGTGACTGACGGATGGCGATTACTGCGCCTCGTGACTGCGACAAGAAGAGGATGAATGGAGCAGCAACCCTCTTCCCCGTGTGAGGTAGAACGGGTTCGCTGCCCCCTGTTCCTATTCGTGGCACTTCTTGCAGGCGTCCTGGCGCGGCAATTTCATGAGCTTCGCGCGATTGGCTCCGTGGGGATCGTGGCACATCTGGCAAAACGCCAGGTGCTCGACCCGATGCGCGTGAGTTGACAAGAATTTTGCCTGCTCGTGGCAGCGAAAGCAAACGTCCGGGACAGATGGCGGCGACAGAGTCGTCATGTCCTCGAACCGTGGTGGCTGCGACTCGCGGTTCAGGCTGTGACAACCCGCACAGGTCACCATGCCGACCATCGAAAGCGGGTGCGCGGCATAGAGCGTTGTGCTCGTCGCCCGGAGAGAATCGCTCGTTTCTTTGTCAACCGAACCTGGCACAACAGCGCGAAAGCGCACGCTTGTCGGTCCTAACTTCAATTCGTGTGCGCCCGGGGTGATCTCTCGGACAGCAATCCACGAGGGTGAGAATCGAACGCCCGAAGCCAATTGCTCGACATTCATCTGAATCAAAAGGCTGGCGCTGCTCGCCGACGACCCGGAAGCTACGGCCGGTCCAAGCGTGGCAACCTTGCTGGCAATGGACTGACCATCCAACGTCATGGTGAACGAACCTGGATTGTCGGGGACAACAGCGGCGATCTCGAACCACCCGGCTGCCAAAATAGTGACCGACGTCGGGCGAATGAAAGATGGCGCCGATTGACCCTGGGCGGACGATGGCAAACCATGAAAAGAAGACACAATCAGCGAGACAACAGGAAGAACACCGAAACGACGCACCGACCGACCTCCGCTTCAGGCCTTGATGGTTCCGTACTTGCGCGTGAAATCGGCGTTTTCGGCGATTTCGTCGCTGAAGCGCGGATACATTCCAACGATGACAGCGTCGGTCGGCTTGATATTCTGGAAAGCAAACCGGAAGGCTTGCTCGACCGAAAAGCGGCTCGAACACAGCCGTCCGGCGGCGAGGATCTTGAACCCCAGACAGACCCTCTTACTCTGGCGGACTGCTTCGGTCATCTTCTTGGGGTCGTCGGCCAGGTAGAGCTCGCCGACAGGCACCGCCCCGAAGTCGCGCTTAAGGTCTTCGTCCGTGCGAACCACATTATAAAAGCAGGTCATGAAGAAATCGTTTTCCCAGCCCTTCTCTTCAGCGGCGCGGATATTGTTGGGATTGTGCGATGACATGCCCGCCAGCATCCCCTTGTCGTGAACCTTCTTGATATAGTCGTGGATCAGTTCGGTCTTGCCCTCGCGAAACCGGCTATCCGTCACAACGCCGTGATGGGAGATCGCAACTGGCTTGAGCGGAAGAATCAGGTCCATCGGGGTTTGTGTCGGATCGTCGGCGGTCAGGGCGATCCATTGGATTTTCGAACCACTCTCCCAGACTTTCTGGAGGGCATCGCGGACCTTGTCGGAATAGGAACACTGGAAGGTGTTGATGCCCACTTCTTCGCAGTGGAGCAGAAATTTGACTGTCTGCTCGACTGTGAAATATTCCATCATGTGTTGGGCAAGTTTTTGTGTCGAGTGCGCATAGCCCTGGACAGGGTTGCCACCGGCGATCAGGCGTGTCACCGTCCTGTCGCCAATCTTGATCTTCGCAAGTGGCGACGGTTTGGCCGAGGTCGCCGGTTCGGCGGCTTGAGGACCTTGACCCGCTGTAGCTGCAAACCACGAGGTGCCCGCGGCGGCCAGACTCGCACCACCGACCCGCTTCAGAAACTCGCGGCGATCACCTCGGCAACTCATACATGTCCCGTCAGATTCCAAATAGCCTCTGCCCATTGTTCCCGACTCCTTTGCCCGATCCACACGTCGGCCATCTCGCTCCGAACAGGGATGGTCCAGTGTGATGCTTCGCCCTCCACTCAAGCCAAACATGGTGACCTCAAACGGAAATCGCAAGTATTTTTCGAGCCAAACAGTCCACCGGTCAAAGAGACCCACGCACGGGACTCAGGCACTGGCACAGGGCATCGCGACCCTCTGAAGCGAAAGCCGCGCCAGCGTTCCACTTTACCCTGGACCTCTGGGTGCATGTCCAAATTCCAGAAGAGGTGCCGTTCCGCACATTTGTCGGTTTCCCCAACAGGATAGCCCGTCTTTCTTCCCACGCTCCCCTGAAAGGGGAGGCGAAAATAGCCAGGGGCAACGCCCCTGGAACGCAAGACCGTCCTCGGACAAGCTCTGTAGGAGCGAGCGAAACCAGCCGGCCCAACCCGCCGTTCGCGCGCCCCGTCAGGGCTTGACCACCGCGGGACCGTCGTTTTCCAGGGGCGTTGCCCCTGGCTATTTTCGCTCGTCCCTTCAGGACGCGGAAGAATGACTCTTTCCGCAATCGCTTGCGCCTTGGCGGCTTTGGGTTGGCGCGCAAGGCGCGAAAGACCTTTCTCCACGAACACGGGCGACGACCGACGCCATCCGACCATTGTGCCGCCACACGATACTTTATGCGCGATATGGACGCCCACAACGGCCTCGATGCGGTTCGCACTGGCGCCTGTTATGAGGTTCCCGACAAATGGAATTCGGACATGCACCCTGGACCTCTTTGCAGCGCAATTTTGGTTTGACAGTCCGCGAAGGCGGGCCTAGATACACGACCGTTTGTGCTGAATAAAGTTACGTGAAATGTCTGGTCCACAAACGGGCTAACCACAACACGACAAAACATCGGGTAATGGAGGAAGGTGAGACGGAGGTCATCACCTGACTGAAACAATAGGTGAGGAAGTTTTTATGATCCGAGATCTGGGAGTCGTCGGTGCCGGCACAACAGGTCAGGGCATTGTTCAAACCGCCGCTCAGGCGGGTATTAACGTGGTCTTCTGCGAAACCTCGGAACAGAAAATCGCCGAGGCCATTGCAGGGATTACGGCCGCCCTCGACCGCGAGATCGAGCGTTGGGGATTGACCAAAACCGAGAAGACCGTCATTCTGTCGCGGATTCGCGGAATGGTCTCCTATGAAGAACTAAAAGCGGCTCCACTGGTCATCGAAGCCGTTACCGAGAACCTGTCGCTGAAAAGCGGGATTCTGCAAGCCCTCGACAGAGTTCTGCCCCCCGAAACGATCCTGGTTACCAATACTTCGTCGCTTTCGATCACCCAATTGGCCGCCGTGACGAACCGCTCCGACCGGGTCGTTGGGATGCATTTTCTGTCGCCGGTTCCCAAGCGTCCCCTGGTCGAAGTGGTGCGTGGTCTTCACACGTCGAAAGAAACAGCCGAGCGAGCCAAAGAATTCGCCTCGGAAATCCATAAGACGGCGATCGAGGTGTTCGAGTATCCGGGTTTCGCGACCACGCGCCTGATCCTGCCACTGCTCAACGAAGCCATGCACGTGGTCATGGAAGGTGTTGCCAGCGCCAACGATGTGGATTTAGCCATGACTCTGGGATATAATTTTCCGAACGGGCCGCTCGAAATCGCCGACCGCATCGGCCTGGACGACGTATTGCTCTGGATGGAGCATTTGTTCCACGAGCTAGGCGACCTGAAATACCGGCCCTGCCCTCTGCTGCGCAAGATGGTCCGAGCCGGTCATCTGGGGGTGAAAACGGGCCGCGGTTTCTTCGTGTATGATGAGAAGGAACGCCGCGTGAAAGAGAATTCCGATTGAGGGGTTGGAGAGATGCTTGTCTTGGTGCTCAACGTCGGAAGCTCATCGGTCAAGTTTCAGCTGATTCGCACCAGTCCCGAAGAGATCACCACGGGGAACGAGAAAAAACTGGCGCGTGGACTGATCGAAAAGATCGGAATGACCACCTCGACGGTCAACTTCCAGGCTGAGGGTCGCCCACCGCTCAAGGAAACGCCCGTCATCCTCGAACACCGCGTCGCGATCGAGCGGGTGCTCTCGCTGCTGACCGACCCCAATGTGGGGGTCATCAGGCACAGCAGCGAGATTGGCGCCGTCGGCCATCGGGTCGTGCACGGCGGAGAGAAATTCTCGAAATCGCAGGTGATCACCGAAGAAGTGCACCGCGAAGTGGTGGACTGTTGCGAGCTGGCGCCCTTGCACAACCCCCACAATGTGCGCGGCTACGAAATCGCGCGCGACCTGTTGCCGAACATCCCTCACGTGGCTGTGTTCGACACTGCTTTCCACCAGACCATGCCCGAGTATGCCTATCTTTACGGTTTGCCGATGGTGTTTTACCGCCGCCATCATATCCGGCGTTACGGTTTTCATGGCACGTCTCATCGCTATCTTACCTATCGCATGGAACATTTGCTTGGCCGGCCAGAAAGCGACTTCAACCTGATCACCTGCCACCTGGGCAATGGGTGCAGCGTCGCGGCCGTCCAGCGCGGGCGCTCGATTGACACCTCGATGGGATTCACACCGCTGGAAGGCCTGATCATGGGCACGCGCTCGGGCGATCTCGATCCCGCCGTCATCCTCCACATTATAGCGAAAGAGGAACTGACGCTTCATGAGGCCAACACGCTCCTGAACAAACACAGCGGGCTCATTGGGGTGTCGGGCGTCTCGAACGATATGAGGGAACTGGTCAAGGAAGCGCAACGGGGGAACAAGTCCGCCCAGACCGCTATAGATCTGTTCTGCTATCGGCTGAAGAAATATATCTCGGCCTACTACGGAGCTCTCGGGGGAGCCGACGCGGTCGCCTTCACCGGCGGCATCGGCGAGAATTCGTCGGTCATCCGCAAACAAACGTGTGAAGGGCTGGAGTGCTTGGGAATCCGCATTGATCCTGAGCGTAACGAGAAACTAAACGGCAGCGAGGGACGGATTTCGACCGACGACTCGCGCGTGGGCGTCTATATCGTTCCCACCGACGAGGAGATGGTCATTGCCCGCGATACCGTCCATGCCATCGCCGGAAAGTTGTGAGAAGTGAGAGGCGAGAGGTTAGAGGTCAGAAAAAGCACAAAATAAAAATACCAGTGGAGCGGCTTTGACAGAGCACCGGCGGCCTCGCCGGTAATCTGTTCCTTTCTTCGAGAGCACGACTTGCGTTTACAAGTCCGACGTGTCCGATGTCGCTTATGAATTCGTCCTTCATCCTTCAGCCTTCATCCTTCACTTTGGTTCTCGCAACTCATAATCCTGACAAAGTGGCCGAGATTGCCTCGCTTATGGCCGGCCTCGATCTTCGGCTTCGCTCCTTGGCCGACTATCCTGAAATCGGCGAGATCGAGGAAGACGGCCGAACATTTGCCGAGAATGCAGTAAAGAAAGCCGCAACGGTAGCTCTGGCGACCGGCGAGCTGGCCTTGGCCGACGATTCGGGTCTTGAGGTCGAGGCGTTGGACGGGCGACCGGGAATTCTCTCCAGCCGCTATGCGCCAACTTCGCGGGAGCGCAATGAACGGCTCTTGGCCGAATTGGCGGGCGTCGAGCCTGAGCGGCGCGCCGCCCGATTCGTCTGTGTCGCGGCTCTGGCCGACCGACAGGGCCATGCCGTGACGCGGACAGGGATTTGCGCGGGTCGGATCGCACTCGCACCGGCCGGCGAAGGCGGCTTTGGCTACGATCCTATCTTCATTCCGACCGGCAGCACAAACATCTTGCCTGAAGGTGGCACGGACATCCTGCCCGTGATTCACGAACTGACGATGGCCCAGCTCTCCCGCGAGGAGAAGAACCGCATCAGCCACAGAGGCCAGGCCTTCCGCGCCATCCGCAACGTGCTCGAACAGGTCATCTTGGAGCACGGCGGCTTGATTCCTATCCCATAGAGAGGCCACGGGCCTCGGCGCCGCTGCCAATTCGCTAGCTCAGCGATACAGTCTCCACGCGGTCGCGCCGGTTGGTCCACCCACCAGCACAGCGCCAAAGCACAGCAGAGAGCTGTCGCCGTGCCGGTCGCGTGCATAGTAGGTCACGCAATATATCCCATATCTGGAAAAGCCACCGACAGCCCTCTAACGCAACAAGTAAGGGCGCAGCATACCACGTCCCCCACAGCAGCTCTTTCGTGGGCGCACGCGCCTCACGAGTCGGGAGACGACCCGGAGCAAGATCGCAGCTATCGCGACGAAGTCGTCGGCGTGTCCGGAAGGCCGAGGCCAAGCATCTGTTCGACGCGAGGCGTTGTCCAACCAAAAACCACACCGGCGCTTGTGGTTGTCGGCTCTGCGATGTCGGCCACGTCGGGTCCCTTGAGTAGCGCCGAAAGATCGGGCCAGTTTGCCCACGCGCGCCGACCCAGCTCCAACGCCGCCGACGTATCGGCGCAGCAGACCCGGAGGCTGAATTCCAGCTGCCCGCGCGGTTGAACGGTTGTGGCGAGAGCCAGCGATTGGACCTCGGCTGGCCGCAGACCGCACTTTTCGAGAAAGCCCCGAATCCGCCCCATCCGTGCTGCAAGAGGAGAGGCAGCCTTGTGCGGCTCGGCCCAATAGTTCCAACGCTCGCGTGGGAGCAAAACGCAGGCGCGTGCGATACAATGTTTGCCGCCGTCGGGAAGCCCTCCGTAAAGCCGCTTTGCTTGCGGAGTCTTCTCTAGCGGGTTTTCGAGCCGCGCCAGAACTTCGCGCAGCCAGTCTCGGTCGCTAGCGACAACGAACGCGCGTTGGTCAACCGCGAAACACGGCATTCCCTGTTTGCCCCAAAACAGCAAGACGCCACCCGAGGTCTCCATTTCGACTCCTGAGTCTCCCTGTTTCGCCGCCAATTGCTCGATCAACGCCTTAAGCAAATCGCCCATCCGCTTAAGGGCAATTACCCATGCCCATTGTTCGCGGTTGGCGAGAGGATCATAGCGCAATAGGCCGATTGCGCGACGAAACGTCATCACATCGAGCAGGTGAGAGGCTTGCTGCTCCAGATCCTGGGGACGCGATTGAACCTCATAGGAAATGGGCCGAATCAGCGTTTGAACGAGGCGGTTGACGCGCGGGGATGAGCGGCTCAACTCGATCAACACCAATCCGTCCACATCGGAGCCGATCAGATGAAGCGGATGCACGGCGGGTCGAGGCCGAACGATCCAGATCAGGAGCGCCAATACAGCGGCGACGACCAGACCGAGGAAACAAGCGGTCAGGAAGCAGCCCCAGCGCCGGCGAACAGCCACGGCGCTCCAGGTTTCGATGGAAGTTCGTCGCGCCATTTTCGCTCAAGTGGAGCCGCCGCCGGCCGGTTCGCTGAATTTTGGCCCCAGGCGCCTGATTTGGGAGGAATAGCCGCTGAAGACGCGACACAGTTCTTCCGCCGCTTTTTCGGGCGGCATGGGATTGATGTAGAAACCCGTGCCCCACTCGAATCCGGCCACACGAGTTAGCCGTGGGAAAATCTCGATGTGCCAGTGGTAATCCATCTCGACCGTGATGTCCCTGAATTGGAGGTCATACTCAGCCACGCGCGGGGCCGAGTGAATGATGAAATTCAATGGCGGGTCATTCAAACAATTGGCAATGGCGAAAAGCGTTCGCTGGAGCGCGTGGGCCAGGTCGGCAACTTCCTGCTGGGTTGTGAGCGAGAAATCGTGGTTATGTTCCTTTGGAAACAGCCACGTCTCGAATGGGAATTTCGAGGCGAACGGTTCCAGCGACACAAAGCTGTCGTTCTCGAAAACGACGCGCTGACGGTCACGGATCTCCTGGTTGACAATGTCGCAAAACAGACAGCGTTCCTTGAGCCGATAGTAATTCAACGCGCAGTAGAGTTCCTCTTTGACCCAGCGAGGCGTGATCGGCAGGGCAATGAGTTGCGAATGGGGATGCTCCAGGCTCGCTCCCGCCACCGAGCCGTAATTGCGAAAAATCTGGATGTAGCGAAACCGTTTGTCCTTGAAGAGGTCTTGATAGCGCAAGATGTACATCCAGATCACTTCCTGCATTTTTTCGAGCGTGTAGTAGCCCATGTGACCGTCATGCTCGGGCGTCTCGACGATGACCTCGTGAGCGCCGATCCCATTCATCAAGTCATAGATGCCTTCGCCGCGGCGGTCGAGATCGCCTTCGATGTGCAGGGCCGCGAACTTATTGGGGATTGTGCGAACGGACCAACCAATCAAGTCCCGCGGTGAGCCGTCTTTTCGAAACGCCATGATTTCCGGCGGAGTGGACGACTCCCGGCCACCGCAAAAAGGACAAGACGCGCTTCGAGTGTGCGGTGGCGCCTCGACGATAAAGTCTTTCGGCCGCGCTGCACGCTCCTCGGCGATGATTACCCAACCGCTACTGACGGGGTCCTTGCGTAACGTGGACATACAGGTCTCTCCTGCCACTATCCGGCCAGGTTGTGCCCCAGCGTTCCACTGACATGCGACTCTCCTAGCACGGACCGGCAAGAACTCGCAAGCGAGAAATAGTGGGTGGGAGGTTTTCAGAAATTCGTGGCACCCAAATCAACTGGTGCTGGACATTTGAACGTCGGCAGCCGGCTGCACTTTTCGGCGTGGCTAGCTCTAAAGGAAAATGGGCTTGACTCTTGAGGTGAACGACTGTCATCTGAGCGGGAAACGGAGCCGTTCGACCGAGCGGCGGTCGGCATACACATCAACCATTCCCAGAACAATGGAGGCGCTTGCGATGGGCGATGAAAAGACCTGTGTTTCGAGAAGGGGTTTTATCGAGGCAGTGGCGGCAACAACGGCGGCGGCGGTCACCTTTAACATCCTGCATGAAGCACACGCCGGCAATGCCGATCCAATCAGGGTCGGCTTGGTCGGCTGTGGCCAACGGGGAGCCGGTGCCGCCAAGGATTGCCTGAAATCGGCACCGAATCTCAAACTGGTTGCCATGGCCGATGTGTTCAAAGACAAGATTGAGGCAGCCCGCGAGGACATCAAGAGCAACAAACAGGTCGGCGCCGGCTGTGCCGTGGACGATGATCATTGCTTCGTCGGCTTTGACGGCTATAAGCAGTTGCTGAAAACCGATTGCAGCGTCGTTTTGATTTGCACACCGCCGTTCTTCCATCCGTTTCAGCTCGAGGCCGCCATTGAGGCCAACAAGCACGTGTTCATGGAAAAGCCCGCCTGCGTGGACGCCCCGGGCGTGCGCCAGATCATTGCCGCCGCGCAGAAAGCGCGCGACAAGAAACTCAACATCGCCGTTGGCTCCCAGCGCCGCCACCAAGCCAACTACCTCGAGACGATCAAGCGCCTTCACGACGGTGCCATCGGCGAAATCCTCTCGGCCAACGTCTGGTGGTGTGAGGGCCGCCACGGATTCGAGGGAGAGAAAAAGCCCGAATGGAGCGACATGGAATATCAGATTCGCTCCTGGTATGGCTGGCGATGGCTTTCGGGCGACCATATTATCGAGCAGCACGTTCACAATCTCGACGTCGTCACATGGGTCTTGGGCAAGTACCCGATCGAAGCGCGCGGCATGGGAAGTCGGCTGCGTCGCGTGGTTGGCGACTGCTACGACAATTTCACGGTGGACTTCGTTTTCCCCGACGATGTTCACGTCACGAGTATGTGTCGCCAGATTCCCGACTGCTGGAAGATGATCGGCGAGTTCGCCGTCGGAACCAAAGGCAAAACCAACTGCTCGAATGCCATCTGGGGCCAGACCAAGTGGAATCACGACGGCCCCGAGGCGAAACCCTATATTCAGGAACATACAGATTTGATCGCGGCCGTGCGCGGCGAGGCGCCCTATCTGAACGAGGCTGAGAACATCGCCAAGAGCACGCTCATGGGAATCATGGGCCGCACGTCGGCTTACACGGGCCAGAAAATCACGTGGGACCAGGCGATGGCCATGCAGGAGCGCTGGGGACCAAAAGAATTGGCGCTTGGGGACAATCCGGTTCCCGAACCACCGAAGCCGCCTTCCGACGTTCCGGTGTGATTCGGCAAAACCTCTGTCGTACGCGATCATGGCAAAGAAAATGCCGCTTCCTTACCCGAGCGCCGTTCTTATTCTGTGCGCAAGAAAGGCCACTAGGCCGACCCACGTGCGATACGGTGGTAATCCTGGAGGGCGGCGACGGAAAATGCTTGGCGGCGGGCGGCGGCGATGCCCTGGACAGCAGCGCGCGCCGCGGCAACCGTAGTAGTCAATGACACTCCGCGCGCCACGGCATTGCTGCGGATGACACGGGCATCGTTTTCCGAGACGCTGCCGACGACCGTATTGATGACGAGTTGAACCTGCCGGTTGATCATCAGGTCAAGGACGTTTGGGCGGCCCTCGGCGATCTTGCAGACGCGCTCGGTCGTCACACCGTGTCGGGCAAGGTAACTGTGGGTCCCTTCGGTTGCATACATTCTGAAGCCCATCTCGCGAAACCGCTGCGCCACGGGGAGGAATCTGGGTTTTTCACTGTCGGCGATGCTGATGAAAATCCCGCCTTCGAGCGGAAGCGCGCCGCCGGCCGCCACCTGCGACTTGAAGAAGGCCGCGCCAAAAGTGGAATCAATGCCCATGACCTCGCCCGTCGAGCGCATCTCGGGACCCAGAATGATGTCGCAACCGGGAAATCGCGAAAACGGCAGAACGACCTCTTTCACCGAGTAGTAGGGCGAGCGGATTTCTTCGGTGAATCCCAATTGCTCGAGAGTCCGACCGACCATAATCTTGGCCGCCAGCTTGGCGATTGGCACACCGATCGCCTTACTGACAAAGGGAACCGTTCGGCTGGCTCGCGGGTTGACTTCGAGAACATAGACATCGTCGCCCTTGGCAGCATATTGAATGTTCATCAACCCACGCACATTCAGCGCGCGGCCAATCTCGTGGGTGTAGCGCCGCACGTTTTCGATTACCTGGTCGGAGAGTGTTCGAGGGGGAATGACGCACGCGCTGTCGCCCGAGTGAATTCCGGCTTCCTCGATGTGCTCCATGATGGCGGCGATGACCACGCGTTCGCCGTCGGCCAGGGCGTCCACGTCAATCTCGGTTGCGTCTTCGAGAAACTTGTCAATGAGCACAGGATGTTCGGGGCTGACCCGAATGGCCTCGGTTGCAAGATGGGCTAATTGGCTTCGCTCGCGGACGATGACCATGGCGCGACCGCCCAGGACATAGCTGGGACGCACGAGAACGGGCAGTCCGATCCGGTCGGCGGCGGCAACAACCTCCTCGACGCTCATCCCCGTGGCGTTAGATGGTTGTGGAATACCGAGCTTAGCCAGCAGCGCACCGAATCGTTTTCGATCTTCGGCCAGGTCAATCGAGTCGGGCGAGGTGCCGAGAATTTTCACGCGACCGCGCAAAAGCGGGTCTTCCGCAATCGCGCGCTCAAGCGGCACGGCGATCGAGAGCGGTGTCTGGCCACCAAATTGAACGATAACGCCATCGGGCTGCTCAACGCGCAAGATATTCAGGACGTCCTCGACCGTCAAAGGTTCGAAATAGAGTTTGTCCGAGGTATCATAGTCGGTCGAAACAGTCTCGGGATTGCTATTGACCATAATGGCTTCGTAACCTTCTTCGCGCAGAGCGAAGACGGCATGGACACAGCAATAGTCAAATTCGATGCCCTGGCCGATGCGGTTTGGGCCGCCGCCGAGAATGACCACTTTGGGTCGGTCGGAGCGCTGCGATTCGTTTTCCCGCTCGTAGGTCGAGTAATAGTAGGGCGTATAGGCCTCGAACTCGCCGGCACAAGTATCCACGGCTTTGAAGACGGCCTCGATTCCCAATTCGTATCGCAGGCGGCGAATGTCGCTTTCGCTGTAGCGCTTTTCGCCGAGCGCCCGGTTGACCAGAAATGCAATCTGACGGTCGCTGAAGCCGAAGGATTTGGCTTTGCGAAAGAGAATGGTCAGTTCTGCTTGAGTGGGCCCATTCATCCGATCATCCCGTTTTCTGAACTTGCTTTCTCAAGAAACGACAGATCGCTTCCCAGCTGACGGAACGAAAGAGCACGGGCATAGGTTCGGATTCGATTTCATCGAAATACATCAAACTGCGGAGCAGGTGATATTCGCTATACTGCACGTCGGAGTATTTCTTCTTTACGAGGTCCATTAGCTCCCTCAGCGCAAGGCCTTTTTTGAGACCGAAGTAAACGTCCACGTAGTCACGCTTGGCTGCTCGTTGTCCCACCGCGGCCACTTTCATGCAAAGGATGTCCACCCACGAAGCGACGGCAACACCGCGATACTCAAGCGTCGGAAAAAGCAGAGGATGCGGATAAGGGAAGAAGCTCGTCTCGATATCGTCTATGGAAACCTTGAGAGTCCTGGTTCCCAGAAGTGTGGTTTCGGTGCTTCCAACCTGTTTCAGTCGGACGGCCAGAGCCTCCGCGTCGAAGCTCTGCGCCGTGAAAAAGTCGAGATCAACGGACCTTCGGTGACCCAGCTGGAGTGCCAGCCCTGTCCCGCCTGCCAAGTAAAAAGACCGGATCTCGGCGATACCCTTCAGTCGTTCCAGAACCGATTGGGCCGATTGCGCCAGGACGCGCTCAAACACAAGACCTTCTCCTCAGGGATTTCGAGAACTTGCTGCCAGTAGCGCGCAGTTCTGGGGGAGATCTTCCGACTGCGGCACACAACTTCACGGATGAAGCCATCGCCGTATCGCTTGCGCACCCACCGTACCGCTTCCATATTGCCGTTTTCGATCAACCGCTCCACTACATAGAACGGGTATTCGTCGGCGATACGATCCGCCCACTCAATTTCGCAAAAGAAACGCGCAACGCTCGGCGGTGGCGGCAAACTCGGATCGGTAGCATGCGTGTTCATTCGCGCAATCAGTTCATTTAAGGAAATTGGTAATGCAAGAGAAAACTCAGAGATTCTCTCACCATGGATCGCCCTCTTTCGTTGTACTTATCTTCAATCACTCGCAACGCTAGTATCTCTTCACATACTCTAAAGGACTTGCACCTACAAGTGGAAACATGCAGGCTTCTGCAAAATGGGTGCATCTCCCGAAATCCGGAGAAGGGGATGAGCCTCTTTTTCAATCTCTACCCACTCTAAAAGGGGAAGAACCCAATAATAATCCAGGATTGAAGTAAGAGTGGTCCTGGATGTCTCTCTTAGGTGCCTTTCTCCGGATTCCTCGTTTCGAGCAGCGCCGGCAACCGCGATTCAATCTCGCGTTCGCACTCGATGATCTCGACGATGTTTTGTAAAAACCATGGGTCTATGGCTGTCAGAGAATAGACCTGCTCGACCGACAGGCCCGATGCTAGAGCATGTTTGATATAGAAGAGGCGATCGGGATTGGGCGTGCGCAGGAAATACTCCAACCGCATTGTGTCGAGCGAGTCCTTGCCATCGGCGCCCAAGCCGGTCCGGCCAATCTCCAAACCACGCAATCCCTTCTGGAGCGCTTCCTTGAACGTTCGGCCAATGGCCATCGTTTCGCCGACCGATTTCATCTGGGTTCCCAGAACCGGTTCGGCGCCGGGAAATTTCTCGAAGGCGAAACGCGGGATCTTGACGACGCAATAGTCAATTGTCGGCTCGAAGCACGCGGGCGTTTTCTTGGTAATGTCGTTGGAAATCTCGTCGAGACGATAGCCAACAGCCAGCTTGGCGGCGATCTTGGCGATCGGGAACCCAGTGGCCTTGGAGGCCAGCGCCGACGAGCGCGAGACGCGTGGGTTCATTTCAATGACCACGCGCCGACCCGTCTGGGGATGGACGGCAAATTGGATGTTCGATCCGCCCGTTTCGACCCCGATGGCGCGGATGATCTTGGCCGCATCGTCGCGCATTGCCTGATATTCTTTATCGCTCAGGGTTTGAGCGGGGGCGACGGTGATGCTGTCGCCCGTGTGAACTCCCATGGGGTCGAAGTTTTCGATCGAGCAAATGACGACAAAATTGTCGGCAAGGTCGCGCATGACCTCGAGCTCGAACTCTTTCCAGCCGAGGACCGATTCCTCGACCATGACCTCGCCAATGGGACTGAGCCGCAAGCCGCGCTCGGCAATTTCGAGATACTCCTCGATATTGTACGCCGCACCACCACCCGTGCCGCCAAGCGTATAGGAAGGCCGAATGATGGCGGGCAAGCCGATCTCGTCAACCAGCCCACGTGCCTCATTCAGATTGTAAGCGAAGCCACTTCTTGGCACATCCAGGCCAATGACTTCCATGGTCTGTTTGAAATACTTGCGGTCCTCGGCGCGAGCAATGGCGTCGGCTTTGGCCCCGATCATTTCGACGCTGAACCGCTCGAGTACGCCCGACTCGTGTAATTCCGTTGCCAGGTTCAGCGCGGTCTGGCCGCCCAGAGTGGGGATTAGAACGTCGGGCCGCTCTTTCTCGATCACGCGCGTAGCGAATTCCAGCGTGAGGGGTTCGATGTATGTGCGGTCACCAAACTCCGTGTCGGTCATAATCGTGGCGGGGTTCGAGTTGATCAGCACGACCTCGTAGCCGTCGGCCCGAAGCGCTTTGCAGCCCTGCGTGCCCGAATAGTCAAACTCACAGGCCTGGCCGATGACGATTGGGCCGGAGCCGATGATGAGGATTTTGTGTATGTCATTGCGACGAGGCAATAGACGATGACCCCTTGTTCTCGCAAAGAAGTCGCATGGGCATCCCGCCCATGATTCCTTTTACGGGCAAGAGACCATACCACCAGAGAGGATGGCGCGCACCTGGAGAGAGGGGGCAAGAACGAAGCGTGCGAAAGGTGCGAGCGCTTTTGTTCCAGCCCCTCAAACCGAGAAAATATTTACGGGTATCAAGAAGATTTGTAAACGAAAAAAAATGGGAGCACCAATCGCGATAGAGCAACGGCAGGAAAAGTCATTGCCAAAGGTGAGAACGAGAAAGACTGGACGGCGAAAGCTTGAACGGCAGATGATAGAGGCGATGTCGCACGCGCCCCGACGGACCATACGGCCCAAACCAGTCCAGATACCACTCATACGCATTGCCGAGCCTGTCATGCAGCCCCATTTGTTTGGCCGTTGCCTCCGACGTCATGTGTCTGACTGCCCGAATTCATCCCACACCACATATAGGCCTCCGTTTGGCTCTCGTCGTCGCTGCAATTCTGGGCGAAAGGCCCGGAGCCAGAGTCTCGACGGCAAGATACCAGACAACCAAAATGGCGACGGCCCAGCACACTCCCAACAATCGTCACAAGCAAGATGTCTGTTTTCTGAGCGATGTGGGAATGGCATCGGGAATATCCTCCCCCTACAGATCATGGGCAGGATGCCCATGCCACTTTAAATCTCCATTTGCCCAAGCAACGTCCGAAGCCGGTCGCGGGCATGGCCAACGTTGTGTAGAGGATCGCCACCCATTTCGCATTCAATGATCAGGGGACCAGTGAAGCCAACCTCGCGCAGGGTGCGAAGCAGGCGTGGGTAGCCAACCGCTCCCTCGCCAAGGAGTTTCTCCGTGCCCCATACGTCGCGCTTGCCCGAGAGCACCGCGTCCTTGGCATGGACACTGGCAATGTGAGGAGCGAGTTTGCGTGCCGCCTCGATCGGGTCGCCCACACCGTATAAGAGGATGTTGGCGGGATCGAAATTGACGGCGACATTATCCCGCCCCAAATCGTTCAGAACCTGGAGCAATCCGTCGGGCGTCTCCTGGCCGGTCTCCAGCAAGAGCCTCAGCCTCGCATCCTTCATTTCGTCGGCGACACGCTCGATTCGATCCATCATGACAGCCCACTGCGGATCACGGCGGTCTTCGGGAATGAAACCGGCGTGGCCGCCGACGGCTGTGATTCCCAGCCCCCGCGAAAGGCGGATGACCTCACGCACGATGGCCAGCCGCGCCTGGAAGTCCACGGCGAATCCGCCGGTTTCGCGGATGCTCGGCATGCTCGAATAATCCTCGCCAGGAAAACCAAAAAACGACGCCTGGACCTCGATGTCGCTCGATTTGAGCAGTCGTTCCAGCTGACTCGTCACCGACGGTTTTCGCCACACAGGATCAATCAGAGCGAGTTGGATCACCTTGAGATCGAGTTGCGCCAGTTGTCTGAACAATTCGTCGGGATTTGCTGGGCGCAAGCTGTGCGAAAAAACACCAACTGCCATTGGTTTCATGTGAGCTCCTTTTCTCTAGTCTGTGAAACCTTCGTGATGTGTAGGCTTGGTATTCACCCTTACGATCGCATTCCCACGGTGCCACGCGACTCGATGGACTCGATCTCGCTTTCGATCAAAGCCACGCTGAGACGCGAGCTTTGCGGTGTCGTCCGTTCGATGGGCCGATCTTCGAGAATCGCATGGACAAAGCAATCTATTTCGCGGACATAGCCGTCTTCCGAGCTGAGTTCGGGCACCGTGGCTTCCTGGCCGGGAATATGAATCTGGAAATCGGGCTTGCGCGAGGAATTATAGGTCGCCACCGCTTGTTCCATCGAAACCTCGAAACTCATTTCGAAAGCGACCGGCGCGGCCTCCAACCAAGTCGCTTCGAGCAAAACCAACCGGTCGTCATCATAGTGCCAGATGGCGGCGACTTGGTCGTAGCAGCCGCTCGGACCGATCCGCCCAAAGGCCGATAAGGCATTTGGCGGACCAAGAATCCACGACGCTGTGTCCACGTCGTGAATATGCAAGTCCAGAATGGCGCCACCGCTCATTCGACCGTCGAGAAACCATCCCCCTGCTGGAACCACCACCTGGCGAGCAAAACGGGCTCGCTCGACGCGTCCGTATCGTCCCAAAGTCACGATCTCGTGCAGATACTCATAGACGGGCCAAAAGCGAAGGCAATGGGCGACCATAAACTTGCCTTTACAGCCCCGCGCCTCTGCCAACATGGCATCGCAGTCGGCCAGGGTTCGCCCCATCGGCTTCTCGCACAAAACGTGCTTGCCCGTCTTGAGCGCCTCGATCACCAAGTCGCGGTGAGACGGCGTGGGCGTGCAGATGTCAATGATGTCCACCTCCTCGGCGGCCAAAAGATCGCTGAGGCTCGAATACACAGGCAACGCCACTGCCGCCACCTTGCCTGATCCCGGCACATAGGCAGCCTCGGTTGGTTTGAGCACCGCCTGGCCGCGCGGGTCGGCCAGCGCCACCACCTCGGTGGCCGGGTTCTGGTCATACACCGACCGATGGACGTTGCCGATTACTCCCACCCCCACCAACCCTACGCGCAGGATTCTCGATGGCTCTTTGCTCATGCGTTATGCCTCCGGTTTCCCTTATCAGATGCTGCTTGCAGCATCGCCAGGCACCACTGGCACGCTGAATCATTCAAACCGATTTGGCACAAGTGCTATCGTACTGAACTTTAGAACTTTTCGGATGTTCATGGCAATTGAAACGAGGGAGCGATCGAGCGAAGGTGCTCTTGACATGAAACGCACCCATTCCAGTTCAAGAGGCCCC
>Ga0315280_10001295_pt1 | contig 43271 bp, 34 predicted proteins | sample YL17G06_40_MG_FD_203697 | JGI IMG/M metagenome (GOLD analysis project Ga0315280, IMG submission 203697) | Sediment microbial communities from Yellowstone Lake, YNP, Wyoming, USA - YL17G06_40 | ecosystem: Environmental > Aquatic > Freshwater > Lake > Sediment | place: USA: Wyoming | collected...
TTGGCTTGAGGGTAGTCCCCTTGCAGACGATAGCCCCCAGCCTTTGAATATCAAAGAGGTGGCTATACTCGGTGCCGTAGCCAAAGGTGCCCGAGGCGGTCATCACCGGGTTAGCCAGCAAAAGTCCCCGTTTATTTTTTGGCGCCAGTTGAACCGAAAGATTCATAAATGCTCCCTGTCATAGGTTAATCCTGGTGCCGGCGTTATTGGAGAAGAACCTATCCCCAAACTCCTGCGCCATTATGGCTGATGCCGGCAGCCCGGTGCAATGGGAGACGCCTATCCTTTGCACCCCCAGCTCTTTGAGGGCGGCGATGGTCAGCCATATCCGTTCTTCAGTAGCCGCTATAAGGTGGCAGCCACCGAGCACGGTGTGTATTTTCTTTACCCCGGTGAGCTTCCGGGCGTGGTAGAGGGTATTGATGATACCCCGGTGGGCGCAGCCCAGAATGACCACCAGCCCCCGCCTGGTATTGATAATTAGCGCCTGGTCGTCCAGGAGTTTGTCTGGCTTGAAGCGGTTTCCTTCCTTCACCACAAGGGAGGGCTCTATCTCCTCGTAATCGGTTACCATGGGAATCTCGCCGGTAGTTATTATATCATCGCTTATTCTTACCGGTTTTTTGCTCAGCTTAAAGTGAGCGCCGAGGCTTTCCAGTGTCTGGCGGTGGAAGGGTATGCCGATATACCTCTCTTCACCCTGCCGGGTGGCATACTTGGCTTGCCATATATCGGGGTGAGCTATTATCTCAATCTCCTTTCTCATCCGGTGTAGGATATGGCGCAGACCGCCGGTATGGTCGTAGTGACCGTGGCTCAGGATAATCTTATTGATTTTGCCCAGCTCTATGCCGAGGAGGTCGGCATTGTGGCTGGCGGAGATGCTTTGCCCGGTATCAAAAAGGATTTTCAGCCCGGCGGTTTCAACCAGGATGCTAAGCCCCCACTCCGCCAGAAAATTGCCCAGACCAGCGGTATTCTCGCTCAGGGTGGTGATTTGAAGCCCCATCATTGGTTATTTTAGGTCATATCTTGGCGGCTGGCAACCCTTAGGCACCGTCTATAGTTCAATTCCCAGTATGGGAGCTAGCATAAGGAACAGACCCAAGCAAATCATCAGGATAGCGGCAATCCGGGGAACAAAGCGCTCATATCTGGTTTTGCTGATGACACTAGTCAGGCTTCCCATGATTAAACCGAGAGGAATTAGACCTATGGTGGTGCCCAAACCGAAAACAAAGACGGTGGCGGTGCCAAGCCATATGTTGCCGATAGAGGCCGCCCATATCAAAACGGCCACTTCGACGGGACAGGGTGGTAGCCCTCGCACTATACCGAGACCCAGGATGGTGTACCAGCGTGTCAGCTTGGAGGTAGTGCCCGAAGCAGCCTCGCCGTGGTGATGGCCGAGGTGAGCCAGTCCTCCACCCCTCAGCATAAGAACACCGAAGACCAGGGTAATGGCGCCGGCGGTGAGCTCAAGAGGAGTTTTTATAGCCTCAAGCCAGGTTACGCCAACATAGGAGAGGATAAATCCCATTACGGTATCCACTAGCGCCATTCCCAGACCATACAGCACTACCAGCCCAATGGCGTGTAGTAGTTTTTTAGTCGCCCAGAAAACAAATAGGGAAACGACTGCCTTATCCTCGCAGGGCTCGAGGGTATGGGCTAGCCCTAGAAGGAAAGCAGCTGCCAGACCTAAATTGGCGATATCCATGGTCTGAAATTCTCAATGGGGTCGCTTATACAATAGCGAGCCCATCACTGGCTGTCAATATTTTAAGGGGGCATTGACCAAATAGAGCAAATAGGATACACTGGATATATGGTAGACTCTGTCAACAATCACTGGTGTGGGCAGGCAGGGGTACCACCCCTCAGTTGCGTGTGATGCTTGATTGACCTCTTTACGCAAACTTTACCGTGGTAATTACTGGCTATGAGTGCTTACCTGTTAGCATAGGTAGGCCGGGGAGGGAAAGATGACCATAGGCTTCAATCTACTGCGCTCTCGTCTTGAGAGCATGCGAAAGCACTTGAGTGAGGAACTGGAGCAACTGAAATCCACCGTTCGCCCGGCTGATGAGCGGCGGGAGGGTAGCCCTTTTGGCAAGAGGGAGGAGGAGGCTACTGAGAGCTTTGAGCTGGAGAAGAGATTGACCCTGGAGAAGCGTATCCGGGAGCAGTTAGCCGAGGTGGAACATGCCTTGCAGAAGTTTGAAGACGGAACCTATGGTTCATGTGATAATTGCGGGCAACCGATAGACCCCGCCCGGCTGGAAGCACTCCCCCAGGCTAGCCTGTGCTTGAACTGCAAGACACTTCAGGCAAAGAATGCGAAGGGCAAGTAGTCCCCAGGGTAGGCGCGGAATGTGGCCCTTTTTCCTTGCCGCGTTAGGGGTGGTGGTTGCTGACCAGCTTACGAAGCTAGGGATAAGGGCCAGTCTCCTCGAAGGGCAATCGCTGTTTGAGGCGGGCATATTTAAGATAGCCCGTTTCCCCCCCAACAGCGGCGCCGCCTTTGGCTTATTCCAGGGCTATTCATTTGCCTTAGCCATAGTGGCTATCCTCGGCGCTAGCCTTCTTCTGGTCTATGCCCTTGTTATTCGCCATCGCTTTTCCCCCCTGGACAATCTACTAGCCTGGACTGCCCTGGGCTTGATTCTCGGCGGGATAATCGGTAATCTAATTGAACGCTTGCGCCTTGGCGGCGTTACCGACTTCATCAGCATCGGCTGGTGGCCGGCATTCAATATTGCTGATTCGGCGGTAGTCGTTGGTGCGGTTCTCTTTGCTTGCTCGCTGCTCTGCTTAGCCAGGAAGCACTGATTTGTTAGCTTGACGATGGATAAGGTATACAACTTCGTCGCCGATGAGCCGGGGGTTCGCCTGGACAGGTACGTCTGTGAAAGGCTTGCTGAGCTGTCCCGGACCCGCATTCAAAGGCTTATCGCTGACGGGCATATCACCGTCAATGAGCAGGTGGCTAAGGCGGGGCTCAAGCTTAATGCCGGCGACCGGCTCAAGGTTATCCTTCCCCCCGCCCCGCCCAGCCCGCTCACCCCGGAGGCGATTCCGTTAAATATCATCTATGAGGACGACGACCTTCTGGTGGTAGACAAGCCGGCGGGTCTGACCGTCCACCCCGCGCCGGGGCACCCCGCCCATACCCTGGTTAATGCCATCCTCGCCCGCTTTCCCCGCCTGGCGGCTCTCAGTGACTCGCTGCGCCCCGGGATTGTGCACCGGCTGGACCGGGATACCTCGGGGGTGATGGCGGTGGCGAAGAACAGTTTAGCTCAAACTAAACTGGTGGAGCAGTTTAAGGCGCGCTCGGTGGCAAAAACCTATCTCGTGCTGGTCAAGGGGCGCTTGACCCCGGAGAACGGCGTTATTGAGGCGCCCATCGGGCGTGACCCCCGCGACCGCAAGCGCATGGCGGTGGTCACCAAGGGCAGGGAAGCCCGCACCGAATATCGGGTAATTAGATATATCGGCGACTATACCCTGCTTGAGGTCAGACCCGAGACCGGGCGCACCCACCAGATAAGGGTTCACCTTTCGGCTATCGGCTATCCGGTGGTGGGGGACAAAGTATACGGGGTGAAGTCGCCCTTTTTATCCCGGCAGTTCATCCATGCCTCCCGCCTCGGCTTCCACCTCCCCTCCACCGGCGAATATATGGAGTTTAAGTCCGAGCTTCCCCCCGATTTAGCGCAGGCGCTTAAAGATATAGCCTAGATTTTTTTGGTGACCCATCCCCCTGCCCCCTTCCCTTGGGTATTTATGAAGGGAAGGGGGTTAGGTAAGGGAGGGGGCGAAGCCCCCTCCCTTTTTCATTCCTCCCCCTAGAATGTTAGCAAGTGGGGTGGTAGAATGGGGGTAAGAGAGTTTTGATTTCAGAAGGATGATTTAAATGAGACGTGTATCCATCAAAGAGTTGTACTATATCACGCATATCAACAACATACCCTCCATATTAAGGGAAGGAATTTTGTCTCATGAAATCATCGAAACAAGAAAAATTCCATTCACGCCCATATATAATGCTGAAATTGTTGCTAAACGTCGTGATATAAAGACTCCTGATGGTAGAAGCCTATGGAGCTTCGCCAATCTCTATTTTCAAGCTAGAAACCCGATGCTTTACAAAGTAGTATTCTTTGGTGAATCTACCGGGGCTAGTGATATTGCTGTCCTTGGTGTGCAAATGAGTATCTTAAATAAACCAGACATTTTTATTTCTACAGGCAATGCTGCGAGTTTGTTGTCGGATATCTTACCTGCGCGTGAGGGGAAAAAAGCCATTCCACAAATTAGGAAGGACATTGATAAGGAATATTGGACGGAGGAAAGTGGCTCCAAAAGAAAGATTATGGCTGAGTGTTTGGTTCCAGGCATAATACCCCCAGAGCTTATTACGGAAATTTATGTAGCAAGTCATGAAGCTGCGGATAAGGTGAGGCCTACGGTTGAAAAATTTGGTCTTTCCGTGGTGCGCGAACCCAATATGTTTTTTCAACCATTCCGGAAAATCGACCTTACTTCAGGCCTTTCTCTGGTTGAGGGAGATATGTTCTTTTCTAGGATGCAGACGGTTACAGTAAGTGTAAATTGTGTGGGTGTCATGGGGAAAGGGCTTGCTTCAAGGGCGAGATACCAGTTTTCAGATGTATATGTATTTTATCAAGATTTGTGTCGCAGGCGTACCCTACAAATGGGTAAGCCGTATCTTTACAAACGTGAATCTTCCTTCGATTATCAATTAGCAGACGAACCAGCAACCTTATCAAACGCCAATTCGGAGACATGGTTTCTTCTTTTTCCTACAAAACAGGACTGGAGAGAGCGTGCTGATATAATCGGGATTGAAAAAGGGTTACAATGGCTTCGCGACAATTATAAGAAGGAAGACATAAAATCTTTGGCTATTCCAGCACTTGGGTGTGGGCTTGGCAGGTTGGACTGGCGTGATGTTGGCCCCCTAATGTGCAAGTATTTAACCTCGCTGGATATTCAAGTCTGGATATATTTGCCTGCAGAGAAGAAAGTTCCCGACGAACTACTTTCGAAAGATTTCTTACTGAGGCACGGCTCTTAAGTGACCACCCCAGTCAGAGTCCGTTTCGCCCCCAGCCCCACCGGCTATCCCCATGTCGGTAATATCAGGACGGCTTTGTTTAACTGGCTCTTTGCCCGCCACCAGGGGGGCAAGTTTATCGTCCGCATTGAGGATACCGATGTCACCCGCAAGGTCAGGGGGGCGGTGAAGGCTATCCTTGATTCCCTCCGGTGGCTTGGTCTTGACTGGGATGAGGGACCGGAGGTGGGGGGTAAATATGGGCCTTATATCCAGTCGCAGAGGCTGGATAGGTATCGTGAGACCGCCGAGCGCCTTATTGCGCAGGGGGACGCCTACTACTGCTACTGCTCCCCCCAGCGCCTTGAGGAGATGCGCGCCGAGCAGATTCAGCGCCAGCAGCCCCCTGGCTATGACCGCTGCTGTCGCAATTTAACGCCGGAGGAGCGGGCAAAAAAAGAAGCCGGGGCCGTCACGCCGGTGGTGCGTTTTAAGACCCCGCTTGAAGGGCAGACCCGGTTTAACGACCTCATCTATGGCGATGTCGTCTTTGAGCACAGTACCATTGACGACTTTGTCCTGCTTAAGTCCGATGGCTACCCCACCTACCATCTGGCTAACGTGGTTGATGACCACGCCATGGAGATCAGCCATGTCATCCGGGCGGAGGAGTGGCTGTCCAGCACCCCCCGCCACCTGCTTCTGTATCGAGCGCTTGGGCTGGAGCCGCCGCAGTTTATTCACCACCCGATGATACTTGGCCCTGACCGCGCCAAGTTGAGCAAGCGGCACGGGGCGGTATCGATAATCCAGTATCGCGAGGATGGCTATCTGCCGGAGGCGATGGTGAATTTTCTCGCCCTGCTCGGCTGGTCTCTTGACGATAAGACCGAGATTTTATCCCGTAAGGAGCTAGTAGCTCACTTTTCCCTGGAGCGAATCGGCAAGACCGGCGCCATCTTCAACCGCGAGAAGCTTGACTGGATGAACGGCGTATATATCCGCAAGATGACCCCTGACGAGTTCTTTGAAGCGGCGCAGCCCTATCTGATGATGGATATAGATGTCGGCAAGGCGTTAATCGCCAGCGAGGAGTATGTCAAGGCGGCGCTGCCCCTTGTCCAGGAGAGGGCACGAACCCTGGCTGAGGTTGCTGAGCTGACTCAATTCTTCTTTGTTGACCAGCTTGACTACGAGCCTGAGCTGCTTGTCGGCGATAAGATGACTCGGGAGTCAGCCCTTGCCGCGTTAAAAGCGTCCCAGCCGAGGCTCAGCCAATTGCCGGCGTTTGATGCCGACTCTCTGGAGGGCGTGCTCCGCCCCCTGGCGGCGGAGCTCGGGCTTAAGACCGGTCAGCTCTTCGGCACGCTGAGGGTAGCCGTTACCGGGCGGACCGCCGCCCCCCCCCTCTTTCAGACGATGGCCGTCCTGGGCAAAGAACGCTGCCTGAAGCGGATTGAAGCCGCCCTCCATAGGCTATGAAGAGGCAAGGTGCCCTATCCGGCTACCGCGTCCTTGATTTAACCGATAATAAGGGCATGCTCTGTTCCCGTTATCTGGCGGATATGGGGGCGGAGGTTGTCCGGGTAGAAAAGCCGGAGATTTTAAAGCGGCTGGTGGAGACGGCTGACGTCCTGGTTGAAAGCTTTCCCCCGGCATACCTGCCATCGCTGGGTCTGGGCTACCCCGAGCTTGCTCAGATTAACCCCCGCCTGGTCATGGCTTCCATCACCGCTTTCGGGCAGAGCGGGCCGTATCGTGATTACAAGTCCTGCGACATTGTTGCCTCGGCTCTCGGCGGGCAGATGTATGTCTGTGGTGAGCCCTCCTCTCCGCTCAAGCCCTTCGGCAACCAGAGCTACTACCTCGGCTCACTCTTTGCCGCCATCGGCGTCCTGCTGGCACTGTGGCACCGGCGTTCTTCGGGCAGGGGTCAGCATATTGACATTTCCCTGCAGGAGTGTGTCGCCTCTGCCCTTGACCATGTCCTGGTGCGCTACTTTTATCAGGGGGTGGTGGCTAGGCGCCAGGGCAGCCTTTACTGGAACGGCGCCTTCCGCGTTTTTCCTTGTAAGGATGGCTATATTCTGCTTTCTTTGTTTCACCAGTGGGAGACGCTGGTGGAGTGGCTTGCCGCTGAGGGGATGGCGGAAGACCTATCCGATAAAAAATGGCAGGATAGAGATTATCGGTTCAAGCACCTTGACCATGTCATTGAGGTATTAGCGCGGTGGACTAAAAGCCACGCTGTCGCCGGGCTGGTGGAAAAAGGGCAGGCGATGCACTTCCCCTGGGCGGAGGTCAGCTCAATATCAGGGCTTATGGCAAGCCCGCAGCTAAAGGCGCGTAATTTCTGGATTGAGGTTGAGCACCCCCAGACAGGCAAGAAATATAAATTCCCCGGCGCGCCAGTGAGCCGTGTGCCCAAGAAGGAAGGGATTATTTAGTTCTCTACCTCACCCCCTTTATCCCCCTCTCCTTCTCAAAGGAGAGGGGGAGGGAATTAAAAAAGAGGGGCGAAGCCCCTTTAATAAAAAATCTTCCCTCTCCCCTTCGTAAGGGGAGAGGGATAAAGGGTGAGGGGTTGATAGATAATAATAAGGGGAAGGAGGCGATTTAACAATGCTAGAAGAAAAATGGGCTTCTGTAGAAGATTTTGCAACACTATTTCAATATTTCTGGCACCGTGATTTTCCGATGGATCAAAAGTCAACAGGTGCACGGCGTTCAGACTGGACTATCCATACTGGTATAGTTGTTCGCAATATAGCTGACCTCATGGGTTATATGGCGAGATTTGAATCCGGGAAGAGAAAGGATGCGGTATTGCGAAGCACCGAGGGCGATGAAATAGCTATTGAATGGGAGTGGAGCGGTGTATTTGGGAAAGCCAATGAGTTGGAAAAGCTAAAAAAGCACAAAGTGAGGCCGAAGGGTAAAGAAAGACTTAAATACGCAGTGCTTATAACATATACGCATACTTACAATATTGATAAAGTGTATGAGCGGGTTTTGACAGAATGGAAGGAAGCTCCTTGGCCACTCTTGTTAATTCTAATTGACGTGGAAGAATCAAAGAAATTCTTCTCACATAAAGAGTTTAAGAAAATGCAGATGTCAGTATTTCACAAAGGAAAACGTATAGAGCTTCGGTCAGCACCAGCATTCCCTTGGGAAGTTGCTGGGACACGCTGGTCTTATGAGATGAGATGACTAACCAGTCTGTATTAAGTGGTATCCGCATCCTTGATTTTAGCTGGGTGCTGGCGGGACCTTATGCCACCAGGATACTGGCTGATTTTGGCGCTGAGGTGATTAAAGTCCAGCCGCTTTTGCCCCAGGAAGAGGATAGGTTCAGCCGCGGCTACTATAACACCTGGAACCGCAATAAGCTGGGCATAACCCTGAACCTGAGTAAGCCGGAGGGAATAGCTCTGGCGAAGGGGCTGGCGGGGATAAGCGATGCCGTCGTGGAGAATTTTACGCCACGGGTGATGGCTAACTGGGGGCTTGACTACACAAGCCTCAAAAAGATAAAGCCTGACATTATTATGCTCAGCCTTTCAACCATGGGAAACAGCGGGCCGTGGCGGGACTACACCGGCTTTGGTCCCACCATTCAAGCCTTCTCCGGCATAACCTACCTCACCTCTTTTGCCGGCAAGCCGCCGCCGGGTTTGGGTACTTCTTACGCCGACCATATCGCTGGGCTGGTAGGCTGCCTTGCCCTGCTCGGTGCTCTGGAATACCGGCAGAAGACGGGGGAGGGGCAGTATATTGACCTCTCGCAGGTGGAGGCGATGGCAGGCTTATTGGGCGGTGCTATTCTGGACTATCAGCTTGAGGGGAGGGAGGTGGAGGCGGTGGGCAATAGCTCAACTGAGGCGGCGCCTCACGGCGTCTATCGCTGCAGGGGGGATGACCGCTGGTGCGCCCTTGCCGTTTTCACTGATGGGGAGTGGGAGGGATTTAAGCAGGCGCTGGGCAACCCGCCGTGGGCTGAGGATAAAAGGTTTATTACCTTTAGCAGTCGTCTGAAGAATAAAGGCAGGCTGGACAGGCTGGTGGCAGAGTGGACTAAGGGGCACACCGCCGAGGAGGTGATGGCTTTACTCCAGGGACGGGGGGTGGCTGTCGGGGTGGTGGCGGATGCCAGCGATTTAGCTCGAGACCCCCAGCTAAACGAGCGGGGCTTCTTTATTGAGCTTGACCACCCTGAGCTGGGCAAGACCATATCTGATGCTGTACCAATAAGGCTGTCTGATGCCCCGGCAGGATATAGGCGGGCGGCTCCGGGGCGGGGTCAGGATAATGACTATGTTTATGGCGAACTGCTGGGCGTGGGCGAAGTTGAGCTGGCTAATCTGAAGAAGCAGGGGATAGTTTAGGTGGCTGGCACTTGGGGCAGAAGTAGCTGCCCCGATTTCTAACCGGGATGCGCTCGATAGCGGTGCCGCAGACAGGACAATTTTTACCTCGTCCATGGGCAACCTTGAACTCAAAGTGGGCGGTGCCTATTTGCCCATCGGGGCGAAAGTAGTTTTCCACGCTGGCTCCCTTGTTTTTGATGGCTGCCGACAGAACCTGCCGGATAGCGTGGTGAAGTCGCTCTATCTCCACTTGAGACAGACTTTTCCCTGACCGGAGGGGATGAATCCTCGCCCCAAAGAGGGCTTCGTCGGCGTACATATTGCCGATGCCGGCAACCAATCTCTGGTCGCAGAGGAGAGCCTTTATCGGTGCCGTGCGCTTGCTCAGGCGCCGGGCTAGGAGTTTTGGGGTAAACTCAGCCTCCAGGGGCTCGGGGCCAAGCTTATTGATGATAGCATTCTTGTCCCCTACCAACCACATCGCCCCGAACTTGCGCGGGTCACGAAAGAAAAGCTCGGTTCCCTCGTCTAGGTGGAGTATGGCGCGGATAAATCTATCCGGCGGCTTTAGCAATAATGAGCCGCTCATCTTGAGGTGAATGATTAACGCCTCGCCGCCACTTAAGCCGAAGATGAGGTACTTCCCTCGCCGCCCTATGCCGCTTATACTTTGCCCGATGAGGCGGGAGCAAAATTCCGCCACCGACGGCTTTTTCACTATGCCGTCCCAGAAGAGGGTGACACCGGTGATTTTACGACCGATAATGTGGGGCAGGAGTTCGTTCTTTATCGTTTCAACTTCGGGAAGTTCTGGCATCTATTTTGCTCTACTTATCCCTCGTAGCTCCTGAGAGAGTATTTATCAACCTCACCCCCTTAATCCCCCTCTCCATTCTTGGAGAGGGGGAAGAGAGTTTTTAAGAGAGGCTTCGCCTCTCTTTGACTCTCCTGTATTGTCCCCCTCCACTTTTAAAGGGAGAGATTTTAGAGAGGGGGCGAAGCCCCCTCTCTTACTTACATTCCCCCTTCCCTTAACAGATTACCAAGGGAAGGGGGTAAGGGGGATAGGTCACCAAAATATATTTATTCCATCTCGCCCCAGTTCTTGCCGGTCTTAATGTCCACCTTTAGCGGCACGCTGAGCTTCAGGGCGGTGGACATTATCTCGGAGGCAAGCCGCCGCATCTCCTCCAGCTCAGCCTGGGGCACCTCGAAAATAAGCTCGTCGTGCACCTGAAGCAGCATCTTGCTCTCAAGCCGGCGTTTATCTATCTCCCGGTCCAGATTTATCATCGCCACCTTTATGATATCGGCGGATGTGCCCTGGACAGGCATATTTATTGCCATTCTTTCGGCGGCTTCCCTCACCTGTCGGTTGGGGGAGTTGATTTCGGGGATAGAGCGCCTCCTGCCGAGGATGGTCTGAACATGACCTTCTTTCCGCGCCTGTTCCTTGGTCGATTCAAGGTACTTTTTCACCCCGGGGTATTTTTCAAAGTAGGCGGCGATGAACTGAGATGCTTCTTCCCGAGACAAGCCCGTTGCCTGCTCCAGCCCGTAGTCGCTCATGCCATAGATAACGCCGAAGTTGACCGTCTTGGCTACCCGGCGCATCTCCGGGGTTACCGCTGACGGCTTAACGCCAAAGACCTGAGCGGCGGTAGTACTATGAATATCCTCGTCATGGCGGAAGGCATCCAGGAGGCTCTTGTCCTGGGAGAGGTGAGCCAGGGCGCGGAGGTCAATCTGCGAGTAGTCGGTGGCTAAAAGATATGACCCCGCCGGGGCAATAAACGCCTGCCTGACCTCTTTCCCCAGCTCGCCGCGGACGGGGATATTCTGTAAATTGGGCTCGCTGGAGGAGAGCCGTCCGGTAGCCGTCCTCGTCTGGTTAAAGCTGGTGTGCACCCGTTTTGTCTTGGGGTTGACCAGGCTGGGCAGGGCGTCAATATAGGTTGACTTGAGCTTGCTTAGCTGGCGGTAGTCAAGGATGAACTCTATTATGGGGTGGACGCCGCGCAGTTCCTCCAGTACCGATGCCCCGGTAGAATAGCTGGTCTTGGTCTTGCGCTGGGGCGATAGCTTCAGCTCCTCAAAGAGGACGGTGCTCAGTTGCTGGGGCGAGTTTATGTTGAACTGATGGCCAACGCTGTTATATATCTCCGCCTCCAGCTTTAATAGTTGCTCACCGAGGCGGTGCGACATCTGAGCTAGTAGCTCGATATCCAGGGCGACCCCATTCCTTTCCATGTGGACCAGCACCGGCATCAACGGTAGCTCAACCTCGGTGAAGAGCTGCCATAGCCCCTGCCGGTGGAGCTCTGGCTCCAGCAGTGCCTTCAGCCTTCCCGTCATGTCGGCATCGGCACAGGCGTAGTCGGCGGCGCGGGCAATCTCTACCTGGGACATGGGAATCTGCTTCGCCCCCGAGCCGATGAGCTCGGCAATCGGCGTCATCTCAATCGCCAGCTTGCTGAAGGCGAGGGTTTTCAAGCCCAGCGATTTCTCCCCCAGCAAATAGGCGGCGAGCATGCTGTCAAAGGTCAGGTTTTTTACCCCTATCCCATATTCAGCGAGCACGGTGGTGTCATACTTGCCGTTGTGGGTGAGCTTGGATAGTGTATTATCCTCTAGAAGCGGCTTGAGGCGGGCGATAACCAGTTCCAGCGGCAGTTGCTCTATCTCTCCCAGCCCGACATGTCCCACCGGGATATAGTAGGCTTCGCCTGGAGCCGGCGAAAAGGATATGCCGACGAGCTGGGCTGAAATCGGGTCCAGGCTGGTGGTCTCCAGGTCAACGGCGAAGGACTTAGCCGTTGACAGGCGCTTTAGTAGCTTATCAAGGGCGGGGGTGGCGTTTACAATATGGTAGTCTCCCTGGGGCGGCTTGGCTTCAACCGGGGCGGCTGCCCCCTCTGTCTGGGGCAGCTTGGGCAGCAGGCTGACAAACTCAAGCTCGCGGAAGAGGTCGGCTACCCGCTGGCGGTCGTACTGCCCGGCCTGGCAGCGGTCAAGGTTCAGGGTAACTGGCATCTGGGTAACGATGGTCGCCAGCTCCTTGCTCTGGCGGCCGATGGCTTCGTTTTCCCGCAGTATGGTCTGCAGCTTGGGCGGGGTCACCTCGTCGATATGCTCGTAGACCTGCTCTATGGAGCCGAATTGCTGGAGGAGCTTGACCGCCGTCTTCTCACCCACACCGGGGACGCCGGGGATATTATCCGAGGGGTCGCCCTTCAACGCCTTAAAATCGGCAATCTGCTCCGGCTTCAGGCTATACTTTTGCCTTACCGCCGCTTCATCGTAGAGCATGGTGTCAGAAAAGCTTCGCCCCGGCTTGGGATAGAGCACCTTTACTCTCGGCGATACCAGCTGCATGGTATCGGCATCACCGGTAACGATGACGGTATCAACGTCCTGCTTGCTTGCCTGGTGGCTGAGGGCGCCCAATAGGTCGTCTGCCTCATAGCCCTCAAGCTCAAAGATGGGGATGTTGAAGGCGGAAACCAGTTCTCTTACCCTTCCCAGCTGGTTAATTAGTTCCTCGGGGGCTGGCGGGCGGTGTGCCTTGTACTCATGAAAGAGTTTATGTCTGAAGGTGGGGGCTTTCATATCGAAGGCGATGGCGCAGTGGGTGGGTTTCAGCTCGTTTATTACCTTGAGCAGCATCAGGGCGAAGCCGTAAACAGCGCTCACCATCTCACCGCTCTTGCTCACGGTGAGCGGGGGCAGGGCGTGAAAGGCGCGGTGAATCAGGGCATTACCGTCAAATAAGACCAGAAGCGGCTTTCTCACGGCTATATTATAGCAGAGCGAAGGTCATGGCAGAAGGTTCTATTCTGTGGTTGGCGGTTCCTCTGCCCGCCATTTTACTTATCCTTTATCCTCTCAACCTCAATGGTGCATTCGGTTACCAGGGCAGCAAAGGCACCTAGCGCCGCCAGGACCGGGGCGACCATAATGCCGATTGCCGCCGCCGGCGCCCCGATTGAGAGTGGAATCTCAAGCACAGTTCGCCCTTCATGTATTACCCGCACCCTTCTGATGTTGCCCTCATGGATGAGCTGCTTGATTTTCTCCACCAGCCTGTCTCCAGATACGGTAAACTTTTCGCTCTCGGGCATAGCTTTAACCTCTTAAAGGTATATTAGTTTGGTTACTTTGTTGTGTCAAGCCTCCTGTTGAATAAGAGATTGTTTTTTAACCTCACCCCCTTAATCCCCCTCTCCAAGAATGGAGAGGGGGAAGAATTAAAAAAGAGGGGCTGACGCCCCTCTTAAACGCCCCGCTAAGTTAGGCTCTTTTAAGGGGAGAAAAATAAAAAAGAGGGGGGCGAAGCCCCCCTCTTAAAACTACTTCCCCCTTCCCTTATTAAGGGAAGGGGGATAAAGGGGGATAGGTTCTAATCTCTGTTGAATAGTTGCCTTTTCGTGATATACTGTAGGGCATGAAAGGGAAAGACCTGCTCTCAATAGCCGACCTCAGCGGCGAGGACATTCGCCAGCTGATATCAGATGCTATTGATATGAAAGCCGCCGGCTGGCTGTCCACGCTCAGCGGCAAGACGCTGGCGCTCATGTTTGAGAAGCCGTCACTACGGACGCGGGTTAGCTTTGAGCTGGCGATGCGCCAGTTAGGCGGCGAGACCATTTACCTCTCCCCGGCTGAGGTTGGCCTGGGGCAGCGGGAGGCGGTCTCTGATGTTGCCCGCGTGCTCAGCCGCTATGTAGACGCCATTGCCGCCCGCACCTTCTCCCACCAGTCGCTGGAGGCGCTGGCTAGTTATTCCAGCGTGCCGGTGATAAACGCCCTCTCCGACGGGGAGCACCCCTGCCAGGCTCTGGCTGACCTTTTGACCATTTATGAGAGGAAGGGGGAGCTGAACGGTCTGATTCTGGCCTTCGTTGGCGATGGTAACAATGTGGCCAGAAGCCTTATGCTGGCAGCTTCGCTTACCGGGATGCATTTCAGGATTGCTTCCCCGCCGGGCTATGCTGTTGACGACAGGGTGGTGCAGCTTGCCCAGGGCAACGCCGCTGGCAGTGGTGGCGAGATACTCTGCACCGCCGACCCGCGCCTGGCGGTGAGCCGGGCTGATATTGTTTATACCGATGTCTGGGCAAGTATGGGGCAGGAGGCGGAGGCTGAGGCGCGGCGCAAGATATTTGCTGGCTATCAGGTGAATAGCGAGCTATTGTCCCTGGCCGGGGAGGAGGCTATATTTATGCATCCCTTACCGGCCCATCACGGGGAGGAGGTGGCGGAGGGGGTCATAGACAGCCCCCGCTCAGTGGTCTTTGACCAGGCGGAGAACCGGCTGCACCTGCAGAAGGCGCTGCTGGCGGAGATACTGGGGGGGCTGGAGATTCCGCTGGCTGGCTTTCGCTAGGGGGTTTCACCCCTCTTAAACACCCTGAAAAGAAGAGAGTTAAAGAGGGGGCAAAGCCTCCTCTTAGACACCCTATAATAAAGGGGTTGAACATATGTGGTTGTTAATTTCCGGGGTACTAATCTTAATTATAGCTTCACTTTTGCATTCATATTGTGCAATTGGGGTGAAAGCTTCACCAGTTATTGCCCCAGCGGTTTTTTACTCCCGTGCTGGCATAATTCTTCAGATAGGATGGATTGTGCTTTTTGTGGTTGGGACTGTAATGTTGTTTATTGTAAATTGGATTGTGGGAATTGTTGCTATTCCCGTATATTGGTTTCTGCTTCCACTGTTGATAACCCCGGGTATGAAAAGGTATATGCTGGGGTCTTGGGATGACAATAAAAATATTTTGGAGAAGCTGGGGTATACGAAGGATAACTATTTAAGTGGAGATTGGTGGAAGAGAGACGAACTGAGGAGGGATTGAAAGGGGCGAAGCCCCTTTAAGAAATTTTCTTCCCTAATAAGGGGAGAGGGATAAAGGGTGAGGGGTTGGATAGGAATGAGCAAACCGATTGTGGCTATTATTGGGCGGCAGAATGTGGGCAAGTCTACCCTCTTAAATCGCCTGGCGGGCAAGCGGCTGGCTATTGTTGCCGACCTGCCCGGCACCACCCGCGACCGCATATTTGCCGATATTTCTTGGCAGGGGGCTAGCTTTACCCTGGTTGATACGGGAGGGCTGGAACTAAGCCCCCGCTCTTCGGTTGGGTGGGGGGTAAAGGCGCAGGTTGAGGCGGCGGTCGCCGAGGCTGACCTTATTATCTTCCTGGTCGACGCCAAGGACGGGGTGGTTGCCTCTGACCTTGAGATTGCCCAGACGCTTCGTAGTGCAAGCAAGCCTCTAGTGCTGGTGGCTAATAAGGCGGATAACCCCAGACTTGAGGGTGAGGCGGTGGAGTTTTACCAGCTGGGGCTTGGCGAGCCGCTTATTATTTCCGCCTATCACGGGCGGCACACTGCTGAGCTGCTGGATAGGGTTATCTCTCTGCTGCCGCCCCCCGAAGCCGTTGAGACCAGGGCGGAGATTATGAAGCTGGCTATCGTCGGCAGACCTAACGTGGGCAAGTCAACCCTCTTGAATGCCATTCTGGGTGAGGAGCGGGCTATCGTTGATGAGACCCCGGGCACCACCCACGATGCGGTAAATACGGCACTTGACTTTGGGGGTCAAAATGTGATACTTATTGATACCGCTGGTATCGGGCGGCGGGGCCGGTGGGGGGTGGGCGTGGAGCGCTACAGCGTAATTCGTGCCCTCCGCGCTATTGGTGAGGCTGATATCGCCCTGCTGGTGCTTGATGCCACTGAGCTAGTTACGGCTCAGGATAAGCATATCGCCGGATATATTCAGGAGGCGGCTAAAGGAGTGGTATTGATAGTTAATAAGTGGGACCTGGCGCCGAGCCAGAGTGGGGCTGAATATGATCAACATATCAGGCGCCAGCTCAGGTTTCTCTCCTATGCGCCAGTACTCTATATTTCAGCTAAGTTCGGGGAGGGGGTGGACAGGGTAATGCCTCAGGCGTTTGAGGTATACCAGGAGAGGCTCAAGCGTCCAGCTACAACCCTGGTTAATGATGTGGTTGAGCAGGCGCTGTCCTCTCATCCCCTGCCGAGAAAGGGCACCAAGCAGCTGAAGGTTTTTTATGCTACCCAAATAGGGGTTAATCCCCCGACCCTCGTCTTTTTTGTCAACGACGCCCGTCTGATACACTTCTCCTACCGGCGCTACCTGGAGAACAAGCTGCGCCAGGCGTTTGGCTTCGGTGGCACCCCGCTCCGTTTAATATTTAAGACCAGAGGCGAACCGTCATGATGCTTTTCAAATTTATAAGCGTGGTAATAATTGGCTATCTTTTGGGCTCTATACCCTTTGGTTTGCTGATAGCCAAACGATACGCCAGGGTGGATGTCACAAAGTATGGTAGCGGCAAGACAGGAACAACCAATGTCCTCCGAACCGCCGGTCGCAAGACAGCAGCTATGGTGGCTATCTTTGATATATTAAAGGGGATGCTGGCGGTGATATTTGCCGGCTTGATAGTCGGCAAGGGCTACTTGGTGATGAATGGCTTTGGCTTGGGCGCGCTGGTGGCTGAGGTTCTGGCAGCGCTAGCCGCTATAATTGGGCATAATTGGTCGGTGTTCCTCAAATTCCACGGGGGAAGGGGGGTGGCTACCTTCTTCGGTGGCTTAATCGCCTTATGCCCGCCAGCAGCCATCTTTGGCGGCGAGATTATAATTATTGGCGCCGGCTTAACCAGGTATGTATCGCTGGGCTCCATTGCCGGCGCCGTCGGTAGCTATGCGGTGCTGGTTCCCCTCACCATTATGAATGGCTTCCCTATAGAGTACCTCTTTTATGCCCTGGCGGGGACAATAATCATCTTTGTTATGCACCGGGATAACATTGCCCGATTGATATTGGGCAAGGAGCGCAAGCTCGGTGAGAAGGCAGGGAGGAGAGCCTCCTCTGACCGCACCGGGGATGCGAGATAGGGTATGCCCAAGGTTGCCATTATTGGTACCACCACCTGGGGGGTAACCCTGGGGGTGGTGTTAGCTGGTAGAAAGGTGGAGGTCGGGCTGTGGGCGCGAACGGAGGAAGAGGCGGCTGAACTGGGGAATGCCGGTCATCATTCCAGCGCCTTTTCCGGTGTTACCTTCCCCACTCGTTTGTCAGTCACCAGCTCACTCTATGAAGCCTTAACCGACGCCAAGGCAGTAATCCTGGCGGTGCCATCCCAGAGTATGCGGCAGAACATAAAAGCAGTTGCCGAATACCTGGATGGTTCAATATTAATCGTTAGTGCCGCCAAGGGCATGGAGCTTGGCAGTAACAAGCGCCTCTCCGAGGTAATTGCTGACGAGGTAAACCCCGATTTCTGGTCTAATATCTGTGTTCTTTCCGGGCCTAATCTCTCACAGGAGATTCTCCAGAACCTGCCGGCGGTGGCGGTGGTGGCGGCTGAGGATGAGGCGGTAGCCAGAAAGGCGCAGCGGCTGCTGAGTACCCCAAGCATTTGTCTCTATACCAATACCGATGTCATCGGTGTGGAGCTGGGGGGGGCATTAAAGAATATTATTGCCATCGGCGCCGGCATCGCTGATGGGCTGGGCTATGGTGATAATGCTAAGGCAGCCTTAATCACCCGCGGTCTCACCGAGATAACGGCTCTGGGTGTCGCCCTGGGGGCAAATCCGCTGACCTTTTCCGGGTTGACCGGCTTGGGTGACCTGGTTGCTACCTGCTCCAGCCCGCTAAGCCGTAATCACTATGTGGGGGTGGAGTTAACCAAGGGGCGTCCGCTGGAGGAGATAACCGGCTCGATGAGCGGTGTTGCCGAGGGGTTAAACACGACCATCGTTTCCCACACCCTCGCCTGGCAGCTTGGGGTGGAGATGCCGGTTACCGAGAAGATTTATCAGGTGCTTTACCGCGGGTTTAGCCCTCGCCAGGCCGCCCTGGAGCTGATGGAAGCCCAGGCCGGGCACGAACTGGTGGGGCGAAGGTGGCAGCTCTTTTCTTTGTTTAAGCGCTGAGACGCGGGCTGTTTAAGCGCTGAAGCGGCGGGAAAATCCCTTCCATTTTTCTTCCCCTGGCATGTTGGCTGGACCCAGGCTATCACCGAGCTCCTCAAGCAGCCGGCGCTGCTTTTCCGTTAGCGACTGGGGGGTGGCGACGAAGAGCGTAACCAGCTGGTCACCATGCCCATTTCTATGGAGATGGGGAACCCCTTGCTTTTTCAGCTGGAATACCTGCCCGGTCTGGCTGCCAGGCGGAATCTTGAGCTTGGTTTTGCCGTTCAGGGTAGGCACCTCTACCTCGGTGCCCAGGGTAGCTTGAACAAAGTCGATTGGCAGCTCATAGAGGATATCATCACCCTGTCGGCTGAAGAATTCGTGCTCCTTGACTGACAGGGTGATGTAAAGATTGCCCGGCGAGCCGCCCCTTATCCCCGCTTCCCCCTCGCCCTTGAGGCGTATGTAGGCGCCGTTGTCAACCCCGGCGGGGATATTAACCGTAATTTTGCGCTGGCGCTTCTCTCTACCGGTGCTCTGGCATTGGGGGCAGGGGTCGGTGATAATTCTACCGCTACCCTGGCACTGCTCGCAGGTGGCGGTGTGAGTGAAACGACCGAAGAGGCTCTGGTGGACACGGCGCACCTGCCCGCTGCCATTGCAGCTGGGGCATCTCTTGGGCTGGCTCCCCGGCTTTGAGCCAACGCCCTGGCAGCTTGAGCAGTTCTCGGTGCGTAGTATGCTTATCTCCTTTTCACATCCTAGGGCGGCTTCCTCAAAGGAGGTGGTAATGCTGTAGTGAAGGTCAGCGCCGCGCTGCGGTCCCCGGTGGGTGGTCGCCGCCGCCCCGCCGAAGAAGGCTTCAAATATATCGCCGAAGCCGCCGAGGTCAAGGCCTTGCTCCCAGAACCCCTCTACCCCTCCATGCCCGAAGCGGTTGTAGGCGGCACGCTTGTCGGGGTCGGAGAGGACTTCATAGGCTTCGTTTACCTCTTTGAATTCTTCCGCTGCCCTCTCATCACGGTTGTGGTCAGGGTGATACTTGAAGGCAAGCCGGCGAAACGCCCTCCTTATTTCCTCATCAGAAGCGTCTCTGGAGATGCCGAGGACTTCGTAGTAATCACGCTTTATTGGCATATTTTAGAACCCTATCCCCTGTATCCCCTTCCCCTTGATAAGGGGAAGGGGAAGAGAGTTTTATAAGAGGGACTCTGTCCCTCTTTGACTCCCTCTACTTTGGGGCTCCGCCCCTCTTTTACTCCCTATTTTTGGGCTTTACCCTTCTTTTAAACCTCTTTAAACTCGCCCTCCACGGTGCCTTCTCCCTCTTCCTTGCCCGGGGGTACCTCGCCACCGGGGGGTGGTTGCTGTTGGTAGATGGCGGCGCCTAGCTTTTGCATTGAGTCAGATAGCTCCTGCATTGCCTGGCGGATGGCGTTTACATCGGTGCCCTGCAGTGCCGAGCGTACCGCTTGAACCTTGCCCTCTACCTCTTTATTTAGCTCGGCGGGTATTTTTTCTTTCTGGTCCCGGAGGGTCTTTTCCGCAGTATAGGCCAGGGTGTCAGCAGTATTGCGGGTCTCGGCTTCCTCGCGGCGTTGGCTGTCCTCAGCGGCGTAGCTCTCGGCTTCCCGCTGCATCTTTGTCACCTCTTCCTTGGACAAACCGCTGGAGGCAGTGATGGTGATTTTCTGCTCCCGGCCCGTGCCCTTATCCTGAGCCCGGACATTGAGGATGCCGTTGGCGTCAATATCAAAGGTGACCTCAATCTGGGGCACCCCCCTTGCTGCCGGCAGGATGCCGTCAAGCATGAAGCGTCCCAGCGTCCGGTTATCGGCCGCCATGGGTCTTTCCCCCTGCAGGACATGAATCTCAACGCTGGGCTGGTTATCGGCGGCAGTGCTGAAAATCTGGCTCTTGGCGGTGGGGATGGTGGTGTTGCGCGTGATAAGGGGGGTAGCCACCCCGCCCAGGGTCTCAATACCGAGGGTGAGGGGGGTAACATCAAGCAGGAGAACCTCCTTGACCTCCCCCTTGAGCACCCCGGCCTGAATGGCAGCACCGACGGCGACCACCTCGTCGGGGTTCACCCCTTTATGCGGTTCTCTGCCGAAGAACTGGGTTACCTTCTTCTGGACCAGCGGCATTCTGGTCTGCCCGCCAACTAGAATCACCTCGTCAATCTGGGAGGCGCTCTTTCCAGCATCAGCCAGCGCCTGGCGGCAGGGTTCCAGGGTTTTCTCTACCAGCTCCATTACCAGTTGCTCAAGCTTGGAACGGGTAAGGGTGATAGTCAGGTGCTTGGGGCCGCTGGCATCGGCGGTGATAAAGGGAAGGTTTATCTCCGTCTGGGTGACGCTGGAGAGCTCAATCTTTGCCTTTTCCGCCGCCTCCTTGAGCCGCTGCAGCGCCGTCCTGTCCTGCCTGAGGTCTATCCCCTGGTCCCGTTTGAACTCATCGCCCAGCCAGTCCATAACCTTCTGGTCAAGGTCGTCACCGCCAAGGTGAGTATCGCCGCTGGTTGACTTGACCTGGAAGGTGCCTTCGCCAATCTCAAGTATTGATATATCAAAGGTGCCACCGCCGAGGTCGTAGACGGCGATGGTCTCCTCCTTCTTCTTATCCAGTCCATAGGCTAGTGAAGCCGCCGTCGGCTCATTGATGATTCTCAGCACATTAAGCCCGGCGATGGCGCCGGCATCCTTGGTCGCCTGGCGCTGGGCGTCATTGAAGTAAGCCGGGACGGTGACTACGGCGTCGCTTACCTTCTCGCCAAGGTAAGCCTCAGCATCTGCCTTCAGTTTTTGCAGAATCATCGCCGAGATTTCCGGCGGGCTGTACTCCTTTTCCCCCATCACCACCCGCACCTCATTATTGGCTCCCTTGGTTACCTTATAGGTCTTGCGGCGGGCGTCCTCTTCTACTGGTAGCTCCCGCCCCAGCGGCTCCCCCCACTTGCGCCCCATAAAGCGCTTGATACTGTAGATAGTGTTCTCCGGGTTAATGATAGCCTGGCGCCTGGCTATCTGCCCGACCAGGCGCTCCCCGCTCTTACTTATCGCCACCACTGAGGGGAAAAGGGTGCCGCCCTCAGCGGAAGGGATAACTACCGGCTCCCCTCCCTGCATTACCGCCACCTCACTAAAGGTTGTCCCTAAATCAATGCCTACCGCTCTTCCCATCGTTTACTCCTCCTCTTTCTCTTCTTCTCCGTTGCCCACCACCACCTTGGACGGGCGAATAACCCGCTCGCGGAACTTGTAGCCCTTTTGCAACTCTTCAATAACTATCCCCTCTTCACCCTTCCCCTGCATGGCGGCTTCATGCCGGTTTGGGTCAAATGGTTGCCCCACCGCCTCAATCGGGGAAAGCCCCTGTGCCTCCAGGACACCCCGCAGCTTGCGCTCAATGAGCCTGATACCCTCTACCCAGCTAAGGTCTGCCTGGTCATCCGGGATAGAAGCCAGGGCTCGCTCCCAATCATCCAGAATTGGCAGCAGGTTAAGGACAAGTATGGCGTTGGCAAACTGGCTGACTTCCTCTTTATCCTGCTCGGCTCGCCGCTTGTAATTGACGTAATCCGCCTGGGCCCTCTGCCAGCCCGCCAGATTGGTTTCCGCCTTTGCCTTCTCCTCGGCTAGGGCCTGTTTTAATGCCTCTATATCCTCACTAACCTCAGCGACCTCGTTGGTTTGCTCTTCCTCTGGCTCTTGTTCTGTCATTGCTATCTACCTCACCCCCCTTATGAGTTTGACTCAACCTGCTTTCTCCCGTAGAGCTCAGCTACCAGCTGGCTCAGCACCAGGGATAGGTAGTTTACGGTGGAGATGGTTCGGGCATAGGGCATGCGGGTGGGACCAACCACCCCGATGGTGCCCAGGGCTTCTTCCGGCAGCCCGTATTGGCTGATGACCACGCTGCAATTTTGAATCGCCTCCGCCTTATTCTCCTTGCCGATGATTACCTGCACCCCATGGCGGACAACCTCCTCGGGGGTGATTGTCCTCAGTAGCCTCCGGCATTCAACCAGTTCCATCAGGGTTAGCAGCCACTGAGCCTGACGAAATTCTGGCTGGTTGAGGGCAAAGTGGAGTCCATCAAGGTAGGACCTCTCCGACTCCTGCTCGTCTTCAGCTTGCATTATCTTGAGCAGGCAATCATAAAGCGGCTGTTCGGTGGGGGAAAGCTTTACCTTCTTGGCTAAAATCTCTACCCGGGTCAGCTCAGAATAAGCGACATTTAGTTTGTTGGCCATGGTGTTTAGTTCTGATTGAGCTACCGGCCGCTCAAAGGTTATTAGCTGTTGCCTTAGCCTGGCGCCGTGAAGGACAACGATAAGCAGCGCCAGTTCCTCTTGCAGGGCGATGACCTCTAGATGCTTAAACTGGAGATTTGCCGGCTTGGGCATGGCCACGATGGCTACATTCTGGGCTAGCTGGGCAGTGAGTGTTGCCGCCAGGCTCAGCCACTCCTCCAGTTCCCCCTCCACCTGGTGGAACAGGTGCCTTATTAAAAGCTGCTGGGCTGAGGGGAGCCTGATATTACCCAGAGTCTCCACATAGAAGCGGTAGCCCTTGTCTGAGGGCATGCTCCCGGCAGAAGGGTGGGGGCGGGTAATATAGCCCTCTTCCTCCAGGTGTGCCATCTCATTGCGGATGGTAGCCGAGCTTACCGCCAGCTCATCGTTGTCAATGAGGCTCTGCGACGGCACCGGCACCGCCCGGGCGATATACTGGGCTATTATAGACTTGAGTATCGCCTCACCCCGGTGGGATAGCACCCCTACCTCCTTAAGTTAGCAGTCTAATGCTAAGACTGCTAATCATATCTAACTTACCACCTTTAGCCCCTCTTGTCAAGAGAGTGGTAACCCTCCCCCTTTATCCCCCTCCCTTTGCTAAGGGAGGGGGAGGAATAAAAAAAGAGGGGGGCTTTGTCTCCTCCCTCCTGTTTTCGCTGGGGCGTCCAAGAGGGGCGTCAGCCCCAAATACATTATAGGGAGTTTAAGAGGGACGAAGTCCCTCTTCAGAAAAGATCTTCCCCTTCCCCTTGTCAAGGGGAAGGGGATACAGGGGATGGGGTTCTAAAAATTAAGGGGGTGAGGTTGATGGGGAACCCTAGCTATGCTATATTTAGACAAAATGGATATTAGCTGGCTGGGTCATTCTTGCTTCAGGCTCAAGGGCAGCCGTGCCACCGTTATCACCGACCCTTATTCCGCGGGCTTGGGCTACTCACTGGGCAAGCCTACCGCCCGTATTGTAACCGTGAGCCATGAGCACCCCGGCCATTGCTATGTTGAGGGGGTTGGCGGTCAGCCGAGGGTGGTCAGTCGTCCGGGCGAGTATGAAATCAGCGACGTCCTGATTATCGGGATAGCCACCTTTCACGATAGGGAGGGGGGCAAAAAGCGGGGCAAAAATACCGTCTACCTTATGGAGATAGATGAGGTAGCGGTATGTCACCTTGGTGACCTGGGGCATGTGCTTACCAGTGAGCAGATTGAGGATATAGGCAATGTGGATGTGTTACTGCTTCCGGTGGGTGGGGTTTCCACGCTCAACGCCCCGATGGCGGCTGAGGTGGTGAGGCAGCTTGAGCCTAAGGTGGTGATTCCGATGCATTACAAAACGCCGGCGTTAAACCGGGAATTAGAGCCGGTGGATAGATTCCTCAAGGAGATAGGGGCAAAACAGGTCAGCTCCCAGCCTAAACTCTCCGTCACCAAGTCAAACCTTCCCCTCACTTCGCAGGTCTTCCTGCTTGATTACCAGCGCTAAATCCCCCTAGAGCTTCGTTACCTTTATTACCAGTATCATCATGGTGATTAGCATCATCATCATGATTATGAGGAAGACAAGGAACATGATGCCACCTGCCGGCACGAGCCACTCTGTCCAGTTGAAGGTGGCCAGAGAGGGTGGTTGGGATGAATCTGGTGGCGGCGTTGACTGGGTGGTGGGCAGGGACGGGGGTGGCTCGGTGGTAAAGGCGCTAACCGCACTCCAGGGACTATAGGTATCGGCGCTGACCGCCCTTACCTTCCAGTAATAGGTAGTATCATAATCCAGTTCTATATTGGCCTGCCAGGCGGTATTGGGCAGGGCATAGGTGCCGGTTTTTAAGATGGTGGGGTTGTCAACGGCAGGGTGGGTAGAGACGACCAGTTCATAGCCATTGGCGCCAGCTACCGCGCTCCACTGGAATATTGGTTTTAGCGGCACAGCGGCGGCACCGGGCTGGGGGCTCTCCAGCTCCGGGGCGTAGGCCTCGGTGCCGAAGCTGGTGGTAAATGACCATTTATCTGACCAGGGGCTTAACACTGGCTCGGTGGCTCTCACCCGCCAGTAGTAGGTGGTAGTTGGGTCAAGGGCGGGTAGTTGGGCTGTGCTTGCCCTGGTATCCCCCTCAAAGCCCTTGGGGACGCTTGAGAACTCGTTGTCATAATCAAGCTGCCAGTGATACTTGGTGGCACCCTCTAGTGTCTCCCAGTCAAGGCTTATATTCTTAACCGTATAATTGATAATCATGCCCAAGCCGCTTGCCTCGTCGGCGGGGGAGGCAAGGGTGGGCGGCTGGGTCAGGCTATCGATATAGGTAAGCAGGCTGGTATGAGCGCTGTCAACCGACCACAGCCGGTTACCAGCTAGCCACAGTCCAACGAGGGTAGCCCCACCGTCAAGCCCTCTGGTTACGGTTTCAAAGGTTGGTCCCAGTGGATAGGTTGGGTTGAGGCAGCGCTCCAGGCCACCGTCAGCCGTGAAGTTGGTGGCATATAGTGTTCCCTCGGCTGAGGCTAGTAGCTGGCCAATGGTGCCCGAGGCCGGGCTATCTATCTTTTCCCACTTGTCGCTCTTGCCAATGATAAAGCGGTAAATGCCTTCACCGGCACTGTCGCTGGCAGCATAGACGGTTTTATTGTCGGGGTAGTCGGGGTCAAAGGCAACGCTTATATTGCCGTCCATGGGCTTTGAGGTGGCAGTCTGGGGCAGTGCCTCAAATGAAACACCATTATCTTCAGACCAGAATACCCAGCCATTTTTATTTCCTACCAGTATTGTCTTATCATGAGTATAGTCAGGCGAGGGGGCTATGGAGTTTAATGGGTTGTTGCCGGCTATTGCCCCCTCAGAGTAGTTTAAGCCACTGCTGGTGCTGAGGTAGACCAGCCCGCTAGTGCCATCAAAGCTGCCGATAAAGAGGGTGGTGCTATCAACCACCGCCCAGGTTTTAATCGGGAAGGGGACAAATCGGCGGGCGAAGGTTTGACCGTTGTTCGTTGACTTCCATATTGCCGGATTGCTGTTAGCGGTGCCGGCGATGAATACTATCTGGTTCTCGCTATCGTATTGGGGAGGCAGCCGAACACCCTCGATAGTATCGATATCAGGCGGGAAGCTAGAGAGCACCCTCTCCCATGTTTTTCCGCCATCGAGGCTGCGCCACAGGCTGGACCTGGACTCGTCACCCGAGGTAAGCAGAAACAGGGTTTCATCCTCGTCATAGGCGGGGGATGGCGCCAGGTCAACAATTTCAATAAGGGCGGTGTCAATCATACTTAGCTGGTTCCAGGTAATGCCGCCATCGGTGGTGTGGGAGAGGGCACTTTCAGCGCCGCTGGTGGCAGCGTATGCCCCGCCTTGAGCCATAACGATATGGGTCTTAGACTGCCCGGTTGGTGGTTTGGCGCTTTGTTGCCAGTTTCTGCCGCCGTCGTTGCTGAGGTAGACCTCGGCACTGGCAGCGGCACCGGCGATGAGATTAGCCCTTGCCGCCCCTCCGCTAGCTCCCAGCCCGCTGACATCAACGCCGATATTAAGGTCGGTAGCTACTGAGTTTTCCACCCTGTAAACGTCACCCAAGTTCACCCCGCTGTCAATGGCGACAAAGTAGCGGCTAGTTATGCTGGGGTCGTAATCCTCAGGGAAGGCAATGCTAGCTGATACCGGCACCACGCTGTCAATCTTGGCATTGGCTATAGTTGCCCCCCACCCGCCACCAAAGTCAGTGGTGATAAAGGTATCCTTTTCATCGCTGACCACAGCTATTATTTGGCGGTCACCGGGGTAATTTGGCGAAAAGGCTAGGGTGTACGCGTCATAGCCGACCAGGTTGGTGTCGGTCCAGGTGAAGGTAGCTTCATCCAGAAGGTAGATGCCGCCGTATTGAGTGTTATCAGTGCCTTTGGTGCCGACGGCGATGATGTTGTTATTTAGCCGGCTGACATCTAAAGAGGTGATTTCTATATGGTTAGCCCCCGCCCCACCCGGGGTGGGCAGGGTGGCGAATTTGCTAACGCCGTCAACTGACTTAAAGACCTGGGACGAGGTGGCGTAGTAAACAACATTATCCGGGGCGATGGCGATATCAACTATATTGTCAGATACCTTGCCGATGGCTGACCAGCTATAGCCACCGTCGGTGGACTGATAGAGGGTATGGGTCAGCCCTTTGCCGTAGGCATAAAGGGTGCCATTTGAAGCCATGGTCAGGTGCTGGACATCGGAGCCCGAGGCTAGCGCCCACCCCCCCGGCTTGCCCTGGGTGGGGATATTGACATTAGACCATTTCACTGTATCCGGCTCGGCAAGGACCGGGGAAGTGAAACCTAGCAGCAACAGCAGTCCCAGAGCTAACACCGCTACTTTTGCCATGAGATACCTTTGCCATATGGAGAATTTTATTTTAGTCCTGCGTTGGTTGAAAGTCAATAGGGTAAAAGAAGAGCCCCCCGCTTAGCGGGGGGCTCTTGAAGTATCCGGCCTTGGGTGTTACCCCTTAGACCTTAGGTTTTGCGGGTGGTGAATATCAGCCAAATCACCGCAATCACCAGGATGGCACCAATAGCGATTACTATCCAGATATACATTGGAGTCGCTTGTGCCTTGCGTGCTGCAAGGGCTGCCTCAAGTGCCTCGCGAGTTGGGTAGGTCAAGCCGGTTGCTGGATCGGTCCACACCGTTACCGTTGTAGAGGTGGTGAAGGAGCCGATACTCTGCGGGCTCACCGAAGGCTTAGTTACCTTCACTGCGAAGAAGTAACTCTGGCCGGCATCCAGTGTAACCGGACCAAAGCTTGGTGTGGTAACGTAAGCCGGTGTTCCGCCTATGGTATTGGTCAGAGCTGAGTCAGTAGCCAGGATGAACTCATACTCAGTTGCGCTGAGCATTGAGCCCCAGGTAAAGACAACAGCGGACGGGTCAACATCCGTAGCCCCAGCCTGCGGACTGGTCAGTACCGGACCAACGCCAGGTGCCGAAATCGGCACACCAATCTCAACGGTGAACTTAATGGGAGCGGAGAGCGGGCTGTTGATAGCATCACCGGGGACCTGGTTCACGGCTCTTATCAGCAGCCAGTAATCCTGACCAGCACTAAATGTGTTGGCGAGTATGGTCGCCGAGGGTGCGGCGGCAGAGGCTGGTCTGAAGGCGGTAGCCGGAACTGCAGTTGCACTGGTCCAAGTTCCTACAAGGTTAGTGCAGGCAGCGTCAGTGAAGAACCACAGGTCGTAGTCAGTGGCGTTGGAAATTGCCGGCCAGCTTATGGTGAACTGGGCACTTCCTTGAGAGTTCGGGTCATAGGCCACTGTGGCCGGAACGGTGGCTGTCGGTGTTGCAAAAGCCATGCTGTCATCGTAAGCCATCAGGGTGTCAGTTCCTGTGGTATCAATTGCCCACAGGTTGACCTCGCCATCGCGTACCACCGCCCTGAGGGCGCTCGGCGTGCTATTAAATAGCCTTGCTGCTCCAGCGCCGACGTTCATGCTACCCCATCCAAGTCCAGCCATGTCAGCCACGCCCAGCGTCGGGTAGAGCTGGCGCTCAACACTGAAGTTCTCTGAACCATAGAGCACACCGCCAGCCATCGCCAGACCGGTCATGGGACCGCCAAGGGTAGGAGCCCGGATTTGCTCCCAGGCGTTGCTCACGCCGTACTCATAGCGGTAGATACCGGTATTAAGGGTGGAATCACCGGCATAGACTAGCTTTTTGTTTGCCCAGTCCGAATGGGCGAGAACCTGCTCAGTGCCGCCGGCAGGAACAGTCGGTAGAAGCGTCGCCCAGGAGGCGCCGGCATCAAGGGAAATCCCAACCACACCAGTGGCACAACCAGCAAGCAGGTTGCCAGCTTCCGGCTTCTCGGGATAGGTCGGGCACATCACCAGGCTATTGATGGGTGCCAAACCGGTGGCAATCGGTAGACTCCAGCTACCGCCCCAAGCACCACCGGTGCTTGAATAGAAGTTGGCGCCAGAAGACATATACACTACGTTAGCGTTCTCTACCGCTACGTCACCAATGGCTGCCGGTGCCGTCCGGTTGGAGAAGGTATCCCCACCGGTGGCTGACCTCTGGACGGTAGTAGCATTCCGGTCGCACCAGTAGAGGGTGGTGTCGTCAAGATAATACGGGCTGAGGCGGACAATAGCGTCACCAATAGCGTCACCCCAGTTTGTCGTGGACATCCTCACCCGCTCCCAGCCGTAGAAGGTGACGGGAGTGGCGCTCTTCCACAGGCTCTCTCTACCACTACCGCTACCGGTAAGCACTACCGTAGTGTTATCGCTGGTTGCCATGAAGACATATTTCCCATCAGGTGTTGGCATAACATCCTGAATACCCGTAATCTCGGTGTTTATCAGTGAGAGCCCATTGAAGGAGGCACCGCCGTCCCTTGAGACGGAGAAGGCGCTCTCAACGCCAGTGGTGCCGGCATAGCATACATTGGGGCTGACCATGGCGACATTACAGTTAGTTCTCCCGGTTGGCGCCTTGGCGCTGCCCACGAAGCTTGGTTGAGCTAGCTGCGGGTCGGTGGCAGCCCAGACTATGGTGGTAGAGTTATCAGTACTCGTTCGCTCACCGGCAATCAGGGTACCGCCGCTGATGACTCCGGAGTAGGCGATGCTCCAGATGCCGCTTGCGCAACCGGTCTGTAGCTGCCTTACCGTGGTGTAGTCAACCCGCCAGACATCATCCCAACCACCGGCAACTCCTGGACCGGCAACGGATGACCAGCCAACGAAGGTCCTGAAGCCGCTGGGTGGGGAGGTCGGGTCAAAGTCAGCCGGCAGGGCTATGGATGATTGAAGTATGCCGGCAGGATAGTCACGCGGGGAGTCATTGGCAGTGGCGGTAACCATCCGTACCGGGTACGGGGCTAGCACACCGGCTACGCCCGGCGCGGGGACATCCGCTGTCTGGATGACAAATAGGTAGGTGTCACCGGTATTAAAACCACCGGAAGCATTATCCGAGCCGACAGCGACCAGACAGCGGTCGCCGACGAATGACGGCGTGAAAGCCACCGAGGTGAAGTCAAAATTGTCGCCAGTCAAGTTGTCTGCTCCGATACCCCCGGCAGCAGCGCTGACCCAGGTAGTGTTAAGGCCGCAGAACCAGACGTCGCCTCTCGTGCCACCTGTGTTATCGGATATCGCTATCGCGTAGTCCCTGTTCAGGATGGTTCCGGCGCGGGTCGGTCCCACGGCGATAGCCCTCACCTCCTGGTTCCCATTCACACCCGTGCCCGCCATGTTCAGCTGTGCCCAGGTAGTGCCGCCGTTGTTGGAAATCCAGACCTGACCGGCAGCCACCGTAGGCGTAGCTGCTGTAGTATTGTCAACTACGGCGATGGCTAGGGGGTTATCGGGGGATATGGCTATCAGTCGCGCAGCGACGTTGGCAGCCCAGCCCGGGTTGGTTACCGGTGCAAAGATAGCGCCGGCTGAGCTTGACTTGAGTATTGCCGCTGTCGTCGGGTTGGTGTCAATGGCGTACATGGTCACGCCATCGTTACCTATGGCAATACCACCCACGTCTGAGTTGCGCAGCGTGTTGGTGGCAGTTGGACCGCCGGGAGGACTCTGTGTCAGCCACTGGTTCGGGCTAGTGCTCAACTGCGCCTCTGCCTGTTTGGCTGGCATCAGGGCAAAGGCTAAGCCGAAGACCATCAGCAGGGCTAAGCCCACGCCTAATATCTTAGATAGTTTAGTTTTCATCGACTTTTAGTTTTCCTCCTTAAAGGATTCTATCCCCACAAAAAACTCAGAGCACAAAAATACCCTCTTTGTGGAGACCAAGCTATTTTGGGTTTCGGTTGGTTTTCATTTCGTCCCCCTTGCGGGTTCTTGTCATAACACCACCTCCTTTTCAAATATCTCCTCTATAATAGCACAAATTCTGTGTTTGTCAAGTCCTATTTCGCCCTTAATGTATGGCGGAGCAGTGCCCATTTGGTCGGGCTGAAGGGCTTAAAAAGGGCGCTAGCCCCTCTTAAACCTGCTTATCTACACCTCTTTAGTCAAGTTAGCCAGGAACTCGGCATTGGACTTTGTTTTACGCAGGCGGTCAATGACTCTCTCCGTGGTCTCGGTAAAGTTAGTGGAGTCAGAGGCAATCATGGAGACCATGCGCCGGAGCAGCCAGACCTGCTTTACCGTCTCCTCACCGAGGAGAAGCTCCTCCCGCCTGGTGCCGCTGCGCGGAATATCCATTGCCGGGAAGACCCGCCGTTCCGAGAGGCGGCGGTCGAGGTGGAGCTCCATATTCCCTGTCCCCTTGAACTCCTCATAGATAAGCTCATCCATACGGCTGCCGGTGTCAATGAGGCAGGTGGCGATGATGGTCAGACTTCCGCCCTCGGCGGTATTGCGGGCGGCGCCGAAGAAGTGCTTGGCGGGGTAGAGGGCGGCGGGGTCAATGCCACCGGAGAGGGTGCGGCCGCTGGGCGGCACCGCCAGGTTATAGGAGCGGGTGAGGCGGGTAATGCCGTCAAGGAGGATGACCACGTCCTTGCCCGTCTCCACCAGTCGCTTGGCTCTCTCCAGCGCCAGCTCAGCGACGCGGGTGTGGTTCTCCACCGGCTCGTCAAAGGTGGCTGATATCACCTCCCCCTTGGTCGAGCGCTTCATATCGGTAACCTCCTCCGGTCGCTCGCCGATGAGGCAGACCATAAGGACGATATCGTTATAGTTAGTGGTAATGGCATTGGCGATGGATTTTAAGAGGATGGTTTTACCGGCTTTAGGCGGTGATACAATCAAGCCCCGTTGCCCCCGCCCGATGGGGGCAATGAGGTTGATGAGGCGGGTGGAAAGCTCGTCGGGGTTAATCTCAAGGTTAATCAGTTTATCGGGGAAGGTGGGGGTGAGTGAGCCGAAGGTGGGGCGGTTCTTGGCGAGCTCGGGGTCGGTGCCGTTAACCGCCTCAACCCTGACCAGTCCGTAGTATTTTTCGCCCTCCTTGGGTGGTCTCCCCTGGCCGGCAACGGTATCGCCGTTGCGCAGACCAAAGCGGCGGATTTGGGACTGGGAGACGTAGACGTCAGCCGAGCTGGGCAGGAGGCTGTCCTGCCTCAGGAAGCCGTAGCCCTCCGAGGTAATCTCCAGGATGCCGCCGCAGAAGACATAGCCCTGTTGCTCGGCGTATGCCTGGAGCAGGCGCATGATAAGCTCCTGCTTCTTGAGGTTGGTATAGCTGGTGACGCCCGCCCCCTTGGCGAGCTCAAGCAGCTCATCCCGACTTTTGTTTTCAAGTTCGCTAATGTTCATGGTAGTCCTCGCTATTGTTTTACTTCCCCTTTGAGACGGCCTGCCAGTCGCTAAGGAAGCGGGCCACGCCGATATCAGTCAGGGGGTGTTGAATCATCTGCATCAGTACGCTGTAAGGAACGGTGGCGATATGAGCCCCCGCCTTGGCGGCCGCCACGCAGTGCTCGGGGTGGCGGATGCTGGCGGCAATCACCTCGGTGGAGAACTTGTAATGGGCAAAGACACTAACTATATCCTTGACCACCTCCATGCCGTTGTGCCCGGCGTCGTCCAGCCGGCCGACAAACGGGCTGACATAGGCGGCACCAGCCAGTGCCCCGAGGAGGGCTTGATTCACCGAGAAGCACAGGGTGAAGTTTACCTTTATCTTCTGCTTTGACAGGGCTGAGGTTACCTCCAGACCCTGGGGGGTGGCTGGGATTTTAATCACGGTATTTGGTGCCCAGGTGGAGATGAGCTTTGCCTGCTTAATCATCGCCTCGGCCCCTTCCACCAGCACCTCAACCGAGACCGGTCCGGGGATAATGGAGCAGATCTCCTTGACCGTAGCCTCGTAATCAGCGGTCTTTTCCTTGGACACCAGGGTGGGGTTGGTGGTAATCCCGCTGACGATTCCCAGCCTGGCGGCTTTTCTGATTTGGTCAATATTGGCGGTATCAAGAAAGATTCTCATTGGCACCTCTCAAAGATGAAAGGGGCAGTGGCGGCTGAGCCCCTTCCCGTAATATATCCTTGGCCGCCCCGATAAAATCGCGAAACAGGGGGTTGGGGCGAGCGGGGCGGGAGGTAAATTCGGGGTGAAACTGGCTGGCTACCATCCAGGGGTGGTCAGCCAGCTCGCAGACCTCAACCAGCTTGCCGTCGGGAGAAAGTCCGCTACAGACCATCCCCGCCGCCTCCAGCTGTTTGCGGTATTTGTTATTCAATTCATAGCGGTGGCGGTGGCGCTCGTAGACCAGGCTCTGCCCATAGGCAATAGCGGCATGGCTGCCCGAAGTCAGCTGGCAGGGGTAGTTGCCCAGGCGCATGGTGCCACCCTTGGCTTCTTTGCCCCTCTGCCCGGGGAGGAGGTCAATGACGGGATAGGGGGTAGTAGCATTAAACTCGGTTGAGTTCGGCTCGTTTGAGCCAAGGGCGTATCGGGCAAACTCAATTACCATGACCTGCATCCCCAGGCACAGCCCGAGGTAGGGGATTTTATTCTCCCGGGCGTAGGTGGCTGCCTTTATCATGCCCTCTATCCCCCTGACCCCGAAGCCGCCGGGGACAACGATACCCTGGGCGGAGCGCAATACAGAATAGTCACCGTCACCCTCCAGGGTCTCTGATGGCACCCAGTGGAGTTCAGCGTCTCTTCTATGACGGAGGGCGGCGTGCTGTAGTGCCTCCCGGACGGAGAAGTAGGCGTCCTTCAGTTCCACATATTTCCCCACCAGGGCGATATTAACCGGCTCACGGGGGGTCTTGATAAGGTTGACCAGCTCCTGCCACTGCTTGAGGTCTGATGAGAGGGGTTTGAGTCTGAGCTTGTCTATAATTAATTGTCCCAGCCCCTCCTCTTCCAGGACAAGCGGTACCTCATAAATCGTGGATACCGTGGGCAGGGGGAGGACTGCCCGGCGTTCAACGTCGCAGAAGAGCGATATTTTATTCCTTATCTCCGGCGAGATGGGGTAATCGCTGCGGCAGATGATGATATCGGGCTGAATACCGATACGGCGTAGCTCGTTAACGCTGTGCTGGGTTGGTTTGGTCTTTACCTCCTGGGTGGAATTGAGGTGGGGGAGGAGGGTAACATGGACGTAGAGCACGTTATCCCGTCCCACGTCGTTGCGCATCTGTCTGGCTGCTTCCAGGAAGGGCTGCCCTTCAATATCACCCACGGTGCCGCCGACCTCGATAATAACCACCTCCGCCTTCGATTTCTCCGCCAGCCGCATGAAGCGTTCCTTTATCTCGGTGGTAACATGGGGCACCACCTGTATCGTCCCTCCCAGGAAGTCGCCCCGCCTCTCCTTGGCGATAACGGCACTATAGATTTGACCTGAGGTAACGCTTGATTCGGCGCCAAGGTCAATATCAATGAAACGCTCGTAATTGCCCAAATCGAGGTCAGTCTCAGCGCCATCCTGGGTGACAAATACCTCACCGTGCTGATAGGGGGACATCGTCCCGGGGTCGACATTAAGGTAGGGGTCTAGCTTTTGCACTGACACTGTAATCTGGCGACTCTTCAGGATAGTACCAATGGAAGCGACAGTGATACCTTTTCCAACCGAGCTAACCACACCACCAGTAACAAAGACGTACCTTGACATTTGGGGAAACCAAACCTAGGAATTCAGTCGAGAAAGCAATCTTAAAACAAAGAGGCAGGTTTTTATCTATTATAATGAGGTAGATACTAATTGTCAAGTTTGTATTGGCAAGGGGGGTGGTGCTATTATTATAATGCCGGGTTATAACAAATTATAACAAGGTGTGAGGTAGATTATGAGGCAGGAGAGATTTACGGAACAGGCGCAGGAGGCGCTGGCTTTATCTCAGGAGCTGCTGCGCAAGTATCGCCACAGCCAGTGGGATGTGGAGCATATCCTGCTGGCACTACTCCAGCAGGAGGCGGGCTTAGTCAGTGACATCCTGGGCGGGCTTGGCGTTGATGTTGATGAAGTGAGGCAGCAGGTAGAAGCTGCTTTGGAGAAATTCCCTAAAGCCACCTATGAGACGGGACAGGTCTATGCCACCCCGCGCATTGCCAACCTGCTAAAAAGGGCGGGTGATGAGGCCGACAGGCTAAAGGATGAGTTTATCGGCACGGAGCACCTGCTTATTGCCATCGCCGGGGAGGAGAAGGGGGAGGCGGCTAATATCCTTCGCCGTTTTGGCGTTGACCAGGAGAAGGTATATCGCGTCCTTCAGGAAATCCGTGGCGGGCATCGGGTTACCGATGCCCGGGCGGAGAAGAGGTATCGCTCCCTGAAGAAGTATGGTCGCGACCTCACTGAGCTGGCGAAGGAGGGAAAGCTTGACCCGGTTATCGGTCGGGAGGATGAGATTAAGCGGGTAATGCAGATACTCGTCAGGCGCACCAAGAATAACCCGGTGATTGTCGGTGACGCCGGCGTCGGTAAAACGGCTATTGCCGAAGGACTGGCACAGAAGATTGTGGCTGATGACGTTCCCGATTCCCTCAAGGGGAAGAAGGTGATAGCCCTGGATATGGGGGCGCTGGTCGCCGGGAGCAAGTTCCGTGGCGAGTTTGAGGAACGGCTTAAAGCGGTGATGGATGAGGTGCGCCAGGCAAAGGGAGAAGTAATACTGTTCATTGATGAAATCCATACCGTGGTGGGAGCCGGGGCGGCGGAGGGGGCAATTGATGCCAGCAACATGCTCAAGCCGGCGCTGGCTCATGGCGAGCTGCAGTGTATTGGTGCTACCACCCTTGACGAATACCGTCGCTTCATTGAGAAGGATAAGGCGCTGGAGAGACGCCTCCAGCCGGTGTTTGTCGGTGAACCCACCGTTGAGGCAACGATTGAGATGCTCAAGGGGCTCCGCCCCAGGTATGAGGCGCACCATAAGGTTAAGATTAAGGATGAAGCCCTGGAGGCAGCGGCTAGACTCAGTCAGCGCTATATCTCCGACCGCTATCTGCCGGATAAGGCTATTGACCTTATTGATGAGGCAGCGAGCAAGATTAGAATTGATACCGAGAGTGCCCCGCCCGGAGTCAAGTCGCTGGAGCAGAAGGTCAAGCAACTGACCAATGAGGAGGAGGCAGCCGCCCAGCGCCAGGACTACGAGCGTGTCGCCCAGCTTAAGAGTGAGCGCTTGCGTCTTGAGGAGGACTATAAGCGGGCGAAGGGTGAGTGGCTGAAGGGGGAGAAGATTGACGAGGTGGTTGATGAGGAGGACATTGCCCAGCTCATCTCCAAGTGGACGGGCATCCCCGTCTCCCAGATGCTGGAGGGCGAGGTGGAAAAGCTCCTTCATATGGAGGAGCGGCTTCATGAGAGGCTGGTGAATCAGGATGAGGCGGTTTCGGCTATTTCTGAGGCAATAAGACGCAGTCGAGCCGGGCTTAAGGACCCGCGCCGACCGATTGGCAGCTTTATCTTCCTCGGTCCCACCGGCGTGGGCAAGACCGAGCTGGCTAAGACTTTAGCCAGGTTCCTCTTTGATGATGAGAATGCCATGGTGAGACTGGATATGTCGGAGTATCAGGAGAGGCACACCGTATCGCGGCTTATTGGCGCCCCGCCGGGGTATGTCGGCTACGAGGAGGGGGGGCAGCTTACCGAGGCGGTGAGGCGGCGCCCCTATCGGGTGATTCTGCTGGATGAGGTTGAGAAGGCGCACCCCGAGGTGTTTAACAGCCTCTTGCAGATACTTGATGACGGGCGCTTGACCGATGGCCATGGTCGCACCGTGGACTTTAAGAATACGGTAGTCATTATGACCTCTAACGTTGGCGTTGAGCTTATCCGGCGGGAGATGGGCATTGGTTTCGCCGCCAAAAAAGAGGAAGCCAAGACTCAAAAGCAGGCCTATGAGACGATGAAGGAGAAGGTGCTGGCGGAGATGAAGAAGACCTTCCGCCCCGAGTTCATTAATCGGATAGATGAGATAATAGTCTTCCATCAGCTAACCGAGGAGCAGCTCGAGGGCATTGTTGAGCTGCTGGTTAAGGATTTACAGGGGCGACTGGCGGAGCGTAAGCTGAACCTTGAGCTGACGGCGGCGGCGAAATCATGGCTGGTCAAGCAGGGCTATGACCCGGTATATGGCGCCCGACCGCTAAGGCGAGCCATTGAGCGCTATGTTGAAAATCCGCTCTCAGCCAAGATACTGCGGGGCGAGTTTGCCGATGGTGACCGGGTGTTGGTTGATGTGGGGGAGGAGGGCTTGACCTTTAGCCTGAAGAAGGGAGCCAAGGCGGCTGCCCGGGGGTAAATTGGGCGAGGGTGGGCCTTAATCGGATGCACTAAGCATGAGCCAGAAAGTTAAGCCATCTCGGTCAAAAAGAGATATTTATCTCGGTGCAGTAACAATAGTTGCTACGGTTGCTATTTGCGTCCTGGCCGTTTGTTATCAGGACGAGTTGATGAAAATCGCGCACATTGCCGGCTATAGTCTGGCTGGTGTCTTCCTTGTCTCCTTTATCTCCGGAAGCGTTTTCAGTTTCGTAGCGATACCCTTCCCTTACTGGCTCCTGGTGTTCACCCTCTCCGGCGTGTTAGCCCCCCAATGGGGGCTAATGGCGCCGGTATTTGTCGGCATGACCTCAGCCTTAGCCACCAGTTTAGGTCACCTGCCCACCTTCATGATTGGCTACGGAGGCGGGAAGACCTACCAGGGATTAGCCAGGTTTATTAGCGATAAGATTGGTACTAGGAATGAGGGTAATAAGCGTGGTTTCTATAGCCGGAGTATGGACTGGGCACGGCGCCATGGTTCGTGGGCGGCTTTTGCCATGTCAGCGACCTTCAACCCCCTCCACCTGCCGATGACGATTGCTATGGGGACGCTCCGTTATTCGCCGTTGAAGTTTTTCCTTTTCTCCTTCCTGGGTAACACGGTTAAAAACTTATTCCTCGCCTTTTGCGGCTATTTCGGGCTTGGTTCCCTGCTCCGTTTCCTGGGGATGTTAGGCGGCGGCTGATATGCCCCTTTCTGGACTTGCGCTTCCCGCCGATTTTTGCTAGATTAAATAATGTCTTGATGGGGCTGTAGTTCAGTTGGGAGAACGTTTGACTGGCAGTCAAAAGGTAGGGGGTTCGAATCCCCCCAGCTCCACCAAGGGTATCAATAGGCAGAACTCCTACCGCCTGAGTTTCTTCCCCGTATGGCATGGGCAGATTGTAGTGGACTACAGCCGAGCCAGTAGCCGAGAGCCAGCCAAAGGCTACCAAGCGTAGCCGAGCTAAACAGCCAGTAACCGCCTTAAGATGCTCTGGTAGATGGAGGGTTATTCGCGCAACTTTACATTCATTGCTTCTAGGTCCTCAAGCCAAAGCTTGGTTTCGGCATCCGAGGGCATCCTCCAGTCCCCCCGAGGAGACAGACTTATCGAGCCAATCTTTGGTCCTTCAGGGAAGCATGTCCTCTTGAACTGGTTGGCAAAGAAGCGCTCAATAAAACTCCTGAGCCATTTATATAAGTCATCGAGCGTGTACTGGCGTTCAAAGAGCCCCTCTTTTCTCACCTCGTTAGCCAGATAGAGAATTCTGCCTGGTCGCATCCCAAAGCGAATAAAAGGATAAAGGTAGAAGTCAGCCAGCTCAAATGGACCAATAACCTCCTCGCTCTTTTGCGTAATCTGTCCCCTCTCGGTAGGTAATAGCTCCGGGGTAATCGGAGTCTCAAGGACATCATAGAGAACCCTTTGCGCCGGGGAGCCGTCTAGCTCTTCATCGGCGACCCACCGCACCAGAAAACGGACGAGCGTCTTGGGTACAGAGGCGTTGATGTGATAGTGCGAAAGCTGGTCCCCGGAGAAAGTGCACCACCCCAGGGCAATCTCGGTAAGGTCGCCCGTTCCCAGCACGATACCGTCGAGCTGATTTGCCTTGTTAAAGAAGAACTCGGTGCGGTAGCGAGCCTGCACGTTTTCAAAGACCACATCTTCCTGGCCCTTGTGCCCGAGGTCTTTCAAGTGCGACTTGCAGCTTCTGGTGATGTTCACCTGCCCAAAACTTACTCCCAGTGCCCGGCACAATCTGGTAGCGTTAACTCGGGTTCTGCGGCTAGTGCCAAAACCAGGGAGGGTGTAGGCATGGACGTTACCCCGAGGCAAGCCCAGAAAATCCATAGTCTTTACCGCAACTAGGAGCGTCAGTGTCGAGTCAAGCCCGCCGGAGATTCCCATCACCACCTGGCTCCTACTAGCGCCGGAGAGCTTCTGGGCAAGGGCGGCTACCTGCATGGAAAAGATTTCTTTGCACCTCTCTGCCCGCCTCGCCAAGTCGGCGGGGACAAAGGGGTGAGGGTCAAGGGTCCGCCACAGTTTGCCGGGGACTGGGTCACCAACTTCCATTTCGATAACCCTAAAGTTTTCCCTTTGTCGGGACGCCTCATGGAAACTGGCGAAAACGCGCCGGTCATGGGCAAGCCGCTCAAGGTCAATGTCAGAAATAATAAGCTGGGAGCCCGACGACAGGCGTTTCGACTCGCCAAGGACTGTGCCGTTCTCGGCGATAATGGCATGCCCGCTGTAGATGACATCATTGGATGACTCACCGATGCCGGAAGACACGTAGCAATAGGCAGCGATGCATCTACCCGATTCGGAGGAGACCATTGTCCGGCGCCAGTCCGCCTTTCCCAGCACCTCGTTGCTGGCGGAAAGGTTGATAAGCACTGTTGCCCCAGCCAGCGCCTGGTACTCATGAGGCGATAGCGGCACCCACAGGTCTTCACAAATTTCTACCCCGATGAGGGCTGAAGGAATCCCACGCAGCCCAAATAAGATGTCGGTGCCAAAGGGGACTCGTTCTCCAAGAAGTTCCACGCTATCGCAGTGAGCATCCATGCTGGAGGTAAACCAACGGTCTTCGTAGAACTCCTTGTAAGAAGGCAAAAGAGTCTTGGGTATGACCCCGAGAAGGTGTCCCGAGTTAAGCACCACAGCGCAGTTAAAAATCCTCTGCTCAATATCAAGCGGCATCCCGATTATTACTACCATGGGATTCCCACTGCTTGCTTCCAGAATGCGGCGCAGCCCTTCCTTAACTTTTGCTAGTAGTGCTTGGTGTTGCACCAGGTCACCAATCGTATAGCCGGTAATCGCCATCTCCGGGAAGGTCAGCACCTGCACGCCCTCATCTCTTGCTTTTTTCATAGCTTCAATAATGTTCCCAACGTTAAAATCAACGTCAGCGACACGAAGCAGAGGGACGGCGGCAGCGATACGCAGAAATCCAAGGTCTTTGTTCAATTGAACATCGCTCATCGGTCAATCCTCCGCGCTCGCCTATAAAAGAGGGATAGAACTTAGCGAGCTAATCTGTCTAGAGTTGCCAGAAGCTAGTTAGCTGCTGAAAGTCAATAAGTCCACTCTCGGCTATGTTGGTAACGTCTATCCCCGCCTCGAAGGCTGCTGCCACCGGATTCAACCCGCCGAGGAGCACCATGCCAACTCGATTCAGACCAACCGCAATCTGACACACTGGTTCACTGGTATTGCCCAATACGTAAACCGTATTAATACCAGCCTCCTTGAGCATAGTCACCTTCTCGTCAACAATGGCTCGGGCGGGGGCTGGTATTTCACGGAAATTAGCCAGTATTTTACCATTGCCGCTCTTAGCCGCCTGGCTAACACTGGTCATGCCGGCGCGTATATACTGTTCCGAGGGGTCAAGGGAGGTGCCGGAGTAGTTGATGACGGCAGTAAAGCGTCTTGGCTTTGAGTCCCTGATTTCAAGCACTCCGCCAAACCTGGACTCTATGGGGACGCCGGCTTTTAGCAGCACCCCGTTTACCACCACGCTGCACACGGTGGCAAAGCCAATCTTGCCGCTGGGGATAATCACCGAGCCAAGCCTTTCCCCCTCAGAGGCGGTGGCTACCAGCTCGCTGACGCAAATTCCAGCCTTAAATACATCACTCATTGCTGCCAATGCCTTCTTGAAGTTGTCTTTATCAATGAATGAGGTATTTATCGGGACTTGCCCCATCCGTTTTTGCGGCTCAAACGTGGTGTTGAAGGCTAGCATTTCCAGCTTCTCAAGGATGAAACCGACCTGCTCTGGCGCTAGCGCCGTCTTGAGTTCCTCAAGACCATGAGGCGTAATCATTCTGCCGTCATGACCGAAGGGATGGGTATAACCTCGCTCATCGGTAATTCTCAGGTGATACCTGACTGCTCTCTCGCTCAAAAAAACGCCATATCGCGACAGCTCTCGGGCGATGGTAATTGACCCCAGCGGCTCGGAAGACTCGCTCAATACCTTAAGAATGGACATTATCTTCCGTTCCGTCTCCGGGCCAGCGCCTTGTATCATGCGAATCTCTCTTAACTCTCTAAGGTAGGCAAGACGCATTATACCACCTCCGCCTTAAACATCAAAATAGAGATAGAACTCGTAGGGATGAGGTCTTAACCTTACTTCGTCAATCTCCTTGCTCCTCTTGTACTCAAGCCACACCTCAATTACATCAGCGGTGAACACGTCACCCTTAAGAAGGTAATCGTGGTCTTTCTCTAAGGCATCCAGGGCTTCCTCAAGCGACGATGGCACCGTTTTTATCCGGGCTGATTCCTTCGCCGTCAGGTGATAGGAATCCTTATCTAAAGGCTCCCCAGGATCAATCCTGTTTTCAATACCATCAAGTCCAGCCATCAGCATTGCTGGCAGGGCTAGGTAGCCATTACATGAATTATCGGGCGGCCGGTACTCGATTCTCTTTGTCCTCGGGTTATCGGTATAAACCGGGATACGCACACAGGCGCTTCGATTACGTGCCGAGTAGATTAGATTAACCGGGGCTTCAAATCCGGGCACAAGCCGGCGATAAGAATTGGTCGTCGGGGCGACTATCGCCGATAATGAAGCGGCATGTTTAATCAAACCCCCGATGTAGTACTTGGCCATCTGGCTAATCAGGGCATAGCCCTTGGGGTCAAAGAAAACGTTTTTCCCGTCCTTAAACAAGCTCTGGTGGACATGCATCCCCGAGCCATTGTCCTCAAAGATGGGTTTGGGCATAAAGGTAGCCACTTTGCCATGTTTCCTGGCTATGTTTTTAGCAATATACTTGTACCACATCATATTGTCCGCCATCCGGGTTAAGGTGTTGAATTTCATATCAATTTCGCCCTGACCGGCGGTAGCTACTTCGTGATGGTGGACTTCAATCGGGATGCCAGTCCTCATCATGGTTAGAATAATCTCTGACCTGATATCCTGTAATGAATCATGAGGCGGAACCGGGAAATAGCCCTCTTTATACCTGAGCTTATACCCCAGATTGGGGTTCTCTTCTCTCCCCGTATTCCACGCCGCCTCATCAGAGTCAATGTAGTAGAAGCCGTAGTGCTGGTTCTGGTCAAACCTGACATCATCAAAGATGAAGAACTCCATCTCTGGACCCCAGTAACTGGTGTCAGCAATACCGCTTGATTTCAGATACTTCTCCGCCTTCTTGGCAATATACCGCGGGTCTCGAGTGTACGGCTGCTTAGTCAGAGGGTCATAGATGTCACAAATTAAGCTCAATGTCGGGGTCTCGCAGACAGGGTCGATAACAGCTGTTTCCGGCTCAGGAATCAGTATCATATCGCTTTCCTGAATCTTCTGGAAACCGCGAATACTTGAGCCATCAAAGCCAATGCCGTCCACCCAGATGCCCCGAGTCGGGTCATCAATATCGGTAAGCTCGCTAGCGGGAATAGAGAAGTGCTGCCACAGCCCGGGCAAATCGTTGAATTTCAGGTCGACGATCTTGATGTTGTTTTCCTTGACAAACTTCAGTATCTCCTCCGGTGTCATAGTTCCTCCTATTTTTATATTGATTTATATTGCCTTTTCGCCCTTTTCCCCGGTCCTGACGCGCACCGCATCTTCCACAGGGAGAACGAAGAGCTTGCCATCGCCTATCTCGCCGGTGCGGATGCTACTGGCGATGGCATCCACTATCCTGCCCACATCTTCATCGGACACCACCACCTCAACCTTGAGCTTGGGCAAAAAATCCACTTTATATTCACCTACCCGCCACTGTAAGATGAGACCTCCCTGCCGGCCATGTCCACTAACCTCACTTACCGTCATACCCAAATAACCACTAGTCTCAAGAGCCTTTCTCACCGCCTCCAGCTTTTCCTCCCTGATGATGGCTTCTATCTTCTTCACCGCAACATTCCTCCGTAAGCCCTTTCCCCGTGCTGCGAGATGTCCAGCCCCACCGTTTCTTCGACCGTAGTAACCCTGAGCCCCATGGTAACATCAACCAGTTTGCCCAAGACCCAGGTAGCGCCAAAGGCAAAGACCCAGACGACAGCAATGCCCGCCAGCTGCTTGAGAACCTGTATGGCACCCCCAAGAAGCAAGCCATTAGCGCCAGCTGAATTAACCGCTACGCTGGCAAAAATACCAGTAGCTAAAGCTCCCCAGGTGCCCCCCATACCATGGACTGCCCAGACATCCAGGGACTCGTCTATGCCCCGCCTCGTTCTCAGCAGCATACAGTAGTAACAGACGACGGCGGCACCAATGCCTATCGGGATTCCCATCATCGGCGAGACAAAGCCGGCAGCGGGAGTAATGGCGACCAGGCCGGCGACAGCCCCGGTGGCAATACCCA
>Ga0315280_10001296_pt1 | contig 43266 bp, 40 predicted proteins | sample YL17G06_40_MG_FD_203697 | JGI IMG/M metagenome (GOLD analysis project Ga0315280, IMG submission 203697) | Sediment microbial communities from Yellowstone Lake, YNP, Wyoming, USA - YL17G06_40 | ecosystem: Environmental > Aquatic > Freshwater > Lake > Sediment | place: USA: Wyoming | collected...
TTTAGGACTTGCTTTCAAACCCAATACCGATGATATGCGAAACGCTCCTTCAATTGAGATAATTCAAATGCTCCAGGGAGAAGAGGCAAAAATCAAAGCTTATGATCCGGTAGCAATTCCAGTTGCCAGAGGAATCTTGAAAGAAGTTGCCTATTGTAAAGACCCATATGACACTGCAAATGGATGTGATGCCCTTGTAATTCTAACCGAATGGGAAGAGTTTAAGAGACTTGACTTTAATAAGATTAAGAAGCTAATGAAAGCTCCCATTCTGATTGATGGAAGGAACATCTTCGAGCCTGAAAAGATGAAACGTTTAGGTTTTATCTATAAAAGCATCGGTCGTTCCACATAGGGGCGACCCTTGTGGTCGCCCAATAAAGTGCTCTCCTCTCCCCTTGGGGGAGAGGGTTGGGGTGAGGGGAATGTAGTGTAGGGCTTTATGCCCGTAATTTGGAATTTGTGTAAAATGGTCGCTGTCCCTATTTAAAAGGAGGGGAGATGAGAATAGTAGTAACCGGTGGTGCTGGATTTTTGGGTTCACACTTGGGTGATTTCTTATTAAACGAAGGACATAGCGTAATCTGCATAGATGATTTAATAACTGGGAATACTGACAATATCGCCCATCTTATGGGAAATGAGAAATTTAAATTTATCCACCATGACGTGACAAATTATATCTTTATTGAAGGCAAAGTCGATGCAATACTCCATTTTGCCTCTCCGTCCAGCCCCATAGACTATCAACAACTGCCCATCCAGACTTTAAAGGTAGGTTCCTTAGGGACACACAAAGCGCTCGGACTGGCAAAGGAGAAGAAAGCAAAATTTCTGTTAGCCTCTTCATCTGAAGTCTATGGAGACCCTCTGGTTCAACCCCAAAAGGAAGATTACTGGGGCAATGTTAATCCTGTTGGGCCTCGAGGAGTTTACGACGAGGCTAAACGATTTGCCGAAGCGATGGCTATGGCCTACCACTACTATCACAAAATTGATACAAAGATTGTCAGAATCTTCAACACCTACGGTCCGAGGATGAGAAAAGACGACGGTCGTGTTGTTCCTACATTTATCACCCAGGCCTTAGAAGCAAAGTCTCTTACCGTATTTGGTGATGGCACACAAACCAGAAGTTTCTGCTATGTTTCAGATATGGTTCAAGGCATCTATAAACTTCTCCTTTCCGATATCAATGAGCCTATTAACTTAGGGAATCCTCAAGAAATGACCATTAATGATTTTGCCAAGCTGTTGTTAAAATTGACAAGAAGTAAAAGCAAAATAATTCATAAACCCCTTCCCGTAGACGACCCCAAAATCAGACAGCCGGATATAACCAGAGCAAAAAAACTGTTGAAATGGTCTCCCAGAGTTTCCCTGGAAGAAGGCCTCCAGAAAACAATAGAATATTTTAAAAAGATTATGTAGGCACGGTTTCAACCGTGCAAAAATATTATAGGCACAAATTTCCCGATTGAAAATCGGGATGCATAATGTAGCGGCAGAGCGATAGCTCTGCGTCATAAATGAAATCAATAATCATAATTCCCACATACAATGAGAAGGAAAATATTGAAAAACTAATAGAGGAAATCCGGAAATTAAACAGGGACTTTCGTATTTTAATCATTGACGATAATTCTCCTGATGGCACAGGGAGAATAGCTGATGAGTTAGCAGGGAAGTATTCAGAAGTATCTGTACTCCATCGCTCAGCCAAACTTGGTCTGGGAACAGCTTACATTATCGGATTCAAGTATGCTCTCGAGAATAATTACGATCTCGTATTTACGATGGATGCTGACTTCTCCCATCAGCCAAAATATCTAATTGACCTTCTGGAAAAAGCAAAAGAATATGACCTGGTAATTGGCTCCCGATACGTTAAGGATGGTCAAATTCAGAATTGGCCTCTCCACAGACTCATCCTTAGTCGAGGAGCCAATATTTATGTCAGGATGGTAACCCGGCTTCCAATCTTTGATTCTACAGGAGGTTTTAACTGTTATCGGAAGGAAGTTCTGGAAAAGATAGACCTTGATACAATTATTTCCGATGGATACGCATTTCAAATAGAAATGAAGTACAGATTGTGGGAAAAGGGATTTTCCATCAAAGAAGTCCCCATCACCTTTATTGAACGTGCTCGTGGCACCTCCAAAATTTCAAAAAGAATCATCCTTCAAGCCTTCTTTTTAGTCTGGAAACTTCGCCTTAGGATTAATTGACTCATCATTTCTGTAGGGGTTCAATCCATCGAAAAATATTTGGAGTCCGCCCGAAAGGGCGGTATGTAGAAGCCGCGGTAGTATGAATCCTAAGCTAAAATTTACTTGACAAAAAACTGAGTATTCTATATAATGTTCAAAAAATGAACAATTTGGACAGGTTAACTGATACCATTTTTTGTCAAAGGAAAGATAATGTATCGCAATTTAGTTATAACTAAAGTATAATACATAATGTTAAGAAAAAAATGTATACCCATTTACAATTAAGAGAGGTCTTTCATCTGGAATTTTTAAGGTGGTTTGGCAAGAGGGTTAGAACAAATTATTACGCCCTTAAAGGAGGGGTAAATTTACGTTTTTTCTTTAACAGTTTTCGTTACTCAGAAGATATGGATTTAGATACTCATACCATACTTTGAGTTCTCAATATGTCCCTCACAAGACAGAAGAAATTAAAATAAATAGTGCTAAATTGACAAAAGCCTATGAAAATGTGTTTGAGATGAGTTTTGAGCAATTTCGGGATACAGTGATTTCTTATTTGTCATCTGAAGATCAAGCTATGTATAATTCATCCTCTTTATGGGATGAAGTCAAACTAAAAGTAGGTAATTTTATTGAGGAAATCCGAAAAACATATGTCTAAGCATAGGAATTTGAAAAATTCCTATGCGGATTAGGGGGTTTGGGGGAAACAATCTGGTTTTCCCCAAGGGGTGACAGCGGAAAAATGCGACGAATAGGAGCATTTTGGAGCGCCAGAGGGGCGAAGCCCCTATGGAAGTAACCCCGAAGGGGTTATCTTGAAACCATCCATTTTGCGATTTATTAAGCAATTACATCAACCTGTGTTTACAACAAGCGAATTGTCTGCTCTCTCAGGGAAATCTTTATCCACTACAACCCAGGCACTCAATTTTCTCCAAAGGGAAGGGGTGGTCTTTAAAGTATACCGTGGCATTTGGGCTGAAGTCAGTAAAGAACGCTTAAGTGCTTATAGCGTGATTCCTTTTCTACTTCCCGGACATCGAGCGTATGTTTCTTTTATAAGTGCATTGCATTTGTATGGCATAATTGAGCAGATTCCTCAGGTAATTACTCTTGCCTCAACTGCTCATACAAAGATAATTCAAACAAAAATAGGGACCTTTTCTGTTCACCGTATAGCACCCTCATTTTTTGATGGATTCATTTGGTATAAGGAAACGGGTAGTTTCCTGATAGCGGAGCCAGAAAAAGCATTAGTTGACAGTTTATACCTTTCCGCACGTAGGAAAAAACAATTTAGCTACTTTCCTGAGTTGTATTTTCCTAAATCGTTTAGTTTCAAGAAAGCAAAAGAATGGGTAAAAAAAATACCCGATTCTAAAATTAGTTCCTGTGTTCAGAAAAGATTAGATACAATTTTGCAAAAAAAAGGACAGGCTACTTTTTGATGAGGGAAGTATAGCCGAGGGAATTCTTTGTAGGCACGGATTCAATCCGTGCAACTACAAGGAGGGCGCCGATGCCTGAGAGAATTGAAGATTATGAGTTTAAGATTATCGATGAGATTGGCAAAGACCTGAATACCACTCAGAGAAAAATTTCCCGCCAAATCGGATTATCCCTGGGAATGACGAACATCATTATGAAGAGGTTAATTGGAAAAGGCTATGTAAAGATGAGAGGATTAAATCGAAGAAATGTCGAGTATATTCTCACTCCCAGGGGATTTGCAGAGAAGGTAAAAAAGACCCACCGTTACTTATTGAGGACCATAGACACCCTAAAAACACTAAAAGAGAAAATTCAGGATACTATTTTAGAATACTACGAGAAAGGGGAGAGAAACTTTACTATTCTTGGCAAAGGGGAACTCGCCGATATAGTTGAGATGTCCTTAAGGGATATGGGAAAGAGAGACCTCCGATATTGGAGAGTAAGAACCCCGGAAAAAATTAACAGCAAAAACTCAATTATACTATTAGCTGACAAAAATATCCAGAGGAAGAATAACCGCTATCTCAATATATTAGAAGCAATATCCGGAAAAATTGGTCTCTAACAGCAAAACAATAATGTAGCCGCAAAGCGATAGCTTTGCTAAAATCCTTTTTTAGGCACAGATTCAATCTGTACAGAATCTTGTAGGCACAAATTCAATTTGTGTTCAATGACTTGTAGGCACAGATTCGATCTATGCATCCAAGTCTTTAAAAAATTGCAATGCCTCAATTCATTGAGCCCGTTACATTGTTTGTCGTGGTTCAATTTAAATGTTGGCGGAAATGGTAGCGGCGGGTAGTGGTGGAATATTTTAAAACATCTCCAAGGGAGGGAATGAGAAAAAGTACCTGTCCCCATTTTAGCCTTCAAGCAGGGAGAAAAAGATGAAAAAAGCATTAATTACTGGAATTACAGGGCAGGATGGAAGCTATTTAGCTGAGTTTCTATTAAATAAAGATTATGAAGTTCATGGAATAATAAGGAGAGCGAGTACCTTTAACACCTCAAGGATTGACCATATCTATGTAGACCCGCATAAGGCAAAAGCAAGACTATTCCTCCATTATGGCGACCTCTCAGATGCTGAACAAATCTCAAATATCATATATAATATAAAGCCAGATGAAATTTATCATTTAGGAGCACAAAGTCATGTGCGGGTGAGTTTCGATATTCCTGAATATACGGGAAATACCACTGCATTGGGCACTGTGAGGCTTCTGGAGGCAGTGAGAAGAAGCGGGAATAATTCAAAACTTTACCAAGCTTCCAGCAGTGAGATGTTTGGCATCTCTTCATTTCCTCAGAGTGAAAATACGCCGTTTTGTCCACGTAGCCCTTATGCTTGTGCTAAGGTTTATGCCTTCTGGATGGTTAAGAATTATAGGGATGGTTATAAAATTTTCGCTTCCAATGGAATTCTTTTTAATCACGAATCTCCAAGACGTGGGGAGACATTTGTTACCCGAAAGATTACCAGAGGGATTTCTCTAATTCTCGCCAAGAAACAGGATTGTATCTATTTAGGCAATTTAGAAGCAAAAAGAGATTGGGGGTACGCTCCTGAATATGTGGCGGCGATGTGGAAGATTTTGCAACAAGACAAAGCCGATGATTTTGTATTAGGCACAGGCCAATCGTGTTCAGTAAGAGAATTTCTTCAAGAAGCCTTTTCCTATGCTGGTCTTGATTGGCAGAAATATGTAAAGATTGACTCTCGCTATTTTAGACCCACGGAAGTTGAAAATCTATTTGCTGATATAAGGAAAGCCCAAAGCCAACTGAATTGGCAGCCAAGGATAGGATTTAAGAGTCTAGCAAAGATAATGGTTGATGCTGATATGCGTAAATTAGGACTTAAGCCTATTGGCGAAGGAGATAAGATTATAAAAGAAGAATTTCCCGACAGATGGTGGGGGGTGGATTAGTTAAATTAGTTGAATGGTTAAATAAGTTAAATGTGTAAATGGTTAGCTGAGTGAAGTGGTGTTTATTACTATTTAACTACTATACTTATTTAACTAATAACTAACTCATGAGAAACCAGAAGACCTCAACTTTTGAAGACTTGACAGCTTGGCAGCGGTGTCGAGAACTGCGAAAGAAGGTGGCTAATTTAGTCAAAAGTTTCCCTAAGAATGAACAGTTCCGTTTGGTTGATCAAATGATTCGTTCTGCACGCTCTGTCACTGCTAATATCGCTGAAGGATATGGTCGCTATTACTATCAAGAAAATATTCAATTCTGCCGACAAGCAAGAGGTTCCCTTTACGAGTTATTAGACCATTTTACAGTAACATTGGATGAGAGACACATCGGCCAAAAAGAGTTTGGCGAATTTCGGACAGAAATTTTTGAATCGATTAAAATTCTTAATGGGTACATTAAATATCTACAGAAGGAAAAAATCAGCGAATGAGTCAGATTAACTTACTTAACTTATTTAACTTACTTAACTCATTTAACTTACTCGACTCATTTAACTTATTTAACTATTTAACTATTTAACTATTTAACTAACTTAACTCATTTAACTAACTCAACTTATTTAACTATTTAACTTAATAAGGAGTAACACATGGAGTTTTGGAAAGATAAAAAGGTACTTGTAACCGGTGGAGCAGGATTCCTGGGAACGTATGTAGTGGAGAAATTGCAGCAAAAAAAAGCAAAGGTTTTTATTCCTAAGATTGAGGATTATGATTTGAGAAAGATTGAAAATATAAAAAAGATGTTTGATGATTTTCTTCCCGAGATAGTGATTCATCTCGCTGCAGTTGTTGGTGGAATTGGGGCAAACCGAGAGAATCCCGGTAAATTCTTCTATGATAATATAATAATGGGAGTTCAGCTTATGGAGGAAGCAAGAATCAGAAAGGTCTCTAAATTTGTAAATATTGGAACAATCTGCTCCTATCCTAAATTTACCCCAGTCCCATTCAAAGAAGAAGATTTATGGAACGGCTATCCTGAGGAGACAAATGCTCCTTACGGATTGGCAAAGAAAATGCTAATTGTTCAATCACAAGCCTATCGTCAGCAATATGGATTTAATTCAATAAATCTACTCCAGGTAAATCTTTATGGCCCCCGAGATAATTTTGACCCCCAGAGTTCCCACGTAATCCCTGCTCTAATTAAAAAATGTTTTGATGCGCAAAAGTCTCCTACCAATTCACCATTCACCATTCACCATTCACCAATTACTGTTTGGGGAACAGGGAAACCAACTAGAGAGTTTTTATATGTCGAAGATGCCGCTGAAGGTATACTTTTGGCAACTGAAAAATATAATAAATCAGACCCAGTTAATCTTGGTGCCGGGTTTGAAATTTCAATAAAGGATTTAGTGGATTTGATAGCTAAGCTTACTGGATTTAAAGGAAGAATCATCTGGGACACCTCAAAACCTGATGGTCAACCACGAAGATGCCTCGATACTTCAAAAGCATATAAAGAATTTGGCTTCAAAGCCGAAACAGGATTTCAGGAGGGTTTAAAAAGGGTTATTCAATGGTATAAGAAAAATAAGTTCTAACAGAAAAAAAATAAAATGATCTGAAAAAACAATTTTACTAACGGGTAAAACAGGTTTGTTTGGATAAAAATTTAGGGAAATTATGTTGAAAAATAAACCAAGGAGGATCCAAGATGATTAATCTACCAGATTTTAATAAGGCATTCGAGTATGAGAATAATTTTTACCTATCTTGCGACATTACAAGAATCAGTAAAATACTTGCTCATTATGAATTGTACAAAATGGTTCTGGATATTCCGGGTGCAATAGTGGAGTGCGGTGTTTTCAAAGGGGCTTCACTAATTAGGTTCGCGACATTTCGAAATTTATTTGGTAATCCTTTTTCAAAAAAGATAATTGGTTTTGATACATTTGACAAGTTCCCGGAAACTAACTTTCAACCAGACAAGGAACTTAGACAGCGTGGTATTGAAACCGCAGGTAAACACAGTATATCAAAACAGCAGTTAATGGATATTTTGAAGCACAAAAAAACAGAACAATTTGTTGAATTGGTAGAGGGCGATATCACAAAAACAGTCCCGGAATATTTGAATTCCCATCAAGAATTAAAGATTTCTTTGTTAAATTTAGACGTTGATATTTATGAACCCTCAGTTACAATATTAGAATATCTTTACCCAAGAATTGTAAAAGGAGGCATACTTATTTTAGATGATTATGAAGTTTACCCCGGCGAAACAAAAGCTGTTGACGACTATTTCAAAGACAAGAACGTCAAAATACATAAGTTTCCTTTTTGTATGACGCCTTGTTACGTCATAAAAGAATAAAACAAAAGTTTCAAAAATTAGTAGCTAGATTAAAAAAGGAGGACAAATGGCAATTCCCAAAATTATTAAGTTAGAGTATTACAGTGATGATAGGGGGTACCTTGTACCGCTCACTAATGGTTTAAAGAAGATTATACGCAAGGAGATAAAAAGAACTTATGTTCTAGAAAATTACGGTAAAGGTATAATTAGAGGATTTCATTTTCACAAAAATGAAATAAAAATTTTTCATGTTGTTCATGGAGCCGCAAAATTTATTGCCATAAATCCCAAAAGACCAGAAAAAGACAGATATATATTTACCACAAGCAATCATTGTCCACAATTAGTAATCATACCACCAGGATATGCTAACGGCTGGGTTTCTTTAGAAGATAATACAATTATAGTAGCTCTGTCTACTTCTACATTTGAAGAAAGTGTGAATGACGATATACGGTATGACCCATACAAATGGGGCGATGTTTGGAAGGTGATGGCAAGATGATTACCCTTGATGACGTAATTGTAAACAAAGAAAAAAATATTATAGAAACAATGAAAATTATTGACCATAATGGTCTTGGTATAGCAATTGTTTGCAATGAGCAGAGAGAGGTTTCGGGAGTCGTAACTGACGGAGATATTCGTAGGGCAATAATTATGGGATGTAAACTGAATTCACCTATATTTAAAATAACCAATTTACATCCTTTAGTTTTGCATGAAACAGAAGTAAATAATAAAAAAAATTTAAAAGATAAATTAATTAAGAAATTAAATATGAAACCATTGGCGTCAAATGTTATAATCCCGGTTGTTAATAAAAAAAATGAACTCCTAAATATAATATCCACACATCGTCAAAGCGAAAATGAGTTATTTTATGAGTTTTTGTTAAATAAAGAAAAAAAAGTCAGAAATATCAAAAAAGTTTTAATAATTGGTGGTGCTGGATATTTAGGTTCAGTTCTGTCAAGGGAATTGCTAAAGAAAAAATATACAGTTATAGTTCTCGATAACCTTATTTACGGTGATTATGGAATTCGGGAACTTTATAAAAATAAAAATTTTGAGTTTAAAAAAGGTGATATGAGAAATATTACCGATATTGTGGAAGCAATTAAGGGTATAGATGCAACGATTCATTTAGGGGCGTTAGTTGGAGATCCAGCTGGTACTATCAATCCTCAAAAAACATTAGAAACTAATTATCACGCAACTGATATGATAGTAAGAATTTGCAAATATCATCAAATAAACAGATTTCTTTTCGCTTCAACTTGCAGTGTTTATGGAAAAGGTGCTTCTAAGGATGGACTTTTAGATGAGGAATCACCAGTAGCTCCGCTTTCTTTATATGCAGAGACAAAAATAGAGGCAGAGAAAATTATCTTGGGAGCTGCTGAAAGCAATTTTTCTCCTACAATTTTTCGAATGGCTACAATATTCGGTTATTCCCCTAGAATGCGTTTCGATTTAGTTGCAAATTTGCTTATAGCCAAAGCCTATTTTGAAAATATATTACCAATATTTGGCGGCAATCAATATAGACCGTTAATACATGTTCGCGACGCATCTTCAGCATATATAAAGTGTTTAGAAACACCTATTAACCAAGTAAATGGCCAAATCTTTAATTTGGGTTCTAATGATATGAATTATAGAATTGTCGATTTAGGCAAGGAGATCCAAGAAATATGCTCATCAGCTAAAATGGAGTTGCGTAAGGAAGTCAGTGACTTAAGGTCTTACCGTGTAGATTTTTCAAAAATCAAAAAAGTGCTTAATTATAATGTGAAGTTTACTATTCAAAAAGGTGCAGAAAAGTTAATTGAAAAGTTTAAAGCAGGATTTTTTAAAGATTTTATGGAAAAAAAGTATAGTAATGTTAGATCCTTAAAAGAGTTTTCAGGGGGGGAATAAATGGAAGAAAAATTATCGTTATTAGGTGGTCAACCCGTTAGAAAAGAGATGTTGCCTTATGGTATGCAGAATTTGGATGAAAACGATATAAATTCCGTCGTAGCAACTTTGAAATCAAATTTTATAACTCAAGGCCCAAGAATTTCTGAATTCGAAAGAAAAATAGCGGATTATTGTGGAGCGAAATATGCAGTGGCTGTTGCCACCGGTACTGCAGCACTCCACTGTGCCTGCTTCGCAACAGGAATTACTTTAGATAAGGAAATTATCACCTCCCCTATTACTTTTGCGGCAAGTGGAAATTGTGCTTTGTTTTTAGGAGGAAAAGTCAGATTTGCCGATATCAAGAAGGACACCTATAATATAGATCCAGAAAAAATATTAATGCGAATAAGTACCAATACAAAGGCAATTATTCCTGTGGATTTTGCCGGCCATCCGTGTGAAATAGAACAAATTATGAATATTGCTAAAAGGCACGGATTAATTGTTATTGAGGATGCTTGTCATGCCCTTGGAGCAGAATACAAAAATAGAAAGGTTGGGAGTATTGCTGATATGACCGTTTTCAGTTTTCATCCTGTTAAACATATTACTACAGGAGAAGGGGGCATGATATTAACAAATAACAATGAATTCTATGAGAAAATGAAGTTATTCAGAACGCACGGTATTACTAAAGATCGGAAATATATGGAAAACAACGATGGTGACTGGTATTATGAAATGCATGAATTGGGATATAACTATAGAATTACAGATATTCAGTGTGCATTGGGAATTAGTCAGTTAGAAAAACTAAACAACTTTATTACCCGAAGGAGAGAAATTGCTAAAAGATATAATGAAGCTTTTAAGAATACGGAGGAAATTACTATACCCTATGAACAACAGTGGGTTAAAAGTGTATATCATCTTTATGTCATTTTATTAAATCTAGACAGATTAAAAGTCAATAGAAGACAAGTTTTTGATGCCCTTCGTGCAGAAAACATAGGAGTTCACGTTCACTATATTCCACTTCATCTTCAGCCATATTATAAAAAGAAGTTTGGTTATAAAAAGGGGGATTTCCCCGTTGCTGAGGATTATTATGATAGAACATTGACCTTACCCATATTTCCTAAGATGGATGATAAAGATATAGATGATGTTATTAAAGCAGTTAAGAAAGTAATTTGTTATTATAAGAAATGAAAAAAGAAAGAGTAACAAAAACAATAAAATCTGCTATCAATTGACTGGAGGAGAAATGAAAAGTGGAATAAGATTATGGAACAAGGCTAAGAAGTTAATACCCGGGGGTAATCAATTATTATCAAAAAGAGTGGAAATGTTTTTACCCAATCAATGGCCTGCATATTATAGAAAAGCAAAAGGTGTTGAAGTATGGGACCTTGATAATAAGCATTACATAGATATGAGCATAATGGGTATTGGAACTTGCATTTTGGGATATGCAAATAACGATGTAAATAAAATAATCAATAAAGCAATTAAATCAGGTAGTATGTGCACCCTAAATTGTTATGAGGAGGTTGAATTAGCTGAAAAGTTGGTTGAACTACATCCGTGGTCAGATATGGTAAGATTTGCACGAACTGGAGGAGAAGCTTGTGCTATTGCGGTAAGAATTGCCAGAGCTGCTTCAGGGAAAGATAAAATTGCATTTTGTGGATATCATGGTTGGCATGATTGGTATATTTCAGCAAATCTTGCAGATTCAAAAAATTTAGATGGACATCTATTGCCTGGATTATCTCCGTTGGGGGTGCCACGAGCTCTCAAAGACACTGCCATTCCTTTCAGTTACGGGAATCTGGAAGAATTAAAAAAAATAATCTCAGACAACAAAAATGAAATTGGTGCGATAATAATGGAAGTAGTTAGACACAAGGAAATTGACCTAGAATTTCTAAAGGGTGTTCGCGAGATTGCGAGTCAGAATAGGGCTGTATTGATTTTTGATGAGGTGACATCGGGATTTAGAATGAGAGCAGGGGGACTCCATGTTTTGTACAATATAAAACCTGATATTGTAGTTCTAGGGAAGGCCATGGGGAATGGATACCCAATAGCTGCTGTAGTTGGAAAAAAGGAAATAATGGAAGCAGCGCAGAATACATTTATAAGCAGTAGTTTCTGGACAGAAAGAATTGGATTTGCTGCAGCATTAGAAGTCATTAGACAATTTGAAAGGAATAACGTTGCTTCTTACCTAATACAAACGGGAAATTATTTGAAAAAAGGGCTAAAAGAAATATTCGATTCAAAAGGGCTGAAAGCTGAAATTGTCGGTATACCACCTATGCCTCTTATAGTTATAAAGGAAACAATGCCATTAGTAATAAAAACAGTTTATACTCAGGAAATGTTAAAGCAAGGATTTTTGGCATCCACTTTGACTTATATCTCTTATGCTCATACAAAAAATAATATAGATAAGTTTATGGAATCTGCTGCCAAAGTTCTCGATAAAATTACCTCGGCATATACTTCTGGAAAGTTAGAGGACGTGTTAGAAGGACCTATATGTCATCCAGACTTCAAAAGGTTAACTTAAATGATATATTCTCAATTAATGAGAAGTAATATCAGAATTTCTAAAATTGGATTAGGAACAGTTCAATTTGGGATAGATTATGGATTTACAAAAGCTAAAGATCAGGAAAAGGTTGATAAAATACTTACTAAGGTGTTGGAGTTAGGTATAAATTTTATTGATACTGCTAGAGTATACGGGGACAGTGAATCTAAAATAGGAAATTTTATAAAAAATAACCCACAAAATAATTTTATTATTGCTACTAAAATAGCCAAAATAAATCAAACCACCGCTCTCGATAAACAAAAACTATATAAACATGTTTTGAAGTCCATAGAAACTTCCCTAAAAATGTTAAAGATAGAAAAAATTGATATATTACAATTGCATCAATCTGAGGATTATTTATTGAATAATAATTTCTTCTGGGAAATTATCAATCAGATAAGAAATAAAGAGTTTTTCGGTTTATTTGGTGTATCTTTATATGATGTAAAGGAAACAGAAAAATTAGTTAATTGTTACTCGAACTATGTTGATTTTGTACAATTCCCATATAATGTTTTTGATCAAAGGTTTAACAGTTTATTTCCTTTTTTGTCAGAAAAAAAAGTAAATATTATCAGTCGCTCAGTATTCTTAAAAGGAATAATACCTATTGAAAATGAAAAAGTACCCGATGAATTAAACAAAATAAAGCCTTATAAAGATAAACTTTCTGATGTTTCCAAAAGAGTTGGACTTTCAGTAGCTGAGTTGGCTTTATTATTTGTTGTCTCGAATAGTTATATTCATACTACTATTGTAGGTGTTGCTTCTCCTGAAGAAGTAGAAAAAAATGTGCGAGTTTTGGAAAAACTGAAATATATTAAAAATGTTATCGAAGAGATAAAGGAACTCAGCATAGAGGATGAGTTGCTAATTGATCCAAGGTGCTGGAAACAATTATGATTCTTGCAATTGTTCAAGCGAGGATGAATTCCACAAGGTTACCAGGTAAGGTAATGAAAAAAATATTACGTAAACCCTTAATTGGGTATTTGCTAGAAAGATTGGGAAAATCAAAAAAGGTAAATAAGATAGTAATAGCTAGTTCAAGAAAAAGAAATAATGATGAGTTATGCAAATATGTCAAAAGATTAGGGCTCGATGTTTATAGAGGCGAAGAAGACGATGTGTTAGACCGATATTATCAAGCAGCTTCGCAATTTAACCCCGATGCAATTGTAAGGATATCAGGAGATTGTCCTTTGATTGATTATAAGGTGATTGATAGGGTTATTAGTTATTACTTAAAGGGAAATTTTGATTATGTATCTAACGTTAACCCTCCAACATATCCTGATGGACTTGATACGGAGGTGTTTTCTTTCAAAGCATTAGAAGAAGCCTGGAAGAACGCAAAGTTAAAATCTGAAAGAGAACACGTAACACCCTATATTATAAATTCGGGAAAGTTTAAAATTGGTAATGTCAGAGCCGAAAATGATTTTTCCAGCAAGAGATGGACTGTTGATAATGAAGAGGATTTTATCTTAATAAGTAAAATAATTGAAAATTTATATAAGGAAAATTCATATTTTGACATGTATGATATCCTAAAATTTGAAAATAAAAATCCTGAGCTCTTTGAAATAAATAAGCACATCAAAAGAAATGAAGGGCTACAAAAAAGTTTAGAAAATGATAGAGAAATTTAACCAGAAAATAAACAATATCAAATTTTTTATCAGAGCGGATGGTTCGGATACTATTGGCGCTGGACACATATTCCGCACTTTGGTACTTGCTAAAAAACTTGAATCTCTCGGGAATGACGTGGTATACATTTGTCGGCACCTACCAGGATTCCCTGCTAATAGAATTCTGAACGAGGGACTAAGAATTATTTCTGTTCCGGATACGGATATCTTTGAAGATGAAAGGGAACTTGTTTTAAGATATATTAAAGAAGAAACGCCTGATTGGATAATAATTGATCACTATGAAGTTAAAGAAAACTATTATGTTGCTCTGAAAGAGACCGGAGTAAAAGTGATGGCAATCGATGATATTAACCATACAAAATTTCCTGTTGATATTTTGTTGAACCAAAATATTAATGGAAAGATGGTTAATTATAACTGCAATAAAGATACAGTAAAATTGCTAGGACCTGAATTTGCATTATTAAGAAATATTTACCGTATAAAACAAAAAGAAGCAAGGACAAGGAAGTCCATCAATAATATATTAATTTTTATGGGAGGAGCGGATTCTAATAATCAGACTCTAAAAGTATTAAAAGGTATAGAATTGTCCCATAAAAAGGTAAATGTAGATATTGTGTTAGGACCCGCATATAGGTTCAAAGAAACCATTGAAAAGTTTATTAAAGACAGTTTGTTAGATTGCAAAATATATCAGGATATCCCAGATCTTGCTGATTTAATGTTAAAGGCGGACTTAGCCATAGGTACAGGTGGTTCAAGTTGTTGGGAGATGTGTACTTTAAAATTACCCATGCTGTTAATGCCTCTAGCTGAAAATCAGTGTAATAATGCAAAAGGGCTGGAAGAAAAAGGAGCAGCAATAAATATTGGCTGGTGGGAAGATACTACACCTGAAGATATTGCGAAAGTGTTAAATGAGATTGATGATACGAAAATAGAAAAAATGAGTATGAAGGCCTCTCTTATATGTAAAGGCAATGGTGTTGATAAGGTAATAGAAACATTGAAAAGTATTAGCTCAAAAGTTAGAAATAAAACGGAACTAAGTATAAGAAGAGCCACAGATGAGGATTGTTACGATCTATGGATCTGGAGGAATCATCCAGAGGTAAGAAAATGGTGTTTCAATACAAATGAAATTGACTTCGAAGTTCATAAGGAGTGGTTTAGAAAAAAAAATAAAGATGAAAATACAAGAATATATATTATTGAGAATGAAAAAGGAAAGAAAATAGGACAGGTAAGATTTGATATCAACCAGCAAGCGAAAGCTGTTATAAATGTCAATCTAAATCCAGAATATTTTGGTAAGGGTTTTGGTAGCAAAATGATAGAAAAAGCAACGAAGATTTTTATAGAAGAAAAAAAAGATATTAAGACAATCGTAGCCGAGATTAACGATCTCAATATTGCTTCAAAAAAAGCATTTGAAAGGGCTAATTATACATTTTCACACAATATCTTTAAAAGCGGTGTAAATGTTGCTGTATTTACATTTTGGGGAAAAAATGTTTAATTTTGAAAAAATAAAATCAAAGGAAAATTCTTCGGTCTTTATAGTAGCAGAATTATCAGGAAATCATATTCATAATTTTGATATAGCAGTTAAAACCATTGAATCTATGAAAGAATCTGGAGCAGATGCTGTTAAATTACAAACATATACTCCAGATACAATAACATTGGATTGTGATAATGAATATTTTAGAATTAAACAAGGAACTTTATGGGATGGGAAAACTCTTTACCAATTGTATAAAGAAGCATACACCCCCTGGGAATGGCATCCTAAACTCAAAAAGATTGCTGAAGAATTGGGTCTTGCCTTCTTTTCAACCCCTTTCGATAAAACTGCTGTAGATTTCCTGGAAGAGTTGGGTGTTCCTGCCTATAAAGTTGCCTCTTTTGAGATAACCGACCTACCCCTCATCGAATATATAGCATCAAAAGGAAAACCAGTTATTGTTTCAACAGGTATAGCGGAATTGAGTGAAATAGAAGAGGCAGTAAATGCTTGCAAAAGAATGGGTAATGATCAAATAGTACTCTTGAAATGTACTTCTGCTTATCCAGCACCGTTTGAAGAAATGAATTTAAGAACGATACCGGATTTAGCTGAAAAGTTTAATGTAATTGTTGGTTTATCTGACCATTCTTTAGGTTTTTCGGCTCCTATAGCGGCTGTAGTGCTTGGAGCAAAAATAATAGAAAAACATTTCATACTGAATAGAAATATCGGTGGCCCTGATGCATTTTTTTCTCTTGAGTCAACGGAATTTAAGAAAATGGTTGATTCAATTAGGGAAGTTGAGAAATCACTTGGTAAAATTAATTATGTGCTTACAGAAAAGATTAAAAGAAACAGGGAGTTTTCTCGTTCATTATTTGTAGTAAAAGATACGAAGGCTGGAGAAATATTTACAGAAAATAATGTAAAGTCCATTAGACCAGGTTTTGGACTTTTACCGAAATATATAAAAGATGTTATAGGCAAAAAAGCAAAAAAGGATATAAAAAAAGGGACTCCATTGAGTTGGGACCTAATATCGTGAAAATTTTTAATTATGAGTTTTTTAATAGATAAAAAAATGAAAGTCCTTTTCTTTAATCCAGCAAATTATTTGGAGATAGGTATACCTCAGGGAATAGCAATATTAAGTGCCATTTTAAAAAAAGAAGGACATCAAATAGAACTGTTTGATACAACATTTCTTAAAAGAAAAAATTACAGACAGGAACAAGAAGGTGCTATGGCTGGTCCGACAATATACAAAAAAACATTATATACACTGGAAGATTTGGTTAAAGATGACCCTGCGGTCAACATAGAAGAAAAATTTCAAAAGAAAATTGATAACTTTAAGCCTGACTTAATAGCTGTTTCAGTAATGACTACTAACTATGATTTTGCTATACAACAATTAAAAAAAGTAAAGGTAAAGTGTCCAATTATATTTGGGGGTATTCATCCAACGATAAGTCCAGAGGAAGTTATATCTGAAAAAATTATTGATATGATATGTATTGGTGAAGGTGAAGATGCTTTACTTGAGCTATGCAAAACAATGGAAAGTGGAAGCGATTACAGAAATATAAGAAATTTATGGGTAAAATTCAAGGATGGCAAAATATACAAAAATAGTATTCGTCCCTTTGTAAATTTAGATACTTTACCTTGTCCGGACTGGTCAATATTTGATTCAAGACATCTTTACCGGCCGTTTGTGGGTAAGATTTATAAAGGTGGCCTTTATATAAGTTCCAGAGGTTGTCCTTGCGGGTGTACTTATTGTGTTAATAGAACTCTCAGAGAGATGTTTAAGGAATGCGGGCGTTATTTCAGATACCAGAAACCAGAAACTACTGCAACACATTTAACCGAACTTAAGAAAAAATATGGAGCAACTTGGTTTAAGTTTGTAGATGACACTTTCTTGCTTCAACCTTTGCAAAATTTAAAAGGACTAAGTGACAGACTTAAACCATTAAAAATAATGTTTGGATGTTCAGTCAGACCCGATACTGTTACAGAAGAAAAGGTAAAACTTGCAAAGGAAATGGGTTGTGTAGCGATGTCAATTGGGATTGAAACGGGTAACGAAGAAATAAGGCGTAAAGTTCTAAACAGGCAAATATCAAACCAGCAAATAGAAAAAGCTTTTAAGATTATTAACGACTATGACATACGCATTTCAACTTTTAATCTGATAGGTTTACCTGGTGAGACGCGGGAAAATGTTTTTGAAACAATAGAACTTAACAGAAAACTAAACGCAAAATCTGCTAATGCATATATTGTTTACCCATTTCCTGGAAGCCAGATTTTCATACAGAATAACATAAAATATAAAAGAAAAAGTGGCAAAATTATCCCGATGAGTGAAGCTTCAGTTTTTCATCTTTCAAAAATGACTCCAAAAGAAGTTGAAGGATTAAAGAAAACTTTTAATTTGTATTTATGCCTGCCAAAACAATTATGGCCAATTATTAAATTAAGTGAAGGGGAAGGAAATCAAAACAAAATAATCTATCAAGCATTAAATGAATTTACTTCAATCATAGTGTAATTATATGGAAATTATTTTATTAGATAAAACCAATGAGGAATTATGGAATACTTTTTGCAAAGAAAGTGATGATGCATGGTTTTGGCATACTACCTATTGGATGGATTATGTGACAAATTATAGGCCGGATTTTCAACCACAGCAATTATCCTTTTTTGTGAAAGAAGATAACAAATTTATAGCAATATGCCCTTTGATATTGGAAGACCACAATGGTGGAAAGGAATTCAGTTTCAGTGGATTTGGCATTCCTGTTCCAGCTTTAGCTAAGGGATTATCCCCAAAGATTCAAAAAAAGGTTCAGAATTTTATTTACAACTATACTGACCAACAGGCACAGAGTCTCGGAGTAAAAAAAGCGATTTTTAGGTTTTCTCCGCTTGCCCCTGGATTTTTGGAATCAGAACTGCCTCCGGCAAACTATCTTACGAAATACGGATATCTTGACAGATCCTTTGATACACAGATAGCTGACATTTCTCCTTCTATAGAAACATTGAAGAACAGCGTTAGAAAAGGACATAAATATGATATAAACAAATCGTCACGTGTTCTTGACATCAATATATCTTATTCAGATTCCGCATCACGTGAAATGTTTGACCTCTATTGCGAAATGCACCGTAAAGACGCAGGAATTTATACAAGATCTCAGATTACTTATGATCTTATGTTCGAATGGATTAAACTTGGATACGCCGTTCTTTTGGGAGCTAAGGCAAAAGAAACAAGCCAATTTACAGGGTTTGCATACTTCATAACATATAAAAATGGTATTTATTATGCTTCGGCAAGTAAAAAAAATGATTTGTCCGAAGTATCAACGGCCCACTTTATCTTATGGGAGGCGGTAAAATGGTCAAAGGAGAGAAATATTAAATATTTTGAATTCGGCTGGCAGTTTTACCGGCCGACATTTCACTATAACACTTCCAAAAAGGAATGTGATATTTCGGAGTTTAAGCGCGGGTTTGGTGGAGAACGGATTCCGCAAATCGTTGCCGAAAAATATTACGATTCGGAGTTATTTGAGAAAGAATACAGGTTAAAAATAGAGAATTATAAAAAATATCTAAATGAGAAGGGAACTGAGCCAAATGAAAATGAATAAGATTGTCGGTATCGTGGAAGCAAGGATGAGTTCAACAAGGTTGCCGGGTAAGGTAATGAAAAAAATACTAGGAAGACCAGCATTAAAATTGCTTATAGAAAGGTTAAAAAGGGCTAAAACACTTGATAGTATCGTTGTTGCTACAAGTACTCAACCGGAAGACAAAGTTATTGCAGATTTAGCAGAGAGATTAGGTGTAAACAGTTATCGTGGTAGTCTTAATGATGTTTTGAGCCGTGTAATAGAAGCTACTAAATCAGTAAATGGAGATATTATTGTTGAGATTACAGGTGATTGCCCTTTGGTTGACCCTGAAATAGTTGACAAAATGGTGAATACATTTTTGAATAATGATGTAGATTATGCAAGCAATATTCTTGAGGCAACATATCCGGCCGGAATGGATGTCCAGGTTTTCTCACTCAGGGTATTGGAGGAAATATCTAAAATTGTAAAAACACCTGAAGAAAGAGAACATACCTCATGGCTAATTTATCGTAATCCAAAAAAGACAAAATATAAATTACTCAATGTTAAAGGGCCTAAGGAACTTTTTCAGCCGCATTTGCGTTTAATGTTAGATTATCCTGAAGATTTTGAATTGGTTTCCAAGATTTATGAAAATCTGTATTTTTCAAAACCCGATTTTAACATTTACGACATTATAGATTTGTTAGAAAGAAAGCCCGAGCTTAAAAAAATAAATTCCGCCATTGAGATAAAGGTATTTGAAGGACAGAAAATAGCCCAAAGTGCAGATTAGGAACAAAATATGAAAATTTTAAAATACAGGGCAGGCATAGTTGGGTGCGGAAATATTGGAAGTAGAATTGATAAAGGTCCTGGGAGAACTCCGATATATACTCATGCAGGAGCATATTCCTGTCATCCAAAATTTCAGTTGATAACCGCTGCTGACATAAATAAAGAAAAATTAACTAACTTCGCAAGAAAATGGAAGGTAAAGAATATCTACACCGATTTTGAAGAGATGCTTCATAATGAGTGCTTGGATATACTTAGTATTTGCACCTGGAAAAATTTGCATTACGAGATTGTGAAAAAAGCTGTTATGAATGGAGTGAAAATGATATTTTGTGAAAAACCTTTTACCGGAAATGTTAACGAAGCCGAAAATTTAGTTGGGTTATGCAAGAAGAAAAACGTTTTGCTCGCAGTAAATTATACCCGAAGATACACTAAAGGACACCAAAAAGTTAAAGAACTAATATCTGATGGGAAATTAGGAAAAATACAAACCGTGAATTGCCTCTATACCAAAGGTATTATTAATAATGGTTCTCATCTTATGAATTTGCTTAACTATTTTTTTGGTAAGACGGAATGGGTTAGCTCAGTTTCTCTGATTGATAGACTGGAAAAAAAGGAAGATTATGACCTAAATATTAATTTGTATTTCTCCGAGGGGTCCCTCGTATCTATTTTTTGTTGTGATTCAAAGTATTACAGCATTTTTGAAATAGATATTCTTGGCACTCTGGGAAGAATAAGAATTACTGAATCTGGATATGATATCAAATGGTATAGAGTAAAAAACAATCCTGTTTTTAAGGGTTATAAAGAGTTGGACAAAGTCGGAACAATTATCAAAAGCGATATGGAAGATGCAATGTTAAATGCTGTGGATAATATTATTGAATCATATGAAAAGAAACAATCTTTGTTATGTGACGGGCAGGATGCACTAGAAACTTTGAAAATTATTGATCTGGCGATAAGTTCTGCAAAAGAAAACGGAAAAAGGAAATACTACATTTAGGGGTTGATCAAACCATGAAAGAGAAATTAGCTTTATTCGGCGGTAAGCCAGTTCGCAGGAAACCATTTGCTCCTTATAATTTCATAGGTAAAGAAGAATTAAGGGCAGCGAGTAAAGTTATATCAAGTGGTGTATTATCTAAATTTATAGGATGTTACGACCCTGATTTTTTAGGTGGACCGAAAGTTCTGGAGCTGGAAACGAAATGGGCAAAATATATGGGTGCAAAGTATGCGATAAGTATAAATTCCTGTACTTCAGGCCTTTATGCTGCGTGTGGGGCGGTTGGAATTGGACCAGGAGATGAGGTAATCGTTTCTCCATATACAATGACCGCCTCTGCCAGTTGTGTTTTAGTATACAACGCCATACCTGTTTTTGCCGATGTGGATGAAGATACCTTTTGTGTTAGTCCTAAAACCATAGAGAAAGTCATTTCTCCGCGAACAAAAGCCATGGTAGTGGTTCATATTATGGGACATCCGGCGGATATGGACGGAATAATGAAACTGGCAAGAAAACATAATCTGAAAGTTATTGAAGATTGTGCTCAGGCACCTGGAGCAGAATATAAGAATAAGAAAGTTGGCACCATTGGGGATATCGGTGTATTTAGTCTAAATTACCACAAAACAATTCATACAGGAGAAGGCGGTGTGGCTGTAACCGATGATAAAGAACTTGCAAATAGAATGAGGCTAATACGCAATCATGCCGAAGCGGTCGTTGAAGATATGGGTGTAACAAATATAGTTGACCTTCTTGGATTTAATTACAGAATGACTGAAATTGAGGCTGCAATTGGGATTGAGCAGTTAAAAAAACTTGACAGGTTAACTAAACCAAGAATAAAGTTAGCAAATTACCTTACTCAGAAGCTTTCAAATGTTGAAGGAATTACTCCCCCTGTAGTTAAACCCTTAACGAAACATGTCTATTATATTTACGCCATTAAATATGAAGAAAAAGTTATTGGTATACCAAGAGATATCTTTATAAGGGCACTAAAAGCGGAGGGTATCCCCTTTTATAATGGTTATTCAAAACCTCTTTATTTACAGCCAATTTATCAGAAACAGATAGTTTATGGAAATAAAGGATGCCCGTTCACATGCAAGTACTATAGTAAAAAAGTTAACTATAAGAAGGGCATTTGTCCTACAGCAGAAAAATTATACGAAAAAGAGTTAATGTATACAAACCTTTGTAGACCACTTCTTACCTTTAAAGATATGGACGACATTGTTACCGCAATCAAAAAAGTCATTTCACAGAAGGATTCCTTGAAAAGTCTTAAATAATGAAGTTAACAAGAAAAAAAATACTAATAGCATGCAATGACCCGGGCGGGACTATGGCTTGTATTCCCGTTATAAAGCGTTTGATAAAAGACAGGAAACTATCCGTAAGTATATTTGCGGGTAAATATGCGCAGGAATTATTCAAAAAAGAGAATATTGTTTTTAAAACTTTACCTTTATACCGAATTGATAAAAACGATTTAAAATATATAGGGAGTATTTTGGAAAAAGAAAAACCAGACCTTGTATTTACATCTACAAGTTTTGGGAAAGTCATAGATAATGCTTTTTCCTATGTTGCGATAGTAAAGAAAATAAAAACATTCGCATTGATAGACCAGTGGTGTAATTACTCACAAAGATTCAGAATATATTCAAAGAATAAAGATCTTAGGTATCTTCCTGACTATATAGGAATAATGGATGACACAGCGAAAAAAGAGATGATAGCAGAGGGTTTCCCTGTAAAGCGCCTGATTGTCACAGGTCAGCCTTATTTCGACTCACTGGTAAGGGAAAGGGAAATATCTTCTTCGCAGCAAGGGAAGTTTTTCAGAGATAAATACGGGATTGGTAAAAAAGATATCATAGTAGTTTTTGCTGCGGAGCCATTCAGGAGTGGGGATTACGAAAAAATAGGTTATACCGATATAAAAATTGTTAAGCAATTGAGTAAATCTCTTCAATTAATCTCCCGGAAAACTCAAAAGCATATAACTTTGATTATAAAAATTCATCCCAGAGACGAACGAAATGACTCCGTATTCCCAATATGTTCAAACGAATCATTTAAGGTTATACTTGCAAGACAGGGTAAATCAACACAATTCATCTTAAATGCCGATATTGTAACCGGAATGTCATCAATATTTTTGATAGAATCTTTTCTGCTTGGTAAGCCTACATTGAGTATACAGATTGGACTTAAAACAAAAGATAGTTTAATAACTAATAGAATAAATCTAACAAAGGCAATACACTCATTTAATGAATTAAATAGAACGCTAACAAATATCATATTAAAGAAAAAACTGTCAAAATATATCGGTAGTAACTTACAAATTATTAACAAAGATGGTAAATCAACGGACAGAGTTATATCGTTCATAAAAAGGATGATTAATTAAGTAATTAGAGAGATACATATGAAAAACAAAGTAGTATTGTTTTTCCCTTTATTAGAAGAAGGCAAGGATTATCATTGGCCTCCGATATCGCTATTAGCTTTGGCCGCAGTCCTTAAATCTAATAACTTAGAGCCTGTTATTATTGATGAAAGAGTTGAAAAAGACGTAGAAAACAGGTTAAAAAATGAACTTAAAGATGCACTATGCTTAGGTATAACAGCTTTTACTGGGTTTTCTTTAAAAGGTTCACTGAAAGCCGCTAAAATATGCAGGGAGTATTATCCAGATAAACCTATTATTTTTGGGGGACCTCACGCTACTGCTTTACCTGAGCAAAGTAAAAAATCCTATTTAATTGATGATGTAGTAACAGGATATGGCGAGTTTGAGTTTTTGGATAAAGTACAAAAAATTGCAAAAGGCGAAGACTTTAGGGTTGCTTTTGATAAAAGCAAATTATGCAGTAAGCTCATGAGTCCGGATATGCCTACTATCCCGTATGACACAATAGATATGAATAAATATATTAACCCAAAAACCAGAGCTACTATGTATTTGACCAGTTACGGATGCCCTGGCAAATGTACATTTTGCTCAACCCAGACATTAAGAAGATGGACTCCATTTTCTATTATGAAAGTTAAGAAAGACTTAGATAACTTATTTAGAGTTTATTCTTTTAAACATTTAGTCTTCTACGATGCAACGTTTTTTGTAAATATTAAGAGAGCTATAGAAATTATTGAGTATATTCAGAAATATGAAACAGACTGGTCTTCAGACGCACGTGCAGATGAAGTAGTCAAGTTAGATAAAGATACTATAACGTTGTTAGAAAAGAAGAAGTTAAAATGTATAACCATAGGTTTAGAGACTGGGTCAGCTCGTGTTGTAGAAATTATGAAAAAAGGGGAAGGGCATATTGGTAGAATGTATAAAATCATAAATAATTTTAAGGATTCTCCGATAGATATAGCAAGTGGAGTCATATTTGGAGTTCCGGGAGAGACTATTGCCAATCTCAAAACGACATTGAAAGTCATCAAAGAACTATGTTCTATTAAGAAAAATTTCAAAGTGAGCACTACATTTTTCAGGCCATTACCTGGCACTGCTCTTTATCATATACTTGAAAAGGATTATAAGTTTAATTTTCCGAATAGTTTAGAGGAATGGGCGGAATACGGAGAGAAATCTCATTATCAGTATAATGAACTTATGAGTATTCCTTGGTTTAGCAGAGATATGGAAAAAGAATATCACAAAATATACACGGAATTCTGGCAAGGAAATGCAAATCTACTTGAAAAAAGAGGTATATAGATTATCATATTGGACTTACAGGATAAGAATTCTTGATAATTAGAAGTAAGTTATTTCAGAACACCTTAATATACATAATCGGAGGCGTTCTTGTACATTCCGTATCCTACATCCTGATGCCTGTTTTAACAAGACATCTTTCACCTGCTGATTATGGGATAGTATATGTTTTCAATTCAGTAATGTTTTTTTTCATACCATTTGTAGGATTACAATCAGATACTTATTTTGCAAGATATTATTTTGAGATAGAAAAAACAATTTTTGCCAAACATACAGCTGACATATTAAAAGTAATATTATCAGCTACTATTATTACATTAGGATTATCGTATATTTTAAGAAATCAATTGGCATCAGCATTAGCAATAAATTGGAACATTATTATTATATGTGTATTTGTTTCTATGGCTACAGTTGTTGGTACCCTGGTTTTAAGATATTACCAGATGGAAAATAAAGCTAATAAATATATTTATATCATCATAATTACAGCTATACTAAATCTTATTTTGTCTTTACTGCTCGTTGTCCATTTTAAACTTGGCTGGAAGGGTAGAATAATCGGTATAGCTATAGCGGCACTTTTGCAAGCTGCTATTTCCGTATTTGTTTTATACAAGAAAGGACTTATTAAATTTGAAATGAATCTAAAATACACAAAAGATATTCTTTTTTTTGGTTTCCCATTGTTATTGGGTGCTATGAGTGGATGGATTGTTAATCTTGCGGATAAGTTATTTGTAACAAAAATGGTATCAATATCTGCAACGGGAATATACGGAATCGGTTCTTCAATGGGGATGATTATGGGTTTATTTGTGGACTCATTCGCCAGAGCATGGGTACCCTACTTTTTTAAGAACGTTGGAGAAAATTCAAATGAAAAAAATATGAAAATTGTGAAATTAACATATCTCTTCATATTTTCTGTTATCTTTATGTCACTTGCTTTGGCATTTCTTTCCTATATATTTATCAAATACTTCCTTGCAAAAGAATATTTTTCCTCATACAGATACGTAATATGGATAAGTCTTGGTCAGGGTTTTGCCGGGATCAATTCAATATTCGTATATTATCTTCTTTATGAAAAGAAAAATTTCTTGATTAGCGGCATATATTTAGTATCCGCTGTTACAAATCTTGTGCTGAACTATGTTTTGATAAAAACATTTGGAACTATTGGAGCAGCGTATACAATATTCTTTACTTTTTTGTTTGGAACTATAATAACAATTAGTTTCAGCACCCGTTATCATAAAATGCCCTGGTTATTTTTTCTCAAAAGCCAAGAAATGGCAGCTACATAGCGTCTTCAAATAAAAACAGTTTATAAGAATATGGTAATGTGAGATAGAAATGGCAGAATACAATATTACAGATAAAGTAGAAAACGATTTGTGGGAGAAATATGTTGACAATTCAAATCAAGGTACAATATTTTTAAAATTGGATTTTGTTCAATCTCTGAGTGTCAATTACAAAACATATATTGTAAGTAAGGGAAATGAACCAGTTGCAGGTTGTATTGTACTTATTGACGAACAAGGAAAATATTTGTCATCGCCATACCCTTTTGTTCCATATCAAGGTTTCTTTTTTATTGACGATGGCGAAACCTCTAATCATAAGATTGTTTCCAGACAATTTGAGATTACAGAATATCTCCTTAATGAGTTGATTTCTATTTATGGCGGGATATCACAAACTCACTTTCGACTCCAGGATTACCGGCCTTTCCTGTGGTATAACTACTCTACACCTGAAAAAGGGATTTTTAAATTAGTATTGAATTATACCGCTATACTAAATTTAGAACAATATAATAACCTTGAAGAATATTTAGCATCCATAAGAACAGTAAGAAGGCAGGAATACAAAAAAGCAAAAGATTTCGGAATAAAAATAGTTGATTCAACCGATGTAGACTTGCTTTGCAGATTGCATAATTTAACTTTTTTAAGGCAGGGCATAAAACAAGACCCGTTGGAAGAAAATCTTGTACGTTCTATTTCACAAAACGCACTTGCAAAAGGGTATGGACGGCTTCAGGTTGCTATGATTGATGAGAAACCAGCTTCAGCAATCTTGTTTTTGCTTGACGAAAAACGGGGATACTATATGTTCGGGGCAAATGACCCCGAATATAGAAAAAGTTTTGCCTCTACACTACTTTTGGTTGAAAACATATGGAGATGCAAGTTGGATGGCTTAAAAGAAGTAGATTTTGTCGGATGTAATTCACCTCAGCGGGGAGATTATAAATTAAGTTTTAACGGTGAATTAGTGCCTTATTTTGAAACACATTTTGTGAAGTGATAATATTTTTTAAATACTTAAAAAAACGGAAGAAAATTATGTTAGATACTATTAAGTCATTAATTAAGAAGTTTGTTCCTCTAAAAGTCTTAAGACGTTTTAAAAAATCCATTTACTTTTTGAATAGAAGGAAACCATTCAGTTTTGGTTATGAAGAGTTCCGTGAGGAATTTATTGACTCTATATTGAAAGATACGTATATTATGGAGCTATTCAGAAGTAAGCGAAATCTACCAAATGGATATGGTTTTGGTTTGGATGAGCGGGTTGTTGAATACCCATGGCTTATTTCAAACTTACCCAAAAATATTGGAATTACTCTTGATGCGGGTTCTGCATGCAACTTTTCCTATATAATAGATGAGTTGTTAGCACGCTATGCGGATTTGACAATTTTGACTTTGGCTCCGGAATTAAACTGCTTTTGGGATAGAAAAATTTCGTACAATTTTGGAGATATAAGAAACATTCCTATAATTGATGCCCACTATGACTCTATCATTTCAATTTCAACCCTGGGTCATATTGGTATGGAGAATGATATTTATACAAGTAATGCTAGATTTCATCAGAAAAATCCAGATGACTTCAAGGTAGCGTTAATTGAACTAAAAAGAATTTTAAGACCTAAGGGTAAATTATATTTAACAGTTGTCTACGGGCGTTATATTAATGGAGGATGGTTCCAGCAATTTGACAAAAATATGATAGATGAAATCCTGAATACTTTTGCTCCGACTAATTATTCCTTAACATTTTTTAAGTATACAAAAGATGGCTGGAACATAGCCTCACAAGAGGAATGCGATGAATGTGAATACTTTGATATCCATAAGACAAAATATTTTGATAAACTAAGTACAAAAGGTTTTGATGAAGACAGAGCAGCTGCAGCAAGGTCAGTCGCATGCATAGTATTAGAAAAATAGTATTTTGAAATACATAGTAAATACTACACCTGTATTCTCTTAGCGTTTCTTGCTGAATAGAACTAAGAAAAATATTCTCGCGGATATCTATAACACAGGTAGATATAAAGTATTTAAAGCTTCCATAATTTCTTGCGATAGAAGAATATTAAATGATTATGAAAAGCATTAGATTTTTCATTTTTTGTTAAATAAAATAAAATTGAGAAAAATGGGTGAATTAGTCCCTTACTTTGAAACACATTTTAAGGGCAAAACAGAAAAATGAAGATATATGGAATAATAAAAAGAGTTTTAAAAAATCGATTATTAATTAATGATAATGAAAGAGTATTTTTGAATAGAATAAAAACTTCTGCGGAGAGATATATAAATCATTTTCAAAATATAGACCCGAAACGCAATGAAAAAAACTATTTTTTTGTTGAAGCGATAGGGGTTAATCAATGGTTGTGCCTTGTCCAAGGACTGTTTGGAAAAGCCGGGGAACTTGAAAGGTACACGCCGGTTATCGTGATGAACAAATTTGTTCTAAAAAATAAAAAGGTGTTTTCAAACTTAAGCATTAAGGACGTTAAACTAGTGAATTTAAATGTAAATATATTTGATATAATAAAATCATATTTTTGGGCAAGTAAAGTACATAAGACAATTAAAACTCCTGAAGACTTACTCAAACTTTCGTATGGTGGAATACAAATAGGAGATTTAATTTATTCGAGTTACTTATTCCGTTATATGACTGGTACCATATTTAATATTACGCCTGATATAAAAAAATATTTAAGAAGATGTTATCTGCGCTGTATCTATTATGATAAATTATTTAAGAAATATAATCCAAAATTTGTTATTCTAACTAACAATACTTACATTGAGTGTGGAACATTATTCCAATTAGCAATAAAATATGAAGTGCCTGCATATGTAGCCGTTTGGCCGGCTTCAAATAAGGTTTCAATAAAGAAATTTGACCAAAAGAATAATTTAGAAGACCTTTGTGTGGTGAATCCGACAACGAAAGAATGGGAAATTATTACTCAAAATAAAAAGAAGGGGTGGGTTGAAGCCGGTAAGAATTGGATGGAAGGAAGATTCAGGGGTGAAGATACTGCATTCGGCGGTGCCGATGCTGCAGTAGGGAAACCTATGATTCCAAAAAAAGAGATTTGTGAACTGTTTAATATAGATGGTGCAAAGAAAGTTGTATTGGTTTGTTCACATGTTATGTGGGATGACCCGATTATTTATACGAGTCTATATAGGGATTATTACTGGTGGTGGGTGGAAACAGCAAAAATAGCTAATGAAATTGAGGATGTAGTATGGGTATTTAAAGCGCACCCCGGAGAAATAGATACATTAGGAAGGAGAACTGACCAAACTCCTATCCGCTCCCTTGATGTATTGAAAGAGATGAAACTAAAGCCGCATATCAAGTTTCTGGATTCAGGACTTAAATTTAACAACTATTCTTTAATGCAAGTTGTTGATGCAGTTGTCACTGTGAGGGGAACCGTGGGTATTGAGTATGCCTGTGCCGGCATTCCAGTAATAACAGCAGGGACGGCTCCTTATACCTATGCTGATTTTACTGTTACTTGTAAAAGTATAGAAGAATATAAGAATACCCTTAGAAATATATCAAAAATTGAAAGATTATCTCCAGATAAAATTGAAAGGGCATTATTATTTGCCTATTTTTATATCGGAGGAGGTACAAGCATCAAAGTCAAAGGAACACCTGATGAATTCAATATAAATAAATTAAACGATGATTTTATGAATGAATTTATTAAAGATGATAACTGGAAAAATATAATGAAAAAAATGATTGCCAATGAAGATTGCCGAAAAATTTATGAGTAAATTTAAAGAAACTACTATAAAAATATTTCTAATTACTACTTTATTATATTTTTGTATGGTTTTTTTATTGGAATTTAAAACTTTTATCAGTATTATGGGACACTTTAATTATATTCCACCAAAAGTTAGTGTGGAAAAGTTTATGAATACTCCAATAAAAGGAAAAATTATGGCAGAGTTAGAGTTATTATGTAAAAATTGTAAACCAAATACTATAGGAATGTCATGGCAGGATTATTATAAAACAGTAATGCTATCAATGGATGAATGTCGTTATTCGTTTATGATGTTTGAAAAATTTTATAAAAAATACGGAAATCCTGTCCGTTTAAAACTAGAAAAAATGAATCAGATGGATTTGTATATTACTTGTTTAGGGACGAGTACAGTGAATAGTTCAGAATTAGTAATTGCAAAAACTATGCATTTTAGTTTGTTTGGAAGGGTTAAAAAATAATGGATATATTACTTCAATGGATATATTTTATTTTTCTAATCTCAATATTATGTATCCCCACATTTCTTATGTTTCAGGCAAAAAATATTTATTTTAATATTATAGAAACTCTTGTAAAATCATTTTATATTGGATTTTTTCAATTCTTTCTTACCGGTCTTGTAGTGTTTTTATGCAAAATACCAGTAAATTTATGGGGATGGGGTTTAGTGTATTTGATACATATTTCGATTACTTTTGTCTTATGGAATTCTATCAAAAATCATGATAAAGCTAACAAAATGGAATTTTTTGTAATTAAAGGTAAAACGTTTTGGTTGTTTATTTGTTTAATCAGCATAGTTTTGATACTTTATCTTTTTCAAACAATAAGAAAAACTGAAATAATAGGTGATTCATGTTTTTTTTGGTTCGTAAAAGGATGGACATTCTATAATACACATGATATTTATATCTTTCAATTTTTGCATGGCAACAGCTATCCTCTACTCATTCCTTTGATTTATAATTTTTTTATTCAAATGAATTGTGGATTAGGTATTGCGTCATATAGCGGATTATTATTCCTTGGAGCTATTTTATTGACACTTACCGAAGGTTGGACCAAAACAGGTAAATATTCTGTAGTTCTAGGAATTCCTATATGTGTGTTTCTTCCGATTCTTTTTAGAGAACATATTTATGAATCTTACGCTGACATTCCATTGTCGTTTGTTTATTATATGTCTTTACTAACTATATCAGACACATTGTTCGAGAGACGATCTTCATATCCAGCAATGATACTTTTATGTGTTATTCCTATGATTAAATCTAATGGGCAGTATTTGTTCTTATTGTGCTTTTTTATTTCAGTTGTTTTCATGTTTGTTAGAGATACGAAAATTAATAAACACATACCTATGTTATCCAGACTTTTCGGATTATCTTTTGGGTTAATTATTGTTAATAAGGCTATCATGATGTTGCTTAATGTGGAATCATGGATTACCAAAATTCCTCTTGAGGTACTCAAGAATGAGATAATTCACACAACTAATCCATTTCTATCTTATTGGAATAAGCTTATTCCCAGTATTAAATATTTCTTTGAACTAACTACTTCTGTTCCTTCATTCAGTATATTTTTGATGCCTTTAATTGCTTTATCTATTTTTTCTCTTCTTAAAACCAGAGAACGTTTTCTACTTTTTAATGTTTTTTCAGTAATCTTTTTTACAGTCTGTGTTATTTACGTTATGATTGAAAATGCATGGAGAAAATGGTGGTATGATACAGGTTATTGGAGGATGCTTGTTGTGACGGCTCCGTCAATTGTTGGTTTTTTGTACTTTTCTACCAACGAATTTCTATATAAACTCATAAAAAGTTTCAAAATAACGGCCTAAACAACAAAATGTTTTGAAAGACATTTAATGAGATGAAAATATTTTATGATGGTATTATTTTTCAACAACAAAAATATGGTGGCATAAGCAGGATATTTATAGAGATTATGAAAAGAATGTCTAATATAGATAGTTCATTGGTCTTATACTGCCATAGATTTCCAGATTCATTTAAAAAGAATAGATTATTAAAACGAGAATATTTTATGATTCCCAAAGTCGGGGGAATTTTGCGAAGAATGGACGCACTTTCCTTGCCAAAAATTGTAAAAAGGTTTAATCCTGATATATACCACACTACCTACTACAGAATACCTCGAGATTTGCGGGCTAAGAAGGTCGTTACAGTTTATGATATGATTCATGAGAAATTTCCAATATATTTTGGAAATGCTGAAAGATTCTTGAAGAGAAAGAAGGATTCCATTGAAAACGCTGATAAGGTTATAACTATTTCAGAAAGTACTAAAAATGATATTTTGCAATACTATAGAGTTGCTGCCCACAAGGTATGTGTGACATATCCAGCCGCAAGCTCTTTTTTCAAAGAAGCCTCTGAGGCAGAAAAGAAGAACTTAAAACAAAAATATATGCTAAGTAAACCCTTTGTTCTTTATGTTGGACAAAGAAATGGATATAAAAATTTCATAACTTTACTTAGGGCATATTCTGTATGGAAAAGAAACAAAGAATTTGATTTGATATGTATAGATGGAGATAAAAGATGGAATAAAGATGAAAGCGAGATAGTTGATAATTCTGGTTTGAATAGTTCAGTAAGATTGTTTGTTAACGTAAGTGACCAAGATTTAAGAGTTTTCTATTCTCTGGCCATGGTTTTTGTTTACCCTTCTTTATATGAAGGCTTTGGTATCCCAATATTAGAATCAATGGCTTGCGGTACTTCGGTTATTGTGGCAAATGTTGCTTCTATGCCCGAGGTCGTTGGTGATACTGGATTATATTTTGACCCTCATTCAAAAGAAGAATTGTTAGGAGCTTTGGATAAAATTGTGGGTGACTCAACGCTAAGAAAAGAATTAATAAGCAAAGGCTTAAATAGGATTAAATCTTTTAGCTGGGAAAAAACAGCTTTAGAAACCTATAATGTCTATAAAGAATTGTTGTGAAAAAATAAAATTATGTATGGAATTGTAACGTTTCATGATGGGATTAATTTTGGTGCTTATTTGCAAGTTTATGCATTACACAAGTATTTACTTAGATTAGGCATAGATAACGAGATTATCAATTATAAAAATAGAATACATTGGTTTAATGAATATAAATGCTTTTTGTATACTAAAAATCCCAAGAAATTGTTATCTAATATAATAAAAATATATAAATTTAGAAAAGAACAGAAAAAATTTAAAAAAACACCATTTTTTAGCAACATTGAATCTTATCAGATGGAAAATTATGAGGCAATCTTTTTTGGAAGTGATGAAATTTGGAATTTTGAAAATCCTTTATTCGGGTTAGATTTGTTCTACTTTGGTAAGGGCTTACAAGCAAATAAATTTATTGCATACGCAGCAAGTTTTGGAAATTTGAGTGAAGAAACAATTATTCCTGAAGAAATAAAGATATTATTATCTAGATTTAGTAATATTTCCGTTCGCGATGAGAACTCTTCAAAAATTCTAAGAAAATTTTACAGTAGGCAAGTTGAAATTACCTTAGATCCTACTCTGTTATATGATTTTTCAGCAGAAGAAATAGATTGTCCGTATGATGATTTTATTATGGTGTATACCACTGGATTCGATGAAGTTACTCAGAGAAAAGTAAAAGAGTATGCCGCTTACAAAAATAAGAAATTGATATCAGTTGGTTACAGGAATAAATTTTGTAATATCAACAAAATTGCGGTTGGTCCATTTGAATTCTTGGGATATTGCAAGAAAGCCAATGAGATAATAACAAGTATGTTCCATGGAATATTATTTTCAATAAAATATAAAAAGAATTTTTGTTTGATTATTGATCCGTATCGTATTAATAAATTATCTCTGCTTAAGATACTTGGCCTCGAAAATAGAATCCGTGACACTAAGGATAGTTTAGATAACATTTTGAGCAAAAATATTGATTATCGTTATGTAGATAGCGTATTAGCAAGAGAAAAAGAAAAATCAGAAGCGTATATATTAAATTCGATTAGAACATAAATAAGATAATTATTTAAAAGATCTTTTCCCAAGTGTAGTAATATTATGGATAGAAAAGCAAAAATTGTAGAGTTTCTGCAGGATAAGAATATCAAATTTGAGAAAGATTTTTTGATTTCAAAAATAAGTTATTTCAAGATAGGAGGAACAGTGCCTTTTTTTATTACACCGGAAAATATAGAACAAATTGTGAATTTGGTAAAATTTTTACAAACAATTGAATATCCGTACAAAGTAATTGGTAATGCGTCCAATTGTCTTTTTAAGGATTCCGGCATAGATAAAGTCATTGTATCGTTAAAGAAATTCCAAAAAATTAGTACTGATGAAAATAATAATCTGGTCAATGTAGAAGCAGGGGTAATGCTCCCTTTATTTGTAAAGGCACTTTCGCAAAAAGGTAAACAAGGTTTTGAAGGGCTTATCGGAATTCCTGGAACAATAGGTGGTGCAATCTTCATGAACGCCGGGGCCTATGGGAATGGAATATGTGACAATCTAATAGATATTTCTTATCTTGATAGAAATGGAATTATAAAAATTATTTCTAAGAAAGAGACGAAATTCTCTTTCAGGTATTCTATATTTCAGGAATTTAAGGATTTTATTATTTTATCAGCCCGGTTTAGACTATTAAATGGCAATCAAAAAGATATAGATGAAAAAATTAGACTATGTCAGCGTGACCGTAATATCTATCAGGAAACAAAGTATCCGAATCTGGGAAGTTTATTCAAGACAAGGGACATATACGAAGATATCGCATGCCAACATAAAATGTACGCTTATTTGCTATGGTTTTTAAGAAAAACTAGCAAGTTTTACGGTAGAAAGAATAATAGAGTCATTAATTACTTTACTATTAAATATTTCAATATGAATTATGGGCATGAAAAACCATTTTCGGACAAAACTCTTAATTGTCTAGTAAACCGTGGAAATTTGACTTTTAAGAAAGCTATGGTATTTATTGACATGATGAAGAAAATCCTAAAGAATTCTGTAGAACTTGAAATTGAAATTGTGGAATGATTGAAAAATGAGTAAACCAAAAGTAAGCATAATTACTGTTTGTTACAATAGTGGCAAAACAATTGAAAAAACCATCAGGTCTGTAAATAGCCAAACATACACGAATATTGAGCATATATTCATAGACGGAAAATCTACAGATAATACTGTTAACATCATAAAAAAGTTATCACCGACATCCAAACTAATTTCTGAAAAAGATTCCGGAATTTATGATGCGATGAATAAGGGATATAAAGTAGCAACAGGTGATATAATAGGCACATTAAATTCAGATGATTTTTATCTGGACAATAATGTAATTCAAAATATTGTGGATCGTTTCGTAAATAATGATATTGATTATTTTTGTGGGAGAATAAAATTTTTTGATGTGGTGACAGGAGAATTTAGCCACTATTTCGGAGAAGTTCCGTCATTACGGTCTAATCTAAAATATATGACTATTGCTCATCCAACGATTTATGTGCGCAGGGAACTGTTGGATAAAATAGGTCTTTATGACCTGCGGTATGAAGTTGCAGCTGATTTTGAATGGTGTTTACGCTTACTCAAGGGTAATTTTAAATATTACTATTCTAATCAGCCGATCATAGGAATGAGCTGGGGTGGAAAATCATCTAAAAATTTTATCATTTCTGCTAAGGAAGAATTAGCAATAAAGATTAGATCTTTCCCTGAAAGAAAAAACGAATTTACTTTTTTGTTCTTTTTTTATACATTCGGAAGAATAATTCGCGAATTTATGCTAAGAGTGAGATTGGGTAATTTGGTTGATTTTCTGCGCCGCCGGCAGGGAAAGATGAGTTAAGAAGATGAACATTGGTGAATTTTCGGTAATCTGGAAAGAGAATACCAATAGAAATAAAGATAACTATAAATCATTGTTGGTTATTCGTCTTTTTAGGATTGCTAATCTAATTTATTCATCTAAGAAGAAGGGATATTTCTTATTTATATTAGGTATTCCATATTTAATTTTTTACAGGATTTTTGTGGAATGGCTTCTATGTATTGAACTTCCTTTTGGGTGTCAGGTGGGTCCGGGGTTGATTATTGACCATGGCCAAGCATTGGTAGTTAATAAGAATGTAGTAATTGGTAAGAACTGTCGTTTGCGCAATTCAACTACCATTGGCTGTAAAGTTATGCCAGATGGCAAACAATTACCATCGCCGAGGATAGGAGACAATGTTGATGTGGGGGCTAACGTCGTAATTATTGGTGATATAACAATAGGTAATAACGTAACTATTGGTGCCGGGTCTGTAGTGGTTAAGGATGTCCCTGATAATTGTGTTGTTGCTGGCAATCCAGCAAGAGTTATAGAGATGAAACAATGAGAGAAATATTCTTATTAGTTTTAACATCAGTTTTGGTGATCAAAATATTGCGAAAACCAATTTTTGGACTTTACTGTGCAGTGTTTTTCTTGCCATTTGGAAAGTGGGCACTCATAAATATTGGAAATAGCGGTTTTTTGTATATCTATTTTATAGTTGCTGTAACATTTTTTTCTGAATTAATTAAAAAGATAACTTACAATGAAAAGATACCAAATATGTTTATTTATGTCTCATATCTTTTGATTCTTATTTTCTTTCTTTATATGGTATTTTCGATAGTACTTTCATATAAAATGCCGTATGCCTCCTATAGGGGTGAATTACCTTTTACTCGTTCCATAAAGCAAATTGTATTGTTTTCTTTCGCTATGTTATTTTATTTTCAGATAATATATTATGTAAATAATAGCGAGGTACTAAATAAGATATTCAAGTTTTACACGGCTTCACTTATTTTTTTGACATTCATATGTTTTATAGAATTTTTGGATTTTTATTTCACTAATCCGGTCACTACATTTATTTTTAACTTTTGGCACAATTCTAAAAGTGGTAGCGGAATATTTGATCTGTTTGCGCCAGCAGGACTACAAAGAGGAGTATTTCCACGATTGAGAGGATTGGAGAGTGAACCGTCTATTTTGGGTATGTATTTGGTTCTTTCTTTCTATTTTATTTTGCTCATTAAACAAACCTATGGTGAGAAATACTTGCGAAAATTAAAATATTTACCGTATGCTTTGGTTATTGCTTTAATGTTTACTTTCTCTCGGAGTGCTCAGATGATATTTGCTTTTGGTATATTGATACTGTTTGCACTACGGCACCGTAAATTAAAAATTAAAATGGTTAGATTAATAATGTTTTGCTTTTTGGTAATATTAGTAATTCCGTTTCTTATTTCACCATTAAGACAGTCAATATTTGAGATAACTAAACTAAAAGGAACAGATGAGTCAAAAATGACCAGGTATATAAATTTAATGACCAGTGTCAATGTTTTTAAAAATAATTGGTTATTTGGGGTAGGTATAGGTAATTTTGGTTTTTACTACAGTGACAATCTCTATAGGGAGACCGACACTCTGCCACATGAAGTATCGTCGATGTTGAGCCCTGATAGCACCGGCTGGCCAGTTACTAACAATATGATAACCAGAATTTTGGTTGAGTTAGGGGTTGTTGGATTTTTGCTGTTTATGTTTTTCCAATTTTATATTTGGACTGTTGCACTCCGGATACTGCGAAATAAACAGTGGAAAACTTTTGGAGTATATTATTTAGTGATTTTTTTGCTTATTCTGGCTTTTTATTTTACTAATGAATCTTTCCAATTTTTTGTTTATTGGTTTTTTCCAGGTATCATTGTTGCGACTTACAATGTATTAAAACATGAAAGGTTGAAAAACACTGTATGAAAATATTGATGCAGAACAGATACGATGCACTAATAAATAAGGGTGGGGATTCATACCAGATGATTTATACAAAAAAATATCTAGAGCAAAATGGTGTTCAAGTTAATATTTCAACAGAATTAACCCCAAACTTAGAAAATTATGATATTATCCACTTGTTTAACATAACCAGGGTTCACGAAACTTACGTGCAATTCAAAAATGCAAAAAAGAAAAATAAAAAAGTGGTTCTTTCGCCCATCTATCATAGTATTAACGATATAAGAAACTACGAGCGCAAAAACTTAACTGGATTGCATGGTTTTATCGTGAAGCTTTTTAAAGATACTAATAAAATTCAATTGATAAAGACGCTATATTATACTTACAAGTATCCATCAACATGGTATTCTTGGATTACGCAAGTGCGCAAAGGATATACCGGACAGCAAAAAGAATTATTAAAAAATGCGGACTATATATTACCTAATTCTGAATTGGAAATGAAAAGCATAAAGGAAGAACTATTTAACAGTGAAAATGTAAAATTAAAATACGATATTGTTTATAACGGTATTGAAAACATAAATTATGAAGAATCTACAAGAATTTTGGATTGGTTAAAAATAAATGAAATAAAAGATTTTGTACTTTGTTCCGGAAGAATTGAACCAAGGAAGAATCAACTCACGGTTATTCAAGCCTTAAAGAATGATGAGATAAAAATTGTATTTGCCGGCGCTCTAAATAAAATGCATCATTCATACTCTAAAGAATTTCTAAAACAAGTCAGACAAAATAGAAATCTCTTCTATATTGGCGAAGTAAAGCGGGATGAAATAATGACTTTAAACAAATATGCCAAAGTTAGTGTTTTGGCGAGCTGGTTTGAGACAACCGGTTTAGTCGGACTGGAATCCGGGATAACTGGCTGTAATGTAGTTGTCACTGAGAAAGGATATGCAAGAGAATATTACCGTGAATATGCATGGTATTGTAATCCAGAGAGTTTGCCATCCATTCGGGATTCGGTGATATCGGCGTATAATGCTCCCAGGGGAAGCAAGCAGTTGGAGGAACACATACAGCAAATGGGACTAACATGGGAGCAAGCAGCAAAAAAAACAGCAGAAATTTATAAAAAGATTTTACAAAGCTGAAAAAATGGATCTATCTATCATAATTGTAAACTATAATTCTTCAGGATTTCTTAAGAATTGCCTGGAATCACTTCTCAATTCAAAAGATGCTGTTGAAAAAGAAATCATAGTCATCGACAATGCATCTTCTAATGGTAGTATTAACTTTGTGAAATCCTCTTTTCCTTCAGTAAAGTTGATAGAAAACAAAAAAAACTATGGTTTTGCAAAAGCTAACAATATAGGTGCAATGGCTGCAAGAAGTGAGTTTATGCTGTTCTTAAATCCGGATACCGTTATTCAAAAGTATGCTTTAGAAAAAATGGTTAATTTTATGGAACAAAATGCAGGTGCTGGCGCTGTTGGTCCAAAACTTCTATATCCCGATGGATCTTTACAGTGTTCTTGCCGAAATTTTTATAATTTAAGGACAATCCTTTTGCGTAGGACAGTCTTAGGTAAAGTCTTTCCCCACAGCAGATTGTTGCAATATCATTTGATGTCTGATTGGAATCATAACCAGATTCAAGAAGTTGACTGGGTACTGACTGCTTGTTTAATGATTCGCCGTGAAGTTTTAGAGAAGACAGGATATTTTGATGAAAAATACAAAATGTACTTTGAAGATGTAGATTTATGCTATCGAGTAAGAAAAGCAGGGTATAAAGTTTTTTATTATCCAGATGCAGTTGTGGTTCACCACCATCAGCGAGAAAGTGCTAAAAAATTTTCCAAGAAGACAATCTGGCATATTCAAAGTGCTATTAGATTTTTTAATAAATATGGCTGGAAATTTTAAAATGGATGGGAAAGATATTTAATTGGAAATATGATTTTTATTTGGTTGATTTTGGAAGAATTTATTAAAATGAAGATTATTACAGAAACAAACTAAAATAGTAGAAAATATGGAGTGGATTGATTGTTGAGTTTTGGTAAGGCTATAGATTGGAGGAGAATGTGAAAAAAGCTTTACTTACTGGTATAACCGGTCAGGATGGGTCGTATTTGGCAAATTTACTTTTGGAGAAGGGTTATGAGGTCCATGGAATAGTTAGGCGTGTGGCTTTGGAGGACCCTGAGCATAGACTATGGCGAATAAAACATATTTTAGACAAACTGATTTTACATCCCGGTTCTTTAGAAAGTTATGCCAGTATATTTAACGTAGTGGAAGAGGTAAAACCCGATGAGTGTTATCATTTAGCTGCACAAAGTTTTGTAAGTTATTCTTTTGAGGATGAATTCTCAACTATTAACACCAATGTCAATGGAACCCACTTTGTTTTATCAGCAATAAAGAAGAAAGCGCCTAAATGTAAATTTTATTTTGCCGCATCAAGTGAGATGTTTGGTTTGGTAAAAGAAACTCCCCAGAATGAAGATACACCTTTTCACCCTCGTTCGCCCTATGGAATCTCCAAAGTTGCGGGTTTCCATCTGACTCAGAATTACCGTGAGGCATATAACTTGTTTGCCTGCAATGGAATCTTTTTTAATCATGAATCGCCACGCCGAGGTTTTGAGTTTGTAACCCGAAAGATAACCAATGCTGTTGTTAAGATTAAATTGGGATTAGAGAAGGAATTAAGGCTTGGTAATTTAGAAGCAAAGAGAGATTGGGGGTTTGCTGGAGATTATGTTAAAGCGATGTGGATTATGCTTCAGCAGGACGAGCCGGATGACTATGTAATTGCTACAGGCGAAACTCATTCAGTTAAGGAATTTGCAGAACTGGCATTTAGTTATGTAGGTCTTAATTGGCAAAAATACGTAGTTAAAGATGAAAAATTTTATCGTTCCTCTGAGGTTTATGAACTCAAAGGCGATTTTAGTAAGGCAAAAAGAAAATTGGGATGGCAGCCCAAGGTTAGTTTTGAGGAATTAGTCAAAATGATGGTTGAGGCGGATTTACAGAGAATTAGAAACCTCAAGACTTAAAGCGCATCAAAATGGTTGAGTTGTTTAGATTAGGAATTGCCGAGCGGAGTTTTGAGGTGTTTGGATTAGTTTGATTGGTTCAATTGGTTGGATTACCCGGTTAGGGATAAAAGAGGGATTTGTTTTTCCCTGTCTGGAAATGGTTGTTAATAAAGAAAGAGTAACATAACAGAAGAAGAAAAAATTAAATACAAGAAAATTTTAGAAGAAAACTATAACTGGGATAAAATTGCAGAGAGAACTTACCAGGTTTATAAAAGTGTATTAAACAAGTACCAGAAACGCTATGAAAGAGATATCCGAACCGGAATACGGTATTTAAATTCTTAGTGATGAAGGAATTGATGAAAAAGTTAATTAGGGAGGATTGAGATGTATAGAGGAAAAGATAAAATTAGAGTTTTGTACATTTTTGTAGATATTGTGTTAATGGCATTTTCTTTCCTTATCCCCTATCTATTGAGATTCAATAAGTTATCTTTCAGAGATTTTCTAACACTACCTTTTATCTGGAGAAATCTGAGTTTACCCAATTTATCAACTTATCTTATGACTTTTCTCTTCTGGGGTATAATTAGCATTCTGCTTCTCAATAATTACGGATTATACAAAACTGAGCGGGAGCTTTCTATCCCGGCTGAGACCTGGCTCGTATTTAAGGCTTTGTTTATTTCACTTTTACCGGCAGGAGCTACAATATTCCTTTTAAAATTTAGATTCTATTCCCGCTTAGTATTTGGCTCGGGTTGGGTTTTGATGTTTTTAAGTTTATCCCTGTGGAGGATGGCGAAAAGATGGACAGTCAGAAGGCTAATTTCTCAGGGCTATAATAACCTTAATGTATTAATTGTGGGAGCTGGAAGGGTAGGAAGAGCTTTAGCAAAGGAAATAGATGAACATCCCTATCTTGGGGTTCGAATAATAGGTTATTTAGACGATTCTAAAAATAAGAAAAATATGGAAGATAAGTACGAAGTTTTGGGTAAAATTTCCGATTTCGAGATAGTAGTCCGTAGAAAATTTATCGATGAGGTCTTTATATCTATACCGTCGGAGAGAGGGCTGGTATCTGATTTGGTAATGAAATGCAAAGAGCTGGGTGTAAGCATAAGGGTGGTACCCGACCTTTTTGATTTAGCTATGAGTAATATTAAGATTCATTATGCTGGCTCTATTCCTCTTCTGGAATATCACTACAAGGGAATCCACGGCACAGACCTCTTTTTGAAACGGATGATGGATATAGTAATATCCTTTTTGGCAATAATTCTGTTATCTCCGGTATTTCTTGTGCTGGGTATTACTATTAAACTGACCAGTAAAGGACCCATCATCTATAATTCCAAGAGATGTGGCAAAAAAGGCCGCGTGTTCAATTTTTATAAGTTCAGGTCCATGATAAGGAGTGCCGATCAGATGTTAGACAGCCTTCGCCACAGGAATGAGACAGGAGGTCCTATCTTTAAGATAAGAAAAGACCCTCGGGTCACGAAAGTGGGAAGATTTATGCGGAGATATAGCCTGGACGAGCTTCCTCAGTTATTGAACGTGCTTAACGGTGGTATGAGCTTGGTAGGGCCTCGTCCTCCCATACCGGATGAAGTAGAAAGATATAGAGACAGGGAAATGAAGCGGTTAGAAATTAGACCGGGCATTACTGGCTTGTGGCAGGTTAGTGGTCGTAGTGATTTAAGTTATGAGGATATGATTCGTTTGGACTTTCAGTATATTGAAAATTGGTCAATTTGGCTCGATTTGAAGATATTGTTAAAGACCATTCCGGCAATTCTTTCTAGAAAGGGAGCATATTGAAAACATGTATCATATATATTGATAATGCACAAATTGAATTTGTGCCTACAGTAGGGTAGATTTGAAATATGAGCGACAAATGGACAAGGAAGTAATATGAAAAGCATTAAGGATAAATTATTGAGATATTGTGATTGGCTGATTGGGGCATTTCTTATTCTGTTTGTCTTCTGGTCGCCGATTTCTATTACGGGAGCCCAAACTACCGCATCTTTTGCTCTTTTGTTCTGGGTGGTTAGAATGTTTGTGACGAGGAAATTTCACTTCGTGAGAAATCCCCTTAACATACCGATTGCTGCTTTTCTGGCTGTTGCAGCCTTAGGGGTAGTTACCGCGATTGATTTTGGACATAGTCTAAGAGGGTATATGACCTTAGGTTGGATGTCTATTTTCTTCCTTACAGTCAATAATGTTAAGGATAAAAGTCAGTTTAAGAGGTTACTTAGCATTTTATTCATTTTTACCGCCATTGCCGCTGCCTATGGGATTTGGCAAAGCTTGACAAAAATAGATTTTATGCATACTGCGAAGGGTCTTCATGCGGGTCTTCCGA
>Ga0315280_10001297_pt1 | contig 43236 bp, 37 predicted proteins | sample YL17G06_40_MG_FD_203697 | JGI IMG/M metagenome (GOLD analysis project Ga0315280, IMG submission 203697) | Sediment microbial communities from Yellowstone Lake, YNP, Wyoming, USA - YL17G06_40 | ecosystem: Environmental > Aquatic > Freshwater > Lake > Sediment | place: USA: Wyoming | collected...
CTGCTTGGCTTCGATGCGGCGCAGACCACGATCCAGATGCTGGCCCGGGTCGGCTATGGCGCCACGGCCGCGCCGCCAACCCCGCGGCGCGATCTGGCGCAGCTCGTCAGAGCATAGATTTCGGGAACCGGGGCGCTGGCCGTTTCGCCCCGTGAACCGAGCACGTCGCTGCAGCGCGCGGATCGCACCGGGTCTGACCGCTCACGGTCAACTGCGGTTTCCAGGCTCAGGCCAGGCGCAGCTTGGCGTGGCCGCAAAGGCCGTCGAAACAGGTCGTCAACAGCAGGTCGACGATCTGCTCGTCGCTGTACTTGCCCCCGGCCTTGAGCAAACTCAGAACCGGATCGCAGGCGCGTGCAAACAGCGTGTACAAAATGAGCTCGGGCGGCAACTTGCGATTGAGCTGGCTCGCTTTCTGCCCGGCAGTGATCCACTCGCCGAGCTTGTCGCTGACGAGCATCAGTCGGTCCAGATAGGTCTTGTTCGCCGCCAACGCCGCGCGCAACGTCGAATTCTGCGCCGGCAGCGCCGGCATTTCACCGGCGAGTTGAACCTGCAGGGTCCATCGAGCGACGGCCTTCAAGCGCTCGAGAGCCGTCGCTTTGGGTTGCGCCTCCAGCGTGGCCAGGAAGGCCAGCGCATGGTCGAGCAAGCGGATCATCGCGGCGGCAGCCAGTTCTTCCTTCGACGTGAAATGCTTGTACAGGCTGGCCTTGGCAATGCCGACATCGGCGGCGACTTCGTCCACCGTCATCGCGTCATAGCCCTTTTCGGCCAACAGCCGATTCACCGAAGCCACGATCGCGCCTTCGCGTGCCTGCAGCACCTGCACCTTGAACGAACCCTTTGCCATGTTGCGCATTCTAAACACATCAGGAGTTCTTTGCACCACAAAGTCATGGCTCGACTGCCCGGCCGCCGCATAACCCTACAGTTGTTCTGGTGAACTGGCTAGTCTATATTTCGTACTCTCTCGTTTCCACACTCTCTCATCTACTGGAGCATCCACCATGAAAAAGATCCTTGCCGTCTCCGTCCTGTCCTTCGCCGCGATGGCGGCCCAATCGAAAGACATCGTTGACACCGCCGTCGGCGCGGGCACCTTCAACACACTGGCCAAGGCTCTCACCGCCGCCGGCCTGGTCGATACGCTGAAAGGCCCTGGCCCGTTCACCGTGTTCGCACCGACCGACGAAGCCTTTGCCAAGATCCCGAAGGCACAGCTCGACGCGCTGCTTGCCGACAAGGCCAAGCTCAGCGCCGTGCTGACCTACCATGTGGTGTCGGGCAAGGTCATGGCCAAGGACGTGAAGGCCGGCAAGGTCAAGACCGTTCAGGGTTCGGACCTGACCGTCGCCACTGCCGGTGGCGTGATGGTGGACGGCGCCAGGGTCACCGCGACCGACATCATCGCTGACAACGGCGTGATCCACGTCATCGACAGCGTCGTACTGCCCAGGTAACTCAGCGCATTCGCCGAATTGCGGCGCCGCGAAGGAATGGCCCAATGAAACTTTCGAGAAATCTGTCGACGGCAGTGGTGGCCACCCTCGCGGCGCTCACGCCGGCGGTCGCGCCGGCGACGGAAGAGCCGAGATACAGCGTCGTGCGAGGCGGCGACGTCTTCGAGGTTCGCCGCTACGAACCCTACCTTGTCGCCGAGGTGGTCGTCCCGGGGCCCGCCGAGAAGGCGGGCGACCAGGGCTTTCGCATCCTTGCCGACTACATCTTCGGCGCGAACAAGGGGGCGGTGACGATGCCGATGACCGCGCCTGTCACCCAGACCCCGACGCCTTTGCGGCTCGACATGACAGCGCCGGTCACGCAGACGGCAACGGCAGGCGGGTTCCTGGTGCAGTTCATGATGCCCAGCGGCTTTGCGCTGGCCACGCTTCCCGAGCCGCTGAACGCGCAGATCGTCTTGCGCGAGGTGACGCAGCGAACCTATGCCGTCATTCGCTACTCGGGAAGCTGGAGCCAGGACAACGATGAGAAACACCTGGAACGACTGCGCAACGCCCTCGCGCGGGAGGGAATTGCGACTCAGGGTGAACCTGTCTTGTCGCGCTACAACGCGCCGTTCGTGCCGCCCTTCCTGCGCCGCAACGAAGTCTGGCTCAGCGTGCTGTGAACCTCGGGCGGGCCGATCACGGGTTTCCCCGTGGGACGACGGCAACGACCGTGCTTTGCCCGCCCCGCAGACTGTCTGGTGTTTTATGGATACTTGACGGTCTTGATTTATACTTGTGACCATCTCTTGCGTACTGTATAGTTCATACACATCGGACCCGGACCGGCATTGAAGCCGGAGGCGGGCCTCATTGACCAGGATCGAACGTGGAACGAATCGCCATTATCGGCTCGGGCATCGGCGGCTTGGCTGCTGCCCATGAACTGACACGCGACCCTGCTGGCCGCCGCGTGACCCTGTTCGAAGCCGCTGCGCATTTCGGTGGGCATGCGCACACCGTCGACGTCACGTTCGACGGCCGGACGTATGGCGTCGACACCGGTTTCCTCGTCTACAACGAACGCACCTACCCGCGGCTCGTGCGCTTGTTCGCCGAACTCGGTGTCGAGGCCGCAGCGTCGGAAATGTCGTTCTCGGTGCAGGCGCGCAGCCACGGCATCGAATGGAGCGGCAGCAGCCTGGCGAGCGTCTTTTCGCAGCGCGCAAACCTGCTGCGGCCCAGCTTCTGGCGCATGCTGGTCGAGATCGCCCGCTTCAATCGCCTGACCTCGGGCATATCGCGGCGCGCCGAGGACGCCGCACTCGAAGAGCCGCTCGGCGCATTCCTTGACAAGCACCGCTTCGGGCGTGAGTTTCGCGAGTGGTATCTGCTGCCGATGCTCGCCTGCATCTGGTCATGCCCGAGTGCGCAGATGCTGGAGTTTCCGGTCAGCACAATGATCCGCTTCTGCCACAACCATGGCCTGCTGCAGGTCACCGATCGGCCGCAGTGGATGACGGTGCGCGGCGGCTCGCGGCAATACGTTCGCCGCATCGTGCAGCAGCTCGGTGACGCGCGCCTGAACACTCCGGTGCTGGGCGTGAAGCGCGGCGAAGCCGGCGCGCTGGTCCGCACCGCAAGCGGCCGGGAGCACTTCGACCAGGTTGTATTCGCCTGCCACAGCGACCAGGCGCTGCGCCTGCTCGGTGCGGACGCCACGCCCGCCGAAGCCCAGGTTCTGGGCGCGATCGGCTATCAGCCGAACCGGGCCGTGCTGCACACCGACACGTCGTTGCTGCCCACTGAGCGTTCGGCGTGGGCCGCATGGAACTACGAATCGTCCACCGCCGGCGGCGAGGCCGGCGTGTGCCTGCACTATCTCTTGAACCGCCTGCAGCCATTGCCATGGCAACGGCCGCTGATGGTGTCGCTCAATCCGGTGCGTGCGCCCCGCGCCGAGACGGTGATCGAGTCGTTCGAGGTCGATCACCCGATCTTCGATCGCGGGGCGATTGCTGCGCAGCGGCGCCTGCCCGAGATCCAGGGAAGGCACCGTACCTGGTTCTGCGGCGCGTGGGTCGGATTCGGCTTTCACGAAGACGGGCTGAAAGCGGGTCAGGCCGTTGCCGCGGCAATCGGCCAGGCGCGCTTTGCCGCGCAGCGAGGGGCGGCATGAGCACGCAGCGAGAAGCGCACAGGATCGCTCCCGCAGCGGCGGCGCGCGCCACCCAGGGTGCGCCGATGGCTGCCGCACGCCCCCTGATCGGCTTCGGCCGCATCTGGCATCGAAGGCTGCGCCCGGTCGAGCATGCATTCGGCTATGCAAGCTACTTCCTGCTGCTTCCGATGCGGGCGCTTCGAGACCAAGCCGACGCCGGCCTGCGGCGCAATCGCTTCGGCGCGCTCTCGTTCTTCGACTGCGATCACGGCGACGGCCGCTCCGATGCGCTGGCCTGGCTCGACGAGTTGCTCGCCGGCGAGCAGATCGACGACGCGCAAGGCGAGGTCTGGTTGCACACCTTTCCACGCGTGCTCGGACATGTCTTCAACCCGGTCAGCTTCTGGTACGCGCACCGCACCGACGGCACGCTGGCAGCCGTGGTGGCCGAGGTCAACAACACCTTCGGCGAGCGCCATTGCTATCTGTTGAGCGGGCCGACCCTGGGCTGGGACCGGCCGGTGACGGCGAGCAAGGTGTTCCACGTTTCGCCGTTTTGCGCCATCGAGGGCCAGTATCGCTTTCGATTCCAGTTGAACGGCGGCGCTGGCCCGGCCCGCACCTACACCATGGCCCGGGTCGACCACGAAGACGCCAGCGGCCCGCTGCTGCAGACCTGCATCAGCGGCAAGCTCGAGCCGCTGACCCGCGCCAGCGCGCGCCGCGCCTTCTTCAGCATGCCGCTGATGACGTTCTTCGTGATTGCCCGAATTCACTGGCATGCGCTGCGCCTGGCGTTGAAGCGCGTGCCGTTCCATCGTCAACCCACCGCGCCCGAGCGCTTCGTCACGCGATGAATTCCACCAGCCTGAACTTGACCCAATCGTCCGCGCCTTCCAGCCCGGCGGCCGCGCGCGCGGTGTTGAACTTGCTGTCGCGCCTGAAGCATGGAACGCTCGAGCTGCGCTTGCCCGACGCGTCGATTGCGCGTTTCGGCCAAGGCGGGCCCAAGGCTTCGGTGCAGGTTCACGACTGGAACGTCTTCGCACGTGCGCTGCAGTCGGGGGACATCGGCTTTGCCGAGGGCTTCATCGCCGGCGAGTGGGATTCAAGCGAACTCAGCGCGTTGCTGGAGCTGCTGATCGCGAACCGCGACGAACTCGAACGCGTCGTCTACGGCACATGGTGGGGCTCTTTGCTGTACCGCCTCAAGCATGTCATGAACCGCAACACGCGCCGCGGCAGCGCCAAGAACATCCACGCCCACTACGACCTCGGCAATGATTTCTACAAGATGTGGCTGGACCCGACGATGAGCTATTCCAGCGCCTGGTTCGAAGGCGATGCCGCGCGCCCGCTGGCGCAGGCACAGCATGCGAAGGTGCGACGCGCGCTCGAGCAAGCCGGGGTCACGAGTGGTTCACGCGTGCTCGAAATCGGCTGCGGTTGGGGCGGCCTGGCGGAAATTGCGGCGCGCGATTTCGGCGCGCATGTCACGGGCGTGACCTTGTCGCGCGAACAGCTGGGCTGGGCCCATGAGCGCATGACGAGCGCGCGCCTGGACTCGGACTGCGACCTTCGTCTGCAGGACTACCGCAGTCTCGCCGCGCAGCACCAGGGCCGGCCTTTCGACGCGATCGTCTCGATCGAGATGTTCGAGGCCGTCGGCCGCGAATACTGGGACGGCTACTTCGACACATTGCGCCGCTGCCTGAAACCGGGCGGGTACGCCTGCATCCAGAGCATCACGATCCGCGACGACCTGTTCGAACGCTACGTGAAATCCACCGACTTCATTCAGCAGTACATCTTTCCCGGCGGTCTGCTGCCCAGCGTCTCGCAGTTCGAGGCACTGGCGCGCCGATTCGGCTTTACGCTGGTGCGCAGAATGGCGTTCGGACTTGACTACGCCGAGACCCTGCGCCGCTGGCGCGACGCCTTCGACAAGAACGAGGCGAAGGTCAGGAGTCTGGGCTTCGACGAGCGCTTCATTCGCATCTGGCGCTTCTACCTCGCCTATTGCGAAGCCGCCTTCATGCGCGGCAACACCGACGTTGTGCAGTTCACGCTGCAGCGCAACTGAATGCGCAGCCTGGCGCGAAACACCGGGTGCTTGTGGCGCCGCGCCTGCGCCGCGGGCCTGATGGCGAGCGCCGCGTTGGCCTTCAGCGCCAACGCGGCGGCCGCCGAAATCGCCGTGCCGGCAGCGCCAGCGATTGCGCTGCCCTCCGAAGTTGCAGATGCCGAGTCGCCGCTGCGCTTGCTCGGCCGTGGCACGCTGCGGTTCTTCGGCCTGATGGTCTACGAAGCGCGCCTGTGGGCCGCCGCCGATTTTGTTGCGGGCCGCTTTGACGCACACGCCTTCGCGCTCGAACTCATCTACGCCCGCAAGCTCGAAGGCGCAGCCATTGCGCAGCGCTCCATCGTCGAGATGCGCCGCAGTGGCAGCGTCACCGACAGCCAGGCCCAGGCCTGGCTGGAAGAGATGGCGCGCGCTTTCCCCGACATCAAGCCCGGCGATCGCCTGACAGGCGTGCACACCCCCGGCGCAGCAACGCGCTTCTTCTTCAATGGCAAGCTGACCACGGCAGTGGCAGATTCACAATTCGCCCGCTCGTTCTTCGGCATCTGGCTTGCGGCCGGCACCTCCGAACCCGGATTGCGCCAACAGTTGATCGGGCAAGGGTCATGAGCCCCCGCCCGGCCGCTCCGAAGGGGGCTCGCACCGCAGTGCGAAGCACGGAGGTTACCCAATGAGCCCCTGCCCGGCCGTTCCGAAAGGGGCTCGCACCGCAGTGCGAAGCACGGAGGTTACCCAATGAGCCCCCGCCCGGCCGTTCCGAAGGCGGCTCGCACCGCAGTGCGAAGCACGGAGGTTACCCAGTGATCGCGGCCGCGACGGCGCTGGCACCGCCCATCGCGACCGACACGGCGCCGCCCTTGAGCGCAGGGCCGGGTTTGCGCTACGGCGCCCTGGGCTTTCCGCTCGCGTTCCTGTCGTTGCCGCTGTACGTCATGCTGCCAAGCTACTACGCCACGCAATACGGCATGGCGCTGGCCACGCTCGGCTTCGTGCTGCTCGCCACGCGCGCGCTCGACGCCGCGCTCGACCCCTTCATCGGCCAGGCAGTGGACGGCCTGTTCGCGGCTTCGACGCGCCGCGCCTGGAGCGTTGCCGCAATTGCCGCGGGCGTGCTGGCTACGGGCTTTGCCGCTTTGTTCTTCCCGCCGGTCCGAGGCAATGCCCTGCTCGTCTGGCTCGCCTCAGGATTGATCCTGACCTACGTCGCCTTCAGCGTCTTGAGCGTCATCCACCAGGCCTGGGGGACGCGGCTCGGCGGCGGCCCGGCGCAGCGCTCGCGCATCGTCGCCTGGCGTGAAGGCAGCGGCCTGGTCGGCGTGCTCGTCGCGAGCGTGTTGCCGTCGCTGCTGGGCATGGGGTCGGCGAGCCTGATGCTGGCCGGCACGCTGGCCATCGGCATCGTCTTGTTGGCCCGGGCGCCGCGCGCGACGCTGCAGAGCCGCGCGGCGCGCACGCATTGGGCATTGCCTTGGCGCAGCGCGCCGTTTCGCCGCCTGCTCGCGGTTTTCATGCTGAACGGCATCGCGAGCGCGATTCCGGCAACACTGGTGTTGTTCTTCGTGCGCGACCGGCTTCAAGCAGCGCATGCCGAGCCGCTGTTTCTCGGCGCGTACTTCGCCGCTGCGGCACTGTCGATTCCGCTCTGGGTTCGCACCGTGCACTGGCTCGGTCTGGCGCGCGCATGGCTCGCGGGCATGGGCCTGGCGATGACGGCGTTCGCATTCGTTCTTGCGCTCGGCGCGGGCGATCTTGCCGGCTTCCTGGCGGTGTGCATCGCCAGCGGCATCGCGCTCGGCGCTGATCTGACCATCCCCGGCGCGCTGCTGACCGGGGTGGTGCAACGCTCGGGCCACGCCGGGCAGGCCGAAGGGGTCTACGTCGGATGGTGGAACTCGGCCACCAAACTCAATCTCGGTTTGGCCGCGGGCGCGGCGCTGCCGCTGCTTGCGGCCGTGGGCTATGCCCCGGGCCAGCGCGACGCCCAAGCCTTGCAGATGCTGAGCCTCGCCTACGTCGCAGTGCCGTGCGGATTGAAGCTCATGGCAGCGGCACTGCTGTGGTACGAATGGATCTGGACCAAGGCCGACGAATGAAAAATCAGACCAACCCGGCACCGCGCCTTGCGCGACGCATCGCCGCAGCCGCTACCGCTTGCCTCGCCGCATTCGTGCTGGCAGGCTGCGCCGGCCCTCAACTCGCAGACCATGCCCAAGAGCGGCCGGTGTTCAACTTCAAACAGTACTTCAACGGCAAGCTCATCGCCCACGGCATGGTCAGCGACCGGGGAGGCAAGGTCTTGCGCCGCTTCGTCGTCACGATGCGCTGCGATTGGGTCGGCGATTCGGGCACGCTGGACGAGCAGTTCGTCTACAACGACGGCGAGCTTCAGCACCGCGTCTGGCGCGTGCGTGCGCAAGCCGACGGTCAATTCATCGGCACCGCGGACGATGTGGTGGGTCAGGCCGTCGGCGCCTCAAGCGGCTCGGCCTTCAATTGGCGCTACACCCTCAAGCTGCCGGTGGGCGGCGATGTCTACGAGGTGGAGTTCGACGACTGGCTGCACCAGATCGACGAGCGCACGGTGCTCAACAAGGCGGTCATGAGCAAGTTCGGCGTGCGCGTCGGCGAGGTCGTGCTGTCGTTCAGCAAGTTGTGATGCGATGCCGTTGAATCCCGCAATTGACGACTGGCGCGACCGCGTCGTGTGGATCGTCGGCGCCTCCTCGGGCATCGGCCGCGCGACTGCACATGAGCTGCATGCGCGCGGCGCCGTGGTCGTGGTGTCGGCGCGCAACCTCGATGCGCTGGGCGAGTTTGTCGCCGCCCATCCGGGCAGCCATGCCATGGCGCTCGACGTTTCCGACGCCACCGCGCTGGCTGCGGCGTCGCGCCGGGTCTTGGCGCTGCGCGGGCGCATTGACCTGGCGATGTACTGCGCCGGCCACTATCGCGCGATGCGCGTCGCCGATTTCAACCTCGCCGATGCGCTGCGGCACATGCAGATCAACTACGGCGGCGCGCTGCACCTGCTCGACGCCGTACTGCCGATCCTCACGGCGCAAGGGCACGGCCACATCAGCCTGGTGTCGAGTGTTGCGGGCTACCGCGGCTTGCCGAACTCGATGGCCTACGGGCCGTCGAAGGCAGCGCTGCAGCACCTCGCCGAGACGCTATACCTCGACCTGAGCCGCGCCGGCATCGGCGTCTCAGTGGTGAATCCGGGCTTTGTCGCAACCCCGCTCACCGCGGCGAATGAATTCAACATGCCTGCACTGCTGACACCGGAGCAGGCGGCGCAGCACATCTTGCGCGGCTGGGGCAAAGGGCGCTTCGAGATCCATTTTCCGAAACGCTTCACGCTCTGGCTCAAGCTGATGCGGCTCCTGCCCCATGGCCTGTACTTCGCGGCCGTGCGGCGCGCCACCGGAACGTGAACCCGCCCATGGCGCCACCGACAGCGGCTCTCGCGATCCACCCGCACACGGCGAAAGTTGTCGCGTTCTTTGAAGCCCTGACGCCACAGATGCTGGCGCGGCTCGACGCGGTCTACACCGACGATGCGCGCTTCATCGACCCATTCAATGACGTTTCAGGCCTGGCCGGCGTGCGCCGGGTGTTCGAGCACATGTTCGAAACCCTCGACGCGCCGCGATTCGAGATCCTCTCGACGCTGACCGAGGGCGAGCAGTGTTTCTTGCTGTGGAACTTTCGTTTTCGCCGCAAGGGCCGGCCGGCCACTTCGCTCATCCACGGTTCGACCCACGTCCGCTTCGCCGCGGACGGCCGCATCGCCTGGCATCGCGACTACTGGGATCCGGCACGCGAGTTGTACGAAACCGTGCCGCTGCTCGGCGCGGTCATGCGCTGGCTGCGGCGCCGGCTGTCCGCTGGATCGAGTGTCGAATCACGTTGATTGACGACGCGATGCAAAGCGCCCTCGTCTGGTTCCGGCGCGACTTGCGAGCCGAGGACAACGCGGCCTTGCACCATGCGCTCAAAGCAGCGGCGCGGGTCTGGTGCGTCTTCGTCCATGACACGGAGATCCTTGCCCCGCTGCCGCGCGCCGACCGACGGGTGGAGTTCATCCACGGCAGCGTCGCAGACCTGGACCGCCAACTCGAATCGCTGGCAGCAGCCCGTGGCCGCGGCCAGGTCAGGCTCATCGTGCGCCATGGCCTGGCCACCGAGGAGATTCCGCGGCTCGCGCGAACCCTGGGGGTGCAGGCGGTCTACATCAACCATGACGATGACCCCGCCGCGCTGCAGCGCGACAGCGCGGTGGGCGACGCATTGCGCGCGATGGGTGTCGCGCTGCACGGCCACAAGGATCATGTGGTGTTCGAACGCAGCGAGATTCTCAGCGCTGCCGGCACCCCTTATTCGGTGTTCACACCCTACAAGAATGCGTGGTTGAAGAAGCTGCAGGCGTCGCTTCTCAAGCCCTACCCCGTCGCGCCGCATGCCGCCAATCTGGCGCCCGTCACGGATGAAGTGGCAACGCAGCCGCCCACGCTCGAGCAAATGGGATTCAAGCGCACCAACCTGGCAGCGCTCGGAATCCAGACCGGGAGCGGCGCTGCAATGCAGCTGCTCGACGATTTCATGCACCGCATCGACGCCTACGCGCAGACGCGCGATGTCCCGGCGCTGAACGGGCCGAGCCGGCTGTCGGTGCATTTGAGGTTCGGCACGGTGTCGGTGCGGGCGCTGGCTCGCGCCGCATGGCAGCGAATTCAAGACCGATCGGACTCGGCAGCGACGGGTGCGAAGACCTGGCTCTCGGAATTGATCTGGCGCGATTTCTATCACCAGATCCTGCACCACCATCCGCATGTGGTTCATGCCTGCTTCAAACCCGAATTCGACCGCATCGAGTGGGAGCAAGGCCCATCGGCGGACGCGCTGTTCCTGGCCTGGTGCGAAGGCCGCACCGGCTACCCGCTGGTGGACGCGGCGATGGCGCAGATCAACCAGACCGGCACCATGCACAACCGCCTGCGCATGGTGGTGGCGAGCTTTCTGGTGAAGGACCTGGGCCTGGACTGGCGCTGGGGTGAACGCTACTTTGCGCGGCAGCTCAACGACTTCGACCTGGCTGCGAACAACGGCGGTTGGCAATGGGCAGCGTCAACCGGATGCGACGCGCAGCCCTGGTTTCGCATCTTCAATCCCTTGCGCCAGAGCGAGAGGTTCGATCCTGAGGGCAAGTTCATCCGCAGCTATCTGCCCCAACTCGCTGCGCTGCCCGACTCCGCGATCCACGCTCCCTGGGCGGCGCGGCCCGTCGATCTGGCCAGCGCGGGAGTGATGATCGGCAACAACTACCCCTCGCCGGTGGTGCATCACGAGCAGGCGCGGCTGAAAACTTTGGCGCGCTTCAAGGCCGTCAGATTGCCCTGAAGCGCGCTCCTGCTTGACGATACGTCAGCGCCGCCCCGGCAGCAAGCGCTGCACCAGCGGATGCAGCACCTTCTTCTCGGTGCCGATCGCGAAGAAATGTTCTTCGACCCCGTCGCAATGCCCGACGCGCTTGACCGCATAGCGGTCGATCAATTCATCGTGCACCAGTTCGGGCGCCGGGAACACGCCCATGCCACCGGACCCGAACGTCTTGAGCAGCGCACTGTCTTCGAATTCGCCGACGATGCGCGGCTTCACGCCATGCTGCTCGAACCAGCGGTCAAGCCGACTCCGAACCGCCGCGTGCGCGGTGGGCAGCAACACCGGAACCTTCTCCAGGGACTTCGGGAATCCGCGCCGCGCCATCGCGAGCAAGGGTGCCGTGGCATACCAGCCCAGAGCCGAAGAGCCCAGCGCGTGGCTGTACAGCTTGAGATTGGAGTTGTTCGGGGCGGCGCGGTCGGCAAGCACGACGTCGAGCCGGTGCAGCGCCAGGTCGCCGAGCAGGTCTTCGAACTCGTCCTGATGGCACAGGAGCCGCAGGGCCGGCTCCTTCAGCACCGGCTCCATCAAGTGCCGCACCACGAGTTTGGGTAGCGCATCGGAGATGCCCACCGCCAGACGCACGCTCGGCGAGCTGACGGCGTCACGCACCGCCGCCGGGAGCAGCTCGCCGAGCTGGAAGATCTGCTCGGCCTGCCGCAGCGCGGCCTGGCCGGCCTCGGTCAACACCAGGCCGCGGCCGGCGGGCTTGAGCAAGGCGTAGCCGAGCGAACGCTCGAGTTCGCGCACCTGGGTGCTGACCGTCTGCACCGCCATGCCCAGGCGCTCGGCGGCGCGCGCCATGCCGCCGGCCTTGGCAACGACCCAGAAATAGTAAAGATGCCGGTAGCTGAAGCTCAGGCTCATGATCAGGTTTCACGGAAGCTTGTCTTCGCAATTGTCTGCTTTTTCAATGCCTTTGCGCACCCTATGCTTCGGCCGCGTTGAATCGGTGGATGTCCGGGTCTGGCGGCGTCGCCAGACGAAGGGCCGAAGCACCCAACGCAGCATCATCGGTCTCGACATCTGCATCATCAAGGAGAACGACCCCATGGACAATTCGACACGAACCCTTCAATCCGGCGCAGCCGCCGCAACCTATCCGATGGTCGCGCTTCCCGCACCGGCGGCATTGGGCACAGCGGCAAGCCGCGTGCTGCGCAACACCTATGCGCTGTTGTCGATGACGCTGTTGTTCAGCGCCGGCGTCGCCGCAGTGAGCCTGGCGTTGAATCTGCCGGCGCCGGGAATCGTCGTCACCCTGGTCGGCTACTTCGGCCTGCTGTTCGCGGTCTACAGACTGAAGAACAGAGGCTGGGCTGTACCCGCCGTGTTTGCCCTGACCGGCTTCATGGGCTACACGCTCGGGCCGGTGCTGGCCAAGGCGCTGGCACTGCCCGCCGGCGGGCAGGCCATCATGCTGGCGCTGGCGGCGACCGGGGCCACGTTCCTCGGCTTGTCGGCCTGGGTCTTGACGACCCGGCGCGACTTCAGCTTCATGGGCGGATTCCTCTTTGCGGGCATGGTGGTGGCGCTGGTCGCCGGGTTGGGCGCGGTGTTTCTGCAAGTTCCCGCACTCGCCCTTGTCGTCTCGGCGATGGTCGCGCTGCTCTCGGCCGGGCTGATCCTGTTCGAGACCAGCCGCATCGTGAACGGCGGCGAGAGCAACTACGTGCTTGCCACCGTCGGGCTGTACGTCTCGATCTTCAACCTGTTCACGAGTCTGCTCAGCCTGTTCGGCATCGGCGGCTCGAACGAGTGAAGGTTCGAGTCACGCAAGAAGCGAACAAGCTGCGCGTGCCGGCCAGCCAGATTGCTGGCCGAAGCCGACGCCCCCGACCTGCTCCTTGCCGCACAGGCTCCTGGGCAATGATGTAGGCCGGCCGTCAAGGTCGACGCCCACAACGCCGCCGGCAGCTCGGCCACTCTCGCCACAGCCGTCGCACAATGAGCGCTGCAGTCCGCAGAGCTCAAGCCCAAGGCTGAACGACTCGAAAGTGCGCCTGCCAGGGCCCGGCAGGCGCCGCTCGTTGCGCCCGGCGCTTCGTCTGGCCCCTGTGTTCAACCGGAGAATGACTCGTGGAATTCCTGCTGGACTTCATCAACTCACCTTTTCTCGGCAAGGCGACCTGGGTCTGGTTGGTCTTCGTCGCTGTCGTCGCGACGTTGCTCGCGCTCGATCTGGGCGTGCTGCACAAGACCGAGCGCGAGATCGGTGTCGCCGAGAGCCTGCTCCTGTCCGGCGGCTACATCGGCATTTCCCTCTTGTTCGGCGCCTGGGTCTGGTGGTTCCTGGGCAGCCAGAGCGGCATCGAGTACTTCACCGGTTTTCTGATCGAGAAATCGCTGTCGATGGACAACGTGTTCGTCATCGCTCTCATCTTCTCGTTCTTCGCGATCCCGCGCCAATACCAGCATCGCGTGCTGTTCTGGGGCATCCTGGGTGTGATCGTGCTGCGTGCGCTGCTGATCGGCGTCGGCGCGGCCTTGGTCAGCGAATTCTCGTGGCTGCTCTACCTGTTCGGCGCGTTCCTGGTGATCACCGGAATCAAGATGTGGATCATTGCCGACCACATGCCCGACATCGGCAACAACCCGTTGCTCAAGTTCCTTCGCCGGCATCTGCGCGTGACGCCCCAGTTGCATGGCAACGCGTTCTTCGTGCGCCAGCCCGACCCGGCCACGGGGGCACTTTCGGTCTGGGCCACGCCGTTGTTCCTGGCGCTGTGCCTGGTGGAATTCGTCGACCTCGTGTTCGCCGTCGACTCGGTGCCGGCGATCTTCGCCATCACCACCGACCCGTTCATCGTCTACACCAGCAACATCTTCGCCATTCTCGGCCTGCGGGCGCTGTACTTCGCGCTGGCCGCGATGATCCATCGCTTCAAGTACCTGAAGTACGCTCTGGCGCTGGTGCTGATCTTCATCGGCACGAAGATCTTCCTGGTCGGCATCGTCGGCAAGATACCGGCCACGCTGTCGCTGAGCGTGACGTTCGGCCTGATCGCCGGCGGCGTGGTGGTGTCGATGTGGAAGACCAGAGGCGTCACGAAACTGTCATAAGCCGGGAATACATTGCGCAGCGAACTCACACCCGAGGCGTTGCGCATGACCTTTTCCAACACCCTTGCCGCGGCCGGCCTGGCCGCCGCGGCGTTGATTCCGACCCTGCTGCCTGCCGCCGCAACGGCGCAGGTGGTCAAGATCGACGGCTCGTCGACCGTCTACCCGGTGACCGAGGGCGTGGCCGAGGATTTTCAGAAGTCAAAACGAGGCGCCATCAAAGTCACGGTGGGCATTTCGGGCACCGGCGGCGGCTTCAAGAAGTTTTGCCGCGGCGAGACCGACATCTCGAACGCCTCGCGTCCGATCCTGGCCAAGGAGATGGCCGACTGCAAGGCAGCAGGCATCGAGTACTTCGAATTGCCGGTCGCGTTCGACGCGCTCACGGTGGTCATGAATCCGAAGAACAGCTTCATCAAGCAGCTCAGTGTCGAGGAGTTGAAGAAGATCTGGGAACCTGCCGCGCAAGGCAAGCTCACGCGCTGGAACCAGGTCAATCCGGCGTGGCCGGACGCGCCGATCAAGCTCTTCGGCGCCGGCTCGGATTCGGGCACGTTCGACTATTTCACCGAGGCCATCGTCGGCAAGGCGAAGTCCAGCCGCGGCGACTATACGGCGAGTGAAGACGACAACGTGCTGGTGCAAGGCGTGGCGCAGGACGTGAACGCGATCGGTTACTTCGGCTACGCCTACTATGCGGAAAACCAGTCCCGGCTGAGGGCCGTTCCGATCGTCGACAAGCCCGGCAGCGCGCCAGTGTTGCCCAGCGCAACGAGCGTGCTCGACGGTTCCTACCAGCCGCTCTCGCGGCCGATCTTCATCTACGTCAACGCCAAGGCGATGGCCAAGCCCGAAGTGAAGGAGTTTGTCGAGTACTACATGCGCGAGGGCGCACGCCTGGCGCAGGAAGTCAAGTACGTGCCGTTGCCCTCGGTCGCCTACAAGACCAACCTCGAGCACCTGGCCAAGGGCAAGAAGGGAACCGTGTTCGGTGGCACGGCCGAAGTCGGCGTGACGATCGAGGCGTTGCTCGCACGCGAGGCCAAACTCTGAGCGTACGACACGTCTGCGTGGTTCACCCGATCTCGCAGCGCCAACTGATCGAGCGCGTGGGCCACCCAGTGTGGTGCGCCAGAAATAACGGCACTCCCCACTAGAATGACCGCAGTCGCCATCCCGGCGCGGGATGCCATGATCTCCGAACCGACCCTCGGCGCGGCCAAACTGGCCGAATACGCCCGCCTCAAGCACCGCCGCAAGATTCGCGAACGCCTGATCAAGGCAGCGCTGCTCTTGGCAGCCTGCGTCTCGGTGCTGACCACGCTCGGCATCGTCTACATCCTGCTGAAGGAATCGCTCGACTTCTTCTCGCACGTGCCGCTGTGGGACTTCCTCACCGATCGACAGTGGACGCCGCTGTTCGACGATGCGCATTTCGGCATCATGGTGCTGTTGTCGGGGACGATCAGCAGTTCACTCGTCGCGCTGCTGATCGCGTTGCCGCTGGGCACGACCATCGCGATCTATCTTTGCGAGTTCGCGGGTCACAAGACGCGCGAGGTGATGAAACCGCTGCTGGAACTGTTGAGCGGGGTGCCCACCATCATCTATGGCTACTTTGCGCTGCTGTTCGTGACGCCGATGATCCAGAAGATCTATCCCGCCTTGCCGGGTTTCAACGTGCTGTCGGCCGGCATCGTGATGGGCATCATGATCATTCCCTACGTCTCATCGCTCGCCGAGGATGCAATGCGTGCCGTGCCGATGAGCCTGCGCGAGGGCTCGTACGCGCTGGGCGCCACACGCTACCAGACGGCGGTCAGGGTCGTCGTGCCGGCAGCGTTGTCGGGAATCGCCGCGGCCTACATCCTGGGCATCTCGCGCGCGGTCGGCGAGACCATGATCCTGGCGGTCGCAGCCGGGATGCAACCCAACCTGACGCTCAACCCGCTCGAACCCGCAGCCACCGTCACCTCCTACATCGTGCAGGTCGCGCTGGGCGATCTGCCGCACGGCAGCGTGGGCTACCAGACGATCTTCGCCGCCGGGCTGATGCTGATGCTGTTGACGCTGTTTTTCAACCTGGTCGGCTACTGGATGCGCCGCCAGTTTCGAGAGGCGTATTGATGCAGCCCGCGATCCATGACGCCGCAACCCTGCGCCAGCAGCAGCTGCGCCGCATCATTCGCAGTCACAAGCGCCGGGACATCGCCTTCGGCGTGCTCGGCTTGCTCGCGATGATGGTCGGCGTGCTGACCCTGGCGGCTTTGTTCACCGGCATGGCGATCGATGGCATTCCGCGCCTGTCGGGCGACTTCTTCACCTCATTCCCGTCGCGGCGCGCCGGCCAGGCGGGCATTCTCTCGGCGTGGGTCGGGTCGATCCTGGTGATGGGGGTGACCGCGCTGTTCGCGGTGCCGGTGGGCGTCGCCGGGGCGGTTTACCTCGAAGAGTATGCGCAGAAGAACTGGTTCACCGACGTCATCGAGATCAACATCACGAACCTGGCGGGCGTGCCGTCCATCGTCTACGGCTTGCTCGCGCTGGGCATGTTCGTCTACACGTTCGGGCTGGGCCAAAGCATCCTCACCGCGGGCCTGACCCTGGGCCTGCTGATCCTGCCGATCGTCATCGTCACGACACGCGAATCTCTGCGCGCCATTCCGCAGCAGGTGCGCGAAGGTGCCTACGCTTGCGGGGCGACGCGCTGGCAAGTGGTGCATGACCATCTGCTTCCCTACGGCACGCCGGGAATCCTGACCGGCGTCATCATCGCGCTGTCGCGCGCGATCGGCGAAACCGCGCCGATCATCACGATCGGTGCGTTGACGTTCATCGCCTTCCTGCCGCCGCTGCCGTTCAGCGGCGACCCGCCCGCCGGCGTGTTCGACTGGCTGTTCTCGCCATTCACCGTGATGCCGATTCAGATCTTCAACTGGACCTCTCGGCCGGACCCCGCCTTTCAGCAAAACGCTGCCGCCGCGAGTTTCGTGCTGATCTTCATGACACTGGGCATGAATGCGCTGGCCATCTGGTTGCGCTATCGGCTGCGCAAGAATATCAAGTGGTAGGCCTTGCAGGCGCGACCAAGACACACGAATGACAACAACGAGCCCATGACCGCGACCATCACGCTTCCAGAACAACCCCCGGCGATCAAGGCCGAATCGAAGAACCTGGACTTTCACTACGGGTCGTTCAAGGCCCTGAACGGCGTTTCGATGCCGCTCTACGAACACAAGGTCACCGCCCTGATCGGGCCCAGCGGCTGCGGCAAGAGCACCTACCTGCGCTGCTTCAATCGCATGCACGATCTGTACCCCGGGAATCGCTATGGCGGCAGCATCCATCTCCATCCGGACGAGGTGGATCTGTTGCACGCTTCGGTCGATCCGATCGAAGTGAGAATGCGCGTCTCGATGGTGTTCCAGAAACCCAATCCGTTCCCGAAGTCGATCTTCGAGAACGTGGTCTACGGGCTGCGCGTTCGCGGCGAGAAGTCGCGCAGCTATCTCGAAGACAAGGCCGAAGCCGCATTGAAGGCTTCGGCGCTGTGGGAAGAGGTCAAGAATCGCATGGACGAAGTTGCGGTCAACCTGTCGGGTGGCCAGCAGCAGCGCCTGTGCATCGCCCGTTCGCTGGCCACCGACCCCGAGATCCTGCTGTTCGACGAGCCGACCTCGGCGCTCGACCCGATCGCCACCGGCAGCATCGAAGAGTTGATCCGTGTCATCAAGGACAAGGTGACAATCCTGATCGTCACGCACAACATGCAGCAGGCGGCGCGGGTGTCGGACTATGTGGCCTACATGTACCTGGGCGAACTGATCGAATTCGGCGAGACGCGCGACATCTTCATGAAACCGAAACGTCGCGAGACCGAGGACTACATCACCGGGCGCTTCGGCTGAAGCCGCGTGATGGGCACTCAAACGGAGTCGAAAATGACCGACAAACATCTCTCCACGCAGTTCGACACCGAACTCAGCGACATCTGCACCCGCGTGCTTGAAATGGGCGGCATCGTCGAGGCCCAGGTGGCTCAGGCCGTGGTTGCGTTGATCCAGTTCAGCGCTGAAACCGCGTCCCAGGTGCTGTTGCGCGAGGAACAGGTGAATCAGCTCGAAATGGTGATCGATCGCGAGCTGTCGACGATCATCGCAAGACGCCAGCCGACCGCGCGCGACCTGCGCTTGTTGCTTGCAGTGTCGAAGACGATTGCGAATCTCGAGCGCGTCGGCGACGAAGCCGCGCGCATTGCGCGCAAGGTGCAGCGCATGCTGAACGACGGTGAGCCCAGCCGCATGGGGCTTCCGGTGGCGGACCTGGAGTTCGAATCCGAACTCGCGATCCGCCAGTTGCGCAAGGCGCTGGATGCGTTTGCGCGCCTGGACGTGGAGTCGGCGGTCGAAGTGCTGAAACAGGACCACCTGATCGACCGTGAATTCGAGGCGCTGATGCGCAAGCTCGTCACCTGCATGGTGCAGGACCCGAGCACCATTTCCTCCAGCATCGAACTGGTCTTCGTCGCCAAGGCGCTGGAGCGGGTCGGCGACCACGCCAAGAACATCGCCGAGGTCATCATCTACATCGTCAAGGGCACCGACGTCCGGCACAACCCGCTCGACGCCGTAGAGTCGTTGGCGCGCTGATCCATGAGTCGAATCCTGGTCGTCGAGGACGAGGCGGCGATTGCCGAGCTGGTGTCGCTGAACCTGCGCCACGCGGGTCACGACGTGGCGCTCGCCGCCAGCGCCGAACAGGCGCAGGCCGAGGTCGACGCGATGCTGCCGGACCTGATCGTGCTCGACTGGATGCTGCCCGGCCAATCGGGGTTGGCTCTGGCACGCCGCTGGCGTGAATCGCAACGCACGCGCGAGCTGCCGATCATCATGCTGACCGCGCGCACCCAGGAAGCCGACAAGATCGCAGGCCTGGATGCGGGTGCCGACGACTATCTGGTCAAGCCCTTCTCGACGCAGGAATTGCTGGCGCGCATTCGTGCCCTGCTGCGGCGCAGGGCGCCCGAGACCTTGGGCGCGACGGTGACGATCGACGCACTGAGCGTCGACCCGTCAATCCGCCGCGTCACGGCGCAGGGGCGCGAACTTCGTCTCGGGCCGACCGAGTTTCGCCTGCTGCACTACTTGATGACGCACGCCGAGCGGGTTCACAGCCGCAAGCACCTGCTCGACCGGGTCTGGGGCGACCACGTGTTCATCGAAGAACGCACCGTCGACGTGCACGTGAAACGCCTGCGCGATGCGCTCGCGCCCGCGCAGCGCGAGTCGATGATCGAGACCGTGCGTGGCGTGGGCTATCGGTTCGTGCGCCGGCGCCATGACGTGACGGCTTAGGCCAGCCGGCATGCACTGGCTTTTGCCGCGAATGTTCATGGCACTGGCCGGGTTGGGGCTCGGCACCGGTGTCGGCTACGTCACCGGCGCGGCCATCGGCACGCCGCGCGCGGGCGTGGTCCTGGGCGCTCTCGGCGGCCTGGCGCTGGCGGTCATGATCGATGCGCTGCGGGCGCGTCGACTGCTCGCCTGGCTGCGCAGCACCCAGGTCGTCGATGCGCCGCGCAATTCGGGGTTCTGGGGCGAACTCGGCTACCGCGTCGAGCGTGCGCTGCGCAGCCGCGAGCGTGATCTCGATCATGAACGCGAACGCATCGCCCAGTTCCTGTCGGCGATCGAGGCATCGCCGAATGGCGTGGTGCTGCTCGACAGTCATGGCCAGATCGAGTGGTGCAATTCGACCGCAGGCGCAGATCTGGGCATCGATCCGGAGCGTGACCTGCGCCAACCCTTGACGAATCTGGTGCGGGCACCGGCGCTCGTCGCGCACCTGCATGCGCCGGACAGCATCGAGCCGATCACATTTTCACTGCCGGGCCGGCCCGGGACGTTGTCGGCGTTGATACGCCCCTACGGCGACGGCCAAAAACTGCTGTTGACCCAAGACATCACGCAGCAGTTGCGCGTCGACGAAATGCGGCGCGACTTCGTCGCCAACGTGTCGCACGAGATTGGCACACCGTTGACGGTGCTGGCCGGCTTCGTCGAAACCATGAGGACGATTGAGTTGACGCAGGCCGAACAGCGGCGCGTTCTCGGGCTGATGGCCGAGCAGACGGACCGCATGCGCACGCTGGTCGACGACCTGCTGGCGCTGGCCCAACTCGAAGGCAGCCCGCGCCCGCGCACCGACCAATGGGTCAGCGTCAACGCGTTGATGCAACGCGTCGAGAACGATGCGCGCGCGCTTTCGGCGAACCGGCATGAACTGTTGTTCGAGGCCGACGCTTCGGCAGCGATCGCCGGCAACGAGCCCGAACTGCTGAGCGCGCTGAGCAACCTGGTCATGAATGCGATTCGCCACACACCGCAGCAGGGCCGGATCACGCTGGCCTGGCGGCGCCGCAGCAACGGCAACGGCGTGTTCGAGGTCAGCGACACCGGGATCGGCATTGCACCCGAACACCTGGCGCGGCTGGGCGAGCGCTTCTACCGGGTGGACAGCAGCCGCTCGCGCGCAAGCGGCGGAACGGGCCTCGGCCTGGCGATCGCCAAACATGCAGTGCAGCGCCATGGCGGAGAACTCGAAGTCACGAGCGTCGTCGACAAGGGCTCGGTGTTTCGGCTGGTGTTCCCGGCCGCGCGCGTGCGCTGACGCCCCGCCCACCCGACCTGGCCCTGACAGAGCCATCGCGACGGCGGGTCGCGGCAAACACTTCGCTTTTTCGGAAGTCTGGTTTCGTCGAACGCTGCTTTTTCGCAGCAGCTCGCGCGCCGATAGTCCAGCTTCCGCAGCGTTTCACATCCACCACCGACAGGCGCCTTGACGATGGACCCCTCCACATTTCTCTCGGCGCTGCTGGCCATCGTCGTCATCGACCTGGTGCTGGCCGGCGACAACGCCATTGTCATCGCGCTCGCCGCGCGGGGCCTGCCGGCGCATCTGCAAAAGCGCGCCATCCTCTGGGGCGCGGTCGGTGCGATCGCGGTGCGCAGCTTGATGACGGTGATCGTGGTCTGGCTGCTCAAGATCCCCGGGCTGCTGCTGGTGGGCGGCGCGATGCTGCTCTGGATCGCCTACCGGCTACTCGCGCCCGCGGAAGAATCGGGTACGTCGCAGCACCCGGTGGCCGTGACGTTCTGGGGCGCGATGCGCACCATCGTCATCGCCGACGCCGTGATGGGCCTGGACAACGTGCTCGCCGTGGCAGGAGCGGCGCATGGCAGTTACCTGCTCGTCGTGCTCGGCCTTCTCATCAGCGTGCCCATCGTCGTCTGGGGCAGCGCCCTGGTGCTCAAAGTGGTCGAACGCTATCCGAGCGTCGTCTACCTCGGCGCGGGCGTGTTGGTGTGGACATCTGTCAAGATGATGAGCAGCGAGCCGTTGCTCGGGCCCTGGTTCGACGCCGCGCCGCTCGCCAAGGTGCTGGTGTACGCCGCGATTCCGCTCCTGCTGTGGGCCGGCTTCGTGAAGAACCAGCGCCGCTTCGAGTCGCGCATTCATGCGCGCCTGGCCGAGTTCGCCAGCTTGCGCCCGCGCGGCGCGAGTTCACCCGATTCAAGCGTTCAACCAGTGACCGCCCCAAGAGGAGAGCCCGCCATGCTGAAAGTATTGGTCCCGATCGATGGCTCGGAGAATTCGCTGCGCGCATTGCGCCATGCGATCGCCGAGTACCAGCGCCATCATGAACTGGAGTTGCATCTGCTCAATGTGCAGCCGCAGCTGTCGCGCCATGTCGCGCGTTTCGTGAACCGCAATGACCGCGACAGTTGGCACGCCGAGCGCGCCGCGGCGGCGTTCGCGCCAGCGCGCCACCTGCTCGAACTCGCCGGCGTGCCGCATCACCTACACTGGAGCATCGGCAGTCGCGCCGCGCAGATCTGCGAGACCGCGACGCGCCTGGGCGTGCACCACATCGTGATGGGCACGGCGCGCCGCAACTCGATCACACGCATGCTCGAAAACTCGGTGACGGATCAGGTTCTCAAGGCCACGCCGGTGCCGGTGGAAGTGGTCGCAGGCGATGCCGTTTCAAAATGGGAGAGTTGGGGTCTGCCCGCCGGTGTGCTGGGTGGCGTTGGACTGATGCTGCTCGCTGTCGACTGAGCGACCGGCGAGCCGCCGACAGAGACGCCCATAGAGACGCCGGTAGAGACGCCGCATGAGACGCCGATGAACCAACGCAAGCCGCGCCTTGCGGCAGGCGAGCCGTATCCATTGGAGCGGCTGTTCGGCACCGTTGTCAGCCCGCTCGAGAGTTTCTTGCGCCGTGCCACGGCCGGCGGCATCGTGCTCGTCGCCACGACCCTGCTGACGCTGGGCATCGCGAACTCATCCCTGGGCGCGCCCTTTGCCCATTTCTGGGAGTTGGGCGCGGGGTTGAGCTTCGGCTCGTGGGGGCTCGAGCAGTCGTTGCACCATTGGGTCAACGACGGCCTGATGGCGCTGTTCTTCCTGGTCGTCGGCCTGGAGCTGAAACGCGAAGTGCTGGTGGGCGAACTCTCGTCGCTGAAGGATGCGGCGCTGCCCGTGTTTGCGGCGCTGGGCGGCATGCTGATCCCGGCGCTGACCTACCTCTGGCTGAACCCACACGCGCCGCAGCTGCGCGGCTGGGGCATCCCGATGGCGACCGACATCGCGTTCGCGATCGGCATCCTGGTCTTGTTGGCGAGCAGAGTCCCGCGTGCACTGACGGTGTTCCTGATGGCATTGGCGATTGCCGATGACCTGGGAGCGGTGCTCGTCATCGCCCTTTTCTACACCGACGCGCTGGATCAAGCAGCACTGCTCAACGCGGCGCTGGTGCTGGGGTTGCTGATCCTGCTCAATCGCGGCGGTGTTCGTCAGCGCCTGGCCTATTCAGTGCTCGGCGTGTTGCTCTGGTATTTCACGCTGCGCAGCGGCATTCATGCAACGCTCGCCGGGGTCTTGCTGGCGTTCACGATTCCGGCGCGTCCGCGGCACACCCCGCATCAGTTCGACGCGCGCGTGTCGCAGTTGCTCGCAGCGTTTCGCGCGCATCGCGACGACCCGAACACCGCGAGCGACCTGCTCACCAGCCACGACATGGGGACGATCGCCGCCAGCCTCGAACACGATGCGAAAGCGGTGCAGAGCCCGCTGCAGCGCACCGAGCATGGACTGGGTGCACCGGTGGCATTTGTCATCCTGCCGCTGTTCGCGCTCGCCAACGCGGGAATCGACTTCCGCGGTACCGATCTGGCCGCGAGTCTCGGCCATTCGATCACGCTGGGCATCGCGCTCGGCCTCGTGCTCGGCAAGTTCGTGGGAATCGGCGGCTTCAGTTGGCTCGCCGTCAGGCTCGGCATCGCGCGCTTGCCGCATGGCGTGAGTTGGCCGCTCCTGTTCGGCGCCGCATGGCTGGGCGGAATCGGCTTCACGATGTCGCTGTTCATCAGCCAGCTTGCGTTCAAGGACCCGGCGCAACTCGAATTCGCGAAGATCGGAATTCTGCTCGGGTCGGCGCTCGCCGCGGTGGTGGGACTGGCGTGGTTGCTGCTCTGTACCCGCGGCCGCCGCCGGGATCAATAGCTTTCGGCCACGACGAATTCGGGTCGCAAGGGTGGCAAAGGTCGCACCGGTCACGCAAGTCGCACCGGTCACGCAAGTCGCACAGGTCGCACAGGTCGCGACAGCAACGACTCGCAGCTCGGCGCCCCCGGCGTTGCGCACCTTTCAGCGCATGCCCCACGGCTGCGCGCAGGCATGATCATGGCTTGCGCGCCATGGCGTCGAGTGAACGCTGCTTCGCGGCCTCAACCGGCGCATTCCAACGTTTGAGCTAAGCCGCGCGCGGAGGCCGAAGGCCGGAGCGCGGCGGCTTGAGCGAAGGGCTAGACCGGGCCTTTGTGAGTGACCGATCTCGCGGAGTTGATAGCTCCTCTCGCACCACCAGGCGCACGGCTTCGATGACCGAGCGTTGCTGTATGCATGCAAGCAAGGCGTCATTCATCAGCGTTTGATAATTTCCAGCGCCAGCTCGCTCGACCTGAGCGCGAAAGTATTCGATGACGGAGTTGTCGATACGAATAGATATCTTCGTTTTTCCTGGCTCATTGGGAACGACCGGTCCCCGACTGGCGCTAGAGAAGTCAATTTCGCGGAACGGTTCAGCGGCGACCTTTTTCATACTGCTTCCTTTGTGGCTTGTTGGCCTTCCACGACGAGATCAGTCGGCAAATATCAGGGGCACGATGGGTGTACACAACCACCAGCAGCGCACCGGTAGCACTCATCCCGAGCGATATGAAGCGCTGCTCGTCAAGCGAGTCAGGATCTTCGCGCGTCAGCGCGTAGTCATCGGTAAGTACCGTAGCCGCCTCAGAAAAGGAAACACCATGCTCGCGGAGGTTGGCTTCAGCTTTGCGTGGGTCCCAATCGATCTTCACGCAGGATAGTGTATGGACAAACGTCGGCTGAGGCAAGTGAACCAGCCGCAGCGCCGGCAGGTGGCGGTTTTTCGCGGTCTAACCCCCGCCCAGCGCGGTCCGCGCGCTCGAAGTGAACCGAGCGCGCTTTGTCACCGCACCTCGGCGGCGTGGCTCGCGTGACTCGGCCGCGCCTTGCGCGCGAGCAGGGTAAAGAACAACGGCACGAAAATCGGCGCGATGAAGGTGGCGACGATCATGCCGCCGAACACGCCCGAGCCCATGCTCTGGCGCGCCGCAGCGCCGGCGCCGGTGGCGAGCACGAGCGGCACCACGCCCAGCACGAAGGCGAGCGAGGTCATCACGATCGGGCGAAAGCGCAAGCGCGCGGCTTCGGCCGCCGCTTCGCGCGCAGTCTTGCCCGCTTCCATGCCCTGCATCGCAAACTCGGCGATCAGGATCGCGTTCTTCGCCGCGAGCCCGATCAACACCACCAGGCCGATCTGGAAATAGATGTCGTTCTCCATGCCGCGCAGGAAGACGAAGCCCAACGCGCCGAGCAGCGCGAACGGCACCGCCAGCACCACCGCCAGCGGCACGCCCCAGCGCTCGTACAGCGCGGCCAGGATCAGGTACACCATCACGAGCGCGAAGCCGAATGCGAACACCGAGGCATTGCCGGCGCGCTTTTCCTGCAAGGCCTGGCCCGTCCATTCGATCGAATAGCCCGGCGGCAACACGGCGCGAGCGGTTTCCTCGACGGCGCGGATCGACTCGCCCGAGCTGAACCCAGGTTTCGCGCCGCCCAGCACCTTGGCCGAGATGTAGCCGTTGTAGCGCTCGATCTGCTCCGGGCCGACGATGTCGGTCACCGTGATCAGCGTTCGCAGCGGAATCATCTCGCCGCTCGAATTCGAACTGCCGCCAGCGCCTGCGCCTTGGGCCGGCGCGGCGTTTCCTTGGGCGCGCACGTAGATGCGGCCCAGGTCGTCGGGCTTGGAGCGAAACGCCGCCTCGGCCTGCATCGTCACGCGGTAGGTGCGCCCCGACAGGTTGAAGTCGTTCACGTAGAGCGACCCCATCTGCGCTTGCAGCGCTGCGAACACGTCGTTCACCGGCACGCCCAGGGCCAGCGCCTTTTCGCGGTCGACCTCGACCCGAAGTTGTGGCACGCTGGCGCGGAAGAAAGACTGCGCCGGCGTCAACTCGGGCCGCTGCGCGATCGCGGCGACGAAGTCCTGCGTCACTTGCGCCAGGCGTTTCGGGTCGGCGTCGCCGCGCCCCTGCACGTAGACCTCATAGCCGCCGGCCTGGCCCAGGCCGAGGATCGGCGGCGGATTGAAGGCGAACACCACGCCGTCGGGCAGCGCGGTGAAGCCCAGGCCGGTCATCTGCCCGGCGAGCTGGGTCGACGTCTGCCGGCGCTGCTCCCAGGGTTTCATCGGCACGAAGATCGTCGCCGCGCTGCTCTTGCTGCCGCCGCTGATCAAATCGAACCCATTCACGATGAAGAAGCTCGAGATCGCGGCGTTGTCCTTCAGCATCAGGCGCAGCCGCTCCGTCATGCGGCCGGTTCGCTCCAGCGTCGCGCCGTCGGGCAATTGGCCGACGGCGATGACGAAACCCTGGTCTTCCGGCGGCACGAAACTTCCGGGCACGCGCGCCAGCAACCATCCGACCGCAGCCAACACAAGCGCGAACAGCGCGAGCGAGATGATCCGATGGCGCAGCACCAGGCCCACCGCAACGAGAAAGCGCCGCGTGATCGAGCCGAACACGGCATTGAACGGTTTGAAGATTCGAACGCCCAGCGCGCCATGCTCGGGCTTGAGCAGGATGGCGCACAGCGCCGGCGTGAGCGTGAGCGCGACGATTCCCGAAAGCACGACCGCGATCGTCACCGTCACCGCGAACTGGCGGTACAACTGGCCGGCGATGCCACCGAGAAACGCGACCGGGATAAACACGGCGCACAGCACGAGCACGATACCGATCACCGCAGCCTGCACTTCGCGCATCGCCTCCAGCGCCGCGGCCATCGGCGCCATCTTTTCTTCGCGCATCAGGCGCTCGACGTTTTCGAGCACGACGATCGCGTCGTCGACCACGATGCCGATCGCCAGCACACAGGCAAACAGCGTCAAGGTGTTGATCGAGAAGCCGAACAGGTACAAGCCCGCGAGCGTGCCGATCAGCGACACCGGCACCGCGAGCATCGGGATCAGCGTCGCGCGCCAGGATTGCAGGAAGACGAAGACGACCGCCAACACGATCAGCGCTGCCTCGGCGATCGTGGTCAGCACCGCCTTGATCGACGCCGCCACGAACAGCGTCGTGTCGTAGGGAATCAGGTAGTCGACGCCTGCCGGAAAGTGGTCGCGTTTCAGCTCGGCCATCTTCGCCTTCACGCCCGCCGCAGTGTCCAGCGCATTCGCGCCCGGGGCGAGCAGCACCGCCAGGGCGATCGCGGGTTGCCCGTTCACCGAGTTGTCGGCGTCGTAACTCTGTGCGCCGAGTTCGATGCGCGCCACGTCGCGCAGCCGCAACGTGCCGCTGGCAGCGGACGAACGCAGCACGATGTTGCCGAAATCCTGCGCCTGCACCAACCTGCCGCGTGCCGTGACCGTGTACTCCAGCTGCTGGCCCGCGGGCGCCGGCGGCGCGCCGATCTTGCCCGCCGCGAACTGCGCGTTCTGGGCACTCACGGCCTGCGCGATGTCGCCGGTGGTGATGCCCAGGCTCGCCATGCGGTCCGGTTGCAGCCACAGACGCATCGAGTAGTCGCGCGCGCCGAAGATGAAGACACCCGCAGTGCCGGGAATGCGTTTGATCTCGTCCAGGATGTTTTGCGACGAGTAGTTCGACAAGAACAACGTGTCGCGTGATTGATCGGGCGAATTGACCGCGATCACGAGCAGGAAATTCGTCGAGCGCTTCGCCACCTGCACGCCGTTGCGCCGCACTTCGTCGGGCAGGCGCGGCGTGGCGAGTTGGACCCGGTTGTTGACGTTGAACGTGGCCTTGTCGATGTCGGTGCCGGCGTCGAACGTGGCGGTGATCGTCGTCTGGCCGTTCGACGCCGAGGTCGAGTTGAAGTAGAGCAGGTTCTCGATTCCCGCGAGCTGCTCTTCGATCGGTGCGGCGACGGTGAGTGCCAGCGTCTCGGCCGATGCACCGGGGTAGACGGCGGTGATGATCACTGTGGGTGGCGCGATCTCCGGGTACTGCGCGATCGGCAACGAGCGCCCCGCCATCAGGCCGGCGATGACGACGACCAGCGCCATCACGCTGGCGAACACCGGGCGTTCGATGAAGAAGCGGGACATGGCGCGCGGCTCGACGCTAGCGCGACGCTTGCGATGCAGCGGCCGGCGCTGCTGGCGCCACCTGCACCGGCGCGCCCGGCCGCAACTTGATCAGGTTGCTCGTGATCACGCGCTCGCCTGGTGCCAGCCCCGAGTAGATCACCCAGTCGTTGCCCAACCACGCGCCGGCCTGCACCGGCCGCGCAGTGGCCTTGCCGTCGGCGCCGATCAACCACACAAAGCGACCCTGTTCGCCGCTCATGACCGCGGCCTGCGGAACCAGGAACGCGTCCTGCTCGCCGGTGCTCACTTGCACGCGCACGAACTGTCCCGGCATCCAGGCGCCGCTTGCATTGTTCAACTCGGCGCGCAGTTGCACCGTTCCCAGACGCGGATCGACGACGGACGCGGCGAAGTCGAGCTTGCCGACTTCCTTGGCGAACTCGCCGTTCGGCAGTTGCAGCCGCACCTCGTGCGCCCGACCCTTGCGCACTTGCGCGGCCTCGGGCTCGGTCAGCGCAAAGCGCACGCGGATCGGATTCGTCTGCACGATCGTCGCCAGCACCCCGCCTTCGATCGCCGGCGACACATAGGCACCCACGCTTCTGATCGAGCGCTGCACCACACCCGTGATCGGCGCCGTGACATCGGCGTAGCCCAGGTTCAGCGCGGCCTCGCGTTCCTGCGCGCGCGCGGCCAGCAACGCCGCCTCGGTGATCTTGACCGAAGAGCCGGCTTCGTCGGCCTCGCGCTGGGTGATCATCTTGTCGGCAATCAACCCGGCCAGGCGGGCGCTCTCGCGCCGCGACTGTTCCACGCGTGCCTCGGCCTGCGCGACGTTGGCGCGTGCAGCGTCGAGCGTGATTTCGAACGGCGCGCGATCGATGCGGTACAGCACCGCGCCGGCCTGCACCGGCTCGCCTTCGCGAAACAACTGCTGCTGCAAGGTGCCGGCGATCCGCGCCCGCACCTCCACTTCCTTCAGGCCTTCGAGCGTGCCCACCGCCTCGACCACGATCGGCACCTTGCGCGGCGACACCTGCACCACATTCACCGGCATCGGCGGCATCGCAGCGCCGCCGGGCGGGCCGCCTTGCGGCGCGGGGCTCGGGCTGCAGGCACCCAGCAAGCCGGCGAGCGCGAGGAGCGTGGGCGACAGAAGGGATCGAAGCGAAACGGGTGGGGCGAGAGCCCAGATCGTTGTCGATGGACCGGCGCGCGGCGCCTGGCCCTGCGCGGGCAAGTCTGGAACTCCTGTCACGGGTCTCTCCTGGGCTTCTCGCCGCGCCGCGGCGACGCGCGGCTGGGGCGTATTTGTGCCAAGCATAACGGCTGCTGCAGGTCGCATTGCGCAGGCAATGACACACGACAAGTGTGGTCTGCGTCGTGAACGGCATTGGCGGGGCTGCATCGTCCATCGCACTCCGCCCGCGAGCCCTGGGCGAGCCTGGCCGCGCGTGGACCCTGGGCGCAGTCCTGATAATGAAGTTCCAAGCATCTCTTGAGGAAACGCACGGCCGCCCGAAGTTTCCTCAACCCCCACGGGGGGCGGACGACGCGACGCGTCGGCCTGGGGGTCCTCTCAGCCCGCCGAAAGAGCGCCATGCAGCAGCATCTCCGCCCCGCCTCCATCCTGCCGGTCGATCATGAAAAGGCGACGCTGATCGGCCGCGTCTGGTCGCCCGCCGCCGGTGGGCCGATGCCCGTGCTGGTGCGCGGCACCGAACTGTTCGACCTGAGCGCGCTGGCCCGCACGCTGAGCCAATTGCTCGAACTGAAGTCAGCGCTGGCCGCGATCCAGGCGGCGCCGGCGCTGCCATGCATCGGCGGTCTGGCACAGATCCTGGGCAACACCGACCCCCGCGCGCGCGATGCGGCGCGGCCCTGGCTGCTCGCGCCTTGCGACCTGCACGCCTTGAAGGCCAGTGGCGTGACCTTCGTCGAGAGCCTGTTGGAGCGCGTGATCGAAGAGCAGGCGCGCGGCGATGCTTCGAAGGCCGAGGCCGTTCGCCGCAGCGTCGTCGACGTCATCGGCAGCGATCTGGCGGGCCTGCGCCCGGGTTCGCCGGCGGCAATGAAGCTGAAGCAGGTTCTGATCGAGAAGAAGCTGTGGTCGCAGTATCTCGAAGTCGGGATCGGGCCCGACGCCGAGATCTTCACCAAGTCGCAACCCCTGTCGGCGGTGGGTTGCGGCATGGAGGTCGGGATTCATCCTCAGTCGCGCTGGAACAATCCCGAGCCCGAAATCGTGCTCGCGGCCAACAGCCGCGGCGAGGTGCTGGGCGCGACCCTCGGCAACGACGTCAACCTGCGCGACTTCGAAGGCCGCAGCGCGCTGCTTCTGGGCAAGGCAAAGGACAACAACGGATCGTGCGCGATCGGCCCTTTCATCCGCCTGTTCGACACCGGCTTCAGCATCGACGATGTGCGACGCTGCGAAGTTTCGCTGCGCGTCGAGGGCCTGGAGGGCTATGTGTTGAACGGCGGCAGTTCGATGGCCAAGATCAGCCGCGACCCGCTCGCATTGATGGCCGAGGCCATCGGGCCGACGCACCGCTACCCCGACGGCCTGATGCTGTTCCTTGGAACCATGTTCGCGCCCACCGAAGACCGCGGCGAGCCCGGCCAGGGCTTCACGCATGCGCTGGGTGACATCGTCAGCGTCGCCACGCCGCGCCTGGGCGCGCTGGTGAACCGTGTCAACCATGCCGACAAGACCGAACCGTGGAGCTTCGGCATCGGCGCGCTGATCGAATACCTCGGCCGCAGAGGCTGAGAGGCAATCCCATGCGCCCGCGCCGGGGTGGCCAAGGGCGCTGGAGTAGGCGCGATGCGCAGCCCGGGCCTGCGCCCGGGCAAGCAGCGCAACGCCCGCCAGCGCCCTTGGCCACCCCGGCCCTCCGGGTAAGCCCCCCAAACAGGCCCACTCGTCGTTGCAAATGCTCGCCGGGCCACCGGCCCGGCTGCGCTTTGCGCCTAGATTGGGCCTGTTTGGGGGGCTTACGCGGGTGCATGGGATTGCCTCTCAGCCTCTCAGGCCACGGCGGCAGCAGCCTGCAGGGCAGCGCGGCGGAAATGTCGTATCGCAATCACGGTGCCACACAATTGCAGTGCAGCACAGAAGTAGAACGGCAGGCCGATGCGCCAGTCGCCCGCGGGCAGGTGCGACACCATGCCCAGCAGCGGCGCGCTGACGACAGGCGCGATCACCGCCATCAGGCTGTTCAGCGCAGCCACCGAGCCCATGGTCTGGCCCTGGCTGCGCGAGTCGGCGGCATTCGACACCAGGCTCTGAATCACCGCCGCGGCGCCACCGCCGATGATGTTGCCGACGACGATGATGACGAACATCATCCAGCCCTCGCTGGCCGCGCCGAACGAAAAATAGGTGAGCGAGGAAGCAGCGAGCCCGACGCTCGCCAGCAGGCGTCCGGAAAAACGCCGCAGCAGGTGCTTGAGCAGGAAGCCCTGCACCAGCACCGACATCAGTCCCACGGTGAACAAGGCCCAGCCGTTGTGCGCCGGGCCCCAGCCGAACTTGAAGGTGGTGTAGAGCACAAAGCTGTTGTGCAGCGTGAACTGCGCCAGCGAAGCCAGACCGATCACCGCCACCAGCGGGCCCACGCCACGCAGTTGGCTCAGTTCGCGCAGCGAACTGAACGGGTTCACGCGCTTCCACTCGAAAGGCTTGCGCCGCTCGGGGGGCAATGACTCGGGCAGCACGAAGTAGCCGTAGAGCCAGTTCAACACGGCCATGCCACCGGCTGCAAAGAACGGCAGGTGCAGATCGATCGAACCCAGCAGTCCGCCCATCACCGGCCCCAACGTGAAGCCCAGGCCGAACATCGCGCCGATCAGGCCGAAACGCCGGGCACGGTCTTGCGGGGCCGTGATGTCAGCCACATAGGCGTTGGCCACGGCCGCGTTCGACTGCATCGCGCCGCTGAACAAACGCACCGCGATCAGCATCCACAGCGCCGTGGCCAGGCCAGTGACGATGAAGCTCGCGGCGAGGCCGGAGAAGCCCAACAACAACACCGGGCGCCGGCCGTACTTGTCGGACAGGGCGCCCAGGATCGGCGAGGCGAAGAAGTTGGCCACGCCGAAGGTCAACGCCACCGCGCCGAACCAAAAGGTCTGCTCGGTGGGTGATGCGGTGAAAGTGCCCACCAGCAGCGGCAACACCGGCACGATCAAGCCGATGGCGATCATGTCGATCAGCACGGTGATCAGGATGAAAGGCATGGCCGCCTCGCGGCGGCCATTTTGGGGTTCGGCCACAGTGCTCAACGTCATTCCATGCGGTAGTTCGGCGCTTCTTTCGTGATCTGCACATCGTGCACATGGCTTTCGCGCATGCCGGCCGATGAGATCTCGACGAACTCGGCACGCTCGTGCATTTCGGCGATGCTTGCGCACCCGCAGTAATGCATCGAGGCGCGCAGGCCCCCCGCCATCTGGAAGATCACCACCACCACCGAGCCCTTGTAAGGCACCTGGCCTTCGATGCCCTCGGGCACCAGCTTGGTCGTATTCGCGGAAGATTCCGATTCTTGAAAGTAGCGATCCGCAGAACCCGACTGCATGGCACCGATCGAGCCCATGCCGCGATAACTCTTGTAGGTGCGGCCCTGGTACAGGATGGTTTCGCCGGGCGCCTCTTCGGTGCCGGCGAACGCGCCACCCATCATCACGCTGTCAGCACCGGCTGCAATGGCCTTGGCCAGATCGCCGGAAAAACGAACCCCCCCATCGGCAATTAGCGGTACACCGCTGCCCGCGATCGCTTTCGCGACCGCTTCGATCGCGAAGATCTGGGGCACACCGACGCCGGTGACGATGCGTGTGGTGCAGATCGAGCCCGGGCCTATGCCCACCTTCACCGCATCGACTCCTGCATCCACCAGCGCGCGAGCCGCGGCACCGGTGGCGACGTTGCCGCCGATGACATCGATCTGCGGATAGCTGCGCTTCACCCAGCGCACGCGCTCGATCACGCCGGCGCTGTGGCCGTGCGCGGTGTCGACGACGATTGCGTCCACACCCGCCTTGACCAGCAATTCGATACGTTCCTCGGTGTCTTCGCCCACACCCACCGCGGCACCGACGCGCAGCTTGCCTTGGCTGTCGCGCGCCGCGTTCGGAAAGCTCGTCTGCTTCGTGATGTCCTTCACCGTCATCAAGCCTCGCAGTTCGAAGGCCTCGTTCACGACCAGCACTCGCTCCAGCTTGTGGTGATGCATCAACGCCTTGCCTTCGGCGAGCGACGCACCTTCGCGCACCGTGATCAGGCGCTCGCGCGGTGTCATGATGTCCCGCACGGGAGCGTCCAGGCGCGTCTCGAAGCGAAGGTCGCGGTTCGTCACGATGCCCACGACGCGCCCCGCATCGACCACGGGGAAACCGGAAATGCCGTGCTGCTTCGACAGCTCGATGACATTGCGCACCGGTACGCCAGGCGAGATCGTGATCGGGTCCTTCAGCAGGCCCGATTCGTAGCGTTTCACGCGCGCGACCTCGGCCGCCTGCTGTTTCGCCGTCAGATTCTTGTGCACGATGCCGATGCCGCCCTCCTGCGCGATGGCGATCGCCAGGCGTGCCTCGGTCACGGTGTCCATCGCCGCCGACACGAGCGGCAGGTTGAGGCGGATATTGCGCGACAGCGCGGTCGACAGGTTGGTGTCGCGCGGCAACACCGTGGAGAAGGCTGGCACCAACAACACGTCGTCGAAGGTCAGCGCTTTGCCGAGCAGGCGCATGGAAGATGGCTCCGGACGCAAAAGCGAATTATACGGACGCGCCTTGGAGACCCCCTTCGGTCCGGCGCATACGGGCATTGGTCACGGACCGACACCTTGTCACCCGTCGGCACCGCCCTGCACCGCTAAACTTCGGCCCGTACTCGGGTGAGGACTACAGCATGCAGCGATTTTCCCTCCACGTTCTGGTACTCCTGATCGGTTCTTTCATCGTGATTCCGGCGGCCGCGCAATGGAAATGGCGCGACAAGAATGGTGCGATTCAGTACAGCGACTTGCCGCCGCCCCCTGGAGTGCCGGCACAAGACGTGTTGCAGCGCTCGAGTACCGGGCGGCAAGGCGTGAATGCGGCTGTCGACCCCGGGGCGGCGGCAGCTTCCGCGCCGAAGGCCGGTACAGACCCTGAACTGGAAGCCCGGCGCCGCAAGGCGGAGCAGGCAACGACCGACAAGGCCAAGGCCGAAGAGCGGGTTCAAGCCGAGCGCATCGCAGCGGCCAAGGCGGAAAACTGTGGGCGTGCCAAGAGCCACATGAAATCGCTCGAAGACGGGCTGCGCGTCGTCAGAACCAACGCCAGCGGCGAGCACGAGGTGCTCGACGACAGGGGGCGCGCCGCAGAAAAGGCGCGCGCCAGCGAGATCATTTCGTCCGATTGTCGGTAGACCCGCCGCCAATCCCGCCGCGGCCCTTTTGACCGAACTGGCGCCGGCGTCGCGCCTCTTTCGGGTCGACACTCAACGGCCGGTAGATCTCGACGCGATCCGCAACGCGCAGCCTTTCATCCAGAGCGCGCCATTTGCCCCAAACGCCAACCTTGTGGCGCTGCAAATCGAGTTCCGGGTGGCGCGCAAGCAAGCCACTTTGCAGCACCGCGTCGCGCACGCATGCGCCCGGCTGCAAGCAGACGTGCACGCTGTCGAACTCGCCCGCGCGCGGGCTGTAGATCACTTCAATCGTCAGCGCCTGATCGTCAGCGTGGTCCATACACCTGCTCGGCACGCTTGACGAACGAGTCGACCAGCGTATTCGCGATTCTGTCGAACACCGGGCTCAACACGGCTTCGAGCGCAGAGTTCGAGAACGCGTAGTCAAGCTGAAATTGGACGCGGCAAGCCTGCGAACTGTCGCCACCCGGAATTGGCAATGCAATGAAATGCCAGTTTCCATCGAGCTGAGAAAACGGCCCATCGACGAGAGCCAACTGGACCGAGACGTCGGGCGCATTGCGGCTGCGCGTCGTGAACGCGTGGCGCACTCCGGCATAGGCGAGGTGCAGGCGCGCGGTCACGCCGTCGGCGTGGCGCTCGAGCAGCTCGGCGCGCTCGCACCATGGCAGGAACTGCGGGTACTCGGAAACACCGATCACCAACGTGTACATCTCGCGTGGCGAGTACCACAGCAGCACGGACTTGGCGACACGCTTCATACAATGCACAAATTCTAGGGGGCTTCACCCGACGCCCCGCCCACCCATGTCCATTGCCGAAAACCGCCGCGCCCATTTCGACTATTCCATCGAGGAGCGACATGAAGCCGGCATGGTGCTGGAAGGCTGGGAGATCAAGGCCGTTCGCGCGGGCCAGGTGCATCTCACCGACGGCTACGTGGTCATTCGTGACGGTGAGCTGTACCTGATCGGCTGCCGCATCGACGCCCTGCGCAGCGCCTCGACGCACATCCGCCCCGAGGCGGACCGCACGAAGAAGCTTTTGATGCACAAGGAGGAGATCAAGCGCCTCATCGGCAAGGTCGAACAAAAAGGCTTCACCCTGGTGCCGCTGAATCTGCACTACAAGGGTGGCCGGGTGAAGTGCGAAATCGCATTGGCCAAGGGCAAGGCCGAGCACGACAAGCGCAACACCGAGAAAAAGCGCGACTGGGAGCGTGAAAAGGGACGATTGATGAGACACAAAGTCTCATCAAAGCCGAAGGCCTGAGCGCCGCAGGCGCGAAGTCGGACCTTTCGACAAAAGGGACGATTGATGAGACACAAAGTCTCATCAAAGCCGAAGGCCTGAGCGCCGCAGGCGCGAAGTCGGACCTTTCGACAAACGGGACGATTGATGAGACAGAAGGTCTCATCAAAGCCGAAGGCCTGAGCGAGGCTACTTGTGCTCGAGAACCTTGTCGAGAAAGCCGACGATGACTTTCGTCAGTTCATCATGCTGGCCTTCAAAGAAGTGCGCGGCACCTTCAACAACCACTTGCTGCGAACCCGCGACGCGCTGAATCTGCTTGCGGCGCTCGTCGGCGCCGACGATTGTCACGCTCCAATCGCGCGAGCCGTAGACATCCAGCACCGGAATTTTGATGCGGAACATGTCCTCCAGGCCGTTGATGATGCCGATGAACACCCAGGCGCCGATCTTCGTATCACTGCGCGTGACGAGGTAGTAATTCGCCATCGTCGCACCCAGGCTGTGCGAGACGATGGCCAGTGCGCCGTGGCCACGCGCCCGCAGCCATTCGGCGGCGAGACCGATACGCTCGGCTGCGTCGCCATAGGTGGGAATGTAGTCGCCGATCTTTGCAGTGCCCGGTAGCACCGGCATCTGGATCGACAGCGTGGAATAGCCCGCCTGCGCAAGCTTGATCCGCAATGCGCCGTACAAGTCGTAGTCGGGCGCCCAGCCTCGTCCATGAGCGATGAGAAGCGCGCCGCGGGGCTGCTTGGCCGCCATCCACAGACCGAGGAAGCGATGACCATTGGCCTGGGCAATCTGCACCGCCTCGCCATCAACCAGGGTCGCCAGCGTTTGCTCGGCCCAACGCGCCTCGCGCTCGTAGTCTTGAGCTGCGGCGCCGCTGCACACCAATGCCAGCAAAGCAAAAAGAAACCCGCCGAGGCGGGTTTCCAATCCTGTGCGCAGCACGTTACGCCAGTTTGAGCGGCAACCTGCGCAGGCGCTGGCCAGTCAACGAGGCCAGCGCGTTGGCCACCGCCGGTCCGACCATCGCCGTGCCCGGCTCACCGATTCCGCCCGGCGCCTGGCCATCGGCAATGATGTGCATGTCGATCACAGGCGTTTCGTGCATGCGGGTGGCGCGATAGTCGTTGAAATTCTTCTGCTGCACACGCCCGCCGACGATCGTGATCTCGTCGAACAGGACGGAGGACATTCCGTAGATGATGCTCGACTCGATCTGTTGCTTGACGATATTCGGGTTGACCATGCTGCCCAGGTCGACGGCGATGGTGATCTTGTGCACCTTGATCTGTTTGTTCGGTGCCGAGACCTCGGCGATCAGCGCCAGGTAGGTGCCATAACCTTCCATGATCGCCACACCCTGCTTGCGTCCCGCCGGCATTGCCTTGCCCCATTCCGCCTCATGTGCGGCACGATTCAGCACGCGCAGATAGCGCGGCTCCTTGATCAGCAAATCGCGCCGGAACTGGACCGGATCCTTGCCGGCTGCCGCGGCCATCTCGTCAATGAAGCCTTCATTGGCGAAAGCGTTCATGGCGTGAGACACGGAGCGCAAATAGCCCACCCGCACACCGGTGTCGTGGATCACCGAATTGCCACCCTGGTTCGGAATGTCATAAGGCAGCGGCGCGTACTCGAGCATGAACGGATCGATGCCGTCCTTGACGAACGCACCGAACAGGCGTTTCGTGACCGACGGCGACGCCACGCTGAATTTGAATGCCACCGGCTTGCCCGACGCGTCCAGCCCGCCTGACATGCGGTGCACGCTGGCCGGGCGATAAAAATCGTGCGTCATGTCGTCTTCACGCGACCAGATCAGCTTGACCGGCATGCCTGCGGCCTTGCTGATCTCGATGGCCTGGGTGATGAAGTCGACGTCGATGCGCCGCCCAAAGCCACCGCCGAGGAAGGTTGTGCGCACCGTGACCTGTTCGGGCTTCATCTTCAACATGCCTGCAGCCACGCCCTGCGCCATTTGCTGGAATTGCGTCGGTCCGACGAGCAAGCACGAGTCCGCACGTACGTCGGCGGTGAAATTCATCGGCTCCATCGTCACGTGAGCGGTGTAGGGCAACTCGTATTCGGCCTCGAGCTTCTTCGACGCCTCGCGCATCGCTGCGTCAGCGTCACCCACGGTCTTGAACGTGGCGCCCGGCTTGGCAGCTGCCGCGCGCAGCTCCGAAGCAATACCCGCGCTGCTCAAGTTTTGGACCGCGCTTTCGTCCCACTTGATGCTGACGGCCGACAGCGCCTTGCGGGCGTGCCAATACGTGTCGGCCACCACTGCCACACCGTCCGTGACCTGCACCACCTTCTTCACGCCGGGCATGGCCATTGCCCGGGAGGCGTCGAAGCTTGCCAACGTGCCACCCAAGGCCGGGCATTGGGCCAGTACCGCGATGCCCATTCCGGGCAATTTCACATCGATACCGAACTCGGCGGTGCCGTTGACTTTGGCGGGCGTATCGAAGCGCTTGATTTCCTTGCCGACGTAGCGGAAGTCCTTCGGAGATTTCAACGCCGGCGTCTTCGGTGGAGTGAGTTTGGACGCGGCCTCGGCCAGTTCGCCGTAGGTCGCCTTTTGCCCGCCGGGGCCCAGAACCATCGCGTTTTCCGCGCGGCAGGCATCGGCTTTCACGTTCCACTTCTGCGCCGCCGCCTCCAGCAACACCGAACGCGCCTGGGCACCGGCCACGCGCAGTTTGCTATAGGCCTCGCGAACCGAGGTGGAACCGCCGGTGAGCTGCCCGCCAATCATTTCGTTGATGTAAGGCTCGCCGGGTGGCGCCATCTCGATCTTTATCTTGGCAATGTCCACGCCCAGTTCTTCGGCGATCAGCATCGGCATCGACGTGTACACGCCCTGGCCCATTTCGGAGCGAGCGCACAGGATCGTGACGCTGTTGTCACTGCCCACAACCACCCAGGAATTGGGCAGCATTGTCTTCGTGCCTGGGCTGGCGGCCCAGCCGGGCATGACAAAGCCAACCATCAGTGCGCCACCCGCGGCAGCGCCGGTGCCGAGAAATTCGCGACGTGAAACTTGCGGAAAGCTGCTCATGATCAGGCTCCCTTCGCAGCGGTGTGGATCGCCGCGCGAATGCGCGGGTAGGTGCCGCAACGGCAAATGTTGCCCGACATGGCGTTGTCGATGTCGGTGTCGGTGGGTTTGGGCTTGTCGCGCAACAGCGCCACGGCGCTCATGATCTGGCCCGATTGGCAGTAGCCGCATTGCGGCACGTCGTGCGCGATCCACGCCGCCTGGACCCGTTTGCCGACGGCGTCCGCGGCCATCGCTTCAATCGTTGTCACCTTCTTGCCGGCAACTGCGGACAGCGGAGTCTGACACGAACGCACCGCCGCGCCGTCGAGGTGCACCGTGCACGCCCCGCACAACGCCTGGCCGCAGCCGAACTTGGTGCCGGGCAGACCGATATCGTCGCGCAAGACCCATAACAACGGCGTGTCGGCTTCTGCATTCACGCTCACGGATTTACCGTTCACACTCAATTCAATGGCCACATCTGTCTCCTGATGATTGCGCGGCACAGTTGCGCGCGAGAGGATTGCGGCAGCGATGGTAGGCCGGGAGGGCGCAACTACACCTTCGGGTTAACCATAGGTAGGTGGAGTCGTCGCGTCACGTCGCAACCGCAGCCGCAGCGATGACCTTGCGCTCACGCACCAGGTAGCTGTACAGCACCGGTACGACCACGAGCGTCAACAGCGTCGACGTGATCACACCGCCGATGATGGCGCGGCCCATCGGCGCCTGGATCTCGCCGCCTTCGTTGAGTGCAAGCGCCAGCGGCAACATGCCGAAGACCATCGCGCTCGTCGTCATGATGATGGGCCGCATGCGCACCAGGCCGGCCTGCAGCAACGCGTCGGCCACGCTCAAACCCGCCTTGCGCCCGTGGTTCGCGAAGTCGACGAGCAGGATCGCATTTTTCGTCACGAGACCCATGAGCATGACGAGGCCTATCATCGAAAAGATGTTCAGCGTCGAGCGCCAGAACAGCAGCGCAAGCATCACGCCGATCAGCGACAGCGGCAACGATGCCATGATCGCCAGCGGCTGCAGGAAGCTGCCGAACTGGCTCGCGAGCACGATGTAGATGAAGATCACGCTCAGCCCGAGTGCCGCGAGCATCGCCGTGAATGCCTCTTGCTGCTCCTTGGTGGCGCCGCCGACGTCGAAGCTGAAACCGGGCGGCAGCTTGATGCTGTCGACAAGCTCCTGCACCTCTTTGCCGGCGTCGCCCGAAGGTCGGCCCTCGACGCCGGCGAAGATCGCTTCGCGGCGTTGCAGGTTCTGGCGCCGGATCACTTCCGGGTTCTCGACCGAGACGATGCTGGCCACGCTGTCGAGCAGGATCGGCGTGCCGTCCTTGCTGAACGCCACGGGCAAATGGCGCAACTGGTCGATGCGCTCGCGCTGCGCCGCCGGCAAACGCAACTGCACTTCGACTTGCTCGCCGTCGGACGTTGTCCAGTAGGTGGCGATCTCGCCGTTTACATAAGCGCGCAGGCTGCTCGCCAATTGCGGTGCGGTCAGGCCCAGTTCACGCACGGCGCCTGGGTGCAGGCGCACGGCGTAGGCCGGCAGGCCGGGTTTGACCGAGACCTCGACGTCGACAATGCCGCGGATCGCCCGCATGCGTTGCGCCAGGTCCTGCGCAATGAGCGCCAGGCCTTCGGGGTCGTTGCCGAGCACGGCGACATAGATCGGCCGGTCGAAACCGACCGAGACGTCGATTCCAGGCAGCTTGGCCAGGCGCGCGCGGATGGTGTCTTCGACGTCCTTTTGCGAGCGCTCGCGTTGCGCGCGCGGCTTCAAACCGATGTTGATCGACGCCTGATTGCGCCCTTGCGACAGGCCGGCGCCGACGCCGCCGACGTTGGTCGAGACCGTGGCCACTTCGGGCAGTGCCGAAACGATTTCTTCAACCTGGCGAATCTTGGCGTCGCTTCGTTCCAGGCTCGAGCCGACCGCCAGGCGCACGTTGAGTTGCGTGAATCCCTGATCGGTCTGCGGGATGAATTCGCTGCCCACCAGCGGCACCAGGGCGAGTGCACCAACCAGGCTCGCCACGCCCGCCCACAGCACCAGAGCGCGCGGCGTCAGCGTCGCGCGACGCCAGGCGCGAGGACTGTGCCGGTCGCGCTGGCCCTGCGCATCGAGCCCATGCGCGTAGGCGGGCAGCGGCAATGCGTAGCGTCGCGCCGAAAAAGCCCATCGGATCAACCCCTCATACCCGGCGTGCAACATCTCCATGAAGCGATCCGTCGCGCGAATCGCTGCGCCGATCAGCGGCACGCTCTTGAGGTGTTCGCCCGGTGGGTCCTTCCAGACGCTGGAGAGCATCGGATCGAGCGTGAAACTGACGAACAAGCTGACGAGCACGGCCACCGTGACCGTGATGCCGAACGAGACGAAGAACTTGCCGACGATGCCGCCCATGAACGCCACGGGCACGAAGACGGCGCAGATCGCGAAAGTCGTGGCCATGACGGCCAGGCCGATTTCGCTCGTGCCTTCGAGCGAAGCACGCCGATGGTCCTTGCCCAGGTGCACATGGCGCACGATGTTTTCGCGCACCACGATTGCGTCGTCGATGAGCAGGCCGATGCAAAGGCTCAGGCCCATCATCGTCATGAAATTCAGCGTGAAACCGAAGGCATAGACCGCGATGAACGATGAAATCACGGCGATCGGCAGCGTCAGCCCCGTGATCACGGTCGAGCGCCACGAGTTCAGGAACAGCAGCACGATCAGCACCGTCAGCAGCGCGCCCTCGATCAAGGTGCGCTGCAAGCCCGTGAGGGCGTCCTTCACGAAATCGCTGTTGGCGTAGATGATGCGCAGCTCGACCCCGATGGGCAGCGCCTTGCGCAGTTCTTCCACCGCAGCTTTCACGCCTTCGCCGGTCACCACAATGTTCGCGTCTTGCTGCTTGAAGACGTTGAAGCTGATCGCAGGCTGACCGTTGATGCGCGCCAGCGAGTCGGCTTCGCGCTCGCGCTCGACCAGGGTTCCGAGGTCACCCAGCGTCAGGCTTAACGCCCCGCGCCGCGCCACCACCAGGTTCGCGAACTCCTTCGGGTCCCGCACCCGGCCTTCAACACGCAGTATCGAATCCTGCACGCTGTCGCTCAGCAGCCCCACCGGTTGATCCGCATTGCTGTCGCGCAACGCGGTCGCAATTTCCGCCGGCGTGATGGCATAGGCACGCAGGCGTTGCGGGTCGAGGTCGATGCGCACCTGGCGCGTCGCGGTGCCGGCGACGTCGATGCGCGCCACACCCTCCACGCGTTGCAGGCGCTTCGTCACGGTCTGGTCCGCCAGCAGCGAAAGTTCGCGCGCATTGCGCCCGGCGCCGAGCAGGGCCAGCACCACCGCTGGCTGGCTGTTGTCGCCGTCAAAGCGCGCCACCGTGGGCGTCTTCGCGTCTTTCGGAAACGCCGTTTGCACGATGGCGATGCGGTCGCGCACGTCCTGCATTGCACGCCCCATGTTCGCGTTCAGGCTGAATTCGGCGCTGCTCTGGCTGCGCCCCTCGAAGCTGCGCGAAGTGATGCGTTTCACGCCGGCAATGCCGTTCAGCGCTTCTTCGACGAGTTTGGTGACTTCACGCTCCACTGCTTCGGGCGCTGCGCCGGGGTAGGCCACGTCGACAAAGGCAACCGGCAACGAGACATCCGGCATCTGCTCCACGCCCAGACGCGCATACGAGAACAGGCCCAGCACACACAGCGCCACCATCACCATCGTCGCGAACACAGGGTTCGCGATCGAAACGCGTGTCATCCACATGGCGGGGCCTGTTCGAAACTGGTGGGCGAGGGAACGGCCGGGCGCGCCGGTCTAGGGTTGCTTCGTCGACGCCGGCACGGAGGCCACGGCACTGCCGCCACCGGCCACCTTGGCCTTGCCGCCCTCCCGCAAGTTGTCGAAGCGCCCCGCCAGAACCTGCGCCGCGGGGCCAACTCCGCTCAGCACTTCGACCCTGCCCTGCGCCGCGTCGCGCCGACCCGTCGTCACGGCGCGGCGCACCAGGACACCATCTTCGATCAACCACACATGGTCTTGGCCCGAGGCTTTCGCAAGCGCGCTGACGGGCAACGTCAGGCGTTGTGTGGTGTCGCGCAACTGCACCCGCGCGAGTGCGAATTGGCCGGCCCGAAACGCCTCGTGCGGGTTCGGAATCGCGATCGTCACGCCGATCGACCGCGTTCCCACCTCAGCCGCCGGGGCGATGCGCTCGAGTTTGCCCGACACCGGCGTCGCGACCCCTTCGACCTGCACCTCCACCATCATGCCCGGGCGCAGCAGCGAGACTTCATGCGTTCCCACGCTGCCGGCAAGTTCCAGGCGCGCCAGGTCGACGATGGTCAACACGCTCTGCTCCGGGCTGAGTTTTTCGCCGGGCAGCACATGGCGCTTCGCCACCACACCGGAAATCGGTGCGACGAGTTCAGCGTCGCGCAGGCTGATGCGGCTGGTTCCGAGCTGCATCTGCGACGCCGTGAACTGGGCGCGCGCCGACTCGAGCACCGCGCCGCTCGCTTCCAGTGCCGTGCCCGAGATGTACTGCTGTTCGAACAGCTGCTGGTTCGCGGAGTGTTGGCGCTGCG
>Ga0315280_10001298_pt1 | contig 43230 bp, 41 predicted proteins | sample YL17G06_40_MG_FD_203697 | JGI IMG/M metagenome (GOLD analysis project Ga0315280, IMG submission 203697) | Sediment microbial communities from Yellowstone Lake, YNP, Wyoming, USA - YL17G06_40 | ecosystem: Environmental > Aquatic > Freshwater > Lake > Sediment | place: USA: Wyoming | collected...
CCACAAACAACCGACCTGCGCGGCGACGGGGTCGGCGGGCGCGACGCCGGTCTCCGTGATGAGCGCTTGCAGGGCACGCGGGTGAAGAAAGCGAATCTGGTTCCATGATCAACATCGTCGACAAGCTGTTGCACGCGGGCGAGGGCAAGCGCCTGAAGAAGCTCGCAGAGCAGGTGGCCGCAGTCACGGCCCTCGAGCCCGAGATCGCGCAGCTCTCCAACTCGCAGCTGACCGCCAAGACGGCCGAGTTCAAGCAGCGGGTCGCCAACGGCGAAGGCCTCGACGAGCTGCTCGTCGAGGCCTTCGCCGTGGTCCGCGAGGCCTCCAAGCGCGTGCTCGACCTGCGGCCCTTCGACGTGCAGGTGATGGGCGGCATCGTGCTGCACGAGGGCGACATCGCCGAGATGAAGACCGGCGAGGGCAAGACGCTCGTCGCGGTGATGCCCATGTATCTCAACGCGCTCGAGGGCAAAGGCGCGCACCTGGTGACGGTCAACGACTACCTCGCCCGTCGCGACTCTGAGTGGATGGGCGACATCTACCGCTTCCTCGGGCTTAAGGTGGGTCTGATCCAGCAGGCGATGACGCCCGACGAGCGCCGCGTCGCCTACGCCGCCGACGTCACCTACGGCACCAACACCGAGTTCGGCTTCGACTACTTGCGCGACAACATGGCCATGCGCCTCGATCACTGCGTGCAGCGCGGCCATCGCTACTGCATCGTCGACGAGGTCGACTCGATCCTCATCGACGAGGCGCGCACCCCGCTCATCATCAGCGGCGCCCCCGAGACGGCCGCCGACACCTATCGCCAGTTCGCGCGCATCGTCCCCCGCCTCATCGAGGGGCAAGACTACGAGGTCGACGAGAAGCAGCGCACCGCGGCCGTGACCGAATCGGGCGTGGCCAAGGTCGAGCACGCGCTCGACATCGACAACCTCTACAAAGACGCCAACGGCGCGCTCGTCAACCACCTCGTGCAGGCGCTGCGCGCCCAGGCTCTTTACCACAAAGACGTCGAGTACGTCGTCAAAGACGGCGAGGTCCTGATCGTCGACGAGTTCACCGGCCGCATCCTCGAGGGCCGCCGCTACTCCGAGGGTCTGCATCAGGCGATCGAGGCCAAAGAGCACGTGCCCATCCGCGAAGAGAACCAGACCCTCGCCACGATCACCCTGCAGAACTACTTCCGCATGTACGACAAGCTGGCCGGCATGACCGGCACGGCCAAGACCGAAGAAGACGAGTTCCGCACGATCTACGGGCTCGAGGTCGTGCAGGTGCCCACCAACGTCGAGATGGTGCGACTCGACCAGAACGACTACATCTTCAAGACGCGGTCCGAGAAATACACGGCGGCCGTCGACGACATCAAGCGGCGCTACGAGCAGGGTCAGCCGGTGCTGGTCGGCACCGTGTCGGTCGAGGTCAGCGAGATGCTCTCGGGCATGCTCGAGCGCCAGGGCGTGCCGCACAACGTCCTCAATGCCAAGCAGCACGAGCGCGAGGCCGAGGTCATCAAAGACGCCGGCAAGCCCAAGACGGTCACCATCGCCACCAACATGGCGGGCCGCGGCGTCGACATCAAGCTCGGCGAGGGCGTCAAAGACCTGGGCGGTCTCTACGTGCTCGGCACCGAGCGCCACGAGAGCCGGCGCATCGACAACCAGCTCCGTGGCCGGTCGGGCCGCCAGGGCGACCCCGGCGAGAGCCGCTTCTACCTGTCGGCCGAAGACGACCTCATCCGCCTGTTCGCCGGCGACCGCATGTACAAGGTGCTCGACCGGCTGGGCCCGGGCGAGGGCGAGGCCATCGAGCACAAGATGCTCACCAACGTGGTCGAGAAGGCGCAGAAGAAGGTCGAGGAGCTCAACTTCATGCGCCGCAAGCAGGTGCTCCAGTACGACGAGGTCATGAACCTACAGCGCACCGTGGTGTACGAGCAGCGCCGCCGCATCCTCGAGGGCGAGGATCTGGGCGAGCAGGTCGCCGAGATGATCGAAGAGGTCGTCGCCGGCGCCGTCGAGGGCGCGCTCGAGGGCGACTACGCCGAAGAGTGGGACATCGAAGGGCTCTTCGTCACGCTGCGCTCGCTCTACGACCCCACGCTCAAGCCCAGCGACATCCAGCCCAAGAAGGGCATGACGCGCGACGACATCGTCGAGAAGGTGGTCGACGACGCCCTCGACCACTACGACAAGCGCGAGAAGCTGATCGGCTCCGAGCAGATGCGCGCCGTCGAACGGGCCGTCATGCTGAGCGTCGTCGACTCGCGCTGGAAAGACCACCTGCTCGACATGGACTACCTGCAGGAAGGCATCCACCTGCGCGCCCTGGGCCAGCGCGACCCGCTGTCCGAGTTCAAGAAGGAGGGCTACGAGCTCTTCCAAGACATGCTCGGCGCCGTCAAGCAGAGCACCGTCACGACGCTGCTCAAGAACACCCCCGAAGACCTGGCGATGTTCGCCGCCCTGACGCTCGAAGAGCCTCTGCAGGCGTTCAACTACCAGAGCGGCGAAGACCTGGCTTACCAAACCTCGTTCAGCGCGGCTGCGGCGGCGACGATGCCGCCCGAGGCGGCATACGCGCCGCAGCCCGACGGGCACGGGTACGCGGCGACCGCGGCCGCCCAGGCGCAGGTCGGCGAGTCCGCGGCCGCCGCCAGTCGATCGGCCGTCGTGCAGCAGCGCCACGTCGAGCAGAAGATCGGCCGCAACGATCCCTGCTGGTGCGGCTCAGGCAAGAAGTACAAGAAGTGTCATGGCGCGTGATGTGCTTCGCTTTCGCTCAGCTCAGGCTCCCTGTGATGCCGTCGCCTTCGTCCTCTCGTCCCATGGCGCGTGAGTGCCGCAGGCACTCACGCGCCACAGCCGCCTCACGCGCTGGGCGGCGCCAGCCATGCAACTCCGTCGAGGCGGGCGGGCGGCGCCCGCGGCTCGCTTCTGTGCGGGGCCGCTTGATACACTGGAAGGGCGATGGCAATCGAAGCGTCCGCAGCACTCGTTCAACTTGACTCGCTCCGCGAGCGGCTCAAGGGCGCCGGTGAGCGTCTGAGCTGGCTGCGGAGCTATCTTTGACCCCCCTCGCCTCGTAGAGCGGATCGCCGCGCTCGAAGAGCGCATGCGCGCGCCCGACTTCTGGGACGATCAGGAGCAGGCTCCCAAAGCATCCGCCGACTACAGCCGCCTGAAGCGTCGGCTCGATGAGTTCGAGGCGCTCGCAGGTCGGTTCGGCGACCTCGAGACGACCGAGGAGCTGGTGCGCGAGGAGCTCGCCGGCGACTCCGTCGACGGCGAGCTCCTCGCCGAGCTCGAGCACGGCCTGCGTGCTCTCGAGAAGGAACTCGAGCACAGCGAGGAGCAGCGCTTCTTCAGCGGCCGCTACGACGAGGGCGGGGCGATCGTCACGATCCACGCCGGCGCCGGCGGCACTGAAGCCAACGACTGGGCCGAGATGCTCTTGCGCATGTACCTGCGCTGGTTCGAGCGTCGCGGCTTCAAGGCCGCGCTCAACGAGGTGCAGGAGGGGGAGGAGGCCGGCATCAAGTCGGCCACCATCACCGTCGAGGGCGAGAACGTCTACGGCCTGCTGGCCAGCGAGAAGGGCGTGCACCGCCTGGTGCGCCTCTCGCCCTTCGACTCGGCCAACCGCCGCCACACGAGCTTCGCCGCCGTCGAGGTGAGCCCGCTGGTGAGCGACGACGTCGAGATCGAGATCAACGAGGACGACCTGCGTATCGACACCTATCGCTCGTCGGGGGCCGGCGGCCAGCACGTCAACAAGACGAGCTCGGCCGTGCGCATCACCCACCTGCCCACCGGCATCGTTGTGCAGTGCCAGAACGAGCGCTCGCAGATCTCGAACCGCGCAACCGCCATGCGCATGCTCAAGTCGCGGCTCGTCGAGCTCGAGGAGCGCAAGCGCGCCGAAGAGATGGCCAGGGAGCGCGGGCAGCAGCTCGACGTCAACTTCGGCAGCCAGATCCGCAGCTACGTGCTGCATCCCTACCAGATGGTCAAAGACCTGCGTACCGGCCACGAGACGGGCAACACGCAGGCCGTGCTCGACGGCGACCTCGACGATTTCGTGCACGAGTACTTGATCTGGCGCTCGCAGGGCGGCCGCGACGGCAAGCAGTCGTGACGGCGAACACACGACGTATGAGTGGGTGATCGGCAGATGAACGATGCGCAAACGACCGGACAGAGTGAGCTGAAGCGGACTCCCCTCTACGACCGCCACGTGGCGCTGGGCGCCAAGCTGGTCGAGTTCGCGGGCTGGGAGATGCCGATCCAGTACCCGACCGGCATCATCGAGGAGCACCTCGCGACCCGACGGCGCGCCGGCCTCTTCGACGTCTCGCACATGGGCCGCTTCCGCGTGTGCGGCGCCGGTGCGCTCGCCTTCTTGCAGCATGTGCTGGCCAACAACGCCGCCGCCCTCGACGTCGGCGAGGCGCAGTACACGTTCATCCCCACGCCCACCGGCGGCGCCGTCGACGACGCCTACCTCTACCGCTTCGTCGACGACGAGTACCTGTTGGTCGTCAATGCCGCCAACGTGCAGAAGGACTGGGAGCACTTCGCGCGCGAGCTCGGCTCGTTCGACGACGTCGAGCTGATCGACGCCGGCGACGAGTTGGCCATGCTGGCGCTGCAGGGCCCCGAATCGCGCGTGATCCTCCAGGGACTCATCGGCGAGGGCAGCCTGCCCGAGCCGCTGCGTAACGAGCTCAGCATCGTGCGCCTCGCCATCGCCCAAGGTGAGGTCGTCATCGGTGATCGCGCGTCGCACACCGGTCTCGGTGCGGCCGCGGTCCGGGCCGGGTTCGGCGCCAGCGCGGCCGTACCCGGGGCGCGGGTACCCGAGGCGAGCGCCGTCGACGGCGTGCGCGTCATGGTCGGGCGCACCGGGTACACCGGTGAGCCGCTGTGCTTCGAGCTGTTCATGGCCGCTGCCGAGGGGCCGGCCGTGTGGGACGCACTCGTGTCGGCGGGCGCCAAGCCCGTCGGGCTCGGCGCCCGCGACACCCTCCGCCTCGAGGCCTCCCTGCCGCTCTACGGGCACGAGCTCGGTCACGATCCGGAGGGCCATGAGATCCCCATCATGTCGTGCCCGCTGGCGACGTTCGCCGTCAGCCTCTCGGGGCTCAAGGGCGACTTCGTCGGGCGGCAGGCGCTGGCGCGGCAATGGCGCGCCTACGAGCGCATCGTGCGCCGCGACTACTCTCTGGTGGGCGATCTGCCGCGCCTCACCCGACCTGTGGCCGTCGTGGGCAAAGGCATCGCCCGCGAGGACGCGCGCGTGCTGCGCGACGGCAAGCACGTGGGCTGGGTGACGTCGGGCACGATGGTCCCGCACTGGCTGTGGGAGGGCGAAAGCCTCGACTCGCGCCTCACCGACGGGCGCGGCATGCGCTCGATCTGCCTCGCCTATCTCGACGCCGACATCGTCGACGGCGACCGTGTGACGATCGACATCCGCGGCAAAGAGACCGAGGCGCTCGTGGTCGAGTGGCACCTGCGCTCCGACGCGCCGCCGTACGCGCGGCCGATCGTCGTCGAGCACGAGGAACCGGTGCCGCCGCAGCCTGCGGCCGACGCGCGGCAGGCGGCGCTCCGGCTCATCGACGACACGATCGCCAACACCGAGTGGCGCCAGCGCCGGTGCATCAACCTCATCCCTTCAGAGATGACGGCCTCGCCGCTCGCGCGGTCGCTCTCGATCATGGACCCGGCCTTCCGCTATGCCGAGCACAAGCAGGCCGAAGCGTTCTACGACGCCGACGTCTTCTATTACCAGGGCGTCGAGTTCATCCACGAGGTGGAGCGCTTGCTCGAAGCCGAGATGACCCGCTTCCTCGGCGCCCTCGAGGTCGAGACACGCGTCGTCTCGGGCCAGATGGCCAACACGGCCGTCTTCAGCGCCATGGTCGACTACTTGAACAGGGCCGACCGGCGCCGCGAGCCGCGACGCATCGACAAGGTCATCAACAACCACATCGGCAAGGGTGGTCACCTGAGCGCGCAGCCGATGGGCGCCCTGAAAGACTTCGTCGCCCGCGACCCGCGCACCGAGATGCCGGCGGTCGAAGAGTTCCCCGTGCTGCCCGACAACGCCTACAAGACCGACGTGCCGGCGGCGCTCAAGCTGATCGAGCAGGAAAAGCCCGAGCTCATCATCTTCGGCAAGAGCATGGTCTTGCACCGCGAGCCGGTCGCCGAGATCAGGCGGCTCCTCGACGAGATGGGCAGCGATGCGGTGGTGATGTACGACATGGCGCACGTGCTCGGATTGGTCGGGCCGCACTTCCAGCAGCCCTTCAAGGAGGGCGCCGACCTGGTCACGGGCTCCACGCACAAGACGTTCTTCGGCACGCAGCGCGGCGTCATCGGCACCCGCTTCGAGGAGCATGAGGAGCGCTACGACCTGTGGGACGCCATCCGCCGGCGCACCTTCCCCGGCTCGGTGTCGAACCACCACCTGGGAACGCTGGTCGGCCTGCTCATGGCCGCCTACGAGATGAACCACTTCCGCGACAGCTACCAGGAGGCCGTCATCGGCAACGCCAAGGCGTTCGCGCGGGCGCTGGCCGAGGTGGGCCTCGCCGTGCAGGGCGACCCGGCGATCGACTACACCGAGACGCACCAGGTCATCGTGAAGGTCGGCTACGGGCGCGGGCCCGAGGTGGCCGAGCGGCTCGAGGCCGGCAACATCATCTGCAATTACCAGGTGTTGCCCGACGAGGAGAGCTTCACGGCGGCCGGCGGCCTGCGCCTGGGCGTCTCGGAGATGACGCGCTTCGGCATGGGGCCGGCCGAGTTCAGGGAGCTGGCCGAGCTGATGCGCGCCGTGATCGTCGACGGCGCCGACGTGCGCGACCAGGTCGCCGCGCTGCGCGGTCGCTTCACCGAGCTACGCTACTGCTTCACGGGCGACGAGTTCGCGCCACTGCTCGAGAGGCTGCACGGGCTGATCTGACCAGCGCCGGCCGACTGCACAGAGCCCAGTCGGCCGAGCGACGGTTCGCCGTGCCTCACCCGAGCGGTTGCAGCGCTTCCAGCCGGGCCGGGCGGTTGGTGGTCCCCAGGATGAACGCGCGGGCGGTCGCGCCCGCCTCGCCGAACGCGGCGACGATAGCGGCGCCGGCAGCCCCGGCGTCGCCGGGGCTGCCGGCGAACGCGATCAGGCTGGGCCCCGAACCGCTCAAGGCCACGGCTGCCGCGCCGGCCTCACGGCCGGCGCGCAGCGCAGCCGTGGCCCCCGGGATCGACGCCATGCGCACGCCTTGGTGCAGCCTGTCGTCCATCGCGCTGCGCAGCAGCTCCAGGTCGCCGGTGCGCAGCGCGTCGATGACCAGCGCCGTGCGGCCGATGTTGAACACCGCGTCCTCCAGCGAGACCTGGCGTGGCACCTTCGCACGCGCCGCCCGCGTCGTCGAGCGATGGTCGGGTACCACTACCGCCACGTCGAGACGCGGCAGGTCGAAGCGGCGCACGATGAAGCGGCCTGCCCCGCTGGGCGCGTCGGACTCGGCTTCCCCGTCGTCTTGAGCCACGAGGACGAGTCCGCCGAAGAGGGCCGCGGCCACGTTGTCGGGATGGCCCTCTTGGTGCACGGCGCGCAGCATGATGTCGTGGCGGGTGAGCGGACCGCCGAGCAGCGTGTTGGCCGCCACGGAGGCGGCGATCGCGGCGGTGGCGCTCGAGCCGAGGCCCGAGGCGGGCGGCACGGCGTTGCGACACTCGATGGCCAGCCCTTGCGGCAGCACGCCGTGTTCGGCGAGCAGGGCGAGGGCGCCGGCCGCTATCGGGTTGCTCTCGTCCTCGGGCAGGCGGCCGGCGCCCTCGCCCTCGACCGAGATGCGCACGCCCACGCCCTCGAGGCTCACGGTGACCTCGTTCCACAGGTCGAGGGTCAGCCCCAGGCAGTCGAACCCCGGACCAAGGTTCGCCGTCGTGGCCGGGACGGCCACGGTGACCGATCTGAGGACTGCTCTGTCTTCCACGGATGTACCTTTCAGCAGCATCCGCTCGACTGCGGAGTGCCGTGCTTCAGCATACACTGACCCGCTCCGGAGAGCGGCCCCCAGGCGCTGCCGGCACCGCCGGTCGCGCCCCGCGCGGTCCGCCGCCTGCCTCCTCACGGCTGGCAAACGTGGGGTCGTTTGCTATAATTCCGGTTCCGCGTGGGCGGCTAGCTCAGATGGGAGAGCGCCAGCTCGACAAGCTGGAGGTCGTTGGTTCGATTCCAACGTCGCCCACCATGCGCCTCTCGCTGCCGACCCCGATGGGTTTGCCGCCATCACGCGGTGCTTGCTATGCTTCGCGCATGGCGATCAAGCCGCGGCCCCATCATCGCCTCTACATCCAGGTGTTACGGCGCATGACCCCCGAGCGACGTCTAGCCAAGTCCTTCGCGCTCACCGATCCGCCACGCATGCTCTTCTGGTCGGGCGTGTTCCCGTCATGTGACGGCGTCGAAGAGGGCGGTTGCGCATGAAGCCGAAGCAGGTGGCGACAGGGGTCTTTCGAGTGCCGCTGGGCGGCGTCAACGTGTTCCTCGTCGAGGCCGACCAGGGCCTCGTGCTCATCGACGCGGGCCTTCGTCGCAGCCCGGCGGCGATCACCGAGGCCATCTACAGCCTTGGGCGTTCGCCCGACGAGGTGCGTGCCATCGTGGCGACGCACCTGCATGCCGATCACACCGGCGGCCTGGCCGAGATGAAGCGCCGCACCGGGGCCGAGGTGTGGATGCACCCTCTCGACGCCGCGCTCGTGCGCGTGGGCGTGATCGGGCGGCCGCTGCAGCCCGGGTCCGGCTTCGCGAGCCGGGTCGTCGTCGGCCTCTCGAACAGACGCCCCGTGTCGCGTGGCGAGCCCATCGCCGTCGAGCACGAGGTCGGCGACGGCGACGAGCTGCCGTTCGCCGGCCTGCGCGCCGTCCACACGCCGGGGCACACGGCCGGCCACCTTTCCCTGCTGCTGTCGCGCCACGGCGGCGTGCTGTTCGTCGGCGATGCGGCCGCGAACATGGCACGGCTCGGCATGGGCGCGTTCTTCGAAGACCGGGCCGAGGCGCGACGCAGCCTCGCCAAGCTGGCCGCGCTCGAGTTCGAGGTGGCCTGCTTCGCGCATGGGCGGCCGATACGCGCTCGCGCCGCCGCGCGTTTCCGCGCGCGTTTCGCGAGCGCGGGCGCGACCGGCGCGTAGGGCTTGTAGGGCGCGACCGGCGCGTAGAGCGCGACCGGCGCCTTGGGTCAGGCCGGCTCTTCGGGCGCGACCGGGCCGTGCGGTCTGGCCGACGCTGCCGGCGAGGCGGCCGCTGCTTCCCGGAGAAGGGGCTCCCTTTGCCCGTCGATCTGCGCGCCGACGAGCGCGTCGATCTGCGCGCGCAAGCGCCGCTGCTCGCTCTCGGGCAGCAGCGACGCCGTGATCGAGTTACGGGCCAGTGTCGTGATGTCGTGTTTGGTCCGCGCGAGGGCGCGCTCGACGGCGAGGAAGTTGTCGACCAGGTAGCCGCCGAAGTAGGCAGGGTCATCCGAGTTGACCGTCACGTGCATACCGGCGTCGAGCAGGCGCTTGAGCGGATGCTCGGCGAGGTCGGCGACCACGCCGAGCCGCAGGTTCGAGAGCGGGCACATCGTCAGGGCGACCCGTTCGCGCCGCAGCCGCTCGATCAGGTCGGGATCATCGGCGGCGCGCACGCCGTGGTCGATGCGCTGCACCCGCAGTACGTCGAGGGCTTCGGCGACATAGCCGGCCGGGCCTTCCTCGCCGGCGTGAGCCACGCAGGCGAACCCGGCGTCACGGGCCCGCGCGAAGACCTCGGCGAACTGGCGCGGCGGATGGCCTATCTCGGCCGAGTCGAGTCCCACGCCGGCGATGGCATCGCGGAACGGCAGGGCCATCTCGAGCACGCGCTGGGCGCTTTCGGGGCTCTCGTCGCGCAGGAAACACAGGATGAGCCGCGAGGTGATCCCCAGGGATGATCCGACCTCCTCCAGCGCGCGCCGGATGCCCGTCACCACGTCATCGAAGCGCACCCGGCGCACGAGATGACTCTGCGGATCGAAGAACACCTCGATGTGCCTGATGCCGTCGGCGTGCGCGCGCCCGGCTCGAGCATGAGCCCGGGCTCGATCGAGCGTGCCTTCGAGATGCAGGTGGAGCTCGGCCTTGGGCAGAGCACGGAGGAACGCTTCCAGGGCGACGCTCCCGATCAGAGATGGTGCTCGTGCGGTTTGCGCGGTCATGGAACAACGGCGGCGACGGCGGGCATGTGCGGCGGCATACGCGCACGGCATCCGGGTATAATCAGGACAAAATCAGTCCGCTTCTCCTTGACGAGAGGAACCACATGGCTATGAGCGACCGCGGGGCGGTCACGCGGCAGTCCGCGCAGGCGCGCCCGCTCGAAACCACACAGGCGCACCGCCCCGAGTCAGCGCAGGCGCGCCCGCTCGCATTCGCGCAGGCGCGCCTGCTCGAGGCGCCTCGGTTCGAGGTGATACCGGTGGGCGGCATAGAAGCCAAGGTGGCCGTGCTGCCTCGGGGCTCGACCGTGACCGTGACCGCATCGCCGCGGCAGGGCATCGAGCGCACGCTCGAAGTGAGCGCTGCCTTGGCCGCTCGCGGGTACGTGGTCGTTCCGCATCTCGCCGCGCGCATGATCACCGGGCGCGGCCATCTGCAGCGCATCGTCGCACGCCTCGCGGCCGCAAGCATCCGCGAGGCGTTCGTGGTCGGCGGCGATGCTACGCCGCCGGCGGGCGCCTACCGCGACGCGGGCGACCTTCTCGACGAGCTCGCGTCTCTGCGGCACTCCCTGACCCGCATCGGAGTGGGCGGCTATCCCGAGGGTCATCCCCTCATCTCCGACGAGCGTCTGCTTGAGGCACTGCGCCGCAAGCAGCCGGGCGCAGACTACATCGTCACCCAGATCTGTTTCGAGGCGCAGGCGCTGACGCGCTGGATCGATCGCGTGCGGCAAGCCGGGATCGACCTTCCCGTGGTCGTCGGCCTGCCCGGTGTGGTCGAGAGACGCAAGCTCGCCGAGATCTCGCTGAGGACCGGCGTGGGCGCCTCCTTGCGCTATCTGGCCAGGCACGGGGGCCAGATCGCGGCGCTGGCCCGCTCTCGTCGCTACGACCCGACGCCACTCGTGCGGGCGCTCGCAGCCGGTCTCGACCAGCAAGCGCTCGGCATCGAGGGAGTGCACCTGTTCACGTTCAACCAGGTGGAGGCGACGCAGGCCTGGGCTCGGCGGATCTCGCCGCTTGGCTCGACTTCGCCGATGTCGCCGTCCCCAGCACCGATCCGAGCAGGATGAGCGGCATGCCCACGGCGATCCCCACCGTGAATGGCTCACCGAGGAGTACGACGCCCAGGAGGACGGCCACCAGCGGGTTGACATAGGTGATGACGGTGCTGCGCGACGGGCCGATCTCGCGGATGAGGGTGAAGAACAGCAGGAAGGCGAGCGCCGTGCAGACGACCGCCAGGGTGGCGACGGCGGCCACGGCCTTTGCGGAGACGGACGCCGGCAGATACGCCAGGCCGGCCGGTGCGTAGCCCAGAGCGGTAAGCAGGAGCGAGGCGGTGACGACTCCCAGGCTGGGCAAGCCTGCCAGGCGTCGGCTGATGATGAACGGCCCGGTGGCGTAACAGAGCGACACGACGGCCATCTCGGCCACGGCCAACGGGTCGGTGCTGCTCGTGTCGATGCCCACCAGCGCCGCCACGCCGGCGAAGCCGATGACGAGACCGGCAAGGCGGCGCGCGTCGAGGCGGTCGGCGCTGCCGGTGGCCCGGTAGAGCACGGCTGCGATCAGCGGCACCGAGGCGACGAGCAGGCCGGCCATGGAGCTCGAGAGGTGCTGCTCGGCGCGCGACAAGAGCAGCCAGGGCGCCGTGATCTCAACCGCGGTGTAGGCGACGACCCAGCGCCAGCGGGGCAGGAGCGGCAGCACCTCACCGCGGCGCAGGGCGAGCGGCAGGAGGAGCAGCGCTGCCGGCGCCGTGCGCAGGAAGACCAGCGTCGGCGGCGACAGCTCGCGCACCGCCACGCGGATGAGCAGGTACGGGATGCCCCAGATCACGCAGAGGGCGATGAACAGCAGCCAGCCTTTGCGGGACAGGGGTGTAACCTCCTTGCGAGACGCGCGGGATGCCGATCGCTCGAGCCGAGTGCTCAAGCCGATTCTCCGTACCGAGCGCTCGAGCCGATCGCCGGTAGAGTCTACGCGCTCGTCACTGTGCCATGCACGAGAGGCCACGCCGCGGCATCGAGCACGACCGTGGTCGCTTCAGCGCCGTCGGGCGCGACCGAGAACGAGCCGTCGGATTCCGACCTACTCGCTCCGCCGCCTCACGCTCCAGTGCTATGCCGCGTCGGTGATCGCTAAGCCGCGCCCTAACCACCGTGTCTATCTCGAGGCGCTGCACCGGCTCACGCCGGAGCAGCGCCTCCTCAAGGCGTTCGAGCTCACCGACCTGTCGCGAGCAGCCTTCCGTGACGGGCTCCGTCACCGCTTCCCACAGGCGAGCGACGACGAGCTGCAGCGCATCTACCTCGAGCGCCTCGAGCTATGTCACAACCGGCGCTCCTGAAGCTCCAGCTATGTCACAACCGGCGCTCCTGAAGCTCCAGCCATGTCACAACGTGCGCTCCTGAAACGCGTCGTCAAGGCCCTCGGCGCCGCCGGCATCCCGTACATGGTGACGGGATCGCTGGCGTCGAGTCTGCAGGGCGAGCCAAGAGCGACGCACGGCATCGACCTGGTGATCGAGATCGCCGAACCCGACGTGCCGGTGTTGTCTTGCCGACTTGACGGGCACCCGTGACGGCGACGACGGGCAAGGTCGCGAGAAGCTGACTGAGCCGGGCGGCGCGTGTGAGTGACGCCTACTCGGCCAGCGTCTTGCGGATGTCTTTCATGAGCATGACGAGATGCTGGGGATCGGTGGGCGAGGCCGCGCAGCCGTACCTCTCGTAGAACGCGCGGGCGCGCTCGTTCTTGGCATGCACGAGCACAGCACGGGCGCCGATCGTGTCTGCGGCTTGGGCGCACCGTGCAAAGGCCTCGACGAGCATGGCCTCACCCAGCCCGCGGCCCTGCTCGCGGCGCGCGACGGCCAGGCGGGCGAGCAAGATCACGGGGATGCTCTGCCTGCCCTTGCCCTTGGCCAGTCGCTGGGTCGCCTCCTCTGGATCCACGCTGCCCGCGGCGAGACTGAAGTAAGCCACGACTCGGCTGCCTCGGCAGGCGATGAGCGTCCGCGACTTCTCAGCCTGCTGATCGGCGAAAGCGCGTCGTTGCAGGTACTCATCGAGGGCGTTGTTACCGCAGTCGCAATCGTCGACGTCGTGCGAGGCCTTGAGCAGCTCGATCCTGAGCAGCGGCTCAGCGCTCACGGAACGGGCGGGGCTTCGCTGCCGCCTTCTTCAGTGTAGGAATCTCTCGGGCCGGGCGATCGTGCAGCGCGACGAACTCGTCCCACTTGGCGGGGGACAAGACGAACCTGGTTCGACCGGCGAGCACCTCTTCCGCCGAGCGGAGCGCGGCCTGCAGCACAAACTGACTCGACGTCACGTGCGTCGCTCGCGCGGCCTCTTCGACCAGGCCCTTCTCTGCCTCGACGAGGAAGCCGCCGTTGAAGGTAGTCTCGAGCTTCCAGCGGCCCAGGGCGGCGTCGCAGGGTGACAATGGCAGCGAAGCATTGACCTCGGCGCCAGTCGGCTCTACTCTGGCCTGGCTCGGGTACTGCGTAGCGGTCCCCGGCCTTCTTGTTTGGGCAGGATCACGAGCCCCGAACCCTCCCACGAGCCTTGGGCGCCTCTGCGCAGCTTCTCGGCGACGACTTCAAGGTTCGGCTTGGTAGAGGTGCCTGCGACCCGGCGACCCAGTGGCGCGACGACGAGGTCGGCCAGTTCGAGAGCGGCGAGACCGTCGGACTTGGCGTAGAACTCGAACGAAGCGATGCGCCGGCTCATGGTCGATGCACCGACGTAGCGCGTGCCGTTCATCCGCAGCAAGTACCACGCGCTGCGCAGCTCGCGGTCGAGGCGCGGGCTCCGGCTTTCGGCCACGATGCGGCTTCGTTCGTCTCGTCCACCGACTTCGAAGCAGAACCGCTCCACGACGATACCGAGCGCGAGGGCATAGGGATCGACGGCCAGGGATCCGTATCTGGCGACCAGGGTGTCTTTGCGGATGGCACAGGCCACGACACAGAACGGAAGCGAACGTACCAGCTTGTCGAGGCAAAGACGGAACCGTGAGCGCACCGTGCTGTCGGCGAGCGATTCAAAGCCGTGGCGATTGCGGACGATGTCGGGCGGGTGGACGTTGCGCCTTGCGCGGCAGTCCTCAGCCCAGCACTCTTACCCCGCACTCCTGCAGCCACGCGGCCGTTTCGTCGAGCTCGCGCATTGGCGGCACGAAGATGATGGCGCAGTCGCGCCCGCGGGTGAGCAGCACACGGTACGCGTTCAGGCGCAGTTGGAAGGGATCGCGCACGTGCGCGGAGCGGGCGTGGCGCTTGGCCCAAGCGTTCGACCAGCGATCACTCTGGCGCACAAGGTCGGTGCCCCAGGCGAGCAGCACGCCATCGAGCTCGAGCCCCTGCGCGCCGAACTCAGTGACGCAGTTGTGCAGATGGCGGCACGAATGGTGACTGTCTCGGGCGCCGTCGCCATACCAGGGACCGAGCTGCACGCGGCGTGTCGAGTGCCAGTCGTTGAAGACGCCCCAGTCGGGGAGCGCCTTGTCACGGGATGAGGCGACGAGGCCGAAGCGCGCGTCGGGCGCGTCCGCGTAGCGGTCGCGCAGATACGCGCGCGCCGTCTCGAGGTCGCGCGTCATACGCAGGTGGTAGGCCTGCACTTCCAGCCGCTCTGAGAGCTCACGGCAGTGCGCCGAGATGGCGTCGGCCTCTCTGTCGCTGACCTCGTCCGGCCAAGCGCGGTCGTCGGCCAGCAGCCCGTCGACCCAGGCGTCGAGATCCGAGCAGAAGTGGAAGCGCAGCTCGACCTGCAGGTCGAGCTGCGCGCATCCCCCGAGCCGGCAGGGCAGCGGGCGCCCGTCGTCGTCGGGCCCGGAGAAGACCTCGTCGAGCACGCGTTGCGGGGCGTGCACGGTCCAGCCGCCGGGTCGGCCAGCCCGGGCCAGCGCCCGGCGCCACTGGCCGAGGCCGGCCTCCTCACCCACGTGGATCTCCTGTCCCGAGCCGATCAACCCGATCAGCACGCACCACTCGGGGATGCGCTCGCCGAACTCGACGAAGGCCTCGGGCTCCGACATCGGCGTGGAGAAGGCGTGCTTGGCCGCCACCTGCTCCACGTCCCAGGCGCGCTGCGCCTCGTCGTAGACGATCACGTGCTGCGGCGGTACGGCGGCCTTGTCGCCCAGGTACTGCTTGACGTAGTTCTTGACGTCGCGGACGAAGGTCTTGCCGCCGCCACCGGCGCCGCGCAGCTCGTACTGCAGCACCTGCACCAGCGGGCCGTTGCCGGAGAGGAAGATGGCCGGCGCGGGCGGCTTGCCGCCGGCACGGTCGATGGCGAGGTCGTCGAGCGCTGGATTGTGGACCGCGCTCAGGCCGACAAGCGTCTTGCCCGACCCAGGCACGCCGGTGACCAGCACGAGGTGCCGCGAGCGCGTTTGCGCGGCCTCGTGGGCGATGCGCGCGATCTCGTCGATGGCGGGCTGGGTCGCTGCGCGCGCACGATGGATCGGCCGGATCTTGTGGTTCAGGAACAACTCTCGAGCTGCTCGAACGAGCGTAGGGAGGGGACAGTATGCATCGCGGGCGAGGAACTGGTCAGCGGTCAGTGGACCATCGGTCCAGGGTCGCTGCAGCTGTTGAATGAGCCCGTGCAGCGCGTCGGGGCCGCACACGCGAACGCCGTCGCGCGTGCCGACGTAACCATGTGCGCGCGTCGGGACAACGACCGCATGCACCTCGCGCTCGGCGCAGTGCTTGTGGTAGCAGCGTAGGTCGCGTGCGTAGGCGGACGCTTGATCGAGGTCGGCCTGGTCGGCTTCGGTCTTGCCCTTGAGCTCCAGCACAACGACGGCGCCGCTGAGGAGCAAGACGACGTCGGGCCGGCGCGACTCCAGCGGCAGCTCGTACTCCGGGATGGCGGTGTAGGTGTCGGCGAGGTCGTCGAGGACGACGACCTCGCCGACCTCGTGTTGCAGCTTGGGAATCGAGTCGTTCCAGGCGAAGACCTGCGACTCGCTCACATCGGTGAGGAACTCTTCGAGGGAGATGCGGACGACCTGAGGCTCGGTCTCCGAGAATGTGGGGAAGTCGCTCTCCCAACCGTAGCGGGCGCGGGCCGAGTCGCTCGGCTTGATCACCATGCCGCTGTGGCTGTCGCTCTCCAGATCACGAGCACGATAATAGGTGACGATGTGGCGGGACGCCACCGGAATCGATTAGCGCTGCGGACCCCGCCCGCTCGGCCAGGGTGGTGCCTCCGGCGGCGCTCCACGCCTCGCGCGTGGCGCGCTCGAAGAGCGCCGGGTAGTAGAGCTCGCGGTAGTGCGTCGCCGTGTGGCGCGCGGCCAGGAACTGACCGTCGGGTCCGACCTCGTCGATGAGGTCGAGAGCCAGGGCCGCCTCGCTCGTGTCGAGGGGCGCCTTGAGGTGGCGCAGCCAGGCCACGATCTCGTCGCAGATGGCGAGCTGGGCCAGCGAACCGGTGAGCCCCGATTCGAGGTAGCCGAGGTCGTGCACGAGGTCGGGTCCGGCCAGCGACTCGACGGCGAGGCTGAGGGCCGCCTCGGCGGCGGCCTGCTGGTCAACGGTCTTGGCGTCGCTCGCGCCGGCCAGCGAGAAGCTGGGCAGGCCGACGTGGCGGGCGAGGGTGATGGCGGTGGCGCGCTGGTCGGGGCCGGCGTAGCCGTAGACCATCGTCCTCATGTCGAGGCCACCGCCGCCCCATCCCTTGGCGACGAACGGCGCCCCTTGGCGGACGAGCTGCGCGATGACGAGGCCGGTGAGCACCCCGGCCCAGAACATGGCGACCGCGCCGGCCGGCGTGGCCGGGCCTGTGACGCCGGCCTGGGAGCCGGGGATGTAGAGCACGGGCACGCCGCGCTCGGCCAGGAAGATCAGCTTGTCGAGCGCGTCGCTGTTGTGCAGCAGGCCGGCGGCGGTGTTGACGTAGCAGGCCAGAAACGGCTTGGCGGCCAGCGCGTCGGCGCCGCCGGCGACGAGCTCGGCCATGGCGACGGCGTGGTAGCAGCCCGAGGCGTCGTAGGTGACGAAGACGATCGGCTTGCGCGTGCGGCTCAGCATGAGACGGAACTGGTGGCGGTCGGCGATGCGGTTGTCGACGTCTACGGGCAGGAACATGGACATCACGTAGTCGATCTCGGCGAGGGCGTCGGCCAGGCCGACGCCCTCGCCGACGTCGGCCATGGTGGGCGCCCGCCGCTCGCCGCTGCGGTGGTCGAGGATGCTCAGGCAGTCGGAGCCGGGGCCGTAGCAGGTGCGCGTCCCGTCGAGCACCATGGCCGGCTTCCCGCCGCGGTCGTAGATCGTGAAGCTGCGCGGCGCGCGTTCGAGCGCCCAGTCGACCAGTGTGGCGGGGATGCGCGCGATGCCGTCGGCGCTCACGGCACAGTCCGCGCCGCGCAGCAGCTCGACCGCCCGAGGCAGTTCCAGTCGCACGCCGGTCCGCTGCAGGATCGCGACGGCCGCCTCGTGGAGTCGCTCGCATTGCTCGGCCGTGATGCGCCGGTACGGCCAAGACGCGGCAGTCCGGTCTCCGGCGATGGGCGAGGCCGCAGCGGCCCCGCCGTGCGTGACGTCGCTCGACACCGTTCCCTCCCGATTCGCGCCCGGCGGCGCGGTCGGCTACGCCCCCGCGCCGCCTCTTTCCCCGAACCCTATAGTATCCCGCTTGCGTGCACGTCGTGCACGCCGTTGACAATCAATCAATCGGTCTTGCTATTGTCTCGAATTGGAATGCTATAATCACAATCAGTGCGAGAGGAGGAAACCTGTGATGGCCGATTCCGCTACGAAAGAGCGAGTCGTGGAGCGCATCGTGAAGCTTCGTCAGGAACACGGCGTGAGTCAGAAGCAGCTCGCCGCGGCGATCGGCGTCGATCCCTCGTCCATGAACCGCATCGAGAAGGGCGAGCGGGCGGTCTCGGTCGTCGAGCTCGTTCGCGTCGCCGACTTCTTCGGGGTCAGCGCCGAGAGCATCCTTCGCGTCGACGAGTCCGGAGGAGTTCTCTTCAGGATGGAGGGGCAGGCGTCTTCCTCGGTCGACGAGTCGCTGCGGCTGTTCCGCGACGTCATTCGCGACTACTTCGGCGCTCGCGCCACTGTGAGCTGAGCCGGCCGCATGGCACTGTCACCCGAAGCATCTGCTCACCAGGCGCGCCGCGATCTATCGCTCGGCAGCGAAGGGCCGGTTCCCGACATCCTCCAGCGTCTTGAGGGAGACGCGGGAGTGAACGTGGTCGTCGCGCAACTCGGCGAGGGTCCCGACGGAGCGTACACGGTCGAGCGCGACGTCGCCTTCATCCTCTTGAACTCGTCTCCGCCTGTGGTGCGTCAGCGCTTCACCCTGGCGCACGAGTTCGGACATCACCGCCTGCATCATGGCGACGTGCTCGACGAGCGCGTCCGCTGGGATGCGACCGATCCCAAGGAGGTTGCCGCGAACAAGTTCGCCGCCGAGTTCCTCTTGCCGATCGGAGGTGTAAACCTGTGGTTCGAGTCGCAACAGCCGCCCAGCGTCGAGCTGGCCACGCTCGTTCGGCTTGCAAACGCTTTCGGCATCAGTTGTGAGACAGCGCTCTGGAGGGTCAGGGCGGCGGGGCGCATCAGCGAACGCGATGCCGACCGCATGAAGGTGCGGATCGACGCCCACGAGCATTGGGGCATGCGCTCCCGTCTCGGGTTGGTCGAGATCGTCGACGCTCTGAGTTCGGTGCAGGAGCTGCAGGTTCGCGTGCCGGCCCGCATGGCTGACGACGTGCTCAAGGCGCTCGAGTTCGGCATCATCGATCGCCACGTAGCGGCTCAGCGACTGCGCATCCCTCCCGAGAAGCTGGGCGAGGTCACCCATCGCCGCGAGCGCGAGGGTGAGTAGCCGGACCGCGCGCTGGTCTCGCGTACCGTGACGCCGTGACCGAGATCGCGCGGGCCGAGGTCGTTGTCGTCGACACTTCCGTCGTTGTGAACTTCGCGAAAGCAGGTGCCCTCCGTGCCTTCGACGACTACCTCAAGGCAAAAGCGGTGGTCACCGCCGACGTTTTCGGCGAGCTCGAAGACTGGGCCCGGACGCACCCGGCCATCGCGCGGCTGATCGAGCGGGCGCCGTGGAGCCAGCCAGTTGACCTGTCGCCAGACCTCCAGCAGAAGGTCCTCGACATCCTTGGGTTCGTGGAGGGATCGGAGGGTCGTGCGGCGATTCAAGACGTAGGCGAGGTCACGTGCGTGGTGCTGGCTCAGGACCTCCGCGACTCTGGCGAGTGCCGGCCGGTTCTGTTGCTCGATGACATCCCGCACGGCAAGAACCTGGCCAGGCCGCGCCGGCTTGACGTGGTCGACACGCCGGGGCTGATTGTCGAGATGGTCCACGCCGGGGCCATTACAGAGCAGCTTGGCGGCAAGGTGTGGCGGGCTACCTTCTCCGATCGAGCGAAGTGGGCCGACTACGAGGCGAGGCTTAGCGACTCTGGTGTCGGCTGACCGAGCTGGCCACCGAATACGTGCAGGTGACCAGACGCCAACTATGCCTCAGCCTTCGCGTGCCAGGAATGGAAAAGGTTGACGTTTGCAGGTGATTCTTGACATCGACATGGCCCGTACCGATACTGGTTGGGCGGTCCCTCCACATGTCTGATGCGACCGGTGTACGATCTCCGGCAGGCGACTGCCGGAGGCGAAAGGTGCCAGTCATCTTCACGATCGAGACCGAGCAAGAGACCGATGGGGGCTGGCTCGCCGAGGTAGTAGAACTACCAGGCACTGTGGCCTACGGATCGACACAAGACGAGGCGATCGCGCGAGTCCAGGCGCTGGCGCTGCGCGTCGTGGCTGACCGGCTCGAGCACGACGAAGCCGGCCACGAGTTCCTCACGATCTTCTTCCGCGCAGCACACCTTGCGCCAGAACCGTCCAACGACTACACTTCGTAGTCAAATGACGACACGTGGTAGTCAGAAGCCGGGTCTTGCCGCCTTGTTCGCCTCAGCGTCCCTGGCGCGTCTCCTGGGCGTCTTCATGCGCGAGCCACAGCGGCGCTTCTATCAACGCGAGCTCGAGCGTCTCACGGGTACGCCGTTACGGCAGCTCCAGCGCGACCTCAGCCGCCTCGAGAAGTCGGGCTTGGTCTCAAAGACGCCGAGCGGCAATCGCAGCTACTACCAGGCGGTTGATGCACACCCTGCGTTCGGCGACTTGCGTCGAGTGCTCGTCAAGACGGTCGGCTTGGGCGACGCTTTGAGGGCGGCGATCGAGCCTCTCGGCGCCTCGGTCGCCGCCGCCTTCATCTTCGGCTCCTTCGCCGCCGGCGACGACAGCGCCGAGAGCGATGTCGATCTACTTGTGATAGGCGCCGTCTCTCGCCGCGTGCTTGCAACCGCGTTGGCAGATGTCTCTCGCGACCTCGGTCGCGAGCTGAATCCCGTCATCTTCTCGCCACGCGAGTTCAGCCGAAGACTACGCTCCGGCGATCACTTCGTGACGGCCACGCTCGCCGAACCCCGCATCTGGATTATCGGTGACGAGCAAACGGTTGCAGCGCTGGCTTGAGTCCGGCGCGCTGCGGTGCGGCGCGGGCGCCACGTCGTGACCATCCAGGCCTTGCCCGAGCTCATGGGTAACGAGCTTCGCGAGTTCGCCGTCTATCTCGACTCATGTCGCGCGTTGCGCAACACCAGCGACTACGACCGCGTCGGGGCGGTGACTGAGGCCGAGGCGCGCGAGCTGCTGGGTGAGGTCGACGACTTTCGCACACGCGTAGTCGACTGGCTGGCGTCAAAGCATCCTGCGCTCTCACAGGGCTAGAGCAGGGCTAGAGCGCACAGGGCTGCAGAACGGGCAGTCGCGTCTGCTAGACTTCATCGGTCAACAGCCCCCGCAACGTGCGCGGGCGCGGACGCACGAAAGGACCGGTAGGCCATGCCCCTCCACGTCACCCTGCCCGACGGCTCCCCGCTCGAACTCGCCGACGGCGCCACCGCGCTCGACGCCGCGCAGGCGATCGGGCCGCGACTGGCGAAAGCCGCCGTCGCGGCCCAGGTCTCGCACGACGGCGCCGAGCGCGCGGTCGGCGGCCACGCGACCAACGGCCACCCAGCCGACGGCGGCGCAGCCGCCGCCCGGCTCGTCGACCTCAACGCTCCTCTCCACGACGGCGACCGCGTCGCCATCGTCACGCCGGCCAGCGCCGAGGGGCTCGACGTCGTCCGTCACTCCGCGAGCCACGTGCTGGCCCAGGCGGTCCTCCGCCTGTGGCCGGGAACCAAGTACGCCATCGGGCCGACCATCGAGAACGGCTTCTACTACGACTTTCTCTTCGCCGAGCCCATCAGCGACGCCGACTTTCCGCGCATCGAGGAGGAGATGGCCGAGATCGTGGCCGAAGACCAGCAGGTGACGCGTTCCGAGCTGCCGCGCGAGGAGGCGCTCGACCTGTTCGGGGCTGCGCAGCAGCCCTTCAAGGTCGAGCTCATCCGCGATCTGGTGGCCGCGGCCGAGGCCGAGGGCGCCGCGGTGCCGATCATCTCGATGTACACCCAGGGCGAGTTCGTCGACCTCTGCCGCGGGCCGCACGTGCCCAGCACCGGCAAGATCGGCAGGGGCACCTTCAAGCTCACCTCGCTGGCCGGCGCCTACTGGCGCGGCGACGAGCGCAACCAGATGCTCACGCGCATCTACGGCACCGCCTGGGCGACCAAGGAGGAGCTCCAGCAGTACCTCGAGCGCCTCGAAGAGGCGCGCCGCCGCGACCACCGCCGCATCGGCCGCGACCTCGACCTCTTCAGCTTCCACGAGGAAGGTCCCGGCTTCCCCTTCTGGCACGCCAAGGGCATGCGCCTGTGGAACGCCGTGGTCGACTTCTGGCGCGCCGAGCACGTCAAGGCCGGCTACGAAGAGGTGAAGACGCCGATCATCCTGCGCCGCGAGCTGTGGGAGATGTCGGGCCACTGGGACAACTACAAGGAGAACATGTACTTCACCGAGATCGACGGGCACCCCTTCGCGGTGAAGCCGATGAACTGTCCCGGCGGCCTGCTCATCTACAAGTCGCGGCGGCGCAGCTACCGCGACCTGCCGCTCAAGCTCGCCGAGCTCGGCCTGGTGCACCGTCACGAGATGAGCGGCGTGCTGCACGGCCTCTTCCGCGTGCGCTCCTTCACCCAGGACGACGCCCACATCTACTGCACCCCCGAGCAGCTCCGCGACGAGGTGCGCGGCGTCATCCGCTTCATGCTGCACATCTACGGCGCTTTCGGCTTCACCGACCCGCTCGTCGAGCTCTCGACGCGGCCCGAGAAGTCGATCGGCTCTACCGAGATGTGGGCGCTCGCCGAGTCGACCCTGCACGAGGCGCTCAAAGAGGAAGGGATCGACTACAAGCTCAATCCCGGCGACGGCGCTTTCTACGGGCCCAAGATCGATTTCCACATCAAGGATTCGATGGGACGCACCTGGCAGTGCGGCACCATCCAGGTCGATTTCGCCATGCCCGAGCGGCTCGACATCACCTACACCGGCGCCGACAACGAGGAGCACCGCCCGGTGATGATCCACCGCGCCCTGCTGGGCTCGATCGAGCGCTTCGTCGGCATCCTGATCGAGCACTACGCCGGCGCGCTGCCCACCTGGATCGCGCCGGTGCAGGCGCAGGTGCTGCCCGTGAGCGACCGCCACGCGCTCTACGCGCGCGACGTGCGCGACGAGCTGAGGATGGCCGGTTTCCGTGTGGAGCTCGACGACCGCTCCGAGTCGCTAGGCCGCCGCATCCGCGACGGGCAGCTGCAGAAGGTGCCCTACTTGCTGGTCGTCGGCGACCGCGAGGCCGAAGGCCTCGCGGTCGCCGTGCGCTCCCGGACAGAGGGCGAGAAGGGCGCGCTGACCGTGCCGGAGTTCGTCCACCTGCTGCGCGACGAGGTCGCCGAGCGGCGGTAGCTCTCGCCCCGCCGCCGGCAGCCGCCGGCAGCCATCGTCATCCAGCGGGCGTCCGTTGTCATCTTGACCACTTCTGGTCATACTGTGACCATGGAACGAGTGACCGTCGCCGAGCTCAAAGCTAAACTCAGCCACTACCTGCGCGAAGTGCGCGCCGGCAAGTCGTTCACGGTGTTCAGCCGCGACGTGCCTGTGGCTACGCTCGGGCCGTTCGCGCCCGGCGAGCTCGACGATCTCGTTGGCATCGAGCCCACCGAAGACCCGGCGACGTGGGGCCAGATCGATCTGCCCCCGCTACGACGCGAGATCGACGTCGTGGCGCTGGTCCGCGAAGATCGCGACGATCGCGACGCGAGGCTCGATGCCATCGCACGCGAGTCGATCGACGCTCGGCGGCCATCTGAAAAGGCCGAGCGCGAAAAGTGATCGCCTACGTCGACTCGTCGGTGCTGCTCCGTTTCGTGCTCGATCAGCCGGGCAGGCTCACCGAGCTCACGCGGTTCGACCAACGCATCACGTCGGCCATCACCGAGGTCGAGTGCCTGCGCGCGGTCGATGCCTTGCGCCTGCGTGGCCGGCTCACCGACGACGAGTTCGTCACGCGGCGCTCCCTGGTGTTCGCGCAGGTGCGACGCATGGGGCGCCTCATGATCTCGGGCTCGGTCTTGAGGCGGGCCGGCGAGCCGTTGCCCGTGCTGCTGCGAACGCTCGACGCGATCCATCTCGCGACGGCACAGATGCTGCGCGAGCGTCGCGCCCCCGACCTCGTGTTCGCCACCCACGATCGCCAGCTCGGTCGAGCTGCCTCCGCGCTGGGGTTTCCCGTCATCGGCGTCTCGTGGTGAGGCGACGGGGGCGCTGCGCACTGCCGACACTCGCCGACCGATCGACCAGTGTCCGCGCTGCGCGCAGCCGCTCTGGTCGCCGGGCGTCCACGAGATCCGTCTGAGGGGCACGAGCGGCGGCTGGAAGCCGCTCTTCGGGGAGTGGGCCGAGGTCGGGGAGGAGCAGGTCGGCAAGGAGTGGTTCGCGCGTCACAACCGCGTCATCGTTCTCATCGTGTTCGGCGCCATCGGTGGGCTGTACATCGCGAAGGGTCTGTTCGCCTTGGCCGGCTGACCGGTGCTCGCCTGCCGCGCTTGACAGCCGGTATGCTAGGAGGCGCATGAGCGCGACGGAAGACAGCCGGTGGCACGGCTCGACCCAGCGGGCGCCTGTGGGCGTGCAGGAAGTGCCGCGCCCCGGCGTGATCGAGCTCGCCTTCGGCGTGCCCGACCCGGCGCTGCTGCCGGTGGCCGAGTTCGCGCAGGCCGCCGAAGGCGCGCTGCGCGAACTCGGGGGCCAGGCGCTTACGTACGGCGTCGGCGAGGGGCCGCCGCAGCTGCGTGAGCAGCTGCGGCGGCGCATCGCCGAAACAGAAGGGCGCCCACCGGGCCCCGACGAGCTCGCCGTGACCGGCGGCGTCTCGGAGGCGTTCGGCCGACTGCTCACGACGCTCACCCGTCCCGGCGACACGGTGCTCGTCGAGCTGCCCACCTACAGCCTGGCGCTGAGCATGCTGCGCGACCACCCGGTGCGCGTCGTGGGCGTGCCGATCGACGAGGACGGCGTCGATGTCGCCGGCGTGGAGCGCGCCTGCGACGAGGCGGAGCGCGCGGGGAGTACGGTGCGCCTGCTGTACACGATCGCCACCTTCCACAATCCCACGGGGATCAGCCTGGGCAGTGCGCGCCGCCGCGAGCTCGTCGAGCTCGCGGCGGCGCGCGGCGTGCTCGTCGTCGAAGACGACGTCTACCGCGACCTCGCTTACGACGGGCCTGCGCCGCCTTCGCTGTGGTCGCTCGCTCCGTCGGCGGTGGCTCGGCTGGGCTCGTTCTCCAAGTCGCTGGCGCCCGGACTGCGCGTGGGCTGGCTCACCGCGCCGGCGGCCGTCGTCGAGCGCTACGTGCAGAGCGGCGTCGTCGACAGCGGCGGCTGCGTGAGCCAGTTCGCCGCCGTGGTCACGGCTCGCTTCGTCGAGCGCGGCGGCTACGAGCCGCATGTCGCGATGCTGCGCGCCGAGTACCGGCACCGGCGCGACGCCCTGGCCGGCGCGCTGCGGCAGCATCTGCCGCCCCGCTGCGGCTTCGCCTTGCCCGCGGGCGGCTACTTCATCTGGGTCGGCTTGCCGCCGGGGCTGCGCGCCACTGCGCTCCTGGCCGTGGCAGACGCCCATGGCGTGTCGTTCCAACCCGCGGCTCGGTCGCACATCGACGGCAGCGACGGCGGCCTGCGCGTGGCGTTCAGCCTGTACCGGCCCGACGACCTGGTCGAGGGCGCGCGCCGCCTCGGCGCGGCCGTCCGCGAAGCGCTCTCCGCGTGAGGTGCTCTGCGCACCGGACCGGGTATCTCGCGCACCACGTCGCCAGGCGCGAGTCTACCGGCCGGTGCGGCAACGGTCGTTGGTCCCGATCGCGGCGATCGTCACTACGCAGCTTGTGTCGACGGCCCTTGTCAAGTCGTGTATACTCGCCGACGCGATATGAGCAGAAGCCGAAGCTTCTCACCCTGCGCCCGCTGGTGGTCGACAGGGTCCACGACACAGAAGGAGTCTGAAGGGTTCGCTTGAGCGACCCTTTTTCTATGGGAAAACCATTCACGCCACGCGATAGGTTCAGAGACCGCGACCGGGGCGCCGACAGCCGGATACGCATCAACGACGGGATCACCGGCGAGAACGTGCGGCTGATCGACGAGAAGGGCGCGCAACTCGGTGTCAAGCCGCTGCGGGTAGCCCTTCAGTACGCCGCCGACAAGAACCTCGACCTGGTCGAGGTCGCGCCGCAGGCCAGCCCGGCCGTGTGCCGGGTGATGAACTTCAGCAAGTACCGCTACGAGCTCGAGCTCAAGGCCAAGCAAGCGCGCAAGCACCAGAGCGCCGTGGTCGTCAAAGAGATCAAGCTGCGCCCGAAGATCGGCGTCAACGACTACGAGACCAAGAAGGGCCACGTGGTACGGTTCCTCGAGCACAAAGACAAGGTCAAGGTGACGATCATGTTCCGCGGCCGCGAGCTGGTGCACCCGGAGCGGGGCGAGCAGCTGCTGATGCGGCTTGCCGAAGACGTCAAAGACCTGGCGACCATCGAATCGATGCCCAATCTTGATGGCCGCAACATGATCATGATGTTGGCGCCCGTCAAGTAGTTGAAGAGGAGAGGGTGCGTATGCCGAAGATGAAGACCCACAGCGCGTCGAAGAAGCGGTTCCGGATGACCGGCAGCGGCAAGCTCGTCCGCAACCGTGCGTTCAAGAGCCACCTCCTCGAGCACAAGAGTCCCAAGCGCAAGCGCCACCTGCGCAAGGCGACCGGCGTCGCCGTCGACAACGTCCGCGAGGTGCTCAGGCTTCTGGGCCGCAGATAGCCCGGCTGCAGAGCAGGCGGGCCGCGCGCATGGGCGCGCCGGCGGCCGGCAGGCCGCGCAGGCGAGCCCCGGCGAACGCGGGCCGCACACGGTTTCAAGGAGTAAACGATGCCCCGAGTCAAGCGAAGCGTGCACGCGCGCAAGAAGCGCCGCAAGGTCCTCGAAGAGGCCAAGGGCTACTACGGCGCGAAGAAGTCGAGCTACCGGCGCGCGAAAGAGCAGGTCCAGCGTAGCCTGAGGTACGCCTACCGCGATCGCCGCGTGCGCAAGCGCGAGTTCCGCAAGCTGTGGATCGTGCGCATCAACGCGGGCGCGCGCGCCAACGGTCTCTCCTACAACGAGTTCATGCACGGTCTCAAGCTGGCCGAGATCGAGCTCGACCGCAAGGTGCTGGCCGAGCTGGCCGTCAGCGACCCCGTCTTCTTCACCTTGCTCACCGAGAAGGCGCGCGAGGCGCTTGCGGCGCAGCCCGCGCCGTCCACCAAGGTAGCCTGAAGGCAGGCGACGGCATTGGGGTTTTAGGAGAACCGATCTCCAGCCTCGAGAACTCGCACGTCAAGCGAGCGGCGAGCCTCAAGCTGCGCAAGTTCCGCGAGCAGCACGGCGCTTTCCTCGTCGAGGGCGCCGACTTGGTCGCGGCCGGGCTCGCGGCCGGGCAGTCTCCCTCCGAGGTGTTCGTCGTCGAAGGCTCCGAGGCCGCCGATGCGGCCGCGAACGACCCCGCTCTCGCCGGGCTGCGCGTCCTCACCCTCACGCGGCGCGTCGCCGAGAAGCTGACCACCCTGCAGACGGCCCCCGACGTCATGGGCGTCTTCGCCCTGCCGTCGGCGCCGCCGCTCGAGTCGCTCGCCTCGCCCGCGGCGGTGGTCGTCTACGCCGACCGCATCGCCGACCCGGGCAACATGGGCACGCTGATCCGCGCTGCGGCCGCGTTCGCGGCCGCAGCGCTCGTCGCCTCTCCGGGTTGTGTCGACCTCTTCTCGCCCAAGGTCGTCCGCGCGAGTATGGGGGCGGTCTTCTCACTGCCGCTCTATCCCGATACGGCGCTCGGCGAGGTGACGCGTGCACTGGGGCAGGCGCAGGTGTACGGCCTGGTCGCGCACGGAGGCGAGCCGCTGCCGCGCGCGGCGCTGTCGCGGCCGGCGGTCGTGTGCGTCGGGTCCGAGCGTGCCGGGATCGAGCCGCCGGTGCTGCGTCAGGTCGCGCGGCGGCTCACCATCCCGCTCGCGCCGGGAGGGCGGGGCGGGGTAGAGTCGCTGAACGCCGGCGTCGCCGGCGCCGTCGCGCTCTACGAGTTCTCACGGCGCGCCGGCGACGTCGTCGGGCACACGCCGGTCGCTGAGCGCCCCGACGGTGCCGTCACGGAGGAGCACACATCGGAGGAGCACACATGAACGACGCGCAGGTGCGCGAACTGCAGAGCCTTCATCCCGAGTTGGCCTCGCTCTTCTTCCAGGGTGCGGGTGCGGTGAGCGATGCCGCCGACGAGGCGGCGCTCGAAGAGGTCCGGGTGCGCTTTCTCGGTCGCAAGAGCGCGCTCACGCAGATACTGCGCGCGATCCCGAGCCTTTCGCCCGAGCAGCGGCCTGTCGTCGGGCGCCTCGGCAACCTGGTCCGTGCCGAGCTCGAGCGGCTCGTCGAAGCACGCCGGGCCGAGCTGCGGCGCGCCTCGCTGAGCGAACGGCTCGCCGGGGAGCGCGTCGACGTGACGCTCCCCGGCGAGCCGTTCCCGCTCGGCCACCAACACCTCATCTCGCAGACGATCGAAGAGGTCGAAGACATCTTCATCGGCCTGGGCTACCGCGTGGCCGAGGGGCCCGAGGTCGAGACCGACTACTACAACTTCACGGCGCTCAACACGCCCGACGACCACCCGGCGCGCTCGCTGCACGACACGTTCTGGATCGACACGGCGTCCTTACGGTGGCGCGCGGCGCAAGACGTGAGTGGTGCAGCCGAAGCGGCCGCGGGTGGTGTGGCGAAGACGGCCGCGGGTGGTGCAGCGAAGACGGCTGCGGGCGACGCGGCCGAGGTCCACGAGGTCCTGTTGCGCACGCACACCTCGCCGGTGCAGATCCGCACGATGGAGAGCCAGTCGCCGCCGGTCTACGTCATCTGTCCGGGCAAGGCGTACCGGCGCGACTCCGACGCGACGCACACGCCGATGTTCCATCAGGTCGAGGGACTGGTGGTCGACGAGGGCATCACCCTGGCCGACCTGAAGGGCACGCTGCACTACTTCGTGCGCGAGTTCTTCGGTCGCGAACGGGCCATGCGCTTGCGCCCGCACTACTTCCCGTTCACCGAGCCGAGCGTCGAGGTCGACATCGAGTGTCTCCTCTGCGGAGGCGAGGGTTGCCGCTCGTGCAAGTACTCCGGCTGGCTCGAGATCCTCGGCGCCGGCATGGTCGACCCCAACCTGTACGGGTTCGTCGGCTACGACCCCGACAATGTGCAAGGCTTCGCCTTCGGCATGGGGGTCGAGCGCATGGCCATGCTCAAGCACGGTGTGCCCGACCTGCGCGCCTTCTACGACAACGACGTCCGCTTCCTGGAGCAGTTCTGATGAGAGTACCGGTGAGTTGGCTGAGGGATTTCGTCGCCTGGCGGGGCTCCGTCGAAGAGCTCGCCGAGCTGCTCAGCATGTCGGGCACCGAGACCGAGGCCATCGAGTGGGTGGGCGCCCCGCGCGACCCCGAGAACCTGGCGCTGTTCCGCGTCGGACGTGTCGTGACGCGCGCCAAGCACCCCAACGCCGACAAGCTGTCGCTGTGCACCGTCGACGTGGGCGAGGCCGGTGGCGGCGTGCACCAGATCGTCTGCGGAGCCGACAACTTCGCGGCCGGCGACACGGTCGCCGTGTCGCTGGCCGGCGCGACGCTCGAGAACGGGCTCAAGCTGCGCAAAGCCAACCTGCGCGGCATCGAGTCCGACGGCATGATGCTCTCCGAGGCCGAGCTGGGCTTCGAGCAGACGAGCCCCGGCATCGTCGTGTTGCCCTCAGCGTGGCCCGTAGGGGCGCCGCTGGCCGACTATCTGCCGATCAGCGAGGCGGTGCTCGATCTCGAGGTCACGCCCAACCGCCCCGACTGCTTGTCGATCTACGGCATCGCTCGCGAAGTGGCCGCTGTGGCCGGTCTGTCGCTCGCGCCGCCGCCCCTCGCCGAGGTTCCCACGAGCGGAGCGCCGGCGAGCGACGACATCGTGGTCGAGGTGGCCGCTCCGCGGCTTTGCCCGCGGTACGGCGCGCGGGTGATCCGCGGCGTCGCCGTCGCCGAGTCGCCGGTGTGGCTCAAGGCGCGCCTGACCCATGCCGGCATGCGGCCCATCAACAACGTCGTCGATGTGACCAACTACGTCATGCTCGCTCTCGGCCAGCCGCTGCACGCCTTCAACCTGACGAAGATCGGCGGCCGTAAGCTGATCGTGCGCCGGGCGCTGCCCGACGAGCCTATCCGCACCCTCGACGAGGTCACGCGCACGCTCAGCGATCGCATGCTGGTGATCGCCGATGCGCAGAAGCCGCTGGTCATCGCCGGTGTCTTCGGCAGCGTCGATGCCGAGGTCGACGAGCGCACGCGCGACCTGGTGCTCGAGGCCGCCACCTTCGACGGGCCGAACATCCTCAACACCTCCAAGGTCCTGGGGCTGCGCACCGAGGCGAGCTCGCGCTTCGAGAAGGGGCTCGACCCGGCGTCTGTGCCACAGGGGCTGGCGATGGCCTGCCGCCTGTTCCACGAGCTCTGCGGCGGCGCGCCGGCGCCGGGGACGATCGACGTGCGCGGCGACCTTGCCGGGCCGCGACGCCTGCGCTACCGGCCCGCCCAAGCCGATGCGCTTCTCGGGCTGCCGCTCCCCGCCGACGAACAGGGCGCCATCCTCAAGCGGCTTGAGTGCGTGGTCGAGCCGCTGGCGGCGTGCGACCACGGGGAAGAGACCGAGGAGTGCCTGCTGGTCACGCCGCCGACGTTCCGACCCGACCTGGAGCGGCCCGTCGACCTCGTCGAAGAGGTCGGGCGCGTGCACGGGCTCGGGCAAGTCCCCTCCACGCTGCCGGTGCGGCGCGAAGCCGTGGGCGGCCTCACCAAGGCGCAGCGCGTGCGGCGCCTGATCCGGCGTTCGTTGGTCGACAGCGGCCTCGACGAGGTCGTCACCTACTCGTTCATCGGCCCCGACGACATCGAGCGGCTCGGGTTGGCGCCCGACGACAGGCGGCTGCGCGCCGTGGCGTTGGCCAACCCGATGAGCGCCGAACAGTCGGTCATGCGCACGACGCTGCTCCCCGGGATGTTGTCGGCGGTGCGTGACAACCTCGCCGTGCAGAACTTCCCCCTCCACCTGTTCGAGCAGGGCCGTGCTTACCTGCCGGCCGCGGCGGCCGCGGCGTCGGTGCGCGAGTCGGTCGCGCTCGCCGACGAACCCGAGGCCCTGGGCATGGTGTTGTGCGGGCCGCTACGAGCCGACGACTGGACCGCGGTCGAGCGGCCGACCGACTTCTTCACGATCAAGGGTCTTGTCGAGCGGCTGCTTGCCGGCCTACGGCTCGGCCGCGGCTCGTACGAACCCTCGGCCGAGCCGTATCTGCACCCCGGGCAGAGCGCCGACGTGTCGCTCGACGGCGTGCGGCTGGGCGCGATCGGCCTGCTGCGCTCCGACATCGCGAGCGCGTTCGGCATCGCAGAGCACGAGGTCTACGTGGCCGAGCTGTCGGTCGACCTGCTGGGCGACAAGGCGCTGCCGCCGCGGCTGTTCGAGGACCTCGTCACCTATCCGTCGGCGACGCAAGATCTGGCTGTCGTGGTCGACCGGAGCGTGCCGGCGGCGCAGGTCGTGGCGCTGGTCGAGAAGGCGGGCGGCAAGGTGCTGCGCAGCGTACGTATCTTCGACGTCTACGAGGGCGAGCCCGTGCCCGAGGGGAAGCGCTCGCTGGCCCTGCGATTGGTCATGCGCTCGCCCGAGCGTACGCTGAGCGAGAAAGACATCGGCGCCGTGCGCCGGAAGGTGCTCGGCGCCCTCGAGCGCGACCTGGGCGCGACCCTGCGTTAGCCGGAGGCGACGCAGGCAGGTGAGCCCGCCGCTCGCAGGTGAGCCCGCTGCCCGCTGCTGGTACTCCCGCCGGGTTGCAGGGGCAGTCGCCCGGTGCACACGAATCACATATTCGTCACCAGTCGGGCTCGGGCCTTGCATAACTCGCAGAAGAGTCTTATACTTCCGCGACCATGACTTACGTCGGACACAGCGACCGCAGCCTGGGCGCCATGGTGCGCCGCCTCCGCGGCTTCCGCCGACGTAGCCGCGGGCTGCGCTAGCCGCCGCCCGACTGCCTCGCCGCCCCGAGACGTGTCTCCAGGCGGCTCGCCCGGCGCACGCGGCCTCGTACCGATGGCCCTTGCTACGCCTCCCGAGGTCTCGCCCGAACCGTCACCGAACGACCGGAGTTTGCCATGAACGCACGCCAGCAGCAGATCGTCCGCACCTTGCTCGAAGCGCTGCCCTACATCCGACGCTTCAGCGGCGCCACCGTCGTGGTGGCCTGCGAAGGCGCTGCGCTGCACTCCGACGGGCTGCGCCGCTGGCTTGCCGAAGACCTTGCCTTGCTGCGGCTCGTCGGCATGAAGCCCGTGCTGGTGCACGACGAGATCTCGACTCCCGCCGCCGAGGCCATGGTGGCCTTGGTGCGCTGGCACGGCGCGCCGGCGGTGCCCGTCGTCGACCTGCCGACCGCCGCTCTCGAGCGGCTGATCGAGGGCGCCGTCCTCGACGTGCCGGTGAGCGGCGGCGGCCCTTGGGCCGGCGACGCCTGCGGCGTCGCCGGTGAGCTGGCCGCCGCCGTCGCCGCCGAGAAGCTCATCTTCTTAGCCGACGTCGAGGGCGTCCACGACAACGACCCGACCGAGCAGGGTGTCGTGAGCGAGTGCGACCTCGATGAGCTGGGTCGACTGCAGGCCGCCGGCGCCGTCGACGACGACATGCTGCCCAAGGTACTGGCGATCCGCGGGGCGCTGGAGGCCGGCGTGGCGAGTGCGCACGTGATCGACGGACGGGTCGAGCATGCTCTGCTGCTCGAGATCCTCACCGACGCCGGCTGCGGCACCAAGGTCACACGCCGGAAGTCGCCTGAAGGGAGGTGCAACGCGTATGGCGTGGGCGTCGCTTGAGTCAGCGAAAAGAGGATTTGCATATTCCCTGCCCAACTTGGTGTATTGTATGCAGCAGCGTCAGACGTCCCAAGTGACTGTGAATGAGTGGCCGGTAGGGGCGCCCGCAAGGGTGGCCTTGGCGACGACGACGAGGATGGCCGTGACGAAGGCAGAGCGGCACAGGCTCATACAGACGTTGGTCCAGCAGCGCGAGATCGGCACGCAGCGCGAACTGGTGCAAAGCCTGCACGCCTTAGGCTGCAATGTTACGCAGGCCACGGTGTCTCGCGACATCCGCGAGCTCGACCTGCAGAAGGTGCGCACGCACCTTGGACGTGCCAAGTACATCCTGTCGGCCCGCGAACGGCCGAGAGATCCCGAACAGGCGGCGGCTCACGTGCTGCGCGACTTTGCACGCTCGACCGCGGTGGCCCAGAACCTGGTCGTCGTGCGCTCCGAGATCGGCACGGCCTCGACCGTGGCGCGGGCCGTCGACAACCTGAACCACTCCGACATCATCGGCACTCTCGCCGGCGACGATACGTTCCTCATCATCGTGCACGACACCGAGACGGCGCGCGCCATGCAGCGCTACATCGATCGTCTCCGAGAGGCCTAGCGCGCAGGCACTTACTCGCGCGCACCCCAAGTCGGCGTGATGCGACGGGCGCCGGACAGGCGCCGCGCCGGGCCGATGCTGCCGCACCCCGAGCGCGCGGCCCGGCATCGGCGCACCGTCTCGCACCGCGCACGCACGGCCCCGTCATCAGCGACGCCCGCCGCTCGTCTGCGCGGCACGCGGCGCCCTCAAGAACGAAAGGACCGAACGACCGTGAAGGATCTCATCGCCACGAACGGCGCCGACGGCAACGACGGCGAGCCCGGCGTCATCGTTCTCGCTTACTCCGGTGGGCTCGACACATCCGCCATGATCCCTTGGCTCAAGGAGCACACCGGCGCCGAGGTGATCGCCATGCTGGCCGACCTCGGCCGCGTAAAAGACATCCCTGCCTTGCTCAAGAAAGCCGAGCAGGCCGGCGCCCGAGAGGCCATCGCCGTCGACTGCAAGGAGGAGTTCGCCTACAACTACATCCTGCCGGCGCTGATGGCCAACGCGCTGTATGAAGAGAAGTACCCGCTCGTCTCTTCGCTCGGCCGGCCGCTCATCGCGCAGAAGCTGGTCGAGACCGCCCATGCCTTCGGCGCGAGCGCCGTCGCCCACGGCTGCACCGGCAAGGGCAACGACCAGGTGCGCGTGGAGATCGGCGTGCGCAGCCTCGACCCGCACCTCGACGTGCTCGCGCCGGCCCGGTCGGGCTGGCCGAGCCGCGAGGAGCTGATCGACTACTGCGCCGCCCACGGCGTGCCCACGCCGCTGACGAAGGCGAGCCCGTACTCGATCGACGAGAACCTCTGGGGGCGCACCAACGAGTGCGGTCTGCTCGAGGATCCCTGGCTGGCGCCGCCGGAGGATGCCTTCGCGGTGACGATCGCGGCGGACGACGCGCCCGACGAGGCGCAGCTCGTCGAAGTCGGCTTCAAGCGGGGTGTGCCGGTGACGCTGGACGGGGTCGAGCTGGGTCTGGTCGATCTGATCGAGCGCATCGACGCCATCGGCGGAGCGCACGGCTTCGGGCGCGTCGACATGATCGAGAACCGGCTCGTGGGCATCAAGAGCCGCGAGATCTACGAGGTGCCCGGTGCGCTGGCGCTCATCACGGCGCACAAGGAGCTCGAGGACCTGGTGCTCACGCGCGACCTCATCCACTTCAAGCGCACGATCGAGCAGAAGCTGGCCGACATGATCTATGAGGGTCAGTGGTTCGACCCGCTGACCGATGCCTGCAAGGCGTTCCTCTTCTCGACGCAGGACCGCGTCACGGGCACGGTGCGGCTCAGGTTCTTCAAGGGCACGTGCGTGGCCGAGGGCCGGCAGTCGCCCTACACGCTCTACAACTACAAGCTGGCCACCTACTCGAAAGAGGACGAGTTCGCCCACGACGCCGCGGCCGGCTTCATCGAGCTGTGGGGCCTGCCCATCGAGATGTGGGCGCGGGTGGGCAAAGAGACGGCGCCGGCTGAGACGGCGCGCACGACATGAGCGTCGTCCGTGGTGGTCGCTTCTCGAGCGAGCGCGCGGCGGCGTTCGTGAAGCTTAACTCGTCGCTGTCGCTCGACTGGCGGCTGTGGCCCGAAGACGTCGAGGGCTCGGTGGCGCACGCCCGCGCGCTGTGGCGCGCGGGCGTCCTTACCGAGCCCGAGCTGGCCACGATCGAAGACGGCCTGCAGCAGGTCGCCGGCGAGATCGAGACGGGCGCCTTCGTGCCCGACGATGCCGATGAAGACGTGCACATGGCGATCGAGCGCCGCCTGACCGAGCTCGTCGGCGAGGCCGGCGCCAAGCTGCACACCGGGCGCAGCCGCAACGACCAGGTGGTGACCGACGTGCGCCTGCACCTGGCGCGGGCCGTCGAGCGCCAGAGCGAGACGTTGCTCGACCTGCAGGAGACGTTGGTCGCCCGCGCCGCGGAGCACGTCGAGACGATCATGCCGGCCTACACGCACCTGCAACGGGCCCAGGTCACCTCGCTGGCGCACCACCTGCTGGCGTGGTTCTGGATGCTCGGGCGCGACCGAGCACGGCTCGGTCGCGCCCGCGACGCGTGCCTCTCGCTGCCGCTGGGGTCAGGCGCCGCCGTGGGCCTGAACTACGAGCTCGGCCGCGACGACGTCGCGGCCGAGCTCGGCTTCACCTCGGTTATCCCCAACTCGCTCGACGCGGTAGCCGATCGCGACTTCGCGCTGGACTACCTCAGCGCTGCGGCCACGCTCGGCGCGCATCTGTCGCGCATCGGCGCCGAGCTCGTCCTGTGGGCGTCGACCGAGTTCGGGTTCGTGAAGCTGCCCGAGGCGTACGCCGGCGGCTCGAGCATCATGCCGCAGAAGCTCAACCCCGACGCGGCCGAGCTGATGCGTGCCGCGGCGCCTCGTCTGACGGCCGACCTGAACGGCCTGCTCGGCCTGCTGCACGGCCTTCCGCTGGCTTACAACACCGACCTACGCGAGGACAAGCGCTACCTGTTCGACGCCGTCGATAGCCTCGACGAGCTGCTGCCCGTCGTGCAGGGCCTGATCGAGGGCGTGGCCTTCGACACGGCGCGCATGGAGGCCGCGTGCGACCAGATGCTGCTGGCCACCGACGTGGCCGACTATCTGGTCGCTCGCGGCCTCCCGTTCCGCGAGGCGCACTCCGTGACCGGACGCCTGGTGAGGCAGTGTCTCGAGGCGGGCGTCGCGCTCGCCGACGTTACGGCCGGCGAGTTGGCGCTGCTCTCGCCGGCTTTCGGCGCCGACTACTACGACCTGCTCTCGCCGGCCGTCTCGCTGCGCGCCAAGCGCAGCGCGGGCGGCTCGGCGCCCGACCGCGTGCGCGAGCAGCTCGCCCAGGCCCGCGAGCAGCTCGCTCAGGCCGGCGAGCGGTCCGAGCAGGCCGGCGAGCAGTCCGAGCAGGCTCGCGAGCAGTCCGAGCAGGCTCGCGAGCAGTCCGAGCAGGCTCGCGAGCAGCCGACGCGTTCGCTCCCCGATCGCGGCACACCGAGCGGGTAGGACTCTTGCGGCGACGGCTCTCGTCTCTTAAGGTTTCCATACGTCCATGGACTGCCGCACCCCCATGTTCCTTTCGAAGCGTCGCCCCTGCGGGCGCTCGGGCGTCGTGACGACCTCTGCGATCCCGCCCGGCTGAAGCGGCTCCGTCGGCACACCGTCACGGCTTCGGGGCACGTTCCTCGCACGGCCGCACGGCATTTCGCACAGAGCTGCCGCCCTTGCGTCTCGCAGCAAGACTCAGACGTCCGCGGCGACGGCAAGAGGAGGAGACCGTCATGCCTCTCACGGGCATCCTGCAACCACTGTCCGGCTCAGCCAGGCTCTGGCGCCGCCACGAAGCGGTGCTGGGCGACGCCAGCCCCATCCCATTCTGGCTCGACAGCCCCGACGCCCCTCGTCCGACCCTTCCTCTGACTCGCGACGAGGAGTGTGACCTCGCCGTCGTAGGGGCCGGGTTCACGGGGCTCTGGGCCGCCCTGCTCGCCAAAGAAGACGACCCGTCCACCGACGTGGTCGTGCTCGAAGCGCAGCGAACGGCATGGGCGGCGTCGGGCCGCAACGGCGGCTTCTGCATGGCGACGCTCACGCACGGCATCGGCAACGGCGCCGACCGGTTCCCCGGTGAGATGACCCTGCTCGAGGAGCTGGGTCTGGCCAACCTCGACGAGATCGAGCATGCCGTGGCGCGCTACGGCATCGACTGCGACTGGGAGCGCACCGGCGAGATGAACGTCGCCACCATGCCCTGGCACCTCGCTGCGCTGAAGGAGGAGCGCGAGCTCATGCTGCGCCACGGGCGCGAAGCCGACCTCCTCGACGCCGAAGCGGCGCGCGCGGAGGTACACTCATCCACGTACCTGGGGGCCCTGTGGGACCATGAGGGGTGCGCGATGGTCGATCCGGCGCGGCTCGCCTGGGGCCTGCGTCGCGCCTGTCTCGAAGCGGGCGTGCGGCTCTACGAAGGGACTCGGGTCGAGGAGGTCCGTGCCACGAGGACCGGCGTTCGGCTGCACACGGCATGGGGCGACGTGCGCGCGTGTCGGGCCGTCCTGGCGGCCAACGCCTTTCCGGCGCTCCTTCGCCGGCTGCGGCCCTTCATCGTGCCGGTCTACGACTACGCGCTCATGACCGAGCCTCTCACCGGCGAGCAGCGCGAGGCCATCGGGTGGCGCCGCCGGCAGGGCATGGCCGACGCCGGCAACCAGTTCCACTACTACCGGTTCACCGGCGATCAGCGCGTGCTGTGGGGCGGCTACGACGCCGTCTACTACTACGGCAACGGGATCCGCGCCGAGCTCGACCGGCGGCCGGCCACGTTCGCGCGGTTGGCCGAGCACTTCTTCGCCACGTTCCCACAGCTCGAGGGGGTGCGTTTTACGCACGCCTGGGGCGGCGTCATCGACACCTGTTCGCGGTTATGCGCGTTCCAGGGAACGGCCATGGGCGGCCGCGTGGGCTACTCGCTGGGCTACACCGGCATGGGTGTGGGGGAGTCGCGCTTCGGGGCCAGAGTCACTCTCGATCTGCTGTCGGGCAGGCCGACGGGCCTGACCGGGCTCGAGCTGGTGCGCACGAAGCCGCTCCCTTTCCCGCCCGAGCCGTTGCGCTCGGCCGGCATCCAGGTCACGCGATGGTCGCTGGCCGGCGCCGATCGTCGCGGCGGACGGCGCAACCTGTGGCTGCGCACGCTCGACCGCTTCGGCGTGGGCTTCGACAGTTGAGAACGACGCTTGGGATCGATAGTCGGGACTGACGGGTGGGTTCGGCGGGTGAGATCGACTTCTCATACCGGCGAATGATATCGACAGCCGACACGGAGCCTCGGCTACCGCTGCCTGTCGCGTTCTTCGAGCGCTCCGCGCTCGAGGTGGCTCGCGACCTGATCGGCTGCTCGTTCATCGTCGACGGTGTCGGCGGACGGCTGGTCGAGGTCGAAGCCTATCGCGCCGACGACCCGGCAAGCCACTCGTACCGCGGTCGCACGCCGCGCAACGCGGCCATGTTCGGGCCGCCCGGCCACCTCTACGTCTACTTCACGATGGGGCTGCACTACTGCGTGAACATTGTCTGTCAGCCTGAGGGAAACGCCGCCGCGGTGCTCCTGCGGGCAGTGGAGCCCGATGTCGGCGTCGAGCGCATGATCGAGCGTCGCGGGACAAGCGACCTGCGGCGCCTGTGCAGCGGGCCCGCGCGGCTGACGCAGGCGCTGGGCATCACACGCGAGCGGCACGACGGCCTGTCGGCCTGCGCGCCGCCGGTGCAGGTGCTGGCGCGTCCCGGCATCGACCCCCGAGACCCCGCAAGCTGGGCGGCGTGCGCGCCGCGCATCAAGCACACGTCGCGCATCGGCGTGAGCGCGGCGGGCGACAAGCCATGGCGTTTCGTCGACGCCGGGAGCGCCTTCCTGTCGCGCCCCCTGGCGCCGCCGCGCCGCCGCGGCTGAGGGCGTCGAGGCGTCCCGGAGCGTCTGTGCCGTCGGCCTGACTTTCGCTCGGCGCAGCGCTGACGCTGAGCGTGTGGCCAACGTCAACCCGGCGCCGTCTGGCATGGGGTATTCGGGAATGATAGAACGTTATGCAGCCGCCCCGGCGGCCGCACTTCTTCCCGACCGGGCCGGCCGTGGGTCGATCCACGTCGCGGGCGACCGGTGGCGCTCCCGCACGCAAGCGAAGCGAAAGGAATCTTCGTGAGACTACGCGAGATCTACGAGACCGCGGTGCAGATGGGCATCGACGCCGACCCTCGCGGCGGGCAGGGCGTCGAGAGGTTCCTCGAGATCACGAAACGGCGATACGAGCAGCTCCCCGACTACCAGAAGGCCGTGTTCGACAAGGAAGAGCTGAGCAACCCCTACGTCGACACGCGCCTCTACGTCGGCGACCCCGACCTCGAGGTCACCAAGCTCATCGGCGGCATCGACATGAACGTCGGCGAAGTGCTGCTGACCGATCGCTTGCGCGAGAAGGGCGAGCAGATCGACGCGATGTACAGCCATCACCCCGAGGGCATGGCGCTCGCCAAGCTCGACAAGGTGATGGAGATGCAGGCCGACATCTGGGAGAGCTTCGGCGTGCCCATCAACGTGGGCGAAGCGGTGCTCGACGAGCGGCGCACCGAGGTTAAGCGCCGCTTCATGCCCATGAACACCGGCCAGGCCATCGACGCGGCGCGGCTGCTGGGCATCCCTTTCTTCAACGCTCACACGCCGACCGACAACCTGGTCACGCAGTTCCTCAACCGTTACTTCGACGAGCGCCGGCCGCTGCTCATCGAAGATGTCTACAAGCTGCTGTACGACGTCCCCGAATACAGGATCGCCGCCCAACGCGGCGCCGGTCCGTACATCGTCGAGACGATCGCCGGCAAGCGCTGCGGCAAGATCTTCGTCGACATGACCGGAGGCACCGAGGGCCCCACGCAGATCATGGAGGAGCTCGCCGACAAGGGCGTGGGCACCATCGTCGGCATGCACATGAGCCCCGACCTGCGCAAGGCCGCCGAAGAGCACCACGTGCACGTCGTCATCGCCGGTCACATCTCGAGCGACTCGCTGGGCGTCAACATGCTTATGGACGCGCTCGAACGCAAGGGCGTCGACATCATCCCGACCTCCGGCTACATCCGCGTGCACCGCGACGAGCGGGGCGAGGTCGTCAAAGAAGGGGCCTGAGCCGCTTCGTGCCTGCTGAGCGCGTAGAGCTGCTGGCGCCGGCCGGCGACGGCGCGGCCTTGCAGGCCGCGCTGTCGGCCGGCGCCGACGCCGTCTACGTCGGCCTCGACCGCTGGAGCGCTCGCGCGTTCGCGCGCAACTTCGGCGGCGAAGCGCTGATCGGCGCCATCGACCGCGCCCACCTCTTCGGTGCGCGCGTGCACCTGGCGCTCAACACGCTGCTCAAGCACAGCGAGATCGATGACGCGTTGGCGGCGCTGGCCAGGCCCTACGAGGCCGGCCTCGATGCGCTCATCGTCGCCGACCTCGGCTTCGCGGCGCTCGTGCGCGAGCGCTACCCGGGCCTTGCGCTGCACGCCTCGACGCAACTCAACGCGCACTCGTCGGCTCAGCTCTCGAGCATGGTCGGCGGGCGCAGCGGCAACCGCGGGCGCTGCAGCCAGGTCTGCCGCATGCGCTACCGTCTGCAAGGCGTCGCTGCCGACGCCGACGTCGAGTCGGCGCGGTCGATGGCCCCTGCGGCCGAGGGCGACCTCGAGCGCGCGCTCTCGGCGGCCGATCTGGCCGCGATCGGCGTGCTGCCCGCGCTGATCGACGCCGGGGTCACGTCGTTCAAGATCGAGGGACGCATGAAGGATGCCGCGTACGTCGCGGTGACCACGGCCGTGTACCGCGAGGCGCTCGATGCTGCCGCGGCCGACCCGGGCGCCTACACCGTGCGCGACGAGTGGCTGGCCCGTCTGGGCCAGAGCTTTTCGCGCACGTTCACGACCGCTCACCTCGAGGGGCGTCACCACGAAGTGCGCTCCCGGGGGCGTTCCGGCCATCGCGGCGCTGCCGTCGGCCGCGTCGAGCATGCCGACGAGGGCGCCGGACTGGTGACCATTCGTCTGAGCGAGCCGCTCGCGCCCGGCGACGTGGTGCAGATCTACACGCCCTGGGGCCACACCGAGGCTTTGCGCGTCGGGTCGGTGGTCGAGCGAGGCGACGTGGCCTCTGAGCGCGCGGACGAGCGCTGGACCGAGCGGCTCACTCTGCGCGCGCGCGAGCGCGTGGCGGCGAGAGACAGGGTCTTCCGCGTGGGCTCTCAAGAGATCGATGAGTTTGCGCGCGACGCGGTGGCGGCGCGCGCGCTCGCCCGCTTACGCTCGATGCTCGCGTGCAGGGGCGGGCGGGCGAGCGCGCGCGCCTCACGCTCGTGCTGGTGCGGCGGCCGCCCGGCGAGCCCGACGTCGGCCCCGTGGTCGTCGAGAGCGACGAGCCGCTCCAGCCGGCGCGTACGGCAGCGCTGACCGACCGGAAGCTGCGCGACGCCGTCGGAGCGCTCGGCGGCACCCCGTACCGGCTGGGCGAGTTGCGCAGCGAGCTCCAAGCCGGTGTTTTCTTGCCCGTGGGCGCGTTCAAGGGGCTGCGTCGCCGAGGTGTCGCCGAGCTCGACCGCCGGCGGTTGGCGGGGCGACGGCGCGTCCCTCGCGCCGGCGTGGGCTCGCGCCCGTCGTCGCTCCCGGCGGGTGAGCCGAGGCCGCCCGAACCGCTCGCTCTCGCGGCGTCCCTCGTGGCGACGGCGCAACCGTTCACCGTCCTCCGCCTGAGGCAGGGCGACGAACCCATCGACACCCGTCACGCGACGGCGCTGTGTCTCGATCCGTCGCTCGACGACGAGTCCGAAGCGCTCGGCGCCGCACTCGAGCGGTTCCGGGCGGCCGGTTGGCCTACCGTGCGCTGCCGCCCTCCCGAGATCCTTTACGACGCCGACCTGGCGAGGTGGCAAGCCGTCGCGGCGCTGCCGTGGGACGCGGTCTACGCTCGTCACGTCGCGCACCTCGAGACCGTCGCTCCGATCATCCTCGAGTATCCGCTCCAGGGATTGAACGCCGAGACGGCGGTCCGCATCGGGCGTCCCGGCGCGGGGCTGCTCGCGAGCAGCCCCGCGCCCGTCGCCGTCGTGGCCGGCCCCGAGTCCTCCCTCGAGGAGATCGTCGGCCTGGCGGCCGCGCTGCGGGCAGGCTCCGTGGAGAGCGACGAGAGGAGCGGCGGCGCAAGCCGCCACGCGGCCGCGGCGAGCGCCGCGACCAGCGCCACTACGACGACGGCGGCCACGCGGCATGGGTTGGCGATCGCCGTCGAGGTCCTGGCCTTCGGGCGCCAGCAGCTCCTCGTCAGTCGCGACGAGCTGGGTCGCGCCGAGGGGCTCGTCGAGCCGCGGCGCGGCGAGCCGACGGCGCTCTCGCTCGTCGACGCCAAGGAGTTCGTCTTCCCGGTCTCGGTCGCGCCCGGACTGACACGGATCTATAACGCGCGCGTCACCAACCTGGCGCCCAGCGTGCCCGACCTGCTCGCGGCCGGCGTCACCGGCTTCATCGTGGAGCAGCGCGACCTCTCGCGCGACGAGGGCGCAGCGTTCCGCGCTCGCGGCCTGCAGGGCCTGGCGGCCTTCGCCGGCCGCGAGCGCTCCACGACCGGCCATCTCTTCCGCGGCGTGTCGTAGCCGCGCCGAAGAGGCCTACCAGGCGCCCAAGAGGCCTACTGGGTCGTCAACGTCACGGCTTCGCCCATGGCGAGCGTGACCGCCGGCGCGGGCGACTGGGCACTCACGACCGCCGTGGCGGGGGCGGGTCCATCGATGGCGGCGTCGAGCCCGAGCGCGGCCAGACGGGCGCGCGCCCGGGCGACCGTGAGCCCGACCAGCGAGGGCACGACGGCGTCGCTGCCGTCGCCGCCCGCGTACACGGTCACCTCACCGGTGCCGACGTCACCTGCCTGGGGCGACTGTCCCGTGACCACTCCGGCCGGCCCACCGGCGTTCCAGACGATCCTGCACGTGAAGCCGGCTCCTTCGACCAACGTGCGCGCCGCTCCGACGAACAGCCCCGTGACCTTGGGCACCACGAAGAGCGGCCCGTTGCCGACGCGCAGCGTCACGGCGCTGCTCTGCAGGATGACGCCGCCGGGCCCGGGCTCTTGACCGAGCACCACGCCTTTCTGATCGGGCTCGGACGCCGCGTACTCGATCCTCCAGCGCAGCTTCGCGGCGCGCAGCGTCGTCTGCGCCTGTGCCAACGGCAGTCCGGTAACGTCGGGCGCGGCGATGTCGCTCGGGCCGTGCTCCGCACACGTGTCGGTGGGCGCCTGTCCGGTGAAGAACAGCACGTGCCTGCGGATGGGACACCAGCGCGTGGCGAGCTTACCGGTGAGCGCGCACAGGGTCACCCCGACGGTCGGGGGAGTGGAGAACGCGGGGAATG
>Ga0315280_10001299_pt1 | contig 43225 bp, 34 predicted proteins | sample YL17G06_40_MG_FD_203697 | JGI IMG/M metagenome (GOLD analysis project Ga0315280, IMG submission 203697) | Sediment microbial communities from Yellowstone Lake, YNP, Wyoming, USA - YL17G06_40 | ecosystem: Environmental > Aquatic > Freshwater > Lake > Sediment | place: USA: Wyoming | collected...
TGAGCCCGTCGAAGCCGTCTTCGACGCCCATCACCCGCCAGCCGTGGCGCAGGATCGCCGATTTCACCACGCCCCGGATCACCGCGTTCAAGCCCGGGCAATCCCCGCCGCCCGTGCATACCCCGATGGTTCGCGCCTCTCGGTTCATGGCCGATAGTTTCAAGTTTCAAGTTGCAAGTTTCAAGTTTAAATTCGTGGTTTCTGGCGGCCGCCAAGGCCGGCGGTACGGCTATTGCCGAACCGGGAGTTTCACGGTGTTGCTGGAGACGCCGCCGATATTGAGCACCACGGGGTGCTCGCCGGTCACCAGGTCCGTGGGCACACTCACGTTGACCTGGTACAGGCCAACGAAGCCGGGCGCCAACCCCGAAAAGCCAACCGCCGCGTCGCGGCCGCCGATAGAAACGGCCGGCCTTTCCAGCGTGTTCGACAAAAGCACCGGAGAGGCCGCCTTGCCGGTGTCGGGCCGGTTGTCCACCGCGCCCAACCCGGTGGCGTACAGGGAGACGGGTTCGCCCGGGCGGGCCGGCCGGTCGGGAGTCACCGGCGTGGCATCGCCGTGCAGGATGGCGCCCAGGCCGCTGCCATCCTGGGTGCGGCTGAACAGACCCGGATTGTACGACGCGATGCGCACGGTGAGCGACGCGCCCGCCAATCCGTCCACACTCAGCGTCATGGTGGCCGCGGTCCCCGGCCGGGCTTCGAACGGAATCTGCGCGTTCACCTGGCCGCTGGAGCTGTAGAACAGCGGCATATCGATCTTCGTGGTCTGGCCGGTTCCCGAGTCTACGCTGAACACGGCCGTGGTGCCGCCCAGCAGCGTGGGCAGCGGAACAGAGCCGGCGCCGGCCGCGGACACCGACGACAGCGCCACGCCGAAAATCGAGACGATCGAGCCGGGGGCCACCCCGCTGTCGGACCGGTAACTGGCGGCGTTGACCACCCCCCCCGGATTCACCTCGGGCATAACGTAGCTCACCCAGTAGGGGACATTGATGCTCTTCCCGGTGGCCTGGCTGGCGATGTTGACCGAGCCCTCGGCGACGGTCTGCGTGAAACCGGTGTTGTAAAGCGTCACCAGAACCTGGGCGTTCCCGCCCGGAGCCAGGGAGAGCGAAGACTTATCCAGCTCGACGATGACGCTGGGATGGGGCTGGCGGGGCACGATCCGCAACGTCAAGGTATCGCTGGCCGCGCCGGCATTGGTGATCTTCAGCGGCTGAGACGCCCGGAACGTGGACCGCGAAGCATGGGTGGCGAAGCTCAGCGCCGTGGGCTGAGCCAGCAGGGTGGTGGTAAGCGCCGCCAAAACGTTCAACCGGCCGGCGCCGGAATTTTGGGCGCTGATAGGCACGCCATCCTCGCTCGTGGAGATTGGCACGGCCGTATTCACCAGAGCCGACTTGATCAAGTTGACCCCGTCGGTGTAGTCGCGGCGGTACTCGGGGTGAGCCTGCATGACCAGCGCGGCGGCCCCGGCAACCATGGGCGACGACATACTGGTGCCGTCCTCGACGGCATAGCCGGACACACTGTAGACTTCGCCGTTGACATTCTGGTTCTGGGCCGCCGAAAGAATGAAGCGCCCCGGGGCCAGGACGTCGGGCTTGACCGGCTGGGCGGGGCCGCCCGCCGGCCCGCGGGCACTGAAGCGCGCCAGCACATCCGCGGTGGAGGGCCAGGCGGATAAAGTCGGGTCCAAGCTGGCCTGCGCCCGGTGCCCCGCCAGGAAGTCGGCCAGGGCCTCGCCCTCGGCCTTGCTGATGCTCATCGACGGGATCTGCGCATCGCGCGTATCCATCATCGGCGGCGTGTCATCCACATTGTTGTAAATGAGGACGGCGACGGCGCCGGCCTTCGTTGCGTTTTGGATCTTCTCGGTAAAGGTGCACAGCCCGCGCTTGATCAGCGCCACCCGACCGCTCAGGCTCCCCGGCGCCAGATTGACGCCGGAGGGCAGGCCGGCGCTGGGCAAGCAGGCCAGGGCGCTGGGGTCCAGCGCGCTGACGTCGGCCAGCGGCGCCGGCCCGAACACCGACTTGAAAGCCGGCTGGCTGCCGGGGAAGCCGCTGATGCGGGCCAGCGCGGCCGGCACGCCGTCGGCGCTAGCCATAATCACGGTTCCGGAAAATCGCCGCGTGCTGCTGGTTGCCCCGACAGCCAACACCGCCGGCACAGACGCCGGGCTGCTGACCGTGCGCGCCGCGGGACCGGAGTTCCCCGATGCCGCCACCACCATCACACCCACGGCATTGGCATTCTGAACCGCGCGGGCATACGGGTCCTGCTCGGGCGGAATCGGCTCGCTGCTGCCCACGCTCAGGTTGATGACATCCATGCCGTCGCGCAGAGCGGCGTCGATGGCCTCCATCACCGCATTGGAGGAGGCCTTCCCGTTGAGTATCACCCGGTAATTGCCTAGAAAAGCCCTGGGGGCCACCCCGCTGATCGATGCCGAGGGCGAAACCGACTGGACTCTGGCCCCGGCCGCAATCCCGGCCACAAACGTTCCATGCCCATCGGTGTCGGCCGCGCTGGTTCCGCCGGTGAAATCGCGGGCCACAATGACCTTGCTGTTCGTGAAGCCCGCGATCATAGCCTGCGTATCGCCCTTCGGATAGCCGGAAGGAACCTGAAGCCCCGAGGACTGAAACATCGGGTGAGTCTGGTCGATGCCCGTATCGATGATCGCGATCTTGATGCCCCGGCCGGCGTTGGCCTCTCCGCCGACGGCCGGCAGGGCCCAGGCTTCGGGCGCCCGCACCAGCGGTACGGCGGCATCCAGCCACAGTCGCATCTCCGGCGCAACCAGCGCCGACTCCACGCCGGGCAGCCTGCGCAGCGCTTCCAGTTGGTCCGGCGTGGCGCGCACCAGTAGCGCGTTCAGCACGAATTCGGTGCTCCCAACGATGTCCGCGCCGGTGTCGCGGATGGCCGCCGCCAGCCGCGCCTTGCGGGAACGCAACACCACGGCGCGCCGCTCGCCGTCGTCCGACAACAGGCGGCTGCGCCTGGCTCGCGGCTCCGGCTCTTCCCGGATTACCTGCTCGATGACGGACGGGTCCGATACCACCACGATGACGTCACGACGCTCCTGTGCGCCGACGGCCAGGGGAAGCAGAACGAGAAGAAAGAAACCGGTTACCCAACGGGGCATCTGTGCCGGAATTGTATCAAAAGCAGTGGCGAGTGACGAGTGACAAGTGACGAGTGACCAGTGAAAGCAGGAGGCGACAGGCCTGCCTACTGCCTTCTGCCTACTGCTTACTGCCTACTGATGTCGCGGCGGCCGCGGCGATGGGCAGGCGCACCGTAAACACGGCGCCGCCCGAGGGGTGGTTGGCGGCGGTGATCTCTCCGCCATGCTCCTTGACGATGCCGTAGCAGATGCTCAATCCCAAGCCGGTCCCCTTCCCCACCGGCTTGGTGGTGTAAAAAGGATCGAAGACGCGTCCGGGGTCCTTCAGGCCCGACCCATCGTCGCGGATCTCCACCACCGCGTGCCGCCCTTCGGCACAACTGCGCACCCAGATGGTGCCCCGGCCGCCCCGCGCCTGGAGTTCATCGCCGGCGTTGTTGACGATGTTCAGGAAGACCTGCTCGAGCTGGTGAAGGTCGCCATGGACCGCCGGCAGGCTGGGGTCCAGACGGCGCTCGATGCGAATGTGGGCCGTGCGCATGCCATAGTCCCGTAGCAGCAGCGCTTCCTCGACCACCTGGTTGAGATGCACAGGCTGGCGCTGCGGCTTGCTCTGGCGCGAGAAGCTGAGCAGGTCCTGAATGATCCGCTGGGTCCTTCGCGCCTGGTGCAGCAGCTTGTCGGTATACTCGGCCGGCTGGCCCGCCAACAAGGAGCTGAGCAACTGGCCGTAGCCGATGATGGCGGTCAGCGGATTGTTCAACTCGTGCGCCACGCCGGAAACCAGTTGGCCGATGGCGGCCATCTTTTCGCTCTGCAAAAGCTGTTGCTGGGTGCGGCGGAGCTCCTCATAGGCCCGGCGGGTCTGCTGATACAGGGCGGCGTTCTCCAGCGCCGCGTTGAGTTGGCGCCCGATGGCATTCAGCAGGCTTTCCTCGGCTGCCGACAGCACCCGCTGCTGCCGCCAGCCCACGATAACGGCGCCCAGGGCGGGCTCCGCGCGCAAGGGAATGGCAAAGGCCGAGCGCAGGCCCTCGGCCTGCCGGACGGCGCCCGCCAGGTCCGGCAGCGGCGGCAGCTCCGACAACGGCAGCACGGCCCGCCGGGCCGCCTCCAGCGCCGCCAGCAACTCGGCGCTCAACGGAAACACCAAGGGCTGCTGCCCGGGTTCGCTGAGGAAGCCGCAGGAAGCGACCCGGCGCGCCTCCCCGGCCGTGCGGTCAACCAGGTAGCCGCTCACCGTGTCGCAGCCGAACACCGGCTTCAGGTCCCGCACCACCGTCCGCATCAGCTCCTCGGCATCCAGCGAGCCGGTGAGCCGCTCGGAAAGCTCGTTCACAGCCGCCAGCATGGCCGCGTGTTTCTGCAGTTGTTCCTCGGCCTGCTTTCTGGCGGTGATGTCCAGCAGGAAGCCCTGAAACTGGACGATCTGCCCGGTTTCGTCGCGGATGCCAAAGCTGGTTTCCAGCCCCATCATCTCTTCGCCGTTCTTGCGGCGCAGGCGTATCTCGAACTCGCTGACGTAGCCGTGCGCGTCCATCAAGCGGAGATACTGGTCGCGCCCCTCCGGAAACACGTACAGAGAAGGAATGTGGACGGCCAGCAACTCCTCGCGCTGGTAACCAAGCATGCGGGCGAAGGCCTCGTTGAATTCCAGGAATGTTCCGGCCCGGGTGGAAATGAAGACGCCTTCGTGCACCTTCTCGAACATGGTGCGGTATTTCTCTTCGGCGCGCTTGCGGTCGGTGATGTCCTTGATGACGTGCAGGACTTCCGGCGCTTCCTCCCGCGAGTACCGGGAGGTGGCCACCAGGAAGTATCCCTGGAAGTTGGCGTCGAAGGTCTCTCCGCCCTGCGGCAGTTCGCAGAAGGGGCAGTCGTTCCAGGGAGAGGCGGGCGTGCAGGGCAAAATCTCGCGGCACAGGTGCGCGATGATGTCGGTGGGGCCCCGGCCCAGGCGCTCGGCCAGCGCCCGGTTGACCCGCTGGATGCGGTAGCGGGCGTCGTGTACGAAAATGTAGTCGCCGATGGCGTCCACCGTGCTCAACCAGTCGCGGTAGGCCCGCGACAACTGGTCCACCAGGCTGCTGTTGTCCAGCACAATCCCCAGTTGCCGGCCGGTGATCGCCAGCGCTTCCATGATTTCCGGGGAGGTCCAGCGGCGCGTGCGGTATCCGAGCACGAAAAGCCCCGTCAGCCCGGCGGCAGCCACGCGGAAGTGCGGGATGGGAACAATGATCGCCCAACGCAGGCCGCGCTCCCGCAGCCATTGCTCGGCCTCCGGCCCCCGCTCGTATCCAATCACCGCGATGCAGGCGCTGACGCCCGCCGCCGAACGCGGCAGTACGTCCAGCGGAAACACCGCCTCGGCATCGGGCCGATGACCGGGGCGCACCACGTGCAGGCGCACATAGGCAGGTTCAAAGACCCGCTGGAGCCCGGCGCAAAGGCGCTGGAAGGCGTCGGGAGCCAATCGTCCGCGCGGAACGCAGTCGGCGGCCAGCGCGGCCATCAAGCCGGGCGCCGCCCCCCAGCGCAGGTGCTGGCGCGCCGCCTCCATCGCCAGCACCAGCATCGAAACCATGGTCAGGACGCTGCCGGCCGCCAGCCCCATCAGAAGGCCGATTCCCACGGCAGGGTGACCGGGCGGATGAATCAAGCGCAACAGCAGGGCGACGGCCAACAACGAGGGGCCCCAGCCCACGCACCGCCGCCCATATTCAATCACCCACGCCGCCGCGGTCAGGCCCAGCAACAGGTAGCCCACGGCGCTGGGCCACCCCCGCCACCCCGGGAACAGCGCGCCAACTGTCGCTTCGGCCAGCAGCGAGAGGGCCGCCAGCGGCAGCAGCCATATCAGCGAGGCGCGCCTGCCCACGGCCTCCCCGATCGCTCCAGCCATCATCCCCTGCGCGGCCAGCAACAAGGCCGCGGGAAGCAAGCCCTGGCCCAGCCGGGAAGATGCCGCGGCCAGCACCTGCAGGACGTAGAGTAACCAGGCGGCGTTCCAGATCAGCAGGTAGCGCTGCGGAAACGTTCGATAGACGAGCAGCCCGACGACCAGCAGCACGCCGAGTGCGGCAATTTCGGCGGCCAGCACGGCGATGGCGGCAGCGGCCATTCCGGGGCTACTCTATCAGAGCCGCTCTCCCGCTAGAAGAGGCTGTGGGCCGTGGGAGATCGGCTGCCGGCTGTCTATGGCCCCTGGCCCACAGCCTACAGCCCACAGCCTACGGCCATTCTCCAGCCTTTTCTTCCGGAATAAAGCAGGCTAGAATAGCGACCGCTCAGGCAGCTTCGAGCGGAGGGACCCGTGGCCGGACCGGAAACGGTCCTGATCGTCGATGACGAGGAGCCGATTCGCGAAATCCTTTCCTCGCTGTTGGAAGCGCGCGGGTATCGGTGTTTGACGGCGCCAACCGCGGTGGCCGCGCTGCCCCTGATGGTGCAGGATCCGCAGCGCTTTCGGCTGGTCCTCTCCGACATCATCATGCCGGAGATGAACGGCCTGGCCTTTTTGGAGCAGCTCCGCGAGCTGTACCCCGATCTTCCGGTCATCATGCTATCGGCCGTGCAGGACGTGCGGGTGGCCATGGATGCCATCCGAAAAGGGGCCTACGATTACCTGGTCAAGCCCTTCGACCGAGACCAACTTTACTTTGTTGTCGGCCGCGCCCTGGAGCGCCGGCGCCTGATCGAGGACAATCGCCGCTACCAGCAACACCTGGAAGAGTCGGTGGCCGACCGCACCCGCCGCCTGCAAGATGCGCTGGCACAACTGGAGCGCTCCTACGATTTCACTCTGGAGGCGCTGGGCAGCGCGCTGGATCTCAAAGACTCGGGAACCGAGGGCCATTCCCGGAGGGTCACCGCCTTTTCGGTGGCCATCGCGCAGGCCATGGAGCTGGGGCAGGAGGCCGTCAAGACCATCGCGCGCGGCGCCTACCTGCACGACGTTGGCAAGATCGGCATACCCGATTCCATTCTGAACAAGGCAGGACCGCTGAATGAACCAGAGCGGACATTGATGAAAACCCATTGCCAGCGCGGCTACGACATCCTGCGCCGCATCACCTTTCTGGAAGAAGCGGCGGAAATCGTGCTGTCCCACCAGGAGTATTACGATGGCAGCGGTTACCCGCGCGGCCTCAAGGGCGAAGCGATTCACTTGGGGGCCCGCATATTTGCGGTCGCCGACGCCCTGGACGCCATGATTTCCGACCGGCCGTACCGGGCTGCCTTGCCGCTGGTGCACGCCCTCAAGGAGATCCGGGACATGTCCGGCACCCAGTTTGATCCCTTGGTGGTCAAAGCGGCGCTGTCATTGCCGCACAAACTGTGGGAGCAGTTCAAGGCCGACAGCGCCAGAGGAGCCAGGCTGGCGGCGGCCGCCGGATCGTAGGGGCGCATGGACCCTTGGACCTACTTCGATTGGGAGGAAAGAATGGGCGAATACACGCGAAGGAAGATCATGCAGGGCGGCCTGCTGGCCGCCGTCACTGGCCCTTTGGCCGGGGGCGCGCCCGATTTGGGCGCGCAACAAGGCGGCGCGGCGGCGGTCCGGCCGGTGGCCATCTCCAGCGCCAACGGACTGCGCGCCGTCGAGAAGGCGATGGAGATGATCCGGGGCGGCGCCGACACGCTGGATGCGGTGATCGCCGGCGTCAACATCAACGAGGACGATCCGAACGACAGCAGCGTGGGCTACGGCGGCCTGCCCAACGAAGACGGCGTCGTGGAGCTGGATTCCAGCGTGATGCACGGGCCCACCCGGCGCGCCGGCGCGGTTGCTTCGCTGCGCAACGTCAAGAATCCCTCGAGCGTCGCCAAAGCAATTATGGAGCACACCGACCACCTGCTGCTGGTCGGCGAGGGCGCCTTGCGCTTCGCCCGCATGCAGGGCTTCAAGGAACAGGACCTGCTGACTGACAGATCGCGGCTCGCCTGGCTGACATGGAAGGCGAGGAAGTTGGAGAATTGGGGGCCGGGCCTGGCCGCCCCGGATGCCGACCAGAAGGCGGGCGTCCACGACCCTGAACTGCTGGCCTGGGCGCGGGAGGTGGCTGCGCACCCGCCGACCGGCACCATCAATTGCCTGGCCGTGAACGAGCGCGGCGATCTTTCCGGCGTCACCACCACCAGCGGCCTGGCCTGGAAGATTCCGGGGCGCGTCGGCGATTCGCCCCTGATCGGCTGCGGTTTGTTCGTCGATAACGAAGTGGGGGCCGCCGGCTCCACCGGCCGCGGCGAGGAGTGCATCAAGATCAACGGCGCGCACACCGTGGTGGAGATGATGCGGCGGGGCGCTTCCCCGCGCGAAGCCTCCCTGGAAGGCGTCCGGCGCGTGGCCGCCAACTACCGCAACAACCGCAAGAAGCTGGACCAGATCAGCATCAACTTCTATGCCCTGAACAAGCGCGGCCAGCACGGCGCCGCCGCTCTGTGGAACACCAGCGGATCAGGCGGGAGGAAGGCGCAATACGCGGTCAACGACGGCGGCCAGAGCCGCCTGGTGGAATGCGCGTATTTGCTGGAGCGCTGAGGCGGGACAGGCATCCCTGCCTGTGCTGGAACCCGCACGAAGCTGGGAGGGAATCGTTTTCCCCGATCTACTAGGGCCCGCGCAGGCAAGGGCGCCTGCGCCACGTCAATCTGCCGCGGCTGACGAAACCAGTGGCACAGGCCTCCGAGCCTGTGGGCGATTTCTTCCCAGCTTCTGTGCCATCGAGCAGACCAGCAGCAGGTAAATCGGGCCTCAGCGCCACACCTGTGGCGGCGCCGAATGATGCATGCTGAGACCAACTCCGCGGGACAGAAAATGGAGTTCGCATTTCAGAGCGCACCGCGGTCTTCCGAGGCGGACACCCGCGCCAAGCTGATCGATCCCGCGCTGCACGCGCGCGGCTGGACCGAGGAGTTGATCCGCCGCGAGGAAACCGCTGGCGCCGTCCAGATCATCGACGGCAAACCCCGGAAGCAGGCCAAGGGGCGGGTGGATTACACCCTCCGGATCAAGGTCAACCCCGACACGCAGCCGGTGGCGGTGGCGGTGCTGGAGGCCAAGCCGGAGCACCTGCCGCCGACCCACGGCCTGGAGCAAGCCAAGGTCTATGCGGCCTGCAAGCGCCTGAATGTCCCGTTCGCCTTCTCCAGCAACGGTCACATTCACGAGCAAGCCGCGAATAATCTTTGTCGCGGACCGTCTCATCGCGTGCAGAACTGTCTAACCGGGGAACTTATCGGGGCGCATGGCTCGCGTCCTCTTGCCGCCCGAAACCCCGCTAGCCGGACTCCAGGCGCATTTCGCGCCTCGGCGCAAAGGGGAGCCAGCGGGCAATATCCCTTTGCGAAGTGCCGAGGCAGGTTGAGCGAGCGGTCACTCATCATGCTCAGTCGATTCTAAACGCTTCTTGCGCTTCTGAATCGCCTCTCTATGAAACTTGGCACCCTGATCGCTGCAGGGCAAAGATTCATACTTCCGAATCTCCGCCAGAGCGTCTGGCGTTCTGCCAAGCCGCTCGAGAAGCATCGTCAAACGATCGTAAAGATAGGGGAAATCCCGCCAGCGCCATTGGTCCCGTGTGCGCTTGGCTATCCCGACCCGGAGGGCGAGAGCCTCTCTGTAAAGCGAGAGAGCCTGAACTGGCTCGTCTCTTTCAAGGCGCCGCGCTTCCATCGCCTTCTCAGCAGCCAAGCGCTCTTGTTCCCATTTCTTGTGCGACCGGGCTTGCTTCTCGGTTTGAAGCTCCGCCATCTGGGCACCCGTCGCTTGCCCGCCGGCCTTCGCGATAAGGGCTGCGATAGCTCTCGCGCCAGCCTCCCGACTCGACACGTGACACACCACGCACCGACACCCTTGGGGACTGCGGCAAGAGGGATGGGGCGGTTCCGGAACCCGCACGGCTTTGGGTAGCCATGCGAGGCCATCGAGCGACTTGCAGAGTTCGCAGCTATGCTCGTCGGAAAGGCACATCCATGTCGCGTAGCCGCCGGAAAAGACGGGAACCTTTCGCTCTCCAGTCGGAGGGTGTCGAGGTGCATGCGTCAGTTTCCCGAGAAGCCTCCGTAAAAAACTCATCCCTCGCCTCTCTTACCCGCCCGAATGCACGCGGTCTTCCGGCACCACGCAATCTCAACCCGCTAGGCCCCTCGGTTCAGAGTAAGCGACGCGGCGGCGAGCTTGCGGCGCGAGCCGGAGGAGCACGCGAAGCAGGCGACGGAAAGCCTTTCTGCCGCCCGCTTCGCGCGATCCACAGTGCGACCGGTTAGCCCTTTGGCTGTCCCACGCAGAGCCTGTTCTGCAGATACGCGAACGCCCCAAAACAATTCTCTGCAAGCTCAAAAGCATTCTCGGCCTCCGCCCGGCCAATCACGTAGGGAAATCCGTGAACGAACGTGTTCCGCAGCTCGCGCAACGCCTGCCAGTTGTCGTAGAAGCGAGGAACGCCAGCGCCGGAGATGGCTTCGCGTAATTCAATTCCGGCAAGTTGGCCGAACTCCCGCTCGCGTTTGTGGTACCCGCGAAGGCGCTGCCCTAGATAGCGTCCTGCCGCCACCCAGCCGTTTCCCGCTCGCACGCGCATCCGGACGAGCAGTTCGCCAAGCAGCGTCTCAAGAAGCGTCATTGTAAGCAGGACGCAAATCTGGTGCTCCTCGTTCGCCTCTGAGAACCGGGCAAGCAGGGCAAACACCGTTCCCGCGTTCTCTGCGGGTCGAAGGTCGAGTTGTCTTCGAATCACTCCGAGCAGACGGTCGTAATCATCCCGCGATGCTGCGTAGAGTCGGCGTACTTCACCGGCCGCCCGAACAGCAGTGTCGCAGTCGAAAGCGCGCCCCACGCACCGCTGGAGGTCTTGAACCAATTCGTCCCGCCGCTCCTCTTCCCTCTCGCATGACCGCGCGTAAAAGTACGACACTTTATGCAGAAGCCGACGGCTTGACAGGCCCGGGAAAAGGGACCGCGGCTCGCCGCTTTTCCTGCACTTGGGGCACGGCACACCAGGCATGTCGAGATCGAGCTCGCGGGAAAGGAAACCACAGAAGGGACATTCGCAGAATGTCACCGCCGCGACCCATGTTGCATTACTCGCCAACTCCTTGTTCGTAAGCGGCAAAGCTCACCCCTTTCCACGGACAACCGCTAGGCTCCACGGCCCGGATCAACCGACATCAATTCTGTCCGAGTCCGACCGCACAGGGCGTCCGTTCGAGCGTCCCTCTGGGCAAAGCCGCCGATCAGCGCGGAATTGCGTCCCGGTGCATAGCTGCGCACCGCCGTCCCGCGATCCGCATAATCCGCGGATTGATTTCTACGGCGGCAGGCGCACGCGCACTGAAGCCTGTGCCACTTCGGGCGTGCGTTTTCGTGTAGGATTGCAGATAGAGGTGCCTTATGGCGCGGGGGCCACGAGAAGAGGCGGTGGACATAATCGGGACGGTGACGATGGCGCGGGTAACGGATCCCCGTGTGGCGCTGATCGCCTACAACGGGCAGGAAATCGAGGCGCCTTTCAAGCCCGAAGACGAAGACGTCGTCACTACCGCGCTGAAGGAACACGCCAGGTTTAAGGTCCGCCTGCAGGGCCGCGGCCGTTTTTCCCCCGGCGGCAAGATCCGGAAGATTACTCAAGTGGATAGCGTCTCCCTTTTGTCCGGTGAAAAAACCTCACTTGACCCGCCGGGCAGATCCATTTTTGACATCATCGACGAGATCATAAAGGACCTGCCGGAGGAGGAACTTCGGAAGCTGCCTCGGGACGGATCAATCAACCATGACCACTATATTTATGGACTCCCGAAGAGAGAGCCATGAGAACCGCGTTCGGCGACACCTCCTACTGGGTTGCTTTGCTCGATCCCAATGACCAGTGGCACGAGACTGCAAAGGCCATCCGGGAAGCGCTTGGCGATTCCCGGATTGTGACGACGGATGAAGTGCTGGTCGAGGTCCTGACCTTCCTCGGCTCACTCGGCCCCAGACTGCGCGGCTCCGCGGTCCGATTCGCGCGTGGCATTTTGCACGACCCGCGAGTCGAAGTTTTACAGCAGACGCGCGATTCGTTTCTTGCGGGCCTGGGGCTTTACGAAGAGCGGCCGGACAAGGAGTACAGCTTGACCGACTGCATCTCCATGGCGACTATGTGGAGACGTGGCGTGTCGGAGGTCCTCACCAACGACCGCCACTTCACGCAGGAACGGTTCGCAATCCTCATGAGCGCCGAGGCCGGCGAGGGCGGATGATGGCGGTGCGTAAACCCAACGGGGCCGCCAACGGCAAGCGGCTGGCCACGCCGCAGTCGGTGAATGCCGCCATCAAGGCGATCTGCGACATCATGCGGCGCTCGAACTGCGCCGGCGCCCTGCATACGTCCCCGAACTGACCTGGATACTCTTCCTGCGCATTCTGGATGAGCGGGAGGCGCGCGAGGCGGAACAGGCCGAGGCGGTCGGGGCCGAATACCGGCCGTCGCTCGAAGCGCCCTACCGGTGGCGCGACTGGGCGGCGCCCGACGGAGCGAAACGCACCGAACTGCAGCTTGCCACATTCGGCTCGTTCTTCGGCTTCGTGAACGGCGACCTGGTCCCGCATTTGAAGAAGCTGCGCGAGATGCCCAACGCCACCTCGCGCCAGAAGGTCATCAGCGAAATCTTCTCGGGCGTCGAACACACCCGCATCGACACCGAACGCAACCTGCTGGACATACTCGACAAGGTACACGAGATCAGTTCGGAAGCCGTGGACCCTACTCACGTCTTCACGCTCTCGCAGGTCTACGAGGGCCTGCTGCTGAAAATGGGCGAGAAGGGCAACGACGGCGGCCAGTTCTTCACCCCGCGCGAGGTCATCCGGGCCATGGTCCGGGTGGTCGACCCGAAGATCGGCGAGAGCGTCTATGATCCCGGCTGCGGCACCGGCGGCTTCCTGGCGCAATCGTTCGAGCACATGGCCGGAGCGAACAACACCAACATCCAGTCGCCCGAGCAGTTGGACATCCTGAAGCGGCAGACCTTCTACGGCCGGGAGAAAGACAACGCCATCTACCCGATCGCGCTGGCCAACCTGGTGCTGCACAACATCGACGAGCCGCACATCTGGCACGGCAACACCTTGACCGGCGGGGAGACCTACGGCGGGCTGTTCCTGGGCGCCCCGACGCTTTACGACGTGATCCTGATGAATCCGCCGTTCGGCGGCAAGGAGGGCAAGGAGGCGCAGACCCGCTTTGCCTACAAGACCGGCGCCACCCAGGTGCTCTTCCTCCAGCACGTCATCGGGAGCCTCAAACCCGGCGGGCGCTGCGGCATCGTGCTCGATGAGGGCGTGCTGTTCCGCACCAACGAAACCGCCTTCGTACAGACCAAGCGGAAGCTGCTGGACGACTGCGATCTGTGGTGCATCGTCAGCCTGCCCGGCGGCGTGTTCACGGCAGCCGGCGCCGGTGTGAAAACCAACCTGCTGTTCTTCACCAAGGGGCGGCCTACGGAAACAATCTGGTACTACGACCTGTCCGATATCAAAGTGGGCAAGAAGGCGCCGTTCACACTCGATAAGTTCGGCGATTTCTTCCGCCTGCTGCCCGAGCGGGCCGATAGCGAGCACAGTTGGACCGTCACCCGCGCCGAAATCGAAGCCAGGAACTACGACCTGAAGGCCGTCAACCCGCACGCCAAGAGCGATGAAGACACCCGCACGCCGGAAGAACTGCTCGACCTGATTGAAGCCAAGGGGCGCGAGGTCACCGAAGCGCTGTCCGCCCTGCGGAAGACGACGGCGGCATCCTCAAACAACCAGTGATTCGGCCCAGCGATACACGCGCTCGGCCAGCTCGAGGGCCCGCGTGTAGTCCTGCGGGCTGATCGGCAGCGGCAACGGCGGGTAGCGTGCTGACACTGCGTAGGGAGTGAGCACTGCCGCCTCCCGAACGCCGCCGGGCACTTCCATCCCACTCTGTTGAATAAGCGTGAGGAGATCGAAAATGACGTGCGTCCTCGGGAAAGCAACGCCGCGACGAACCAGGACAGCTTTCAGGGACTTCTCGACGGCTTGCTGGGCATCGAAGCACAGATCTTCGATGGCTACTCCCTCGAGCCTGCTGTCTTCAGTGGCCCGCACCAGATTGCTCCGCGCGCGGCGCAGCCACTCCCTGGCATCATCCTGGCCGCCGTACTCCGCCTGCATAGATCTCCTTTCCCTCGGCCAGCGCCGGACCGATGATGGCCCCCACTTTATGCCGATAGGCTTCAATGTCTTCGGGTGTCACGACGATAACGTCTACGGGAACCGCAAGGCCGAAAAACCGCAGATGGATACCCTGGGCAAGGTGCAGGCGGTTGAAAGCACCCGATTTCACCACCAGCAAATCGATGTCGCTGTCCGGGCCCATCTCGCCCCGGGCCGCCGAGCCGAACAGAATGATCCGGTCCGGATGGGCCACTTCGACAATGCGGCGCACGATTTCATCGAGAAGCGCCTGGTCCATGATCCAAGTTTCCGGTTTCCCATTGCTGGTTTCAAGTGCAATTGTAGAATCAGAGCATGCGCAGCAAGCGCGAGGAAGAGCGGGCGCGGTTTGACCGCCTGGTGCAAGAGGCCTGGCTGGCCATCCCCGCCGGTTTCCGCAAGCGCGTGGAGAATGTCGCCATCGTCGCCGAAGACGAGCCCGGGCCCGACGATCTGCGACGCGCCCGCTGCCCCCGCGGCTCCACCCTGCTCGGCCTTTACCACGGCATCCCTCTGACCCGGCGCACTGCCAGCTACGGCCTGGTCCTGCCGGACAAGATTTCCATCTATCGCGGGCCGATCGAGCGCATAGCACGCAACGAGCGCGACCTGGCGCGCATCGTGCGGGAAACGCTGTGGCATGAGCTGGGCCATTACTTCGGCATGGATGAACGGCAGGTGCGGCAGGCCGCGCGCCGCTGGCGGAGAACAGAAGGCAGTAGGCAGTAGGCAGAAGGCAGTAAGCAGAAGGCAGTAGGCAGAAGGCAGTGGTACAGCCCTTATTTCTCCAACCACTCCAGAAGGGCCACCGAGCGGCCTTCCAGGGGATACTCGCCGCCCGGCTCCACCAGGCGTTGCTGGGACAGCCAGCCTTCCGTCGTGTCCATCAGGCAGCGCCAGTGGCCCGAGTCCAGAGCCGGGGTCGTGAAGGGAATGGCCGCGTGGTGCGCGTTCAGCAGGATCAAGAAGACGCCGTCGGTCAGCACCCGGCCGTGCTCGTCCACCTCGCGCAGGTCTCGGCCGTCGATGACAAATCCCAGGCAACGGATAAAATCTTCCGACCAGTCGCCGGCCGTCATCTCTACCCCATCGGGCCGCAGCCAGGTGATGTCCTTGAGCTCGTCCAGCCCGAAGTCGCGGCCCTCGAAAAAGCGGCTGCGGCGCAGGCAGGGGTGCTTCTTGCGGTGCTCCAGCCAGCGGCGGGTGAACTCCAGCAGGTCCGCGTTTCCCTCCCGCAGCCCCCAATCGACCCAGCTTATCTCGTTGTCCTGGCAGTAGGCGTTGTTGTTGCCGCCCTGGGTGCGGGCGAACTCGTCGCCGGCGCACAGCATCGGAGTGCCCTGTGAAAGCAGCAGCGTGGAAATGAAATTGCGCACCTGGCGCCGGCGCAGTTGCCGCACGGCGGTGTCGTCGGTCTCGCCTTCGGCGCCGCAATTCCAACTGCAGTTGTAGTCGTTGCCGTCGCGGTTCTCTTCCAGGTTGGCCTCGTTGTGCTTGGAGTCGTAGCTGACCAGGTCGTAGAGGGTGAACCCGTCGTGGCAGATGATGAAATTGATGCTGGCGTCGGGGCAGCGGCCGTTGTGGCAATACAGGTCGCTGCTGCCGGTGATGCGGTAGGCCAGTTCCGAGACCTGGCCGGAATCGCCGCGCCAGAAGCGGCGGACAATGTCCCGGAAGCGCCCGTTCCATTCGCTCCAGTCGACGGGGAAGTTGCCCACCTGGTAGCCGCCCGCCCGGACGTCCCAAGGCTCCGCGATCAGCTTGACGTTGCACAGCACCGGGTCCTGGTGCAGGATCTCGAAGAACGAGGAGAGGCGATCCACCCCTTTTTCGTCGCGCGCCAGGGTGGAGGCCAGATCGAAGCGGAAGCCGTCCACGTGCATCTCGCGCGCCCAGTAGCGCAGGCTGTCCATGATGAGTTTCAGCACGTCGGGGTTGGTCATGCGCGGCGTGTTCCCGCAGCCGGTGAAATCCATGTAATGGTAGGGATCGCCGTCCACCAGCCAGTAATAGTCCTCGTTGTCGATGCCCCGCCAGCTCAGTGTGGGGCCCAGGTGGTCGCCTTCCGCCGTGTGGTTGTATACCACGTCGAGGATAACCTCGATCCCGGCGCGATGCAGCCGCTTGACCATCTGCTTGAACTCGGTCACCTGCCCGCCCAGCGTGCCCGAGGAGCTGTAGCGGCCGTCCGGGGCGAAAAAGCCGGCGGTGTTGTAGCCCCAGTAGTTGGTCAGGCCGCGGTCCAGCAGGAATTTCTCCGGCTGGCATTCGTGGACCGGCAGCACCTCCACCGCCGTCACCCCCAGGCCGGTCAGGTATTGCAGCACCTCCGGCGCCGCCAAACCGGCATAAGTGCCTTGCAGCTTCGCATCCAGCCCGGGGAAGCGCTTGGTGAAGCCCTTCACGTGCAGTTCATAAATGACCGAGCGGCCCAGTGGGGTGCGCAAGGGCTGGTCGCCATCCCACTCGAAGCGGTGATCCACCACCACGCACTTGGGCATGGCCGCCGCGTCATCGGAGCGATCCAGCGCCAGGTCTTTCTCCGGCTTCAACGGGTCGTAGGAAAGGGCAGTGCCGCGCGACCAATCGACCTTGCCGGTGAGCGCCCGGGCATAGGGATCCATCAGCAGCTTGGCCGGATTGAAGCGCTTGCCGCGCTGCGGATCGTATGGCCCGTAGACGCGGTAGCCGTAAAGCTGGCCCGGCCGGCAGTCGGGCAGCAGACAATGCCACACGTTGCGCGTTTTGTGGGCAACCTCCACGGTGCGGACGGGCTCGCCGTCCTCGGGGCGCGCAAACAGGCACAGCTCCACTTTCTCCGCGTTTTGGGAAAACAACGCGAAGTTGACTCCCTGCCCCGTCCAGTGCGCGCCCAGGGGCGAGTTCTTTCCTGGCCGGATCATTGCGGGCGAAACAACAGCTTGGCTCATGAGGGAAGTTTAAAGTCTAAAGTCCAAAGTTCAAAGCAGAAGTCAGAGAAGAAGACGACGGCGTCAGAATTGCCACAAAGCTTGGGCTGTCGGCTGACGGCTGTCGGCTGTCGGAACACCCGACCGGTACGGCGAACGGGGCCCCCTTCAGGCCGTATGCCGTCAGCCGATAGCCGACAGCCGTCAGCCGGATTGGCCATGACGATTTTGGGCTTTCAACTTTTTCCTTTACGCCTTAAACTGCCCGGTTTAGGAGGTTCCCACGATGAACCGCAGAGAATTCGCAACCGCAACGGCGGCCGTTCTGGGCTCAGCCGCCGGAGCCACGGCCCGGCCGGAGTCCCCCGCCCCGGTCGATCCCAAGGAGTTGGCCATCAACGGCGGCAAGCCCGTGCGCGCCACCAGGCTGACGGCCGGCTATTGGGGCGCCGACTATTACGACGCGGCCGAAGAGCGCGAAGTGCTCGACGTCGTTAAATCGAAGACGCCGTTCCGCTGGTATGGAGCCGCCAAGCCGACTAAGGTGCTGAATTTCGAGCGCGATTATGCGCGCCACCAGGGAGCCAAGTACGCGCTGGCCGTCACCTCCGGCACTTCGGCGCTGATTTCCGCCGTCAGCGCGCTGGAGGTCGGACCGGGCGATGAGGTCATCGTTCCCGCCTGGACTTGGTACTCCTGCTATAACGCCGTCATATTGGCGGGCGGCCTGCCGGTGTTCGCCGAGGTGGACGAAACGCTGAACCTGGATCCCAAAGACCTGGAACGCAAGATCACGCCGAAGACCAAGGTGATCATGGCGGTCCACATCCTGGGCGGGCCGGCCGACATGGACCCCATCCTGGAAGTTGCCCGCAGCCGCAAGATCCGCATCCTGGAGGATTTCGCGCAGAGCGTCGGCGGCCGCTACAAGGGCAGGCACCTGGGATCGATCGGCGACATCGGCATTTGCAGTTTCCAGGTCAACAAGACCATCTCGGCCGGCGAGGGCGGCGCGGTGGTCACCAGCGACCCGGTGTTGTTCGAGCGCGCCGCGCGCTTCCACGACCTGGGCGGCCTGCGCCCGCCTCACGAGGAACTGATCGGCAAGCCGCAGCTCGCATGGTTTGTCGGCGGCCAATACCGCATGAGCGAGTTCACCGGAGCGGTGATGGGCGCGCAGCTCAGGAAGCTGGATTCCATCCTGGAAGCTTCGCGGAAGAATTTCCGGCGCGTGCGCGCCGCCATCAGCGACCTGCCGGGCTTGCGGCAGCGCCGCCTGCCCGACCCCGACGGCGACATCGGCTCCGGCATCTTCGTTGCCCTGAAAGACAAGAAGCAGCGCGACCAGTTCATCGCGGCGATGAACAAGGAGAACGTAAGCACGGGCAAGCTGAGCGGCTCGGTGATCCTGCCCGCCGCCGAGCACATTGAGAAGAAAATCACGCTGCATCCGGGCTGGCCGTCGTTCAACACGCCGCGTGGCAAGTCGGTCCCCTACGGCGCCGCCGCCTGCCCGCAGACGTTGGACATCTATGACCGCTTCGCCGGCGTCCACCTGCACCCCCGGTACAGCGAGAAGGACGTGGACGATGTGATCGCCGCCATCACCAAGGTGCACATGGCGCTGTTCGCCCCGCGCGCCTGACCGCCCAAGAGCGGCTGTAGGCTGTGGACCGTAGGCTATAGGTGAGGACGGGCCCACAGCCTGCAAGCCCACACCCTGCAAGCCCACGGCCTATAGCCCTTCGTGGTGTCTTTGTGTCTTGGTGGTTCAAAACCCTGCGGGGTGCTGGGCCTGCGCGCCGGCGGCGGCATGCTCTGGTATAATCGCCCCCGTTGGCAGGTTACAGCCGGACGCGGTTCTCATACTGGCCGATACGGAGGCTTTTGTGTCTTTATTCCTCCGGGTTGCCGTGTTTCTTCTGCTGGCCTCATCGGCCTCCGCGCAGAACATCGTCACCACCATCGCCGGCACTGACTTCATTTTCCCGCGCTCGGTAAAGGCGCTGGATGCGCCGCTCAGCGGCGTGACCTGCACGGCCGCAGACGCCCGCGGCAACCTGTACCTTTGCGATGAGACAAGCAACGTCGTAGCCAGGATTTCGCGCGACGGAATGCTGGCGGTGGTGGCGGGCAATGGCATCCGCAGCGGAGGGTTTTCCGGGGATGGCGGCATGGCCACCGCCGCCCGGCTGAATTCGCCGCAGCGGGTGGCGCTCGACTCCGCCGGCAACCTGTACATCGCCGACACCGCCAATCACCGCATCCGTAAGGTGAGCGTGGACGGAACCATCAGCACAGTAGCCGGAACCGGGGAAGCGGGTTTCTCTGGTGACAAAGGAGCGGCGACAAGCGCGCAACTTAACTCGCCGTACGGCCTGGCGGTCAGCAGTTCCGGCGTGCTGTACATCGCGGATACCTCTAACAACCGGGTGCGCCGGGTGGATGGCAGCGGCGCCATCGATACGGTGGCCGGCAGTGGGGACGTGCTTGGTGACGGCGGCCCGGCCGCCAGCGCAAGCCTGTACCAGCCGTACGATGTCGCGGTGGATTCCTCCGGCAATCTCTACATCGCCGATCTCGGTAACGGCCGCGTGCGAAAGGTGAACGCCCAGGGCGTCATCAGCACCCTGGCTTCCGGCATTGGGCACGCCAGGGGACTCGCCGTGGATGCCAACGGCAACGTGTATGTGGCCAATGGATGGGGCTACAACCAAGTCCTGAAGATAGACTCCAGCGGGAACGTGAGTGTGGTCGCCGGAACGGGCGCCTCCGGCCTCAGTGGGGACGGGGGACCAGCCACTGCCGCCTTGTTTTCCGCCCCGCCGGGCGTTGCCGTGGATGCGGCCGGGAACCTTTATGTGGCTGATCACGGCAACCACCGTGTCCGTAAGGTCAGCACGCTGGGAACCATCACGACGCTGGCGGGCAGCGGCCGGCCGGATCTCTCGGGCGACGGCGGACCGGCGGCCGGCGCCACGCTGAAGGGGCCGACCGCTTTGGCCATGGATTCCAGCGGCAGTCTGTACATCGCGGATAGCGGCAACAGCCGCGTCCGCAGGATCAGCCCGCAAGGAATCATCACCACGGTGGCGGGCGGCGGAACCACCCTCGGAGATGGCGGCCCGGCTACGAGCGCGATGCTGGCTGACCGGGTTCTTGGTCTGGCACTGGACCGCTTGGGCAACCTCTACATCGTCGACACCGACAACCACCGAATCCGGAAGGTCGATCAGCAGGGCGTGATTCGCAGCATCGCCGGACTTGGAAGCCCGTGCCAAGCGGGCAACAGCGACGGCGGGCCGGCCACCGTAGCCGCGCTCGACACTCCGAAGAGCATCGCCCTGGATGCGGCCGGTAACGCATACGTTGCCGACTCCGGGTTTTGTAGCAGCCGCATCCGCAAGATCGATTCGCAGGGGATTATCAGCACAGTGGCGGGCGGCGGAAGCGGCGGCGATGGCGGGCCGGCCACCGCCGCCGCTCTAAACTGGCCTTACGCCGTAGTCATCGACGCGGCAGGCAACCTCCTCATCTCCGATTCGGGTTTCGTTCTCAGCGGCACGCGCGTTCGGAAGGTCAACCCGCAAGGTATCATCACAACCGTGGCCGGCGGCGGCGCCAATCTTGGTGATGGCGGCCAGGCCACCAGCGCGGCCCTGAACGGTCCGACAGGGCTTTCCCTGGATGCTCAGGGCAACCTCTACATCGCCGATACCAAGAACAACCGCATCCGCAAAGTAAACGCCAGCGGCGTGATCAGCACGGTGGCCGGCAACGGCTCCACCAGCTACACCGCCGATGGCGATATAGCCACCGCCACCGGCCTGAACACGCCCACCGGGGTGACCGTGGACGCGGACGGCAACTTGTACATCGCCGACACCGGCAATGACCGCATCCGCGTCGTTTGGGCGCGCCCAGCCACCTATTCCGTTACGCCTCAGAAGCTGACGTTTGCCGCGCAGGCGGGCTCGACGCTTCTGGTTTCCCAATCACTGTCGCTCATATCCACGGTCAACGGGCTGCTCTGGGGCACGACCGACGTGCTGACCCAGAGCGGCGGAAGCTGGCTGAGTGTTTCGGCCAGCAGCGGGCGGATGCCGTCGCTGCTGACGGTCTCCGTAAACCCGAGGAATCTGCCGCCCGGCACGTACCAGGGCACGGTCGAGATCACGGCACCGGCGGCCGCGTCGCCTGTAATAACGGTGCCGGTCTCGGTGACAGTGGCTGGCGGCCTGGCGGCCAGCCTTTCGGTGGTGCCGGCCAGCCTGGATTTCCGCATGCAGGCCGGCGGGACGGCGCCGCCGGCCCAAGGCCTGCGCATCGAAAGCGTCAGCGGAGGCGAGCTGAACTGGACAGCGGGCGTGGCTACCGCGGTCGGAACGTGGCTTTCGATCTCGCCAGCAACCGGCAGCACGCCCGCTAGCCTGCAGGTGAGCGTGAATCCGGCCGGGCTGGCTTCCGGGTCGTACTCGGGCTCGGTCACCGTGCGCAGCAGCGGCGCGGCGCAAAGCGTGACGGTGCCCGTGAATCTGACCATCTCGGCTTCCACGGCCGGCGCGCTGCTGCTCAGCCAGACCAGCCTGCTGTTCAAAGCGGTGCAGGGCGGCGGGGCCGAGCCGCCGCAAACGTTCGGTGTGCTGAACACCGGCAGAGGCTCGATTGACTGGACGGCGCAGGCGAGTGAAAGCTGGCTGCGCCTCTCGCCCGCCTCGGGGCGCAGCGATTACGGCAGCGCGCAGATTCCGCTGGTCACCGTCTCGGTGGACCCGGCGGGGCTGGCCGCCGGTTCCTACGTGGGCCTGATCCGGGTCACCTCGAATAACGCCAACAACTCACCGCAGGTCGTCAAGGTGGAGATGCAGGTGCTGCCGGCGGGCACGAAGCTGGGGGCGTCGGTGCGGCCCACCGGGCTGATTTTCGTGGCCGCGGCCGGCGGCGCTTCCCCTGGCACGCAGGAGTTGAGCGTGGCCACGCCGGAGGCCAGCGCCATCCAGTTCGTGAGCCAGCCCATCGGCGGAACCTGGGTGACGCGCTTTCCCGATGCCGGCAGCGCCAGCCGCGACAACGCCGGGCGCATTATGGTGCAGCCGGCGTTAAGCACCTTGCCAAGCAATACATACCGCGCGGGCCTGACGGTGATGACCATGAACGACGGGGCGCTGCACCCCGTCAACCTGCTCCTGCTCGTGCTGCCTGCCGGAACCAGCATCCAGGCCGCGCGCCTCGGCGGAGCAACAGACCTTGGACTTTCGACCTTGGACCTTGGACTACCGATTCCGGCGGCCGGCTCCATCTGCACACCCTCGAAGCTGCACGTGCAATTCACCAGCGTGTTCGCCAGCTTCCAGGCGGTGGTCGGCTGGCCAACCACCGTGCGGGTGCTGGTGCGCGATGACTGCGGCAATCCTGGCGCGGGCGCCAACGTTGTCCTTTCCTTCTCCAACGGCGACCCGCCCCTGGTGCTCACCGACCTGAAAAACGGACAGCACCAGGGCGCCTGGAGTCCCAACGGATATAGCCTTCAGGTAATCGTGACGGCGCAGGCGCTATGGCAGAACTTGCAGGGGCAGGCCACCGCTGCCGCACAGTTGGGCCTGAATCCTAATCCCAAGTCCGTGATCCTCAATCAGGGCGGCGTGCTGCTGGGGGCGGGCTTCGAGCGCGGCCCAGTGGCCCCCGGCAGCATCATCTCGCTGTTTGGGCAGAATCTGGCGCCCACCGCCGCCACCGCCCAGACCTTGCCGCTGCCGCGAACGCTGAACGGCGTGCGGGTGCTGGTGGGCGAGAAAGAGGCACCGCTGTTCTACGTCGGTCCCGGGCAGGTGAATGCTCAAGTGCCCGTGGAGCTGGAGTCCGACCGGCAGCTTCAGGTGCGCATCGAGGCCAACGGCGTCAGCAGCGCGCCCGAGCCGCTGCAAACCTCGGCAGCGCGACCCGGCATTTTCACCCTGGGGCCGACGTATGGCAACCAGGGCGCCATCCTGATCGCCAACACCGACACCTTGGCGATGGCGCCGGACCCGAGGTTGCAGAGGGGCATGCGGCCCGCCCAGGTCGGCGGGATCGTCTCGATTTTCTGCACCGGGCTGGGCGCGACCGATCCGGCGGTGGCGTCGGGGCAGCCGGGCCCGTCGGTCGAGCCGCTGGCGCGCGTGAAGACGCCGGTGACGGTCACCATGGGCGGCAAACCGGCCACCGTGTCTTTCGCGGGGATGGCGCCGGGCTTCGCCGCCGTCTACCAGGTAAACGCTCAGGTGCCGGCGGGGGTGGCGGCGGGTGATGCCGTGCCGGTGGTCATCACCCAGGGCGGCGCCAGCAGCAACACCGCCACCATCGCCGTAAAGTAGGCTGGAGACCGGAGGCTGGAGGCGGTTCCTCCAGCCTACAGCCTCCAGTCTCCAGCCTTTTGTCTGTGCTACCATCTGCGAAGCCCCAGTGGAGGCGTTTCATGCGGTCAGTCCTCCGGCCCAGCCTGATCGTTCTGCTCTTGGCGCTTGGACTGCCGCCAGCCAGCGCCCAAGTCATCACCACGATAGCCGGGACACAGTTCTTCTTCCCGCGTTTTGTGCGCGCGGTGGATGCGCCGCTCGATAACGTCAACTGCGTGGCCACAGACACACGCGGAAATGTGTACCTGTGCGACGCGTCAAGTGACGTCATTGCCAGGGTGTCGCGCGACGGCATGTTGACTGTGATAGCGGGGACCGGGATCCGGGGCGGCACGGCCGGGGCGTTCAAGGCTCCCAGCCGAGTGGCCGTGGACTCGGCAGGTAACCTGTACATCGCGGACAGGGATAACCACCGCATTCGCAAGATCGCCGTGGACGGAACCATCACCACGGTAGCCGGCACCGGGTCATCCGGCTTCTCCGGGGATGGCGGGCCAGCTACGAAGGCGCGACTCTACAACCCTCGTGGGGTAGACGTGGACCTGGCTGGCGCTCTTTACATTGCTGACCAATACAACAACCGCGTTCGCAGGGTCGGCCCCGACGGAACCATCACCACGGTGGTCGGAACCCAATCGTACGGCGGCTATTCCGGAGACGGCGGGCCAGCGACCAGTGCCGAGCTGTTTCAGCCTTATGACGTGGCTGTCGATGCCGCCGGCAACCTCTACATCTCCGACACAGAGAACCACTGCATCCGGAAGGTGAACCCTCAGGGCACGATCTCAACGCTTGTGAGTTCAGCAACCGTAGGCGGTCTCTACCCGCAAGGCCTGACGGTGGACGCGTCCGGCAACGTTTACGTCGCGGACAGCAGCAGGGTGTTGAAGGTCGATCCCAACGGGGGCGCGGCGGTGATAGCCGGCGGCGGCTCCGCGCTGGGCGATGGCGGGCCGGCGACGGCCGCCAAGCTGGGCGGGCCTGTCGATGTCGCCGTGGACACGGCCGGTAACATCTACATTGCCGATACCGGCAACCACCGCGTGCGCAGGGTGGGCGGCCTGCGCACCATCACCACGTTTGCCGGCAGCGGGCAGCCGGCTCTCTCGGGCGACGGCGGTTCTGCGGCCGGCGCTACGCTGAGCAAGCCGGCAGCGGTGGCTGCGGACGCCGCAGGCAACATCTATGTCTCGGATGCCGGCAATGTCCGTATCCGCAAGATCAGCACACAAGGAATCATCACAACGGCAGCGGGCGGAGGCGCCGGCCTTGGGGATGGCGGTCCCGCCACGGGCGCGCTGCTTCGCAGCCCACAGGCCTTGGCGCTCGACGGAATCGGCAACCTCTACATGGCCGACGCGGATGATCGGCGCATCCGTAAAATTGATCCGCAAGGGACTATTACGACGGTCGCCGGCAACGGCAGCTCCTCTTACGGCGGGGACGGGAGCCGCGCCGCCAGCGCCGGGATTGGCAACCCTGTGGGCGTGGGTGTAGACGCTTCTGGCAACCTCTACATTGCTGACACGTCTTATCATCGCATTTACAGGGTTAACCCACAGGGCATCATCAGCAAAGTGGCCGGTACTGGCACCTACGGCTATTCCGGCGACGGCGGGCCGGCCACGCAGGCGAACCTCTACAACCCTTCCGCTGCCGTCGCGGACACCGCCGGCAACCTCTACATCGCCGACACCAGCAATCACCGTGTCCGCAAGGTTAACGCCGCCGGAGTCATCACCACAATCGCGGGTGTCGGAACGGCGGGCTCTTCCGGAGACGGCGGCCAAGCCACAAACGCGGCCCTGAAGAATCCGACGGGGTTGTTCCTTGACGGACTCGGGAATCTCTATATCGCCGACCAAGGGAACCACCGCATCCGCAAGGTCAATGCCAGCGGCGTGATCACCTCAGTGGCCGGCACCGGCACAGCGGGCTTCACTGGGGACGGGGGTTCGCCGCTCACCGCCGGACTGAATGGGCCACAGAGTGTGACTGTGGATACGACCGGCAACATCTACATCGCTGACACCGGCAATGACCGCATCCGGGCAATTCTCTCCCGCGCCCCAACCTACACGGTCTCCCCACAGCGCCTGACGTTCACAGCGGACGCCGGCTCGGGCCTTGCGCCTGCGCAGCAGATCGGGGTGATCGGGAGCATGGTGGGTCTGGGCTGGGAGATCAGCGGCTTGTACACCGACAGCGGCGGCAACTGGCTGAGCGTGCCCGCCACTTCAGGCCTGATGCCCGCGCTCATCTCAGTCAATGCCGACGCCACTCGGTTGGCTGCCGGCAGCTACCAGGGCAGCATTGAGATCACCGCGCCGTCGGCGTCACCCGCGGTCACGACCATTTCTGTAACATTCACCGTGACCGGCGGGGCGGCGGCCGGGCTGTCAGTGCAGCCGCCGCGCCTGGACTTCCGGGTTCGGGCAGGAACGGCCGCACCGGGGCAATGGCTGCGCATCGAAAACGCCGGCGGCGGCACGCTGAACTGGACGGCCGGCGCTGCCGTGACCGTGGGAAGCTGGCTGACGATTTCGCCCGCCTCGGGCACGGCGCCCGCCAATCTGCAAGTGAGCGTGAACCCGGCAGGGCTATCGCCCGGTTCGTACTCCGGCTCCATCACCATACAGAGCGGCGCCGCGGGCCAAAGCGTGACGATTCCGGTGAACCTGCTGATTTCCTCGGCGACCGCCGGCGTCATCCTGCTCAGCCAGACCAGCCTGATGTTTCGGGCGGTGGAAGGCGGCGGGGTAGATCCTCCGCAGACCTTCGGCGTGCTGAACATCGGCGCCGGAGCCATGGATTGGAGCGCGCAGGCAACCGAAGGCTGGCTGCGCATCTCGCCGGCCTCGGGCCGTAGCGACGCGGGAAGCTCGCAGATTCCGGAGGTGACGGTCTCGGTGGACCCAACGGGTCTCAAGGCCGGGTTTTACGTGGGCCTGATCCGGGCGACAGCGGGCGGCGCCAATAACTCACCCCAGATGGTGCGCGTGGAGATGCAGGTGCTGCCGGCGGGGACGAAACTGGGGGCGTCGGTGCGGCCCACTGGGCTGATCTTCGTGGCGGCGGCCGGCGGCGCCGCGCCCGCCGCACAGGAAGTAAGCATAGCGACGCCGGAAACCTCGCCCATTCAGTTCGTCAGCCAGCCCATCGGCGGGACCTGGGTGACGCGCTTCCCCGACTCCGGCAACGCCAGCCGCGACAACCCAGGGCGCATCCTGGTGCAGGCGAACGTGGGTAGCTCGGCGGCCGGCGTATACCGCGCCGGCATCACCGTCATGACCATGAATGACGGCGAACTGCACCCAGTGAACGTGTTGTTATTAGTTTTGCCGGCGGGCGCTTCCATCCAGGCGGTGCTGGCAGCGCTGCGAGACTCGCCATCGGAGGCGGAAGCATTGGTCCGGTCCCTCACGGATGGCCCGGTGGCAGCTTCCGGTTGCACCGCGTCGAAGCTCCTTTTGCAGTTTACAAGCCTGTTCGCCCGCTTTAACGCCGTGGTGGGCTGGCCGACCACGATACGGGTGGAAGCGCGCGACGACTGCGGCAACGCCGCGGTCGGCGCCACCGTGCTGCTGTCTTTCTCCAACGGCGACCCGCCGCTGGTGCTGACCGACTTGAAGAACGGTCAGTACCAAGGTCAGTGGAGCCCCGGCAGCACCACGGCTCAAGTCGCCGTCACAGCGCAGGCCCTTTGGCAGAACCTGCAGGGGCAGGCCACGGCTGCCGCCCAGGTGGGGTTGAACCCCAACCCGAGGGACGTCACTCTCAGCCAGGGCGGAGTGCTGCTGGGGGCGGGCTTCGAGCGTGGCCCGGTGGCCCCCGGCAGCATCATCTCGCTGTTCGGGCAGAACCTGGCGGCCACCGCCGCCACCGCCCAGACCTTGCCCTTACCGCGCACGCTCAACGGGGTGCGGGTGCTGGTGGGCGAGAAAGAAGCGCCGCTGTTCTACGTCGGACCGAACCAGGTGAATGCACAAGTGCCCGTGGAACTGGAGTCCGACCGGCAGCTTCAGGTGCGCATCGAGGCCAACGGCGTGAGCAGCGCGCCCGAGCCGCTGCAGACTGCGGCGGCGCGGCCCGGCATTTTCACCCTCGGCCCGCCCTTCGCGACCCAGGGCGCAGTACTGATGGCCAACACCGACACCTTGGCGATGGCGCCGGACCCGCGGTTGCAGAGGAGTATGCGGCCCGCCCAGGTCGGCGAAATCGTCTCGATTTTCTGCACCGGGCTGGGCGCGACCGATCCGGCGGTGGCATCGGGCCAGCCGGGGCCGTCAGCCGAGCCGCTGGCCCGCGTCAAGACGCCGGTGACGGTCACCATCGGCGGCAAACCGGCCACGGTGTCTTTCGCCGGGATGGCGCCGGGCTTTGCTGCCGTCTACCAGGTGAACGCGCAGGTACCAGCCGGGGTGACGGCGGGCGATGCCGTTCCGGTGGTGATCACCCAAGGCGGCTTCGCCAGCAACACCGCCACCATCGCCGTGAAGTAGGCTGTAGGCTGTAGGCCGCAGATTGGAGGCTGGAGAACATGAAAAGAACAATTGCGATGGCGTTAGCGCTCGTAATGGCTGCCGGCTGGTTGGCCTGGGCCGAGGAAGCGGCGCCCGCCGTGCTCACCGTGCCCAGCGAAATCAAGCGCGTGGTGGTGATCCGGCTGAAGAACAACACCGACCTGCTCAAGGGTCTCGAGCAGGCCGTGCAGAAGGAAAAGATCAAGAACGGCGTCTTCCTGAGCGGCGCCGGGTCTCTGACCAGCTTCCATGTTCACACGGTCAACAACACGACACTGCCGGCCACTCAAGCCTATACCAAGCAAACGGGAGGAGTGGACCTGCTGGCCGTGACGGGCTATGTGCTGAATGGCCGCGTCCATGCTCACATCACGCTGGTCGATGACAAGAAGGCCTTCGGCGGCCACCTGCACGAGGGCACCACGGTGTTCACGTTTGCCATCATCACGGTGGGCATACTCGATGACAAGGCTGACCTGAGCCGGTTTGATGACTACAGGTGGCAGTAAGACGAAGAGTGCTGAGTGCTCAGTACTGAGTGCTGAGTAAACCACGCCCACTCAGCACACAGCACTCAGAACTGAGCACTTCACCCGGCGAGCACCAGGCAAACAATGCCGCTGAAGATCACCGCGGCGGCCAGCAATCGCTTCAACCCGAAACCTTCCCGCAGCACCGCCCAACCCAGAACAGCGGCGAACAGCACGCTGGACTCGCGCGCCGCGCCCACGTAGCTGACCGGAGCGATGCGCATGGCCGCCAGCACCAGGGCGTAGCCGCCCAGGCAGAAAAACGCCACCAGCAGAATTCGGCGCCAATGGCAGCGGAATTCGTCCCCCAGGTCTATCCGCCGAACCACCGCAACATAAGGGAAAACCAGCAGGGCCGTGCCGCCGAAGGAAAGGCAGCTCAAGGCCAGCGGCGAGAAATAGCGCACTGCGGCCTTGTCGGCCACTGAAAAGATGGCGATGCTGGCGCCGCTGGCCAGCGGCCAGAGAAGACTCAGAAAGCGGCTCCCCGGCGAAGAGAAGCGCCCGTGCAAGACCAGAATACCCACCGAAACAAGCAGGATGCCCGCCAACCCCAGCGCGCTGATGCGCTCGGCCAATGTCGCCGCCGCCCCCAGCGCGATGAATATCGGCGCCGAGCCACGAGCCACCGGGTAGGCCACCGTATAGTCGAGGCGATGATAGGAAGCCGAAAGCGTCAGCACATACAGCGCCTCGCCCAGGCTGCTGGCGGCCAGCAAGGCCACTGAAACGGGCGTGAAGCGCACCGGCAGCAGGAAGACCGCCGGCAGAGACAACGCGAACCCGGCCGCCATCATCCACCAGGTGAAGGCATATTTCTCGCGGCTGCCCTTCACCGCCAGGTTCCACGAAGCGTGGCTGGCGGCCGACAGCAGAACGAGCATGAGCGCGGCTAACGGCATAACCAATTGCGGATTGCGGATTGCGGATTTCAATCTCCGGTGGCGTGGGGGCCAAATCCGCAATCCGAAATCCGCAATCCGAAATCCGATGCTACACTGAGCTTTCAGGAAGCATGCCCGGGAAAATCACCATACCCCAGACGCGCGCCATCGTGCTGGTCCTGCTGGCCGCCACGCTGCTAGCTACCGGAGTGGCCTGGCTGCGTTCGCAGCGGCAAGCGCGCCAGCAGCCCGAGCTCCCTGCCCGGATCCCGGCCGACACCAGCCAGAGCGCCGGCTTCAGCCTGTCGCACACCGCCCAGGGGCGCACGGTGTTCACCATCGGGGCGGCCCGCGTGCGCCAGCAGACCGAAAGCGGCAAAAGCGTGCTGGAGGAAATGGAGATTATCACTTACGGCGCCAAAGGCGATCGCCACGACCGCATTGCCAGCAAGCAGTGCGAATACGACTCGAAAGCCGGACGCGCGCACTGCGCCGGCACGGTGGAGATCGAGCTGGCGAGCCTGCCCGGCCAGGCGCCTGCCGCTGCGGCTCCTGCGCCGGCCTCCGGCAGCGCCGCCGAACATCGAATCACGGCAAAAACCAGCAGCCTCACCTTCGAGGAAAAGAGCGGGATAGCCTCCACCGAACAGCCGGTTGAATTCCAGTTCTCCGGCGGCAGCGGCCGAGCCGTCGGCGCGGTCTACGACTCAAACCAGCGGACGCTGCAACTGAAGGCGGAGGTGCAGATCGAGCTGGTGGAGGAGGCCCAAGGGTCCAAAGGTCCAGGGGTCGAAGGGTCAGGCCAGCCGTCGGCTGCCAGCCCTCAGCCGCTTGCTCCGCACACCATTGTGAAGGCGGTACAACTGGTTTACACGCAGCGCGACAACAAGCTCCAGTTCCAGCACGCGGCCGTAAGCCAGACCCTGCCGAACGGGCGCCGGGAAATATTCGGTGACGCCGCCGACCTGCTGCTGGACGAGCACAACGAGGTGCGCGGAGCTGAAATCGAGGGCCATGTCCGGCTCGACGAAACGACCCGGGAGAAGACGGGGCCGGCGAGCCGGGAGAAGGCCGGCCAGCCCGCGCCGGCGCCGCGCACGCGGGAAACCCACGCTTCGGCCGATCGCGCGCAGTTGGTGTTCGGCGAGAAACAGGCCATCAGCCAGGCCTACCTGACGGGCGCCGTCCGCATCCAAAACGCCACCGCCGGCGACCGCTACGAGGCGCAGGCCGAGCGCCTCGAGTTGTTCTTCACCAACCCGGACCACGCGCTAGGGCAGGTGGAGTGGAAAGGCGGCGTGCGCATGGTGGTGACGCCGGGCGACCCGGCAGCCGACACCCGGGTGATCGCCAGCCAAGCCATCGAAATGTTCATGAAGCCGAACGGCGAGGAACTGTCCATCGCCCGCACGCTGGCTTCCGGACGCCTCGAGCTGTTGCCGAAGCCTGCCCCTGCTCAAGCCGCCTCCAACACGGGCCGGCGCACCCTTACGGCCGACCGGATTGTCATGGAGTTCGGCGACGACAACCAGTTGCGGGTGCTGAACGCCGATAAGGCGGTGCGGCTCGAAACCGAGGTGCGCCCGCGGCGACCGGCCACCGAGGCTGGAGGCCGGAGGCTGGAGGCTGGAGGCCCGCCTGGCAACACGGCACAAGCAAGAGTAACCCCGGCACTGCGCGTCACCACCAGCGACCATCTGGCGGCGCGCTTCGACAGCGACGAGGAGCTGGAGTCGGTCGAACAGACCGGGAACGTCCGTTTCGTAGAAGGCGAACGGCAAGGAACAGCGGAGCGAGCGCTGTATACCGCGGCCGACGAGAAAACGGTGCTGACGGGCGGGCCGGCAAAGAACCCGGAAGTGTGGGATTCGCATACGCGCACCTCGGCGCGCCGAATCACTCTGGATCAGAAAAACGATACGGGCATTGCCGAGCAGGAAGTCCGATCCACGCACGTGCCGGAGGAGAAAGCCGGAAAGGCGGCTGCCACCGGCCCGCTGACGGGCAAGGAGCCGGTGCACGCCATCGCCGGCCGCATGGAGAGCAGCGGGCGCGGAGCGGTCACCCGGTACGAGAGCGCGCCGGGCGGACCGCGCGTGCGGCTCTGGCAGAATCAGGACGTGATCGAGGCGCGCAGCGTACTCATTGAGCGTGAGCAGCGGCGCATGACCGCGCAGGGGGAAGTGGCCACGGTCCTTTCCGAGCGTGCCGGTGCGCCCCCGCAGGCCGCTCCACAGGAGCCGCGCCCACCCGCGCAGGCCGCCGGCGCGGCGGCCGGGCAGTCCCGCCAGGACGGCCCGCCGCGGCCCATTTTTGTCACCGCCGACAGCCTGGTCTACACCGACAACGATCAGCGCGCGCATTACCAGGGGCGGGTTGTGCTGCGGCGCCAGGAAAGCGTCCTGCGCTCGGTGGCGCTGGATGCCTTCCTGGCTCCGGCCGAGGAGGTGAAGCCGGGAGAGTCGCGGCTGGAGCGGGCCATCGCGCGCGGCGCCGTGCGGATTGACGAGTCTTCCGCCCGCGGAGTCCGCCGCGCGGCCGCCGAGATCGCCGAGTACCTGGCCGCGGAAGACAAGATGGTGTTGAGCGGCGGCAAGCCGTACATTTTTGATGAGCAGCGCGGCTACACGCGGGGCCGTCAATTGACTTACTACACTCGCGATGATAGGATTTTTGTTCATGGGGACGGCGTTGCGCGCACCACAACGGAACAGCGCGTCACTCAGCGCGCGGGCAGGTCCCCGGCCGGAAGATGACAACGCTCCGCACCGAAGACCTGAAGAAATGTTACGGCGGGCGCTGCGTGGTCGATGATGTTTGCCTCCAGGTAAGCCGGGGCGAGGTGGTAGGATTGCTGGGGCCCAACGGCGCCGGGAAGACAACGACTTTCCACATTATCGTCGGCCTGACCAGCCCCGACAGCGGGAACGTCCTGCTGGACGGCCGCGACATCACCCGTCTTCCCATGTATCAGCGGGCCCGGAGCGGCATCAGCTACCTGCCCCAGGAACCCTCGGTCTTCCGCAAGCTGACGGTGGAGCAGAACATCCTGGCCATCCTCGAGACGCTGCCGCTCACCTGGCGCCAGCGGCGCGAGCGGCTGGAAAAGCTGCTGGACTGGCTGGGACTGCAACTGGTGCGGAAGAGCGAGGGCTACATGCTGTCGGGCGGCGAGCGCCGCCGCGTGGAGATCGCCCGCTCCCTGGTGATCTCTCCCAGTTTTATCCTGCTGGACGAGCCGTTCTCCGGCATCGATCCGCTGGCCGTCATCGACATCCAGCGCATCATCGCGGAGTTGAAGCTTTCCGGCATCGGCGTCCTGGTCACCGACCACAACGTCCGGGAGACGCTGAGGGTGACCGACCGTGCTTACATCATCAATAACGGAGGGATTTTCCGGAGCGGCACGCCCGATTCGCTGAGCAACGATCGCGAAGTGCGGCGAGTCTATTTAGGGGAAGGATTTACATTCCAGGAAGTGGTTCGGTGACGTACTCGACCCAGTTGAATGTCAGTCTGAAGGTCACTCAGAAGCAGATTCTGACCCCCGGCCTGGTCCAGATGGTCAGCGTTCTGGCTTTGAACAAGCTGGAACTCAAGGACATGATCAACCAGGAGATGGTCGAGAACCCCATCCTGGAAGAGCTGAGCGAGCAGGAACTGGACGCGCCGCCGTCACCGGAGGAAATGGCGGCGGCCGAAGAACACCGCGCCGAAGTGGGCGATCGCGAGGGCCTGGAGCCGGACGGGCAGGACCCCTTCGAGGAGATCGATTTCGGCTCCTTCTTCGAGGAGTACCTGGATCCCGGCTACCGCTCGCCGGCCGCCGAGGTCATTGAGAAACCATCGTTCGAGAATTTCCTTTCCAGCCCCACCACCCTGGCCGACCACCTGCTCTGGCAGTTGAGCCTGGAAGCCGCTCCGGCCCAGATCTCGGAGGCGGCCGAGTCCATTATCGGCAATCTGAACGAGGACGGGTTCCTGACGGCCAGCATCGAAGAGATCGCGGAAATCGGCCAGCACCAGCGGGCCGACGTCGAGGCGGCGCTAAAGCTGGTCCAGGACTTCGATCCGGCCGGCGTTGCCGCGCGCGATCTTCGCGAGTGCCTCCTCATCCAGTTGCGCGGGATTGGCATGGACCGGAGCTGCGCCGGGCAGATCGTCAGCGAGCACCTGCAACTGTTGCAGAACAAGCAGCACAAGGACCTGGCCCGCCTGCTGAACCGCCCGCCGGCCGATGTCGAGCTGGCCGTGGATTTGATCCGCCGCCTGGATCCTCGGCCGGGCCAGCGTTATAACAAGACCGAACCACGGCTGGTAGAGCCCGATGTGTATTTCCGCAAGGTGGGCGAATATCGTTGCGGTCTCTGCAACGACACGCACGTGTACGAGATCACGCTGGACGAGGACGACCTGCCACAGCTTCGCCTGAACCCTGGCTATCGCTGCCTGCTGGACCGCACGGTGTCGGCCAGAGAAGTTCGCAACTACATCAAGGAGCGCTACAACTCGGCCATCCAACTCATCAAGAACATCGAGCAGCGCAAGCAGACAATTCTGAAAGTGTGCCACTCCATCATGCTCCGCCAGCAGGACTTCCTGGATTTCGGAATCGATTTGCTAAAGCCTATGATGATCAAGGAGGTGGCTGAAGAGGTGGGTGTGCATCCCTCTACCGTCAGCCGCGCCGTGGCCAACAAGTACTCGCATACACCCCAGGGCGTTTACGAGCTTCGCTTCTTCTTCTCGGAGGCCGTCAATGGTCCCATGGGCGGCGGCACGTCGCTGCTCACCTTGAAGCGCAGGGTGAAGAAGATGATCGGGGAAGAGGATCCGGCCCACCCCCTCACCGACGAGCAGATCGCCCGCATCCTGCAATCCCAGGGCATTCAGGTCACCCGCCGCACTGTCGCGAAATACCGCGAAGACATGAAGGTTCCCTCCACCCATCAGCGCCGCATCAAGCCCTGACCCGCCGGCGACTGGTAACCAGCGGCTGTGGGCTGTAGGCTGTGGGCTGCGGGCCAATGGGAGTCACCTGACTCAGCCCAAGGGCAACTGCCGACCGCAGGTGGCCAGCCCGCGGCCTCCAGCCCACGCCTACAGCCCACGAGGTGTGCTTTCTCGCTGAATTAAGGTTAGATTGGGGTTTTACACCCGGAAGGCTCAAATCTCGCCCCTGCATTCCCAACGAGTTAGAAGCAGACGGTTTGGTTCTTTATTTGCCTTCATTGTCGTGATCCCCCTTATTCACTGGAGGCTGATCTCTATGATGTGGACGCGTAGCAGCGACATGGCCATGCGGGCAGCTCTGTACCTTGCCGAGCAGCGGAAATGGTCCACGGTGGCAGAAATGGCCAGCCACGAAGCTCTCCCTCGCTTCTACTTGGCGAAGGTGCTAAAGATGCTAGCGGGACAGGGGTTGCTGCGTTCCCGGCGAGGCCCCAGCGGCGGCTTCATGCTTGCTTTCCCGCCCGAGCGGGTTACGCTGGCGCAAATCCTGGAGTCGTTGAAGGACGGGCCACGGCCCGACGGCGGTTTGCTGGCGGCGCGCTGCCGGCGTTGTCTGGAACGCACGACGCTGGCCGATGTACTGAAGGCGATGCACGCTCCTGGCTCGTGCCTCGGAGCGGCTGCCGGTACGGATTAACCCGCCTTCGCGCTTACCCGCTTTCGGGCTTGCCCGCCTTCGGGCTTGCCCGGATGCGGGCTTGCCGTAACTCCGGCTAGGACTTATACGCTTATTTCGATGCGGGAACAGCCGAATCTGCGCGCCTACTCGCCTGCCGGGGAGTTTCCACTGCGCGATTGCGCGCACTAGAAGCCCTGTTTACCATCAAGCCACTGCAATTAAAGAAATTAGCAGGATGGCCTGATACTTGCGCTCAGTACCCCAGGAGCCATGGCAGACAGAGCCACTACCGGATGGCGGCGGCAATCGGAAACTCCGCTGGCGGTAATCCGCGAGGTGAGCGAGCGCGATCTGCCGCGCCTCACGGCACTTTACGTCGAAGCTGTCTCCCGGCAGCCCGACGCGGTCCCCCCAGCCGCAGCCCCGCCGGACCACCAGGAGTGGCTCAAAGGGATGCTGCGGCGCGGGTTCAATTTTGTCGCCGAAGAAACAGGGCGGTTGGTGGCTCACCTGGTGCTGGTGCGCGTTGGCGACTCGGCGGAGATGACCATCTTCGTGCATCCTGATTTTCGGCGCCGCGGAATCGGCACGGCGCTGCTCCGCGTGGCCCTGGATCAGGCGCGCGACATGGACCTTCGGCATGTCTGGGCGGCCGTGAATCCGGGCGACAACGCCATCCAGCAGACCCTCTCGCATCTTGGTTTCGTGATCTCCCGGCAGACCGAAACCAGCATGGTCATGGCCCTGTCTCTGTAGCGGCGGTCTTCAGACCGCATCCTTAAGGATGGAGAAGCGGGTCGAGCTTATTCTATGGAACCAGCCAGTTCATTCCTTCGTGCCGAAGTTCCGCAAGCACAAGGCCCGGAATCCATACCCTGGTGTCGAGCCTGGGGAGCAGATGCTCGTATTGGATTTGGACGAGGTAGCGCAGCGGCGCGGTGTCGGCCACTACTATGATCATTACGGGACGAGGCCTTGCTCTCTCAGTTTTTGGAGGCCGGCCAAATCTTCTCGGAGGTCGTCGATTCCGTAGGCGTGATCGTAGATCTTTCGCTCGATCAGGAAATCGTCGAACTCAAACCGCGAAAGCCCGAGTAGTTGGCTGGCCTGGTAATGCGTCAGCCCGCCGGACCGGTAGCCCTCGATGGCCAAGGCTTCGAGCGCTTCACGAGCCGGATCGGCGCCTTGAGTGAAGTCGTCCGGCAGCTTGACAGTGATCTCCACAAGCACAGGATATCAGATTGGGGCCCATCTTGGTACCCCGGCGGCGAAAGCGCTTCCTGGTTACAAGCGCTGTTCAATGCTGCTTTCGCGCGACCGCGCAACTCCCCGGGGACTCTCCCGCCGGTTGGTTTTCATGGAGCGTCCGCCGTGGCGGATCCCGCCGGCCCCCCGGGCCTACGTCCCTGCAGACGCTCGCCGCTCGACAGCGACTCGTCTGCGCACTCGCTGCGGCGACCGAGCGGGTGCTTGCGCGGCACCTCCCTGCCGAAGGCAGTTGCCAATGCGTGTGGATCCAGCCGCCCCTACACCAGCTCGATCCTCACCCGGCGCCCAACCATGGCCGCCGCCCGCTGCAGGCTTGAGAGAGTGATGTCATTCTTGGGATCGAGCAGGCGATCAACCTGAGTACGGCTCGTCTTGAGGAGCGTCGCCATCCGCGCCTTGGATATCTTCTTGCTCCTCATGGCCTCGGCGAGCTGCCACGCGACGACCTCCTTGATGGCCTGGGCTTGCGCCTCCTCAAAGATTCCTTCCTCCCGGAGGAGATCATCAATGCTGGAACCCATATGCTTTTTGCTCACCGGTCCAACTCCTTCTGGCGCTTGCGCGCCAATGCCAAGTCCTCATCCGGCATCGCGCGGGTTTTCTTGATAAACCCGTGCAGCGCGACCAGGTGCCCGCGGTAGAGGCACAGCAGCACGCGCGCGGTTCGCCTTGTTGGCAGGTCTGTCCTGACTTCCCAGAGTCGGTTTCCCAACGCGCGGCACAGCGGCATCCCTGCCGGCCACCGCCATTGCGCCCGCAACAGGTCTTTCCCTATCGCCTGGCGCTCGGCCTGCGCCAATTCCTTCAGCCACTCCCTCACGGGCTCGCTTCCCGCCTCCGTGCGGAAAAAGATCAGCGGGATTTTTCGAGGCTGCGGGTCCTCCGCCATCCTGCACCTTACACAGTACCTGTACCATAAAATGTGCAGGTCCGCAAGCGGGATGCTCTTGTCGGGGAAGTGATGCACTGCCAGGCGGGGGGAGCCGCGCGCTGTGGATAGACATTCCTGCCTGTCCTGTCCGAGAGCGCCCGGCCTGCCTGCGACGGCGTCAGCGGCTCCGGAGACTCGCGCGCGCGCAGGCCGGCTTCTGTGGAGCGTCCACCGCGGCGGATCCCGCCGGCCCCCAGGCTTCTTCCGATCGCGGACTGCCACCCGGGGTACTTATCGGCGCCAGGGCCAACGACACCGTCTCAACGGGCTCCTGCCGCTTGCGCCGCGTTCGGGGCATGTGCAAACACCTTCTGCAACCACTCGGCCACGGCCCTTTCGTGACCCTTCGTGTTAAACACGAATTCCTGACCGATCTTCGCCGATGAGACTGTGACATGAGCGCCGTCCTTAGCCCACTCGGCATTAGCGTGGTAGGTGAGGCGCCTGGCGAAAAACGCCGGCAATCGCCAGAACGTGCGTTCTCTCCTCATGGCGGGGTGCGTCAGGCGAAGGTCGCCATGGTAGAGGGGGAAAATGCCGCCGCCTGGCTTTTTAGGGGCAAAGGTTAAACGCCTACGCCCCACGTAGATTGTCCCGCGAGGATGAACGCAGTGAGGGTGGTGTTTAGCCCACTGGGGCTGTTCCGTCTTCGGATCGAAAAACCTCTCAACTTGCAGCCAGCCCCAGATCACATGCTCGTCGTCCGCATCACCGGCGAACCGGGGCGGAAGCTGCTCTTCAATGCGGTGGAACCAGCCGAAGAACAGGAACAAATCGTCTGGGCCAACGCCCTGGTTGAAGAGATGCCGCTCGGCGTTCTTGGACTGGCCGAACAGCGCCCGCCATTCCACTCGCGAGTGACGCGGGTGCAAGCCACACCGAACATCGGGATCGAGGTGAACCTGCTGCTCGGAGCGCTTCGCGCCCCGCGCGGCGGGGACGTTGCATCCGGGGAGCTGATCGACGAGACAGCCAAAGTTCAGCTTCGGCTCAGCCGTCTGCAAATCGCCGTATTTCACGCCCGATCCACGTTCCCAGATGGGCAGGCTCACCATCGTACCGACGAACAAGATGGGACTCGCACATCCACCGTACTTCGAGTCGAAGCCTTTCCGACTCAGGATGATGCGCCCAGGAATACCAGTCGGACTCCTCGTCATTGCGCTGCACCTCCATTCGGGCAGACAGTGGTGGGCCTGCACTCCGTGACCGGGATTCGCCGCGTCGACGCCGACTGATACTTGGTACGACCTTCAGCATCGACCGGCCTTTGCCGCCTTTCCCGCCTTGCTCAATGAGGAGCGTTTCTCCCTCCAGTAGCGGCTCCAGCAGTCGCAGGTATCGCGCCCCTTCCGCGGACTCCACCCCTCCCATGTCTTTGGCTCCGGCTTGCGACGACTGATGAACACGCTCTTCGTTTTGTACCTCTGCGCCTGTTTCTCAACCCATTTGCGGAACTCCGGCCATTTGTCTAGTTTGTCTAGACGGCGGTGGCCGCGAGCACCAGTCATGCGTTTGATGACATCTTGGAACTGTTGGGGGATCACAATGCCGGGACATGTCCCCGTTCCACATCCGAAGCACCAATATTCTCTGGTAAGCAAAACGCTGTGGCACTTCATGTCGCCCCTAATGTCTCCCTTGTTCGGCTCATGGTATCCGTTCTCATGCAGGATAAACCCCCTCCCATCCGGCTCATAGATGTTGTCCCATCGTCGTTTCGAGTAGTGGCTCCAATAGTCCTTCCGCTCTCGTTTGCACTGCACTCGTGCCCAATACACAACGCGCAAATCCGGGCACCTCTTCTTCGACGAGAAGCCCACCAGTATGCTGTCCTCTTCTGCCAGTTTGCGAACGTCAGGCTTGCAGCAGGCCAGTGAGAACAGGCCGCGGCTAACATGGGGAGCGAAGTTCAGGTCGTACCTAACCACGTATCCGAACGCTTGGTCTTTGCTTCTACGCATTATCCGGACCCTTTCATCGGCCATGTCGAACACCGAGGGGGTACGCAACATCGGGAGTGCCGCGTAGGCCAGGATCTGTATTATGGCCCGAATACGGTCGGTTTCTCCAGCCGTCCGTCATGGTGCATTTCTCAAATGGGGAAGCCACGCCTCTTCGACTCGCGGTAGCGGTGCTGAAGCAAACGGTCTCGCCTTTCCTGCCGTTGCCCGCGCCAGTCAACGGCCCTTCCAATTGCACGCGGCCAGCACGCTGCCGTCTTCCCCAATGAGCGGCAGCGCCGCACGCCCGAGGTCGAGCCGCCCGGAGGACTGCTTCCCGCTCCGGCGGTCCTGGAAAGCCCCCTCCCGCGGCGCCGACTCCGATGCCAACACGTAGAGCGTGGCGCGCGGGAACCGGGTCGGGCAGACCAAGATGTCGGCGTGACGCTGGGACGCCGATCGGCACCGATGAACGTTGGCCGCCTGGCACCTAACACTTGTCACCTACCCCCTAACCATTCACAGCCGGATTCAGAGCACAGAAAAACCCGGACGCCCGCGTGGGATTGCAGGTAGCGGAGGGTGCCTGGTTTGCCCATGACGAAGGCGGCTGTCGAAAGCGCATCGCTCTCGGTGGCCGTGGCGGCCACCACCGAGACGCTCAACGTGCCCTGGGCGGGATAGCCGGTGCGCGGGTCCATGATATGGCCGTAGAGGCGGCCGCCCGCGCGGAAGAATTTCTCATAGTTGGCCGAGGTCGAAAGCGAAGAGCCGGAGAGGTTCCAGCGGGCCGCGCTTTTTTTCCGGTCAACCGGATCGCGGATCTCCACGCTCCAACCGTTGGCGCCAGGCGGGGGACCGAGCGCGAGGATGCTGCTGGCGCCGGCGGTGAGTAGCGCTTGTGTGACATCCGACTGCCGCAGCAGCGAACCGGCGCGGTCCAGCGCATAGCCCTTCCCGATGCCGCCCAGGTCCAGTTGCATGCCCGGCGTGGCGAAGGAAACGGTGCGGGCGGCGGGGTCGAGCCGCAGTTTGCGCCAACCGCTGCGCGCCCGCGCCTCCGCCAGTTCCGGCGCCGTCGGTATCCGGCCCGTTCCCTGGAAAAACCCCCAGGCGGCGACCAGCGGTCCCACCGTAATGTCAAAGGCGCCGCCGGTCTGCCGGCTGTAGCGCAGCGCGGTCTCCAGCAGCTCGAACAGGTCGGCAGGCACGGATACGGGTTCGCGCGCCGCCCGGCGGTTGAGGTCGGAAAGTTCGCTCTGCGGCAGGCGGTTGCTCCAGCGCCGGCCCAGTTGCTGGATCAGGTCGAAGGCCCGATTGACCGCCGATTCCAGGCGCGCTTCCTCATCGCCGTAGGCGACGATGGTGAACTCGGTTCCCATGGCCGCGCGCGTCTGCTCGTGGCGCGCCTGCGCCCGCGCCCAGACAGAAAACACCACAGAGGCACAGAGCACACAGAAAAAAACAACAAGGGTCTTCTCTGTGTGCTCTGTGCCTCTGTGGTGAACAACCTGCTTCACGGCGATTTCAGGAACCAGGGGCGCGAAGTGGGATCGTTCTTGAGGAAGGTGAGCAGCAGGCGCGCCACCTTCTCGCGGCCCGACGTGCTAGGGTGCGTTCCGTCGGGCCCGAAATCGTCGCGGGCGTACGTGAACCCATCCTTGCGCCCTTTCATTCCGTCGGTCCACAAGTACGGCCCCCAGGCCACCCACGGCGACCGCGCCTCGCCCTTCGCCGCATCGTAGTTCAATTCCGCCTTGCCGGCGATCTGGTCGACAACGACCCATTTCATCGCAAAGCCGCTCTCATAAGCATGCGGCTCAGGGTTCAACGGGCTGGCCGCGTATCCGCCATAGGTCCGGCCGGACAGGTAAGCGATCTTCAGATTCGGGAAGCGGGCGGCGAGGTTGTGAAGGGTCGCGACAACGTCGCCCTGGAGCTTCTTGGCATTGGCCGGGAATTCCTGGGTGGGCCGGATGTTGGCCTGCTTCAGCCACACGACCTGCACCTGCTTGGCCGTCACTCCGGCCGTCGCGATGCGCTCGTCCACCACCTTCCAGTAATTCGCCTGTGGGTTGGCGGTGATCTCGGCCGCCTGGCCGCCCTGCGCACCGTCCACAATGGCCAGGCGGGGATTCAGGTCCTGGTCCTCGCCCGCCAGTTTCTGGAACACCTGGAATTCCTGCGTAGTATTCGACATGCCGATGGACAGCAGGACGATCTTTCCACTCTCCGCTTTTCGCCCTTCGGCATCGAGCGGGGCGATGGCCCGCGCCAGCGCCCGCCCGGCTTTCAAGTGCGCGGCCGGGGGCGTGTTCTGGCCGCCGGGGTACAGCCCGCCCTGCTCGCCCTGGTACGTTCCCTTCCCCAGGTCGGGCAGCGGAACCAGGCCGGTGGACTCGCGCGGGGGATGCGCCTTGATATATTCCGCGAAGTTCTGCTGCGGCGGCTGCTGCGGCTGGCGCTGCAGCATCTGGCGTGCGAATTGCTCCTCTTCCGGGGTGAGCGGCTCGCCGCGCTGGCGCTTGGCCTTGACGGCCTGGAAGCGGCCCGCCTCCTCGGGCGTGGGCGCCGCGGCCGGCTGCTTTTGCCGCGCCATGTAGCGCATGGCAAACTCGCGCTCCTCGGCCGTCACCGGCTCGCCGCGGTCGTGCCGGGCCTTGATGGCTTCGAATTGCTTGGTCTCTTCCGGCGTGGGCGCCTGGGCGGCAACGAGCAGCGCGCCGACCAACGCAATCAGCAGGATTCGGGCTGTCTTTTGCATGGCTTTGCTCCGAGTTGTCACTTTTCGGTTCTCAGTTGTCAGTTACCAGTTCTGGGCTGTCGATTCAACTGAAAACTGAGAACTGACAACTGAAAACTGACTGGTATGATGGAACCGGCGGAATGCACGAATTGGGGATAGCGAACTCGGTGCTGGAAGCGGTGCGCGCTGAAGCCCGCCTGCGCCCAGGCGTTCGGTTTACCAAAGTCGGCGTGCGGGTGGGCCAGTTGAGTGGCGTGGAGCCGGATTCGCTGAGTTTCTGTTTCGACGCGCTGGTGGCGGGCAGCGACCTGGCGCCGCTGGAGCTGGCCATCGAGCGCTGCCCGCGCCGCCACCGCTGCCCCGCCTGCGATGTTTCGTTCGTCGTGGTGGACTACGAGCTGGCCTGCCCGCGATGCGGCAAGGCACAGACCGACTGCATCGGCGGCGAGGAACTGGAACTGAGCTTTCTGGAGGTGGAGCAGCCATGAGCCGCGTGCCGCTGGAACGGAAGGTGCTGAGCGAGAACGAGCACATTGCCGCGGGGCTGCGCGACCGTTTCGCGCGGCACGGAGTCCTCTGCCTCAACTTCATCAGCGCCCCGGGGGCGGGCAAGACCGCGTTGCTGGAGCGGACCCTGGAAGGCTTCCCCGCCGGCAGGCGCGTGGCGGTGCTGACCGGCGATATTCAGACCGACAACGATGCCCGGCGGCTGGCGCGTTTCGGCTTCCCCGCCCGGCAGATCACCACGGCCGGCGCCTGCCACCTGGATGCCCGCATGATCGAGCGCGCCCTGGAAGGCTGGGACCTCGAGGCCCTGGACCTGCTGTTCATCGAGAATGTCGGGAACCTGGTGTGCCCGTCCAGCTATGACCTCGGCGAAGCCGCCAAAATCGTTTTGCTGAGCGTGGCCGAGGGTGAAGACAAGCCGCTGAAGTATCCGTCCATTTTCTTCAAGTCCGAGCTTCTCATCGTCAACAAGATCGACCTGCTGCCCTACGTCCCGTTCGATCTGGCGCGGGCCAGAGAGAACGCGCTGCGCGTGCAGCCGGCGCTGGAGATTGTGGAGGTTTCCTGCACCACGGGCCAGGGCCTGGATGCCTGGC